>ERZ761607.1733-NODE-1733-length-25699-cov-5.357160_pt1 | contig 25699 bp, 22 predicted proteins | sample MGYA00511164_ERZ761607 | MGnify/ENA primary metagenome ERZ761607 (study PRJEB28899, sample SAMN02445080) | bioreactor sludge metagenome | biome: EBPR sludge | place: Australia: Brisbane, Thorneside Wastewater Treatment Plant | collected 2011-06-22 ... | reverse complement strand
TCAGATGTGTATAAGAGACAGGAGAAAAAACAAACTATTATCCAATAAAGAATCTTGTTTTCTGTATTGGTTTTCCTCTGTGCCCTCTGTGCCCTCTAGCGAAGCGGGTGGTTGAATCTTCATCGCCCGGCGGCCCGGGCGAGGATATCCAGCAATTGATCCCGGCCAAGCTTCACCGGATTGCCCTTCATGCTGCTGGAACGCAGGGCGGCCTCGGCGATCGCCTCCGGATGGCCGAGTTCCGGCAAAGCCGGCAGCGGCAAGCTGCGCACGAACTCCTCGATCCATCGCACGCCCTCGTCCTCGCCGGCTGCAGGATTGCTGCAGAGCAAGGCGGCGAGATCGCGGTAGCGGGCTAGCTTGCCATTCGGGTCACCGTCACGGCGTAACGCCGCGATGTTGGCCGCACCGACCGGGGCGAGGAAGCGGGCGCAGACCAGGCCGTGCGGTACGGCGATCCGACCGCCGATGGCCGCAGCGAAACCATGCACCGCACCGAGCCCGGCGTTGGCGAGGGCGAGGCCACTCCACCACGCGGCGAGGGCGAGATCGCCGCGCGCGGCCAGGTCGTCCGGCTGTTCGCAGGCCCGCGCCAGGGAGCGTACGATCAGCGGAATACCCGCGCGGGCCAGGGCATCGGTCATCGGGTTGGCCCGCACCGACACGAAGGGCTCGATCAGTTGCGACAGGGCATCCAGCGCGGTCGCGGCGGTGACGGCGGGCGGCAGCGATACGGCGAGCGCCGGATCGATGACCACCAGCGGCGCGACCATCAGCGGGTTGCGCAGGCTGACCTTGGATGCGCTCGCCGGATCGACCAGCACGGCGTTGCGGGTCGCCTCGGCACCGGCACCGGAGGTGGTCGGAACGGCGGCCCACGGGATGGACGGCTGGGTGATCGGCATGCCGCGGCCGATCACTTCCGCGTAGTCCATCGGATCGCCGCCGTTGGCGAGCAGCATGGCGACGGCCTTCGCGGCATCGATCACGCTGCCACCGCCCACCGCCACCACGAGCTCGGTGCCTTGGGCGAGCGCGCAACCGAGCGCGGCGCGCACTGCGTCAAAGGTCGGTTCGCCGGATACCGGTGCGATGTCCACCGCGAGGCCCGCCCCGCGCAGCGACCCGAGGGCGGCCTCCGCGCGTGACGGATCCGCGCCGGTGAACAGCAGGCAACGTTGGCCCCACGGCGCGACGAGGGCGCCGAGCTCGCGGACGCGACCGGGGCCGAACACCATCCGCGCCGGACAAGACCAGTCAAAAGCCGGTGTCATCGGGATCCAGGTTCTCGTACTTCACGCTGGTGCGCGCCTCGGCCATCAGGTCGGCCACGGCATCGCGCCACGCCGCGTAATGCACGGTTTCCTTGTGCGCGGCGGCCGCAGCGGCATTGCGGTAGATCTCCACCAGCAGGAAGCGATCCGGTTCACCGTGCACCCGGAGGAGGTCGAAGCGCACCACACCCGGCTCCAGGCGGCTGTTGCGGGCGTTGACCCGGGTCGCGGCGATGAAGGCATCCGCCATGCCGGATTTGACATGAACGTTCACATGGACGATGAATAGGCTCATGGAGCCAACCTAGAAGATCACCACGCCCGCCACAAGGAGGAATCCGCCATGTCACGACGCATCCTGATGCTGGTTGCCGCATGTTTCACCGCCCGCCTGCTGTATGCGGAAACGCCCGGTTCGGCTGCGGCGGTTGCGCCGCTCGACGTGGGGGCGACGATTCCCGACGCCGCGTTGACGAAACTGGACGGCACGCCCGCGCGGATGTCCGAACTGACGGCGGGGAAGAAGACGGTGCTGGTGTTTTTCCGCGGCGGCTGGTGTCCGTATTGCACCAAACACCTTGCGGCGCTGAAGGACGTGCTGCCCGCACTCGAAGCGGCCGGTGTCCAACTGATCGCGATCAGTCCGGACTCGATTGACGGTGCCCTCGCCGCGGCGCGCGAACACGAACTGATGTTCACGGTGGTCAGCGATGCCGCCTACGAGGCGATTGGGGCCTTCGGTCTGGCGTTCCGGCTCGATGCGGCGACGTTGGAGACCTACGCCGGGTACGGGATCCACCTGCCGGTGCGCGAGACGGACGGCGCGACGGTGCTGCCGGTTCCGGCGGTGTACGTGGTCGATGCCGAGGGCGTGATCCGTTACCGGCACTACGATGCGGACTACACCCAGCGCCTCGACCCGCAGGCCCTGCGCGACGCCGCGCTGTCGCTCAGCCCGTAACCGCGCTTTCGCCCCGGCGCTGGGCCTCGATGGCCTCGAGCTCCAGTGCCGCCTTCTCCCATGCCGCGTTGGCCTCCTCGATTTCCGAGGGCAGGCTCGACAGGCGCTGGTTGATCTCGGAGAACGACAACCCGGCCGCCGCACCTTCCAGCGAATGGGCCAACGCGTGTTGCTCCGCCTCGAGGGTGGCGATGCGCGCCTCCGCCTCCTTCACCGCTTTTTCGAGCACGCGTTTCCGGGCATTGGTTTCCTGGATGCGCTCGGCCCGTTCGCGTTTCGAGGCCTTGGCGCGCGACACCGATGCCGGACCGGTCTCGGTGGCTGGCGCGGCGGCGGTGGCGCTCTTCTCCTCGGCCAGCTTCTGCTTGAAGTAGGCATAGTCGCCGGGGAAACGCCGAATGCCGGGCGGGCGCATCTCGATGATGCTGGTTGCGACCTTGCGCACGAATTCGACGTCGTGGCTGACGAACAGCAACGTGCCCTGGTATTCCTGCAGAGCCTGTTCGAGGGCCTCGCGGGCATGGATGTCGAGGTGGGTGGTCGGCTCGTCGAGCAGCAGCAGGTTCGGCGGCTTCACCAGCAGGCGGGCGAAGGCGAGGCGGATCTTCTCGCCGCCGCTCAACACGCCCACCGTCTTGTCGATCGCCTCGCCGGAGAATCCGAAGCCGCCCAGCGTGCCGCGCAGGTCCTTCTCGGGCACGTCGGGGGCGACCTGGCGGATCGCCTGCAGCACGGTCTCGCGTTCGTTCATCGCCTCGGCGAAGTCCTGGGTCTGGTAACCCGGCACGACCTTGTGGCCGAGCTCGCGGGAACCCTCGTTCAGCGGAAGCGCGCCGGCGAGGATGCGCAGCAACGTGGTCTTGCCGAGGCCGTTGTGGCCAACCAGCGCGGTCTTTTCGCCGCGCTGGATGGCCAGATCGACGCCGCGCAGCACCCAGCGCGCACCGTCGTAGGTCAGGCCGGCGTTCTCGAGGCGGATGACCTCGATGCCGCAGTGCGGCGGGGCGGGCAGCCGGATCCGTCCGCGAGTCTGGATCGCGTCCGGCTCCTCGATGTCCTCCATCTTCTCCAGCATCTTCACGCGGCTCTGCACCTGGGCGGCCTTGCTCGCCTTGGCCCGGAACCGGTTCACGAAATCCTCGATGTCCTTGCGTTTCGCATCCTGGTTCTTCTTGCGGGCGAGCGCCTGCTCGACGCGGATGACGCGGTCGCGCATGTAGGTGTCGTAGTTCCCGGCGTAGGCGGTGGCGCGGCCGGCGTTGATCTCGATGGTGCGCTTGGTCAGCGAGTTCAGCAGGAAGCGGTCGTGCGAGATCAGCACCAGCGTGCCGTCGAAGTCGCGCAGGTAGCGCTGCAGCCACTCCACGGCAGGGAGATCGAGGTAGTTCGACGGTTCATCGAGCAGCAGCGTATCGGGCCGTGCGACCAGCACGCGGGCCAGCTCGGCGCGCATCTGCCAGCCGCCGCTGAACGCGCGCAGCGGCTGCATCAGGGTGTCCGTGGCGAATCCCAACCCGCCGAGCGCCTCCTGCGCGCGGGTACGAAGCTCGTATCCGCCGAGCGACTCATAGCGGTGGTGCAGCTCGCCCATTTCATCGATCAGCCGGGTACGGATGCGTTCGTCCGGCCCGCCGGACGGCGGGGCCTGGAGCTGGCGCTCGACGTCGTGGAGACGGTGATCGATCTCGCGGAGCTCCGGCAGGGCATCGGCCACGTAATCCAGCAGCGGCACCTCGTTGTCACCGTTGTTCAACACCTGGCGCAGGTAGCCGAGGCGCAGGCCGGCCGTGCGGTGGATCTGTCCGCCATCCGGGGAGATGTCGCCGGTGATCAGGCCGAACACGGTACTTTTGCCGGCGCCGTTCGGTCCGACCAGGCCGATCCGGTCGCCGGGGGCGATCTGGAAACTGGCCGCGGACAGCACATCCTGCGGACCGTAATGCTTGGAGACCTGGCGGAATTCAATCATGGGTGCCGCTTATACTCCACCCGCACGGGAAAAAGCAAACGATAGGGATCAAACCGCTTCACCGGGAACGAGTGTTTCGTTTCGATTTTGTTTTCCTCGGGATAGGCCTTTCGCCATACTTGCCCGAGCCCGAACCATCCCATCACAGGACCGAAACGCATGATACGTCGTCTGCTTCTATTGCTCGTGCTGGCCGCCGGCCCCTTGTCCGCCCAGGAACCGGTGCTCAGCAAAACCGTGCGGGCCCTGCCCGGAATCAACCCGACCCCGTTCCTCCAGTACGAGGATGCGACGGCCCGCCAGGTCGAGATCTCCGGCATCTGGAACCTGTGGTCGAACCGGGTTCCCCTCACACGCAAGGACGGCGTGTGGCAGCTCGACGTCCGCACCTTGAAGCTCAAGCCCGGTCGCCACGAGTACAAGTTCATTGTCAACGGGGTCTGGGAGCCGGGCGACAACCGTGCGTTCTACATCGACGATAACGGGGTGCTGATTCGGCCGCCCAACGTGGTCGTAAAGGCACTGCACGAGGCCCCGAATGAAATCCTTGTCTTTCTCAACCGGGTGCTGAAGGGGAACGAAAACGTGCGCATCTCCCTCGAATCGGGCATCCCGGTCAAGGAGGTGCTCGTATCCACCGGCAAGGAGGAAGGTCGTTCGCGCGGCCACATGATCACCGCCGGGACGCTGACCTTCCTCTTTGATCCATCGGCCTATGGCATCACGGTGAGACCGACGGATGTCGTTGCCGTGGCTGGAAACTTCAATTACTGGAACGGCAGCGGCGGCCCGAACGATTTATGGCGGTTGCAGGATACGGATGGTGACGGCATCTGGCAGTTGTCAATGACCCTCGACGGGTTGCGCAAGGCCGCGAACGAACCGGACTTCCTCTTTCGCTTCGTCGTCAACGGTTCGCAATGGTTGAACCCGCTTGCGGAAGCGCCTAACGTGGTCGCCGACGGCAGCGGTAACCGCAACTACCGCATCGATCCCGGCGCAACCGGCAGCTCGGTGCTGAAGGTCATCACCGTCGAACCGATCCCGGTGGATACCATCCAGGTGCTGGTCATCGAAGGCCTGGCCGACCGCAAGGCCTGGCACCAGGTGACGCCCGGCGCGGTCATGAACCGCTTCGTTTCCGACAAGGCGCTTGGCGTGACCCTCAACCGTGAACAAAACGCCACGACCTACCGGATCTTCGCCCCGCGCGCCACCCAGGTGGACCTGTGCCTGTTCGACACGCCGGAATTCGAGGTCCACAAACCCGAGTACAAGCGGCTGACCCCGCGTGAACGGTACCCGATGTGGAAGGACGAGACCGACGGGGTGTGGGAAATCACCCTGCTCGGCCTCGACATCGGCGAATACTACTCCTTCACCATCGACGGCCCGGCCGGTCGCGGCGAAGGCTTCAACCGTGACGCCTTCGTATCCGACCCGTATGGCCTCGCCTCGGCCCACGCGGAGAACAACACCATTGTCATCGACCCCGACGCGACCAACAAGTGGTTTGCCGGGTGGTCGAACCAGACCTTCCGCGCCCCCGACTTCCAGGACATGGTCATCTACGAAGCGCACCTGCGCGACCTGACCATGCACCCGTCCTCGCTGGTGCCCGCCCACCTGCGGGGCACGTATGCCGGACTTCTCGCCACCGCAGGCACCGGAACCGGACTTGACCACCTGAAGGACATGGGCGTGAACATGATCGAATTCCTGCCCTTGCAGGAGTTCAACAACGGGGTCGGCGAATACAACTGGGGCTACACGACAGTCCACTACTTCGCCCCCGAAGCCTCGTTTGGCCGCGAACCACTGAAGGGATCGCAGTACTACGAACTTAAAAACATGGTGAACGAGCTGCACCGTCACGGCTTCGGCGTGATGCTGGATGTGGTGTACAACCATGTCGGCTGGCCGAACCTGTTTGCCCACATCGACCGCAAGTACTTCTTCCGCCTCACCCCGACCTATGACTACCTGAGCTTCAGCGGCGTCGGCAACGACTTCAAATCCGAGTCGCCCATGGCCCGCAAGTTCATTGTCGAGAACATCAAGTTCCTCGTCCGCGAATTCAAGATCGACGGCTTCCGCTGGGACCTCGCCGAGCTGATCGACATGGAGACCCTGATGGAGGCGAAGCGCGAGGCCGAGAAGATCAATCCGCGCGTGATCATGGTTTCGGAGCCGTGGAGCTTCCGCGGCAACCACAAGGATCAACTGCGCGGCACCGGCTGGGCCGCCTGGAACAACGACTTCCGCTACGCCGGCAAGGACTTTGCCCGTGGCCGCGCGAACCGCGACACCATGAAGAAGGTCATCGCCGGCTCGACCGAACTGTGGACGGACAACCCGTTGCAGTCGGTGAACTACGTGGAGAGCCACGACGACATGGCCCTGGCCGACGTGCTCAGCTCGCGCCCCGACAAGGACGGCCGCCACCTCACCGAATTCGACGCGCAGATGAACCGCCTCGCCGCCACCCTCGTCTTCACCTCGCTCGGCATCCCGATGATCAACGAGGGCCAGGAGTTCATGCGCAGCAAACGCGGCATCTCCAACACCTACAACCGGGGCGACGGCGTGAACGCAATCCGCTGGACCGACCGCGAACGCCCGATCGCCGCCGAGACCATGGCCTACTACCGCGGCCTGATCCACCTGCGCAGCAGCGAACAGGGTCGCGCCTTCCGGGTGAAAAGCACCCCGCCGCCCGGCTACCTGAAATGGATCGAGCCCCCGAATGAACGCCATCTCGGATTCGCCATCAACGCCCCGCGCATCCACCCCGGCCACGGCTTCGTCGTGCTGCTGAACTCGGACGACCGGCCCGCGACCTTCCGCGTGGACCTCCCGGTCGGCAACTGGCGGGTGATCGGCGACGGAAACAAGATCGAGATGGACGGCCTCGACAACTACGAGACCATCATCGGCCCGCGCACCCTCACCATCCGCGTCCCCGACGTGCGCGCCCTGATCATGATGGATGGATTCTGAGGCGGTCGCGGCCTCCGCAACACCTCGCGGAACGCCTACATCGTCGCGTGTTCGCGCAGTTGCTCGAGGTTGAGGACCTCGAGGGCGCGCTGATGGGTGGCCCGCAGGATGACCGGCGGGGCGCACCCGGCCAGGTAGGCCTCACGCCAGCGCGCGGCACACACGCACCAGCGGTCGCCCGGCCGCAACCCGGGAAATCCCCACTCCGGCCGCGGTGTGGACAAGTCATTCCCCTGCTCGCGTGAAAACGCGAGAAACGCCTCGGTCATCTCGGCGCAGACCGTATGCGATCCGGAATCCTCCTCGCAGGTGTGGCAGCAACCGTCCCGGAAGAATCCGGTCATCGGTGCCGTGCTGCACGGGATCAAGGAACCCCCGAGGACATTGCGTTGGGCGTTGGTGCTCATGACGGATTGTGGTTTCTCCTTGCCTACCCTATCCTTCTCTTCCGTGAACGACAACTGCAACCAAACGCGAAACATCGCCTCGCCCCTGATCGCCGGCATCCTGCTCGCCCTCGCGGTGCGTATGACCGCGTGGTGGCTGCTCCAACACTCGGTCATGCTGACCCCGCCCCCCGGCGGCGGCCACGACCGCTCGCTGTACGTGGCGGCGATGGAACGCGTGGCCGACGGGGTGTGGTGGCCGGACGGATCCTTCGACTACCTGCCGTTGTACCCGTGGCTCGGTGGATTGGCCACCCGGCTGACCGGCAACCCGGTGGCCGCAGCCGCCGCGCTCGGCATCGCCCTCGACACCCTCACCACCGCACTGATCCTGTTGTTCGCCCTGCGCCTCGGTGCTCCGCGCAACCTGGCCGCACTGGCCGCCTGCCTCTATGCCGCCTATCCCCTCGCCACGATCTACAGCCTGCAGCCGATGCCGAACACCCTGAACGCCTTCGGCATAACCGTGTTCGCCGGACTGATCCACGCGCAATGGACGGCGACCCGGCCGCGTCCCGTCGTCACGGCACTCACCGGCCTGTTCGGCGGTGTGTTCGCGCTCGGGTTCGCCGGTCTGCTGCCGATGGCCGCCGCCGCGGCCGCCGCGCTCGCGTGGCGTCACCGCTCGTTCCTTCCGGCGCTGGCTCTGCTCGCCGGGTTTGCCTTGCCCCTGACGCCGGTCGCGGTGCACAACACGCGGGCGGAAGGTCGCCTGACCCTGCTGTCCACCCACGGCGGATTGAACCTCTACATGGGCAATCACCGCGATGCGACCGGGTATCCGCTGCGCATCCGCGATTTCCGCATGACCGCGCGCGACCTGCTGACCGACGCCCATCGCCATGCCGAAAAGCAGGCGGGCCGCACCCTGACCCGCGCGGAAAGTTCGGCGTGGTGGAGCAGCCAGGCCCGTGCCTTCTGGCGCGAGGAACCGGCGCTCGGGGTTTACCTGACCGCGCGGAAATTCCTGCTGTTCTGGAATCACCGCGAGATGGATGACCTGCGCCTGCTGGAGCAGATCCGCCTGACCGATCCCGCGTTCCGCGCCTGGCACGGCACCCCGTTCGCGGTCTTCGCTTGGGCGGGCTTGATCGGCCTGCTCTACGCACGCAACGCCGCCGCCCCGCGCCTGCTGGTGCTGACCGGCCTGATCGGCCTCGTCCTGTTTTTTATCACCGCCCGCTACCGCCTGACCTTCGTCCCGCTGTTGAGTGTGCTCGGCGCCGCCGGGCTCCCGGTCTGGTGGGCCCACGTCACCGCACGCCGGTGGCGGCATCTCGCAACCGGTGCCCTGTGCGCGGCCGTCGTCGCCGTGCCGTTCAAGGTGCGCGACCAGCGGCCGATCGACCACTACAATGCGGCGATCATGCTCAGCCAGGCCGGACGCCAGGAAGAAGCCGGTGCGGTGATCGAACAAGGGTTGGTCCTCGCTCCCGGTTTCGGTGAACTGTATTTCGCGCTCGGCAACGTGCTGTTCCAGCAGGAGCACTTCCTCGAAGCCGCTTCGTCGTACGAACGCGCCCTCGCCCTGAACCCGAATCAGCCGACCGCCGGCTTCAACCTCGTGCTCAGCCTCGCCAAGGCGGGCGAGGTCTGCGCGGCCCGCGACGCGGCGGCGACGATCGCCGGCATGGGATTGGCGGTGGATGCCCGGCTGGACGGGTTGCGCCGCGAACTCGACGCGGCGTGTCCGCGGTAGCGGAAACTTTCGTGCGCATCGTGCCGCGGTCAGGTCGCGTCGCGGCCAGCGAGGTGCTCGAGGAACCCGCGCACGAGGCGGCCGCTGACCCACTGCCGGTACTCGGCGGTGGAGCGGATATCCGAGATCGGCTTCACCGACGCGGCGGCCACCTGTTCGGCACGGGCGATGGTCGCCTCGTTCAACGGTTGTCCGACCACCGCGCGTTCGACCTCGGGCAGGCGGATCGCGGTCGGAGCGACGCTTCCGAGTGCGACGGCAAACGAGGCGACGACCCCGTCGCGCACCGAACCGCGGTAGCTGCCCATGATCTTCGAGATGGCCTGCGCGGCGCGCGGGCCGAGCTTTCGGAACAACTCGCGTTCACCCTCGCGGCGCGCGGGCACGAGGAAACGCACGATCAGTTCATCGGGCGCGAGGTCGATCCTGCGGTAGCCGAGGATAAACGATGCGAGCGGCAATTCGCGCTCGCCGCGCACACTGGCCACCACCACGCGGGCCTCGCTGGCCAGCAGGGTCGGGGCGAGATCACCGGCCGGGCTGGCGTTGGCGATGCTGCCCGCGATCGTGCCCATGGCCTGGATCTGCCCCCCGCCCACGGTGGCGGCGGCTTCGGCGAGAGCGGGGATGGCGGTGCGGATCAGCTCCGAGCGGCGCAACGCCGCGTGGGTGATGCCCGCGCCGATGACGACCATGCCGTTCTCCTCGCGCAGGACATGCAGCTCGCACAAATTTTTCACATCGATGGCGCGCACGGGGACCGGGCGCGCACCCGACTCCCATTGCACCATCAAGTCGGTGCCGCCGGCCAGTGGCAAGCCGCGGGTGGCCTCGTTCGCCATCAGGGCCAGCGCTTCGGGCAGGGACGCGGGAAACGCGACGTCGAGTTGTTCCATCGGCGTGGTCATGAGGGCTTCCCTTCATCGGCCGGCCAGCGTTCGGCGGCGGCCTGGACGGCCTCGATGATCTTCACATAGCCGGTGCAGCGGCAGATGTTGCCGGCGTGCGCATCCTTGATCGACTCCTCGTTCACCACCGGATGGCGGCGCAGGAAGGCATAGGACGAGACGAGCATGCCGGGAATGCAGAAGCCGCACTGCGCCGCACCATTCTCGAGGTACGAGCGCTGGATCAGGCGGCCGCCGGGAGTCTTCTCCAGTCCCTCGACAGTCAGGATCTCCGCGCCATCGCGCACCTGTCCCGCGGCGAGCAGGCACGACACCGCGAGTTCGCCGTTGATCATCACCGTGCACGCGCCGCACTCCCCTTCGCCGCACCCTTCCTTGGTGCCCTTCAGGTCGAGGTCTTCGCGCAACACGTCGAGCAGGCGGCGGGCGGGCGGGAATTGCACCGTGCGGGATTCCCCGTTGATCTTCCAGGTCCGTTGGATCTTTTTCATGGTCGTCATGCGGAGGCGCCGGCGGGTTGGTGCGCGGACAGCGCCTTCAGGATTTTTTCGGGCGTGATGGGCAGGTCGTTGATGCGCACCCCGAGCGCGGCCTTCACCGCGTTGGCGATGGCCGGGGCGAGGCCGTCCATCGGCATCTCGCCGACGCCCTTCGCGCCGGGCGCGGCGTGGCCGTAGGGATATTCGATGAAGGCGATGTCGAACACCGGGATATCGCGCACGGTCGGCACGACATAGGTCTGCATCCGGCTCGCGTCATAGAGTCCGTCCTTGATGTCGATCTTCTCCATGACCGCGTAACCGAGCGCCTGCACGAGGCCGCCCTCGACCTGGCCCATGGCCAGCACCGGGTTGATCAGCCGGCCGATGTCGAAGCAGGCGGTGACTTTCTTCACGATCAGCTCGAGGGTCAGGGCATCGATCTCCACCTCGGCGACATTGCAGCCCCACGAGTAGGACGGATACGAATCGCCCTCGAAGGTCTTCTGGTTCCAGCGCAGCGTCTCCGGCAGCTTGAACTGGTTGTACACGCGCAGCGGCCCGTGCTGCTTGAGGTAGGCCGAGGCGACCTCCTGGAAGCCGCGCGTCGTGCCAGAGAGCTTGCCGGTGAAGCGGTTGTCGTCGAGCTCGACCTCCTCGCCGCCGAAGAGGGCCGTGGCGGCGAAGGTTTCGAGGGCCTTGCGCAGCTTCTCGGCCGCGCCGAAGACGGTGCCGCCGACCACCATCGCGGTGCGCGAGGCCACGGTGGGTCCGCTGTCGGGCGCGTACTTCGTGTCGGGGAACGGCATGCGGACCTGGTCGATGGCGATGCGCAGGCCGTCGGCGGCGATCTGCGGCATGATGGTCATCGTGCCCTGCCCCATCTCGGTCGAACTGATGCGGATGTTCACGCCGGCGCGGCCATCCTCGAGGTATTCGAGGTCGAGGGCGGCTTTCGACTTCAGGCGGCTTTCACCGTCGCCGGTGAAGCCGGAGCCGTGGCCGAAGAAGGCAAGCCCGACACCGTGGTACTTGCCGTCGCGGGCGATGCCGTGGGAATTGCCGCGCAACAACGCGGCAAAGCGGCTGCGGGCGAGGTTGTTTTCCAGCACGTCGGGCGTGCCCATCGGCTCGGCGATCACCTGGCCGGTCGCCGTGGTGTCGCCGAGGTGCAGCGCGTTCTTCAGCCGGAACGCCTCGGGCGACATGCCCAGCGCGGCGGCCACTTCGTCCATGTGCGACTCGAGGCCCCAGATCGCCTGCGGCGCGCCGAAGCCGCGGAACGCGCCGTTCGGGAAGGTGTTTGTCCGGTACACCTTCCCGTTCACCGACACGTGCGGGCAGCGGTAGCCGAGTGTGGTGTGCAGGATGCCGCGGTACATCACCACCGGGCTGAGGGTGGTGTAGGCGCCGCCATCGAGCACGAAGTCCACCTGCATCGCGGTGATCGTGCCGTCGTTCTTCACGCCGGTGCGTTGGCGGGTCCATACCGGATGCCGCTTGGTGGTGAACAGGATATCCTGGTGGCGGTCGTAGATGATCTTCACCGGCTTGCCGCATTTCAGCGCAAGCAGCGCGCAGTAGCCGGCGATCAGCGTGGGGAATTCCTCCTTCCCGCCGAAGGCCCCGCCGACCGCGGTCTGTTTCACGCGGATCTTCTCGAGGGGAAGGTCCAGGGTGATCATCAGTTCCGGGGCGATATAGTACGGGCACTGCAGGCTGCCCTGGATGAACACGCCGCCGTCGGGCTCGGGAATCGCGACCATGCCCTGCGGTTCGATGTAGAGCTGTTCCTGGTGGCCGGCCCAGTACTCGCCCTCGATGATCCGGTCGGCCGCGGCGAAGCCCTGTTCGATGTCGCCCTTGACGATGGTCTGCGCCGCGAGTTCCTTCAGGTCCTTCGCGCCGTCGAGGTAGCGGCTGATCACCTCGCGCAGGGTCAGCAGCGCGGGCAGGTTTTCGATCTCGGGCTTGATGTGCGCGGCGGCTTCGCGGGCCAGGGCGCGGGTCGGGGCGGCGACGAGGGCCAGCGGTTCGCCGCGGTACTGGATCTCGCCGTCGGCGATGAACGGCATGTCGCGGCCCATCAGGTCCACGATGTTCTGGCCGGGAATGTCGGGCGGGGTTACCACGCAGACGCGGTTGAAGTCGAAGGCGGGATCGAAGTGCAGGCGGATCAGGCGGCCATGGGCCACCGGGGAGCGTACGACTTCGCCGTACCAGGCGTCCGGCACCGGGATGTCGTCGGCATACTGGGCCAACCCCCGGACCTTCTCATCCCCGTCCAACCGCTCAATGCCTTGGCCGACATTGCGGTATGCCACCCGATCTTGTACCGCCATTGTTCACTCCCCATGCTATTCGTGTAAAACTATACGCCCCGTCCACCGATAGGCAACTGGTTTTCGCCCCGACGCGCCGTGCCGGCCTGCAGGTCAGGTCTGTGCCTTGCAGAGGTCCTGCAGGCGCTGGAGTTCGCCGCCGGTTTCGGCGTTGACCGCGAGGTCCTTGAGCAGGCCGTCGGCGATGTCGTACACCCAGCCGTGGATTTCCAGGTTCTGGCCGCGTTTCCAGGCGTCCTGCACAATGGTGGTGCTGCCAACGTTGAGGACCTGTTCGATCACGTTCCACTCGCACAGCCGGTTCATCATCGCCCGGGGCGTGGGCAACTGGTCGAGCTCGTCGCGGTGCCGAAGGTGGATGCGCCGGATGTGCCGGAGCCAGTTGTCCACCAGACCGTGCGGCGTGTCCTCCATGGCCGCCTTGACGCCACCGCAGCCGTAGTGCCCGCAGACGATGATGTGCTTTACCTGGAGGAAGTCCACCGCGTACTGGAGCACCGACAGGCAATTCATGTCGGTGTGGTTGACCAGGTTGGCCACGTTGCGGTGCACGAACAGTTCGCCCGGGGCCAGGCCGACGATCTCGTTGGCCGGTACCCGGCTGTCCGAGCAGCCGATCCACAGGTATTCCGGCGCCTGCTGGGCGGCCAATGCGGGAAAAAACCCGGGATCCTGGCGGTTCATTTCTTCCGCCCAGGCGCGGTTCTTCTCGAACAGGTGGGGTAAGGTCCTCATGGGGCCGCAGTATAGGCGGCGCCTCGCCGGGAGTAAAGCGGCACAGTCACCACCGCCACGAAGGCACCGCCTCGCCCGGGAGCGCGCTTGACACCCGCGGCGGCAACGGCAAGGCTTGAACCACGCATGAGCACCTGCATCCTTTCCATGGCCAACCAGAAGGGCGGCGTGGGCAAGACCACGACGTCGGTGAACCTCGCCGCCTGCCTCGCCGAAAAGGGGCGGTCGGTGCTGCTGATCGATTTCGACGCCCAGGCGAACGCGACCAGCGGCCTCGGCGTCGAGAAGACCGAGGGCGTGAGCCTGTACCCGGTGCTGCTCGGGCAGGCCGATCCGCGCGACTTCATCCGGCCGACCGCGTTCAAGCGCCTCGACCTGATCCCCGCCGAGGTGAACCTCGCCGGCGCGGAGATCGAGGTCGCCCGGCTCGACCGCTACCTGCACCGCCTGCGCGATGCCCTGCAGCCGCTGCTCGCCGAGAACCGCTACGATGTCATCCTGATCGACTGCCCGCCCTCCCTCGGCATCCTGACCATGAACGCGTTGTGCGCCTCGCACGGGCTGATCATGCCGATCCAGTGCGAATACTACGCGCTGGAGGGCCTGTCGGTGATGGTGCGGTTGATCGAGCAGTTGCGGGCGAGCGGCGCAAATCCCGACCTGACCGTGGAAGGCATCGTGATGACGATGTTCGACAGCCGCACCAACCTCGCCCAGCAGGTGGTCCAGCAGGTAACCGAGTATTTCGGCGACAAGGTGTATGCGACGGTGATCCCGCGCAGCGTGCGGTTGAGCGAGGCCCCGAGTTTCGGCAAGCCGGTTATCGAATACGACAAGCATTGCACCGGCGCCGTGGCCTACCGGAACCTGGCCAAGGAATTCCTGAAACGGCGCGCCCAGCGCGTCGCGGGGTCCGTTGCGCCGACCGACGAAGGATCCGCCGCAGACGCGCCGATCGCACCGGATGCCGCGTCGGCCTCCTAATCCTCGTCGATCTCGCCGGCGGCCAGCCGGGCCAGCCGCCCCTTCAGCATCAGCCGTTTGGCCGCCGACATCCGGTCGATGAACAACACCCCGTTCAGGTGGTCCACCTCGTGCTGGATGACCCGCGCCGTGAAGCCGCGCACGTCGAAGTCGAGCGGCTCGCCCTTCTCGTTCAGCGCGGTGACGTGGATCTTGTGCGGTCGGGAGATCGAACCGCGGATACCGGGGAAGCTCAGGCACCCCTCCTCGTGCGAGGTGGTTTTCTTCGACGGCGCGGTGATCACCGGATTGATTAGCACCATCGGCATGGCCAGGCCGGGGTTCAGCGGCTGGCCCGCGTCGTCCTGGTCATAGCCCTCCGGGACCTCGATCACGCAGATCGCGCGCGTCTCGCCGATCTGCTGGGCGGCGAGGCCGACCCCCTCCGAGACGCGCATCTGGTCGATCATCGCGGCGGCCAACCGGCGCACCTCGTCGGTCACCTCGGCGATGGGCGTGGCCGCGGTCCTCAGGACCGGATCGCCGTACAATCGAATTTCATGATTCACAACACTTGTTCCCCATGGGTATAGTGCAACGCCATGGAGCCCCGGAACCGGTACCGGGCGGCGGAACGCCATGAACGACACGCTGATTGTCATACCAACCTATAACGAGATTGACAACGCCCGACAAATCGCCGAGGCGATTTTCAAGGAGTTGCCGACCGCGGACATCCTGTTCGTGGACGACAATTCTCCCGACGGCACCGGGCAGTTGATCGACACGATGCGCGCCGCCGACCCGCGCGTGAACGTCCTCCACCGCAAGGAAAAACAGGGGCTCGGCCGCGCCTACATCGCCGGGTTCACCTGGGCGCTGGAGCGGCACTATGAATTCATCTTCGAGATGGATGCCGACTTCTCCCACGCTCCCGCCTCGGTCCCCCACCTGCGCCGCGCCGCCGAACAGGCCGACCTCTGCCTCGGCACCCGCTACAAGGGCGGGGTGCGGGTGATCAACTGGCCGCTGGCCCGGCTGATCCTCAGCAAGGGTGCGGCGGTGTACGTGCAACTGATCACCGGCATGCCGATCACCGATCCGACCGGCGGCTTCAAGTGCTTCCGCCGCGCGGTGCTGGAATCCATCGACCTCGACGGCATCACCTCGAACGGCTACTCGTTCCAGGTCGAGCTGAGCCACAAGGCGTGGATGAAGGGATTCCATATCGAGGAAGTGCCGATCACCTTCGAGGAACGTCGTTCCGGCGCGTCGAAGATGAGCACGGCGATCGTGCGTGAGGCCTTGTGGATGGTGTGGAAACTCTGGCTGTCGTGCGGCATGAAACGCCGCCCGCCGAAACAGCCCCACCCCCGTAGCGTCAAGGCCGCGGCCGCTTCATGAAATCACCGCTCCTGCTGCTGAAGGCCATGCGGCCGCACCAGTGGACGAAAAACGTCCTCGTGTTGGCCGCGCTGGTGTTCGCCGCGGGCGACCGGTCGCAACAGATCGACTGGACGTCCCTGCTCGGAACTTCCCTGCTGGCCATGCTCGCCTTCTGCCTGGCCTCCAGCGCAATCTACCTGCTGAACGACATCCGCGACGCGGCCCACGACCGGCTCCACCCGGTGAAACGCTTCCGACCGATCGCCTCGGGCGAGGTGACCCCCGGCGTGGCGCGGGTGACCGCGGCCGTACTCATCACAGCCGCACTCGGCCTGGCCGCGCGCATCCACGCCGACCTCGCGGCGGTCATCGGTGGCTACCTCGTCCTGCAGCTCGCCTATGTGTACGGCCTGAAGAAGATCGCGCTGGTGGACCTGTTCGTCATCGCCATCGGGTTCGTCCTGCGCGCCCTCGCCGGCGCGGTGGCCATCGCGGTGCCGATCTCGCCGTGGCTGCTGCTGTGCACCCTGATGCTGGCGCTGTTCCTCGCCCTGTGCAAACGCCGCCAGGAACTGGTGCAGTCGGCCGACTCCTCGACCCGGCCCAGCCTCGAGGCCTACAGCGAAAAAATGCTCGATCAACTGATCGCCATGATCGGCGGCGCCACCATCGTCTGCTATGCCCTGTATACCCAGTGGCCGGAAACGGTGGGTAAGTTCGGCACGCACCGGCTCGGGTTCACCATTCCCTTCGTCATGTTCGGCATCTTCCGCTACATCGACCTCGCCTACCGCCACCAGCGCGGCGAGCGGCCGGAGAAGGTGTTGCTGACCGACGCCCCGCTGCTGGTCACCCTCGCCCTGTACGGCGCGACCGCGCTGTGGGTGCTGGCGTCGCGGTAAACGCGGGATAAGCAACACACTGCCTTCAACAACCAACCGTTGCATGCGGTCTCGCGGGAGCTCGACCCTCCAGCACACCAGAAACGTCTGCCCCGTCATTGGAGGGGCAACCTCCGTGTTGCCCTTCCGCGACGAGAACGAGGTGTCGATGAATATTGTGACAACCAAGGAAGCCGATCCGACCGCGTGTCCGTTGCATGCGGTCTCGCGGGAGCTCGACCCTCCAACACGTCGAAACCGCCTGTGCCTTCATCGGAGGGGCAACCTCCGCGTTGCCCTTCCGCGAGGAGAACGAGGTGTCGATGAATGTTGCGCGTAAGCGCCTCGTCGTCAGAACAGCGCCATCTGGTCCGGATGGTCCTTGTCCTTCTTGACGCGGGCCTGGGCGAGTTTGGGTTTCCCGCCTTCGCCGAACTCGCCCTCCTCGAGATTCCCGAGGATCTCGTGGGCGCGCTGGATGACCTCGGGCGGGAGGCCGGCCAGCCGGGCGACCTGGATCCCGTAGCTCTTGTCGGCGGCACCGGGGACGATCTTGCGCAGGAAGGCGATCTTGTCGCCGCTCTCGCGCACCAGCACGTTGTAGTTCTTCACCCCGGCCAGGGTGATGGCGAGGTCGGTGAGCTCGTGGTAATGGGTGGCGAAGAGCGTGCGGGCCTTGCTGCCGGGATGGTTGTGGAGGTACTCGGCGACCGACCAGGCGATGCTGATGCCGTCGAACGTGCTGGTGCCTCGGCCGATCTCGTCGAGCACGACAAGGCTGCGCGGCGTGGCGTTGTTGAGGATGTTCGCGGTTTCCTGCATCTCGACCATGAAGGTGCTTCGCCCGCGTGCGAGGTCATCGCTGGCCCCGACACGGGTGAACACCCGGTCGGTCTCGGAGAGGTCGGCCGAGGCAGCGGGCACGAACGAGCCGATGTGGGCCATGATGGTGATGACCGCGACCTGGCGGATGTAGGTGGATTTACCCGCCATGTTGGGGCCGGTGATGATGATGACCTGGTTGTTGACCCCGTCGAGCAGGGTGTCGTTCGGCACGAACCGTTCGGCCTGGGGCAGCGTCTCGATCACCGGGTGGCGGCCGTCCTTGATGGCGATGCGGCCCTCGTGGTTGAAGGAGGGCCGCACGTAGCGCAATGCGATGGCGCGGTCGGCGAGCGCGGCGAGCACATCGAGCTGGGCGATGGCCGCGGCGGTCTGCTGGATCGAGGCGGTGTGGGCGACCACGCGGTCGCGCACCTCGTCGAACAGCTCGAGTTCCAGCTCGATCGATCGTTCCTGCGCACCGAGGATCTTGTTCTCGTACTCCTTCAGTTCGGGTGTGATGAACCGCTCGGCGTTGACCAGCGTCTGCTTGCGCTGGTAGTCGGCCGGAGCCTGCTCGGCGTAGGACTTGCTGATCTCGATGTAGTAGCCGAACACCTTGTTGTGGCGCACCTTCAGGGTCTTGATGCCGGTGCGCTCCTGCTCGCGGGCCTGCAGTTCAACCAGCCAGTTGCGGCCCTTGGTCGAGGCATCCTTGAGCTCGTCGAGTTCGGGATGGTAGCCGGGCCGGATGACCCCGCCGTCGCGCAGCGACACCGGCGGCTCGTCCACGATGGCCCGGTCGATCAGCTCGACCAGCTCGGGCAGCGGCGTGATCTCGCCGAGCAGCGCGGTGAACAACGGGCTGGCCGCTTCGCCGGCGCGGGCAATGACGTCGGGCAGCGCGGCGACGGATCGCCCGAGCGCCCGCACATCGCGGGCATTGCCGGTGCCGGCATTCAGGCGGGCGATCAGGCGCTCGAGGTCCTTCACCTCGGCGAGCGCGTCGCGCAGCGGATGCAGCACGCCGCGGTGGTTCACGAGGGTTTCGACCGCATCGAGCCGTTCCCGGATCGCGGCGGCCTCGACCAGCGGGCGGATCAGCCAGTCGCGCAGCAGCCGCCCGCCCATCGCGGTCCGGGTTGCGTCGAGCACGCCGAGCAGGCTGGTCGGCGCACCGCCGGGGGCCCGCGTCGCGCCCTCGACCAGGTCGAGGTTCCGGATCGTCGCCTCATCGAGCAGCATGAACGCGGCGGGGTTCTTCACCCGCAGCGACCGGACATGTTCGACCGGACGACGCAGCTGCTGGCTGACGTAGTGCAGGACCGCACCGGCGGCGCACACCCCGATCGCCGCGCTGCCGACGCCGAACCCGTCGAGCGAGTGGACCTTGAAGTGGCGGAGCAACTGGTCGTGCGCGGCGTCGTAGTCGAACGTCCAGTCGTCGTACGGGGTGATGGTCGTCGCGGCGATCGCGCCGAGGATGTCGGCGAGAAACGGATCCTCGCGCTTCTCGGCCGGCACGATGATTTCCGACGGCTGGTAGCGGGCGAGGTTCTCGCGGATCGCCGCCGCGTCGGCCGTCTCCTCCAGCCAGAATGCGCCGGTGGAGAGATCGACGAGGGCGAGTCCGAAGCCGCGCGATCCCGCGCAGAAGCCGGCCAGGTAGTTGTTGCGGCGCGAATCGAGCACCTGGTCCTCGAGCACGGTGCCGGGCGTGACCACGCGGGTCACTTCGCGGCGCACGATGCCCTTCGCGGTGGCGGGATCCTCCATCTGCTCGCAGATCGCGACCTTCTTGCCGGCGCGGATCAACCGGGACAGGTAGTTGTCCGACGAGTGGAACGGCACGCCGCACATCGGGATGCCCTGGCGCTTGGTCAGGGCGATGTCGAGAACCGAGGCGGCGACCTTCGCGTCATCGAAGAACATCTCGTAGAAGTCACCCATCCGGAAAAAGAGGATCGTGTCCGGCGGCAGTTCGTTGCGGATCCGCCGGTACTGCTGCATCATGGGCGTGCTGGTTTCCGACATGCGCCCGACTATGCACGAGCGGTGTCCGGCGATTCAACCATCAACTTCGGCACGGCGGGGCGGGGCTAGAGGTTGTCGATGATCCGTTCGGGCGGGATGGCATCGGGGTGGCGCACGAAATCCTGGTGGCGGGTGCCGGCCCGCTCGACCGGAACCGGCATGTACTTGCCGGTGGTGACGGCGATCAGCCGTCCGTCGGCGTCGAGCACCCGGCCTTCGGTCAGGACCAGGCGGCGCGAGGCGCGGGTGACCGAGGCCTCGACGCGCACGGGAACGCCGGCCGCCGCGGAAGCCTGCAGCCGGGTGGTCATTTCCGCCGCCACCGCGACGCCGCGCAGGGCGAGAATGGCCGACCAGGTCATCACTTCGTCGGCCAGGGTCATCAACACCCCGCCGTGCACGATGTTGCGGTAGCCGACATCGTGGACCTGCGGGGTGTAGTTGAGCCACACTACAGGTCCGTCGACCTGCAGGCGGCAGTGGAAGCCCTCGGGATTGTGCTCCCCGCAGACCAGGCAGCCGCGGGTCCAGGGCAGCGTGCCGCGCAACCGGCCATCGGGGCCGATCGTCCAGGGACTGGAAACGGGCGACGTCGTGGGATCCAAGGACTGGACACTCCGGTTAGCTGCCGGTTTCTTCCGGCGGCAACTCGATGCGCATGGTCGAGGACTTCGACCCTTCCTCCATGCTGACCACCCGCTCGGCTAGCGCGGCGATGGCGTTGCGTGCCGAGGCGTCACCGGCCACAACCGTGACCACCGGAACTTCCTCGGTGAGCATCAGGTAGGATGTCACATAGCTCTTCTGGGTCGGGACGAAAAACGTCTTGCGGCACTGCGGGCAGTTTCCGCGCCGACCGGCATCGCGGTCACGCACCCACAACTTCTGGCCGCAGTAGGTGCAGGAGATCTTGAATTCCGACTCCTTTTCGTTGCGGAACAGGACCACACTCTTGGGCAGGAATGCTTCGGCGGCGGCGAGACGAAACACCTCCTTGACGCGGGTCATCGTGACCTGGTCAAGGAAGCGGACAAGCACCACGGCGGCGTCGGCCTTGGCGATCACCACGTCCGCACCGTCCGCATTCTCGGTGAAGCGGAACAATTCAACCACGGCCGTCTTGGTCCCGAGCGGAACCTCGACCGGTCCGGCGCCTTCGCCACCGAGAGCGTCAATAAAGGCTTCGCCAGCCCCCTCGGTGAAATTCAGGACGGGGATGTAGATTTTTCCGTCGCGGTAGGCAGGTGTCTGGTTCATGACCATAGACTACCAACCGGATCGGACAGCGACAAGCACGACCGGATAAAAAGCGCGTGCGCGGTCAGGTCGCCGGGGGCAGGTCGAGGAAGTTCTGGAGGATCTGCTTGCCGTTCTGGGTCAGGATCGATTCGGGATGGAACTGGACCCCGTGTACCGGGAACCGGGTATGCTGCAGACCCATGATCTCGCCCTCGGCGGTCTCGGCGGTGATCACCAGGTCGGCGGGCAGGCTCTCGCGCTCAACCAGCAACGAGTGGTAACGGATCGCATCAAACGGGCTGGGCAGCCCCTTGAGCAGCGAGGTGCCCCGGTGCAGGATCGGCGAGGTCTTGCCGTGCATCAGCCGCCCGGCCCGGACCACCCGGCCGCCGTACACCTGCCCCATGCACTGGTGGCCGAGGCACACGCCGAAGATCGGGATGCGTTCGCCGAAAGTCTTGATCACGCCGCACGAAATGCCCGCCTCGTTCGGGGAGCAGGGACCGGGGCTGACCAGGATGCGCGAAGGTTTGAGCGCGGCGATCTGGTCGAGGGTGATCTGGTCGTTGCGGAAGATCTTCATCTCCGCGCCCAGTTCCCCGAGGTACTGCACGAGGTTGTAGGTGAACGAGTCGTAGTTGTCGATGACGAGCAGCATGTCAGGCTCCTTGGCGCGCGCGGGCGCCGGCATAGAGGCGGGACAGTGCGATGGCGTTCATCATGCCCCGCGCCTTGTTGCAGGTTTCCTCGAACTCCATGGCCGGCACCGAGTCGGCCACGATGCCCGCACCGGCCTGCACGTAGGCCTTGCCGCCCTGCAGCATGACGGTGCGGATGGTGATGCAGGAATCGAGACTGCCACCGAACCCGTAGTAGCCGACCGCGCCGGAGTACGGACCGCGACGGGTGGTTTCCAGTTCGGCGATGATCTCCATCGCGCGGATCTTCGGGGCCCCGCTGACCGTGCCGGCCGGGAAGGTCGCCTTCATCACGTCAAAGGCATCGCTCGGACCGTCCAGCTCGCCAACCACGTCGGACACGATGTGCATGACATGGCTGTACCGCTCGATGATCATCAGCTCGGGCACCTGGACCGACCGGTAGGCGCAGACGCGGCCAAGGTCGTTGCGGGCGAGATCGACCAGCATGATGTGCTCGGCCCGCTCCTTCGGATCGGCGAGCAAATCCTTCTCGCGGGCGAGGTCTTCGGCCGGATCGTCCGAGCGGGGCCGCGTGCCGGCGATCGGCCGCACCTCGACCTTCCGCCCCTCCAGCCGGACATGGACCTCGGGCGAGGCGCCGACCAGGCGGCGGTCGCCGAACTCAAGGCAGAACATGTAGGGCGATGGATTGACGCAACGCAGGGCGCGGTACACATCCAGGGCATCGCCATCGTAGTCGGTCTCGAACCGCTGCGACAAGACCACCTGGATGATATCGCCGGCCCGGATGTATTCCTGGGCCCTGAGAACCGACTGCTCGAACTGGTCGCGGGTCAGGTTCGACCGGACCTCGACCGGGACGGGTTTTTCATGGATGTCGATGACGGTGTGGGTGGCCGGCTGGGCCAGGGCCCGGCACACGCGGTCGATTTTCGCCATCGCCTCGCGGTAGGCCGCACGCGGATCTCCGTCGATCAGCACATTCGCCACCACCTTGGCGGTGTGGCGCACATGGTCGAAGATCAGGATCGTGTCGGTCAGGATGAACTGCATGTCCGGGAAATCGTGCTCGCGGCGCACCGGCAAGCCGACGCGCGGTTCGATCTGCGGGATCACGTCGTACCCCATGAAGCCGACCAGGCCGCCGAAGAACCGCGGCAGCGCCGGGTCCGGCACCGGCCGGTACGGGGCCAGCAGGGCGCGCAAGGCGTCCATCGGATCGACATCGTCCTGTACCTCGACCGCTCCACCGGCGCGACGAATGGTCACGCGGCGGCCCTCGCTCTCGAAGATCACCGACGGGTTCCCGCCCACGAAGGAATAGCGGGCGATCTTCTCGCCGCCCTCGACGCTCTCCAGCAGGAAGGTCGGGGCCTCGGGGTTCTCCCGGCGCAGGAAGGCGCGCAACCGCTCGTAGGCGGACACCGGCGTGTCCTGGTCGGAGAGCAGCTCCCTCCACACCGGCACCAGGTTGCCCTGCTGCGCCTTCTTCAGGAATGTCGATTCATCCGGTAAATAAGCCATACATCACCTTGGGGAATGGTTGATGGTTCATGGTTCATCAACCCTCGTGCTACATGCGTGCGGCAATCAGGGATCCAGGTTCTCCAGCTTGCCGGTCTCCAGGTTCAAGCGGCGGTAGTAACAATTGCGCGGCTGCCCCTGCCGGTTCTTGGTGTGGCAGATGCCGCCGCGCCGTGGCCGCACCACCATCAACAGCGAGTTCTGCTCGCAGTTCACGCGGATCTCGAGCACATCGAAGGTCTCGCCGGAGGTCTTGCCCTTCTCCCACAACTCATTGCGCGACGTGCTCCATAACACCAGTGAACGGGTGGCGATGGTCTTGTCGAGGGCGAGCTGGTTGATGTAGGCGACAAGGATGACCTCGTGCGTGTCGGCATGCTGTACCGCGACCGGCAACACGCCGGGGCATTTGGCCGCCTTGGCCAGCTTGTCAAAATCCAGTTTCAGCTCGAGTCCTTCTTCCAGTTCTTTCATGTCATGTCCTTCTACGTGTTCGCCGCCCGCGACGAGCGCCTTCGTTACAACCGCACTTCGATCCCTTTCGCCCGCATGTGCTCCTTGGCCTGCCGGATCGTATAGGTCCCGAAATGGAAAATCGAGGCGGCCAGCACCGCATCCGCGCCGCCCTGCCGCACCGCATCACACAAATGGTCCAGCGTGCCGGCCCCGCCGGATGCGATCACCGGGACACCCACGGCATCGGACACCGCACGGGTCAGCGCGAGGTCATAGCCGTCCTTGGTGCCGTCGGCATCCATGCTGGTCAGCAGGATCTCCCCGGCCCCGCGGGCCACACCCTCGACCGCCCAGGCCACCGCATCGCGTTCGGTGGCGCGGCGACCGCCGTGGGTGTAAACCGCCCAGCCGCGGCCGTCCTCGCGCCGGCGCGCATCGATCGCCAGCACGATGCACTGGCTGCCGAACTGGGCCGAGGTCTCGTTGAGGATGTCCGGCTGGTTCAACGCGGCGGTGTTCAACGACACCTTGTCGGCCCCGGCCTGCAACATGCGACGGATATCCGCGGCAACCCGGATCCCCCCGCCCACGGTCAGCGGCATGAACACCTGCTCGGCCACCCGGCGGACGACATCGACGATCGTCTCGCGCGCCTCGTGCGACGCCGTGATGTCGAGGAAAGTCAGCTCGTCCGCCCCCTGCGCCTCGTAGGCCCGCGCCGCTTCCACCGGATCCCCGGCGTCGCGCAACTCGACAAACTTCACGCCCTTGACCACCCGGCCCCCGGCAATGTCCAGACACGGTATGATTCTCTTGGTCAGCATCTTAGTCGTAATTTTAATCGTAATCGTAATCGGCCATTCCTATCCGCTTTCGCTCCGCACCCGCGGGACTTCGGCGTGATGGTGTTCACCACCGTGGCGGTGAAAACAAAAAACCCCGGTCTTCAACCGGGGTTTCTCACAGGCAGAGCATGACCATCAGGCTCCCGCGGAAACCCCTTCATCATGCCAATGCCAGCTCGTAACCATGCGTGATACCCTAGCAATCCCGCCGGGGCAGGCAAGCCCGAAATCGGTCCCGTCAATCGATTCACCTTATACACCAACGAGATCAACGGGTATGGTCAGGGGGTTATGCGTTTTACCATTCTTGCACTAATCGGACTGATCGCCGGAGCCTCTGTCCAGGGTACCCAACTCCCGCTCGATCAGGTTTATGTGGAGTCGGGCGGTTTCGTCGGTGGCGAGGCCGAGGATTACCACGCCACGGTCAGCGCCCTGAACGACACCTGGACGTTGATCACCAACGGAACGCCCGGCGCGCTGCTGAATGCGCGCGGTACCGGCTACCTGCAATCGCTGCCCGACGGCGACGGCACGATCAAATCCTTCACCACCGGCGCGTCCGTCGATTACCGGATCCAGATCAACACTCCCGGCCAATACCGGCTCTGGGTTCGCTGGGACGGCGTGAACGACAGCTCGGATTCGCTGTTCGCCGGCATCCTGGAACTGGCCGATGGCAACGGCGGCGTGCCGGACTGGTACGAGCTGAGCGGCAACCTCGACGCAAACTTTTCCACCAAACCGTGGGATGGCCTTGGCGGCGCCGAGGAGAACCAACCGACCGCCTCGCAGAACCCGCTCGTCTGGACCTTCACCAACTCCGGCATTCACACCCTGCGGTTCGTCGTGCGCGAGGATGGCTCGGCCCTCGACACCTGGATCCTCCAACTCGCTTCCCGCCCCGCCCCCACCGGCGACGGCTTCGTCGCGGTCAGCCCCGACACCATCACCCTGCACCATGGCGCCAAGGCCGGCATCCCGGTGCTGCGCAACGACAGCGGCCTGATCCCACCCGCCAGCGTCACCGTGGTCACCCCGCCCGCCTACGGCAGCGCCACCCCCACCCCGGCC
>ERZ761607.1730-NODE-1730-length-25739-cov-36.429956_pt1 | contig 25739 bp, 24 predicted proteins | sample MGYA00511164_ERZ761607 | MGnify/ENA primary metagenome ERZ761607 (study PRJEB28899, sample SAMN02445080) | bioreactor sludge metagenome | biome: EBPR sludge | place: Australia: Brisbane, Thorneside Wastewater Treatment Plant | collected 2011-06-22 ... | reverse complement strand
TGGTTGTTTTAAGAAATGACCACCTGCATAATGTTTAACAAACGCCTTCCGATCCTTCGGAGGTGAAAGGGTTTTGTCAGCACCCGAAAGCGTTGACAAAAATATAGATGACCATCAAAACCACCACGGCGCAGCAATAGCCTCTTTTTTGATAAGAAAGGCACGTTGTTTCATAAAGCGTTTGATGGCAGCTGCGCCCATGCGCGTGCCACCTAGGCCTGACATTTTGAACGATTGTTTCTCGCCTTCATGCACCATCGAGGTTAACGCACATTCGTTAATCGAGATCGCGCCTGCTTCGATGTGTTGCCCGATGTGATAAGCGGTTTCCCAGTCTTTGGCAAAAACCGCCGCACTTAATCCGAAAACCGTGCCATTCGCCAAAGCCAATCCTTCTGCTTCGGTTTGGAAGGTCATTACCGGTATAATGGGGCCAAACGTTTCTTCCGTCATCACCTTCATGGTGTGGTTCGCCCCTGTTAGCACGGTTGGGCGGCAATACCAACCGCCGCTTTTCTGCTCACATTGCGCACTTCCGGTGAGCAAACTTGCCCCTTTTTCCAAGGCATCTTGTAAATGGGCATTGATAATGCTGACTTGTTTATCTGAAATCACTGGCCCAATTTGCCCATCTGAAACGGTGGGATAAGCAAGCTGCACGTTTTCCGCTTTGGCTTTTAATAAGGCTAAAAAGTCATGGGCAATAGATTCTTGCACATACACCCGCTCAATGGAAAGGCAGGATTGCCCACAATTAACCGTGCTGCCCCATAAAATTGATGCAGCGGCTTGGTCTAAGTTTGCCCCTTCAAAGACCAAAGCGGGGTCTTTCCCCCCAAGTTCAAGAAAACAAGGGATAAAGTTTTTGGCACAAGCGGCATACACCTTACGCCCCGTTGCAACGCTGCCCGTAAAGCATAATAAATCCACGTGCTTAAGCAAAGCCGCGCCTGTTTTGCCATCACCTGCCATAAATGACAATACGCCCGCCAGTGCTGGGGTTTCTTGGATCGAACGCATCAATGGTTCAATAAAACGAGGCGTTACCTCGCTCGGCTTGATGACCACGCTGCACCCTGCGAGCAGTGCCGGTAGGGTATCAATTAAGGCGAGTAAAAGAGGAAAATTCCAAGGGCTGATGACACCAACCAATGGATAGGGCTGCAAGTCTTGCTTGATATGAATAAAGGGAATCGCGGAGGTTTTATCGGGACTGGGGGCAAAAAAATCCGTAGCAACCCCACACCAACGGTCTATGCTTTGGGCAATGAGCTTTGCCTCCAATTCACTTTCATATCGCCGTCCCGTATCGAGGGTGAGCGCTTCTATAAGCTCGTCGAGGTGTTTGGAAATACCATGCTTCCATGTTTGTAAGACCTCAATACGTTCGTTGATGCCTTTTTGCTGCCATGCAACTTGGTTGCTTCGTAGCCGCTCGGCTTCTTTGCGGATTTGGGCGGGCGTTGGGAGCGGAAACGTATAATCCAATACGCCTGTTCGGGGATTTCGGACGGGGTAGCGGCGGTCTGATTTCATCGTATTAAAGAAGATTATATGCGGTCGTACTCAATGGGGGTGCTGTAAGGGGTGAGGCGTTGCCCGTCTTTTTCCAGAAGTTCCATCACGTGCAAGCGGTCTTTTCCAATGGTTTCGCTCAAGGTGAAACGCATCCCATTGCCCCAATCATTGGGCGCATGAAGGGTAAACTGCCCGTCGGTTAAAGTATATTCGGCAGGAGCAAAACGAGGGCTTACTTGGAGGGTGCTAAAGTCAATCGAGAGCGCTGGATTGTCATGGGTAAGTTGCGCCATCGGGAGCGATTCAGGCAACTGATAGGCATAAAGCCGCACCGTTTGCGGGTTCACGCCTTCAAAAAAGAACAAATGATGGTTGATTTTATCGCTGCCATCGGGATAAGTGTAATAGCTTTCTTCGATGAGCCAAAATCCGTTCCGTGATGGTGCATTTCTAAGTTTCTCATCTGCAAGGCGGTTGATATGGCGTGCAAAGGGATGTTCTGGCGTGCCATTTTTTCGCTCGCGTTCTACTTGTTGGCGGTTGTCAAAGTCGCCTGTAATGTACGTTCGGAATAAATCAAGGGCGGGCATCTGGGGCATTGTTATGGATATTTGGGACGTGTTACTCATTTACAAACTCCACTTTCAAGACTTTTACAGGCTGTTTTTTGACCGTTTTTTTCTCAATAATCTGCCAGGTACAGCCTGTTTGATCGGAGAAAACAAAGCTCAATTCGCCAAACTCATTTTTTTGAATGGCTGTGGCTTTTAGCCGTTTATCTGCCACCACAAGGTCATACACTTTTTTGAGATCGGGGACATAAAAAGAGTGTAAGGTAATGCCCAATTCGCCGACGCGCTGGTGCTGGGAACGGTTGGGCTTGGGCGCACGCGGGATAAAAAATTTAAGCTTTCCGCAGATATTGTTAGGAGAAACAAAGCCTTGATACCAATGGGTGTAGCCATCTTCCATCATAAACACCCGTTTAGGCCCTCGTAGCCAATCGCCGTCCACTTCGGGTGGGGCTTCTGCTTTTAACCCTAAGGCTGTAGAAAGGTAGGAAATGGCTTCCATGTTTTCGGCTTGAATAAAGAAATCGTGATGGGTAAATTCGCTGGTTTTAAGCGGTGCTTTTGGATTGATCGTGCCATATCCTTCAATGTGATAGCCCGACCGTTGGAAAAAAACATGGTTGAAAAACTCGCCATAAACCGCATTTTCCCGAACCAAAGCAGGGCGCTTAAAAAAGTCAAACTTATTTTCTTTATTTAGCCCAAATAAATCATCGGCGATGGGTTCGGTGGGTAGCCAAGGTTGTTTGGCAGCACGGGCAAGGGAATAAATATCATAGAGCCGCATGATGTCGCTCGTTTTCATGACGGCCATACGCGAGCCAATGGTTTCTGGGGTCGAGTAGCCCACGCCATTACCCAAAGGTTTTTCCCAAACCAAGATGCGCAAAAGCCCATGACTGTCCACATCGCCGTTTTGCAAACGATAAGAGGTGAGTGCAGAAGGCACATTGTACAAGGCTTGTGCCCGATCTGCCGAGATTTTGGCGCTATCCACAACCGCAAAACCAAACTCGCCAAAGTAACGAATGGCTTCCGTCCGGTTCTTAACACCCATCATCACTTCATACACGCCTGAAATGCCCGTATCTGCTAGAGGCTGGGCGAAGGTTTGGGCGAAACTAACGCACAAAATGATGAAGGATAAAAGGAAGCATCTAAGGCGTGGCATGGCGTTGTTTTTTATAGGTTTAGGCAATGATATTTTTGCTGCGTAATTCGGCAATTTCGGACTCAGAAAGCCCAAGGCGTTGTAAAACTTCGGTGGTATGTTCGCCTGTTTTCGGTGGATCATCGTATTTCTCTGCACGGTCTCCGCCATAGTTTAAGGGGAAATTAGGAAGCGGGGCGATGCGTCCATCGGGTAGTTTTATATCGAGGAGGTTTTGCCCTTGCGTCATTTGGGGATCCGTAAAAAGGTCTTCGGGCCTGGCAATCGGCGCAAACGGAAGACCGGCCCGTTCACAACGTTCAATAATGTCAGCTTTGGTAAATTGCTTCAGACGTACTGCCAATTCAGGCAAAAACCAGTCTCGTTCTGCAATTCGTAAGTTGTTGTTTTTTAAACGCTCGTCGTATAGCCAATCTAACCAGCCAAAGGCGGTACATAACTTTTCCCAATGCCGTTCGCTGATGACCCCAACAAAGACTTTCTCGGCATCGGCGGTGTCGTAGATGCTGTAAATGCTCCATGCACTCACACGAGCGGGCATCGGCGGAACAGGTTCTTGCCCAATGGCGCTATACGCCATGTGTTGTCCCATCAGAAAAGCGGCTGTCTCGAAAAGCGAGGCTTGGACAAACTTGCCTTTGCCCGTTTGTTGCCTTTCGTAAAGCGCCAATAAAATGCCGATATAGCCAAACATACCGCCTGTGATGTCCACAACGGAACTCCCTGCTCTGAGTGGATCACCTGGCCGTCCTGTCATGTAGGCTAAGCCTGCCATCATCTGCACAACTTCATCCATTGCATGGCGTTTTTCATAAGGCCCCGCCAAGAAACCTTTCAGCGAGCAATAAATCAAGCGTTCGTTCTGAACGGAAAGCGTTTCATAGCCTAAGCCCAAGCGCTCCATCGTGCCGGGGCCAAAGTTTTCCAAAACAATGTCCGCTTTTTTCACCAAGTCATAAAAAATGTGTCGGCCTTCTTCGGATTTCAGATTGAGCGCTAAACTTTTTTTATTACGGTTAAAAAAGGTAAAATAGCCCGTACCGAAGCCTTTGAGTCGCCGCGTAGCATCGCCTTCGAGTGGTTCAATATGAATGACTTCTGCGCCCATGTCTGCCAAAAGCAAACCCGCAGAAGGCCCCATCACGGCATGGGTACATTCTAAAACTTGAATTCCTTGAAGTGGTTTTGTCATCCGAGTTTTAGGTTTATTCTTTCACCTGTGTTAAGCCAACTTGTACCCAACGGAGGTTAATGCCAATCCGTTCTGCTTCGGGGTTGGTCCATGTATAAGAAAGCGCCTTAGGTTTGCCATCTTCATAAATGGCGAGTTTCATCACAGGCGTTTTTTTCTGGAAAACCACTTGCGAAAGCTCGAAGGAATAAGGCGTAACCGTGCCATCGGGGCGCACAATGCGCTTTTTAACGCCTTGATCGTGCAGTTTTAGATCAGGGATAAAGACATAATCGCTGTCTTGGATATTGTTGCGGTCGGTTCCGTCTTTCACAATCGCTACCCAACCTTTGAAAGGGCGGACACGACGAAGTTTATGGGGGATATTGCCTTTATGCCCAAACACATATCTCCCATCTTCGTCCGTAGCTTGGTCGCTGATCCAAATCTCCTCTGCATTCAGTTTGAGCGTATCGGTGATATAAATGCGCTTATTAGAGCGGCGCGAGACAAAATTACAGGCGCGGGGCTTCATCGTGCCAATAAATTCGTCATTGGTTTGCTTCTTCCAATAGACGCTGCAACCCGGAACGCTGGTGAACTGTTCGGAGGTGAGCGACGTAAGCAAACTTGGATTTTCGTCAGCGAGCTTAAACCGTTCTTCGTCGGCTTTGTCTTTAAACGAATAAATATCCAAACGAATGGCTTTTTCCTTCTTGTCTGGCACAAACTGATACACCCGCATCCGATAAACGTTATTGGGATCGCCGTTCATGTACTGCTTGACAAAGAACACGTTTGTACCGAGCGCAGGAATGGAAACAGGTTTAAAGATGGAATGGATATGCTCATGCACCAAAGAATCGGGGATGGTATCTTCGCGCTCTTGCCAAACTTGTTGGAAGTTATTGAACTCGCCCGTAAACAGCTCGTTGAGGCGCTGCCAGTCGGCATTGAGGTTTTGGGCTTGTAAAGGCGAGACCATCAATAAAAATACCCAAATAAGTACTTGTTTTTTCATGGGATAAATCATTTATAAAGATTGGTATGAGCCGTATTTTTTGAGGTAGTTGACCAAGCCTCCTTCTTGCAAAATGCGGAACATGATGGGGGGTAGAGCGGCGGCTTGATACGTTTTGCCTGTTGTCAGATTGCGCACGGTGCCTTGTTGCAAATCCGCTTCTAAGCGGTCGTCATTGGCAATGTCATGATCGGGAATTTCCATCACAGGCAAGCCGATATTGATGGCATTTCGAAAGAAGATGCGGGCAAAATACCGGGCAATGACCAACGAAACGCCTGCCGTTTGAAGCGCTACAGGGGCTTGCTCCCGCGAAGAACCACAGCCAAAATTATCGCCTGCCACCAAAATATCGCCTAAGGTCAGTTTTTGGCGAAAGTCTGGATCGAGGTCTTCCAAAACATGAGCGGCTAACGATTGGGCATCTAAGGTCTTGGTGTATTTGCCCGGAATGATGCGGTCGGTGTCTATGTTATCGCCATAGACGTGGGCTTTCCCTGCAGGATTATTCATCAACATAGTCCAAGTCTTTGTGGAAGGTTTCTTCCAATTGGGTGTATCCGTAAAAAGCCAAGGCTAAGGAGCAAATGCCTGTGATAATGGCGGCATTCGCTGCGCCCAAGGAAGGCACCAAAGCCGAAAACAAAAGCGATTGGGGAATAACGGAAGCCCGCAAGAGGTTTAAAGAGGAAGTCGTAACGGTGGAACGAATGTTCGTGCCGAACATCTCGGCGGCATTCGTAAGCAATACAATCGTATAACCCACGCTGATGCCCATGAACAAGAAAATGGTGTAATAAAGGGCAACAGATTGGAAGCCCCAAATAAAATAAACCACCATAAGCACTGTAAAAACAATAAGATAGCCTAATATGGCTTTTTTACGACTTTGTAGCCATTGGCTCAGTAGCCCGCACGAAAAATCGCCAAACGTAAACCCAATAAAAAACACGCTAAAGACGGTAGCCACACTGGGAATTTCGGTCATGCCCATGCTTCGTGCAATTTCGGGGGTGAAGGTCATCACAATGCCATTGACAAACCAACCCGGAAACCCCATGAGAATAACCGCCGTATATCGTTTAAAATGACGAGGGTTTTTAAAAATGATAGACAAATTGCCTCGGTTATGGGTTTTTTCTTTTAGTCCTTCATAAAGCCCGCTTTCCAAGACCCCAAGTCGCAGCAAGAGCAGGGCAAGCCCCATAAATCCGCCCAGCTGATAGGTGAATTGCCATGAGTAGCTGCCGCCAATATAGGCCCCAAAAATAGCGCCCAACATGCCACAAGAACCGATGATGGCGGGACCCAAGCCGCGTTTTTCTTGCGGCATCTGCTCCGCAACCAAGGTAATGCCTGCCCCCAATTCGCCCGCCAAGCCAATGCCTGCCAAAAAGCGCAAGGCTAAAAACCATTCATAGTTTGGGGCGTAGGCATTGGCCAAGGTCGCCACCGAATACAATAAAATAGAGCCAAAAAGCACCGACAAGCGCCCGCGTTTATCCCCCAAAATGCCCCATAAAAAACCGCCAATCAACATGCCCGCCATTTGCACATTGAGCAATAGAACGCCTTTGTCTAAAAGTTCGCTTTCTGGCACCCCAACCGAAAGCAGGCTGGCGCGGCGCACCACACTGACAATAATGATGTCGTATAAGTCCACAAAAAAGCCCAAGGCAGAGGCAACAATGGCTAAAATAACCGCCGTTTGGCGAATCGGTTTTTGGCTAAGTTCCATAATTTCTAAGAGTTTGCAATGTATCCGTGCAAAACAGAGGCGGCAACGGTTGCAGGCGAAGCCAAGTAAATATGAGCGCGTGGATTGCCCATCCGCCCTTTAAAATTCCGATTGGCGCTCGAAATCACGGTTTCGCCATCTGCAGGAACGCCTTCGTGGCTGCCTACGCAAGGTCCACAACCGGGCGTGATAAAACTTGCGCCCGCTTCAATTAAGGTTTGCGCCGTTCCATCGTTCATCGCTGCCAAGAAAACGGCACGGGATGCGGGAGCAATGACCAAGCGCGTTCCTGAAGCAAGGCGTTTGCCTGCCAAAACAGCAGCGGCAGCCTGTAAGTCCTCCAAACGACCATTTCCGCAGGTTCCAATAAAGCCATACTGGACTGGTTGCCCTAAGTGGGGCGTGATATCCCCCACATTATCAGGTGATTCGGGTGCTGCAATCTGGGGTTTCAGGTCAGACACCTCAAATTCATAAGTAGCAGCATAGGTTGCACCTTCATCGGGGTAAAGGGCTTCAAATTCGTAAGGCAGTGACAAGCCTTTCGGGTGTACAAAACAGGTTTTGGCACCCATTTCCGCTGCCATATTCGCCACACACATCCGAGCAGCAAGGCTCATCTGGGCGAAGGCCTCGCCTTCAAATTCAATGGCTTGATACGTTGCGCCCGAAATTCCAACTTTGCCCGTTAAAAACAAAACTAAATCTTTTGCACTAACATGAGGCGGCAACTGCCCCGTACAGCGTATGTGAATGGTTGGTGGAACTTTAAGCCAGGTTTTACCCGTCAGCATCACCGCCGCCAAGTCGGTTGAACCCACACCACATGCAAAAGTATTGAGCGCGCCATACGTCGGTGTATGGCTATCTGCGCCGATAAAAACCTCGTTGGGGCGTACATATTGCTGTTCCACCATCACTTGATGGCAAATGCCTTCCCCAATTTCAAATAAGCGAATGCCTTGCGCTTGGGCAAAATCGCGCATCAGTTGGTGCAAATTGGCAATGCGTTCATTGGGCGCAGGCGCAGCGTGGTCTATCACCAAGGCGCAACGGTCTGGATTCCAAACGGTTTGCCCGCCCATTTTCGCAAAGGCTTTTAAAGCGCTGGGCGCAGTGGTATCGGTTGCCATGACCCCATCTACGGACACCACCACCAATTCGCCTGCTCGAACGGTTTTACCTGCTTTTTGGCTTAGGATTTTCTCGGCTGTTGTAAGCATTTTTTATAGCATTGAAGGCTTGCAAGGATTTAGCAAACCTGAATCGGTTCTTGCATGAGTTTATAAAGCGCACCCGGTAAAGGCATTTCTAAAAATTGGGCAATATCTTGGCTTAAGCTTGCCAGTTTTTTAAGGTCTAAGCCCGTTTCATAGCCCATTTGGTGCAACAGATGAACCGTATCTTCGGTGGCGATATTGCCCGTTGCATTTTTGATAAAGGGACAGCCACCCAGACCGCCAAAAGCTGTATCAAATTGCCGAACGCCTGCTTCCAGACCCGCATACACATTTGCCAAGCCCTTGTTTTCGGTATTGTGTAAATGCAAAGAAACGGGTAAATCGCCTGCCACGTCCAAAACCTGCTCCATCAAGGTCTTCAACTGGCGAGGGTTTGCCATCCCTGTACTATCGGCAAGTGCGATCTCGTTTGCACCTGCGTCGGCATGGTGCTTCACCAAATCCAAGACGTGTTGGGGATCAATCTGACCCTCATAGCGGCAACCAAATGCACACTGAATCCCTGCACGAACGGTGATGTGATGCTGCTGCGCCAATCGTAGGTTTTCGCGAAAGTCCACTTTTGCCGCTGCCAAGGTCATGCGGGTATTTTTCAGGCTATGTGTTTCACTTGCCGAAAGAGAAATGGCTAAATGCTGAACGCCTGCATCTATCGCACGTACTACCCCTTTTTGATTCAGTACCAAGGCGCTCAAAACTACATCCGAGCGCCGCCCTAATTGGGCAAATAAGGCTTCAGCATCCGCCATTTGTGGTACAAGGCGGGGGTGAACAAACGAAGCAACTTGAATCCGCTTAAGCCCCGCTTCGATCAGGCGATGTACCCAAGCCACTTTTATTTCAAGTGGGACAAGGGTTGGCAGGGTTTGCAAGCCATCCCGTAAGCCTTGTTCTTCCAAGAGGATGTTCATGCGTACTTATTTATTGGCACTTTTCAGTTTTTTGAAATACGTCCAACTGGTTTCGTTTTCGGCTGTATTGGCATCAGGGGCGTGTTTAAATTCGGGGAACTTGCCCATAATAAAATCGCGCATATGCTGGGGTAGGTCTTCCCATTTTTCGGTTTTATAACCCCTAGTTTGATAAACCAAATTGCCTGCCCGCTGGCCCATGCCCATCCAAGGTAGCCACGGACCGATGCGCGTCCATGAAACTTCGGCAGGCGCATTCTGGATAGCAGGATTGTCTAAATCGGCCTTATGGGCGAAAAACTGGAATAATTCGGCCGCCTCGTAGCTATCCGAAGCCGAGTTTTCGGGATATTCTGCAACTTTGAGGGGCGAGGGATAGGTCAAGAAAATATCATTATTCATCACCACGCGGTCGCCTAACATCGTGAAAGGCACAGCCCATTTGCCACGCGGCCCTTCCAATTGAAATTTCTGGTTCACGGGATCATTCCACACATGAATGACCTCTTCGGTTTTCTTCGTCCAAGGATTTTCCCATTTGGCTAAGTATTCACCCGTTTTCAAGTCCCTATAAAACCCGACTTCACGGGTCAACATCTGGTAGCCTCCTTCCGTTTGCACAATCTTCCCAACGTTATACATTTCAAAATCAAACAAAGCGCGGTCTCGCTCGCCCGGTACAAAAGAATAAATTTTTCCTGAGGCATAAAAATACACTTCTTTATTTAGTTCCGTTGTAATCCGCATTTTGAGGAAAGCCGTCATATTGTCTTCAGGCTTCGCAAGGTCTAAAGGTCGAGTAGCGGCTTTAGGTACATGGGTTTGAACAGAGTGACTGCAACCTGTTAGGAACACCACAAGGGCAAATAAGCAAAGGCTGGTGAGCAATACAGAACGATTGAATAAACGCATGGCACAAATTCGATAAGTGAAAAAAGGGGTGAACCGTGTGAATATAAAGTCCACCCCAAAGAGTTTAAGCAGGAAAAGACAGTGCACAACCTGTTTTGGCGCTTTAAAGCCCCTTAATTAGAAGGTATAGGACGCATAGAACAAGACACGACGGGGTAATTGTACATAACCATGTGCCAAAGTTCCTGCCACACCCGACGCCGTGCTACCTTGTTTACGACGAAGAATGGTATCGTTATCGGATACGCCAGCAATATTGACCAATGCTTGTTCATTCGTTAGGTTTTTGGCCTGTGCCCCAATTCGGACGATGCTTTTGCCCACCGGAATTTTGCCATATACGCCTGCATTGATATTGGTGAGGGCCGGAAGTTTCAAAATATTGGTGGCATCTTGGTAGCTCTCACCGATGAGGTTATACCCCAAATCAATACCAAAATATTGGTGGTTGTAGTCTGCCAAGAGGTTCAACATCATGTTTGGAACACCAGGTAAAGATTTGTCTTTGAGGTTGATGGTATAAACATTGGTAGCTTCTTGCACGACTACGTTTCCGAATAAATCTTTATTGGGGTCTGCGGTGGTCGAGATTTTGAAGTCGGTGAAAATGGCATTCTGATAAGTAAGAGAACTTGCCAGATTCAGTCCACGAATGGCTTGTGGGCGATAGTTTAGACTGATTTCGCCCCCCATAATGCGGTTGCTGCCCAAAGGCTTGGATTGTAGAATACCATTCTCAAAAATAGCTGCCAAACGGTTGTTAATTTGTGTAAAGAAAACAGCGGCGTCTAAGGATAAATCACCAAAAGCATTTCGATAACCCAATTCCGCATTATAAATGATTTCATTTTTTTCGATACCATTTGGAACACGCAAGAGTGCTTGGTTGGTCGCACTGGTCCATTCCAAAGAAGTAAAGGCGGAATAGTCAGGCATACGGAAGGTGCGGTTCAGGTTCCCATAGACTGCTGCGCTTGTAGAAAGCTGATAATTGGCGGCAAGCGTAGCAGACCAATCTTGGAACGTTTCTACCCGCGTAAGGGCTTTGTCAGCGGGGAATTTGGTTTCAGACATGTCAATGTCCAACATATCGTAACGGAAGCCAGCCAACACATTCAGGTTGTCACCGATTTTCATTTCATCGCCAAAGGAGAAGGCTTTTACACTTTCGGTGTAATCGCCGCGCCGCGTAATCCCTCCGTTTTGGATCGGGTAATTGCCTGTCGCATCTTTCGCTACGGGTGCACCCGTGATGAAGCTGAGGAGTTTCAGATCATTAGGATTGGTGCTACTTCCATGAACCAAGCTGTAGGTTTCGGGTAAAAGGTTAATGGATGAGAAGTAGAAGCCACCCGATACTTTGTGTCGCGAGTTGGTTCCATCAAAGGTTTTATTGATTTTGAAATCATTGATCAATTCATCATCGTCGCTATCGCCGTCCAATAGCAAGCGCGATACCACATTGGCATTGTAGAAGGCAGGCAGGGCAAAAGCATAGCGCACACCTGTGCCCATTTTCTGGATGCGTAGGTGGTTCTCAACATGAATACCCGCACCCAGCGTCAGACGGAGGCGCGTTCCGGCATGATACCCTTTGGCATACGAACCGCCCGCGAGTGCATCACCAAAGTTGCGCGTAATTTCCTTTCCGTTGCTATCCAATAGCGAAACTTGGGTGGCTGGGTTGGAGGAGTTCCGAACGCGGATGCGGTAATTGATTTCATTAGCAAATGGGAAGTTATAGGTATCCGTATTTTTCCAACCATCGGCCAACTTCAACGTTTCCGCATTTACGGCTACATCGGTCAGGTTTTGAAAATTAAAGTCGGCATATTGTCCATAAAACCGGACACTTCCTCTGTTTTCAGAAAGGAGGTAGTCTATATTTGCCCGAATTTGCATTCCTTCATCATTGTAACCGGTATTCCGAAAACCAGAGTCATTCAGAAGCCATCCACCCACATTATAGCGGAGTTGCTTGGTGATCGGCCCATTCACATTATAGTCTAAGCGATAATTAAAACCACCTTTGTCCAAAATATCATTATAATTGGTAAGCCGAACAGACCCGCTTGTTTTTTCGCCCCCAGTGCGTGTAATCATATTGACCACGCCCGCCGCTGCACCACGTCCAAACAACGTGGCAGCCGAACCTTTTACCAATTCCACACGATCAATATTGGTATCAAATCCAAAGCCGTTTTCGGGAAGTTTCGCTGGTGTCCCGAGTGCCGGAATTCCATCCAGCAAAACCGCAGTGTAGGCCATACCACCAAGTGGCGTGCCATCTGGAAAACCCCGCAGCCGAATATTATTACGGCGGCCTTGATTTTGGTTCACCATTACGCCGGGTAGGTTTTGTAACGCTTCATTATAGGCTTCTGGCTTTAATGATTCTAAGCGGCGGATATCTACGGCTTCGACGGAAGCAGGGGTTTCTAATTTGCGGATTTCGGAAAGGCTGGCTGTTACCACCACATCCGAAAGGCTTGTTACATCGTCTTCCATGGTCACATCTACCGTATTACGTCCAGACAGTGCCACTTCTATGGTTTTTAGCCCCACAAAACTAAAGACCAGCGTACCGTTTCCAGAACGGGTCCGGATTTGATAATTGCCCGTTACGTCGGTCGTAACGCCATTGTTGATGCCTTTTTCTTTAACAGCCACACCAATCACGGGTTGTCCGTCTTTGGAAGTTACACGACCTTGCACCCGGTGTTGGGAATAGACCTGAATACTAAGGAGGAAACAGAAAAAGGTGGATAAGACAACCCGCGTAAGCAAGGTTTTAAAAAACGGTTTAAGATTCATACGGGTTAGGGTTTAGGTGAAGCAAATTCAAAAAGAGGTAAATGTTTTTATAGACAGGGCCTTTATCAAGGGGCCTCATTGGGGAATATTCTGTATTTCCCCATAAAGATCAATGGCAAGGCGCCAGCCAGAAACGCCACCGCAGCGTATCCGAGAATGGCATTATAGTTGCCTGTTTGGGTGAAAGAAAGCCCGAAGAAATAAGGACCAAAGCCTGCGCCCAATGCAAAGAAGCTATATAAAGCGCCATAAATAGCCGAATAGTGCCTCATTCCAAAGTACTTGGTAACAAGGTATGCCATAAAGTCATACTCTACTCCTGCGGCCAAGCCTAAAATGATCACAGCAAGGGTGGCAAGCCCATAACTCATGTCCGCTTGTATAAACAAGTAACAGCCCAAAGCAGGTAAACTGAGCATAATCGTCGCAACAGCAGGCGCCCAAAATCGGTCTAATAAATAGCCACCTAACAAGCGTCCTACCACCACCGCATACCCCATATAACTAGCTAAAATGATAGAGGTCGTAGGATCAAAACCTTTGGTACTAAGCATTTTTTCCAAATTGGGGATCTGTCCACCAACAGCAAAGGAAATCAGCACAAAGCAAAAACCCAGCAGCCAAAACCGCCATTCTTTCACTGCGGCTCCCAATGTTAGCCCACCTGTTTCTACCACAGTGTTTTGGGACATGTCCCCTCGCAGTTCCGCCACTTTACTGGCCACTTTCGGGTCATTGGTGTCTCGGAAAAATAGCCAAGTAAGAGGAAATCCCAGTATAATAGGCAATAAACCAACTCCGATATATGCTATTTGCCAGCCCAGTTTTCCAATAAGATAGCCTGCCCATAACTTGGTTAGGCTGCCGAAAATACCCGTTCCGACCAATGCTAAGCCCAGTGCCAAGCCTCGATTTTCTTGAAACCAGTTATTGACTGCTCGTGTCCACGTCATGGGCAAGGTGCCCGCTCCCGCCACCGAAAGCAGCCCCCAAAGCACAAAATAAAGGGTGAGGTTGCCGCCTATAAGTGCAAATGCCATAAAAACCAGCCCAAACGCAATTTGCGAGACCAAAACGGTTTTGCGCACGCCTGCCTTATCGGCTGTAAGCCCGATCAACGGACTCATCACCAAAGCCCCCAGTGTAAAAATGGGCATCGCCAGCATGATCTGATCCATCCGCCAACCATAGACTTGCGAAAGCGGAACGGCGAAGACGCCGAGGGTATAGATTGGTAGAGGCGACATTCCGACGCCGATCCCAATGGCTGACGCAAAGACTACGGGCCACCCATATCGAAACTCTTTCAGGTTGGAAAATTGCATGGTTGGGAAATCTTTAAGGCTAAAAGAATTAATCATAAATTTAGTTGACAGTTAACCGTATTAACTGTTAACTTTGTGCTAAGAAGATTCTTCACATGAATAAATGAAGATCGTTTCTTGAAATCCGTATGTACTTTGCAAGCGTACACAAGACGCATTGCGGTGTGCTACTGCAAACAAATAACCCATAATGACTGAAATGGCAGCAACATACTTTATTCGGCATACATCCCTTTAACCCTGCGGAATGGCCCTCCATAACCAGTCCCCATGCACCACCCGATTAGGCCCTCATGAACAAGGTAAAACAGTCTAAATTCCTCCATTCTCTTGTTGCATCATTTCCGACGCTGGAGGTCGTTAGCCTTCTCCTCTACGATTTACCCTGCCATCTACAGGCGATATTTGCCTCTACCAAATAGAACATACACCATTCCCCTACCCCATTTAACGCTCCCTTTTTATCTTTTTATCACAAACTATTATGAATGCCTTAAGACTATTTCCAAAACACACAGGTATTTGGGAAGGTACCTACATCCGAATCAATGCACAGGGCGAGAAACTCCATGAGTGGAAAAGTCGCCTTACCATCAAGTTGAATGAAGACGGGAGTTATCACCAAGTAAACCAATATTTCTGGGCGGATGGCCATCAAGAATGCCACGACTTTGGCGTTTGCCACTTCAACGAGGAAGGCGTTTTGATTTTCGATAGCCCACGGATTCAAGGCTATTCTTGGGAAACCAAAGACAGTGTATGCCTGATCTGGACGTACTTGAACCGCCCCGGTTCCAAGCTTTATGAAATGATTGATTTGATTGGCGACGAGACCCATCGGGTGCGAAATTGGCGTTGGACGGAAAACGACGAGTTCCAAGGCATCACCATGATCGAAGAACGACGTGTGGCCACCCAAGACCAAATTGATCCGCAATTTTGGGAGGATTTGCCCAACTTGCGTACCAGCGGACCTTCTCGTAGTGACCATTAATTCCTTGCATACAGCCCGCCGATAGCTGTTGCCTTTTTACTTTTTTTGCATCGGCGGGTTTTTTTGATTCCAAGCCCTTATTCCTATGATCCCAATGACGATTACCGAAAAAATAATGGCCCTCAATAGCGGTCGGGATAAAGTGGTTCCCGGCCAATTGGTGTGGGTGGATGTGCATAGCATCATGACGATGGATTACCTCGGTGAGCAATGCTTTAAGCAGTTTCGTTCGCTCGGGGTGAATGAAGTGTTTGATAAAGAACGGGTCATTTGTGTAAGCGACCACTTGGTGCCACCACCTAATGAGCAGTTTGCCACCATGCTCAACCGCTGGCGGCAGATCGTCAAAGAACACGAGATCGCTTATTTCTATGATTTAGGTCGTCAAGGGATTGCTCATCAAATCATGGTGGAGCAAGGGCATGTTTTGCCGGGCAAGGTGAGCATTGGAACAGATTCGCACGCCAATACCTATGGTGCAGTGGGGGCGGTTGGAAATGCGATTGGGGTAACCGATGCGGCGGTAGCCATGGCGACGGGCAAATGCTGGTTCCGTGTGCCAGAATCGGTCAAGTTTGTGATTAAAGGAACTTGGCAGCCTTATGTCATGGCAAAAGACTTGAGTTTGCACATTATGGGGATGATGCACTGGAACGGGCATTTGATCTATAAGACCTTGGAGTTTACGGGCGAAGCCATTGAAGCCTTGGATATGGCAGGGCGCATGACTTTGTGCAATATGACGGTGGATCTAGGGGCTAAAAACGGGATTGTCGCGCCCGATGCGGTTACACAAGCCTATTTATCGGGCGTTGCAAAAGGCGATTGGGAAATGATTGCCAGCGATCCCGATGCCCATTATGATGCTGTTTACGAAGTGGATGTTACCAATGTCGGTCCTACAGTTGCTTTACCTGATAAATTGGATGATACGGTTCCTGTTGAAAAAGTCGTGGGGCGTAAGTTTAATAAAGCCTTTGTGGGAACTTGCACCAATGGGCGGGTGGAAGATTTTGCTGTGATGGCCGAAATTCTCGAAGGCAAGCAAATCCACCGCGATGTAAATATGATCGTGGTACCTGCTAGCCAAGCCGTTTACCTCGAAGCCTTGAAACGGGGCTACCTCCAAACCTTAGTGGAGGCTGGCGCGGCGATTGATACCCCAAGCTGTGCGGCTTGTGCGGGTATTCATACGGGGGTTGCTGGCGATGGCGATATTGTTCTCAGTGCTGGAAACCGCAATATGAAAGGGAGAATGGGAAGTAAAAATGCCCAAATCTATCTTACCAGTCCAGCTGTTGTAGCCGCTTCAGCAATTCGGGGGGAAATTACGGATCCTCGCGAAACGGGAACTTACTAATCTTTTGAACAAACGAACTTGGACAAAACGAACATGGCTAAAATTACAGGAAAGTGCTGGGTGGCTTCAGATTATGTGATGGCGTATGACATCATTATCCAACGTTTTTGGACTTCACCCATAGACAAAGCCGAGAATGCCAAGTGGGTCATGGCAGGCGTTGCCGAAGAATTTAACCGCGAAAATGGCTTTGTAGAGGGTGGTTTTACCTTCATTGTGGCGGCGCATAACTTTGCAGGAGGTGGCAAAAGCATTGAACATGTGGTTGCGGGTTTGATGGGAGCGGGCATTCAAGCTGTTTTTGCCAATAGCTTTTCACGACTACAATTTCGCAATGCCATCAATTATGGCTTACCGTTTATCACATGCAGAGACCTTGCGAAAGGCTGCCAGACGGGCGATGAATTAGAATGGGATACCGAGTCTGGCACGGTTCTCAATTTGCGGACAGGTGAAGCCTTCCATTCTGTTCCCGTTGCGCCTTTTGTGGCAGATGTGGCGGCAGAAGGTGGTCTGATGAACTTTATTCGCAATAAAATTGCCGATGGCTCTATTCACGAGTTGCATTAAACGCTTTTTCATTGCTTGAACGCTTTGTCATGAAAGAAAACCAACTTAAAAACCGACTTTTGGCTAAAAAACCTTGTTTTGGGGTTATTTCGCCTACAACCGATGCCACTATTTGCGAATATGTGGGGCTTTCGGGCATGGATTTTTACATGATTGATGCCGAGCATGGCGCAATCACTGCGAGCGACATCAGCCATTTAGTGCGGGCTTGCGAATTAAGCGGGTGCACGCCTTTAGCCCGTGTGGGCGATTTGAATACCGCGCTGATCCTGCAATATATGGATGCAGGCGTGATGGGGGTGATGATGCCGGGTTGTACTTCGGCGGCGGAGGTCGAAAAGTTGGTAGCGGCCATCAAATATCCACCTTGGGGTAAACGCGGTCTTGGTCCCGTTCGTGCTGCCGATTATATGATGAAAATGTCCCAAGTCGAATATGTTTCGTTTGCCAATGCCCAAACCCTTGTTTTACCTCAAGTGGAAGATCTCGAAGGCGTGAAAAACCTGCGCGAAATGGTACAGGTCGAAGGTGTGGATGGCTTTATCATTGGGCCACGGGACTTGGCTATGTCTATGGGCTTTTATGATGGGCCTGCTCATCCCGAAGTGAATGCGGTGATTGCCGAGATTTTTGACGTGGTCTTAGGTGCGAATAAAATCATTGGAACGGTGGCGGGAACGCCTGCCCAAGCAGAGGCTTTGATCGAAAAAGGAGCCACGTTTTTGCTCAATTCTGTGCAAGGCTTGCTTTCTGGCGCAGCCAAAACGTTTATGCAACCAAGAACCCCCTGATCTTATGAAAAAAACAACCCTTATTGTACTCTTTAACCTCAAAGAAGGGATTTCAGAAGCAGAGTACGAACAGTTTGCAAAAGAAATAGATGTCCCAACAGTGGTACGTCTTCAATCGGTAGAAGCCTTCAAGGTGTTCCGCACCTCGGGTGTTTTGGGCAGCGAAGCCCCTGCGCCTTATCGCTATGTAGAAGTGATCGAGGTTGCCGATTTAGACGGGCTTTTTGGAGAATTAGGCAGCCAAGCCATGCAGCGTGTGGCAGCGCAATTCCAAGCCTTTGCCGATCAGCCGCTGTTCATGATGGCAGATGCTTTTGCAGGATAAGATTTTGCAGGAGAAAAAGATGTATCAATTACAAGAAAAAGTCGCCATTGTAACTGGGAGCGGACGGGCAAAAGGCATCGGTGAAGCCATTGTCTTGCGGCTCGCCGCCGAAGGTTGCCATGTCGTCATTAGCGATATTGGCGCGCCCAAAGGAGCAGAGTTTTCGGCTGAGCATATTGGCGCAACCGATGAAATGGAGGCGATTGCAGCGGCAGCCCGTCAATTGGGTGTAAAAGCCCTCGCCGTTACCTGCGACGTGCGCGACGAAGCCTCTGTTGCCCATTTAATACACCAAACGGTAACCGAATTGGGCGGGCTGGATATTTTGGTCAATAATGCAGGCGTGGGCTACCTAATGGAACCCTTCCCCGACTTCCAAGAAAGCAGTTGGGACGCGGTTTTGGATGTAAACCTGAAAGGCGCTTTTTTGTGTAGCAAACACGCCACTCGCCAAATGATTGCGCAAGGGCGCGGTGGCTGCATTGTCAATATTGCCAGCCAAGCCGCCAAGTCAGGATTTCCGTTTGCGGCTGCTTATACCGCTTCCAAGCATGGATTACTGGGGCTGACGCGCTCGAATGCGGTTGAGTTGGGCAAGTATGGTATTCGGGTCAATGCTGTTTGCCCCAATCACATCACAACAGGGCTTGGGCATTGGCAAAATAAATTCTTTAGCGAAAAACTTGGCTTGGATTACGAAACCTACTTGCAAGGTATTCGGGATCGAAACCCCTTAGGCCGAACAGGTATGGTGGAGGACATCGCCAAAGCCGTTGCCTTCCTTGCGTCCGATCAGGCGGCTTACATCACGGGTGAAGCCATGAACGTAAGCGGAGGCGAAGAATATCATTGATGATGAAATTAGGCATTGACATTGGTGGCACATTTACCGATCTCGTTTTGCTGGATGAAGCAAGCGGACGCATGGTATTTGCCAAAACGCTCACCACATACCCTGATCCTTCGCTTGGGATTTTGAATGGTGTTCAACAAATCTTACAAAATGCGGCGGTTTCCTTGGCAGATGTGCAGACGATTGTGCATGGCACAACCTTGGTTACGAATGCGGTCATTGAGCGAAAAGGGGCAAAAACGGCATTGCTTACCACTAAAGGCTTTGAAGATGTCTTGGAAATTGGGCGCGAAATGCGTTATGACATCTACGACATTCACCTAACGATGCCACAGCCTTTGGTGTCTCGTGCATTGCGAGTCGGTATCGCGGAACGTTTGGATAAAAACGGGCATGTGCTACAAGGCATTGAAACAGCAGACCTTAAAGCGGCGCTAACCAAGCTCCAAAAGAAAGGCGTGCAGAGTGTGGCGGTGTGTTTCTTACATGCTTATGCCAATCCAAAGCATGAACAAATTGTGGGGGAAGTCATTCGCAAGCAATTTCCTGCCCTTAGGTACTCGCTCAGCAGTGAGACCATGCCCGAAATTCGGGAGTACGAACGGTGTTCGGCAACCGCCATGAATGCCTATGTGCAGCCCTTGATGGATACGTATTTGCAAACCTTACAAGCCAAGTTAGCGGACTTAGGGTTTATGGGCGTGATTCACATTATGGATTCGGCAGGGCGGCTTACTACACTCGAAGGCGCACGTAAAAACCCCGTCCAACTCCTCGAAAGCGGCCCCGCAGGAGGCGCGATGGCTTCAGTCTTTTTTGCGGCACAATTGGGGCAAACCCAAAACACGCTACCGCCCGACTTGGTGGCGTTCGATATGGGGGGGACAACCGCCAAAGCCTCAATTATCCGAAACGGGCAACCCGAAATTACCAACCACTTTGAGGCGGCGCGGGAGAAACGCTTTAAAAAAGGAAGCGGCTTGCCAGTGCGCATTCCGGTTATTGATCTTATTGAAATTGGGGCAGGTGGCGGCAGCATCGCCCACCTCAATGCCTTAGGTTTATTGAGCGTTGGTCCCGAAAGTGCCGCTTCAACGCCCGGTCCAGCCTGTTACAATCGGGGCGGCAAAAATCCTACTGTTACCGATGCAGACTTGGTATTGGGTTATTTGAACGAGAACTATTTCCTCGGCGGCACGATGACCTTGCGGAAGGACTTGGCGACCCAAGCGATTCGGGAAAAAATTGCGGAGCCACTGGGCATTTCAGTCGAGGAAGCCGCCTGGGGCATTCACCGCATTGTAAACGAAAATATGGCAAACGCCGCACGGGTACATATCCTCGAAAAAGGCTTAGACCCACGTCATTTTTCTATGATGGCTTTTGGTGGTGCGGGACCGGTTCACGCCTTTCATGTTGCCCGATTGATGAGCGCCCCCGCTTTATTTGTACCATCAGGAGCTGGTGTATTAAGTGCGTTGGGCTTTCTGGTTAGCCCAATTGCCACCGAAGAAATGGGCAGTTATGTCTCGCGCCTTACTGGATTAAATTGGGATAAAGTCAATAAAATGTTGGCTGCCATGCGAGAAAAAGGGTTGGCTTTTCTCCAAAATGCAGGCATTACCCCCGAAGCTGCCACCACCAAGCTGACCATAGATATGCGATATGCGGGACAAGGGCATGAAATTGCGGTTTCAATTCCTTTTGGTGAATTAAGCGCACATGCTATTCCTTTGATTGAGCAAAGTTTTAAAACCGAATACTTGCTTCGTTACGGACGTAGCATAGACCATATTCCCATTGAAACGGTAACGTGGCGCGTTTTAGTGAGCGGGCCGAAACCAGCCCTACAGCCCCATCAAAAGGTGATGGGCAAGTCCAAGAAGGTGCGTAAAGGACATCGTGCGGTATTCTGGGGCGAGTCTTTTGAAGAAACGCCTGTTTATGACCGCTATCAAATGCCCATTGGACAGCCTTTTGAAGGGCCGTGCATTATCGAAGAGTTTGAGAGTACAACTGTCGTCGGAAAAAACAGCACGGTAACGATAGATGCCTTCAAAAACATCACGATCCAATTGAAGGAGGGATGATACGATGCCAGATTCAGCAGCTTTTAGTGTAATAGAACTAAGTATTCTGTGGTCGCGCCTCATCTCGATTGTGGATGAAGCTGGAACGACTTTGCAACGCACGGCTTTTTCTTCGGTAACGCGAGAAAGCGCCGACTTTGCGGTGGTATTGATGGATACGCAAGGGCAATCTTTAGCCCAAAGCAGCGTGAGCGTCCCTTCGTTTTTGGGTGTTTTGCCTTTTTTGGTTAAAGCCTTGATTAAAGATCATTTTCCTTTAGAGGCTTGGCAGGAAGGCGATGTGGTGATTACCAATGACCCTTGGCTTTGTGCAGGACATAAGCCCGATATAGGCATCGTTTCGCCCATTTTTTATGAAGCCAAGCTAATCGGTTTTATTGGTTGTATTGCCCATAGCCCCGATATTGGCGGGGCGCTCTGGGGCGCTGGAGCCAAAGATTTTTACGAAGAAGGCTTATACTTGCCGCCCCTCAAGCTGTATGCGGCAGGCCTTAAAAACGAAACCATTTTCCGCATTATCGAAACCAATGTGCGGGCTTCATTGCAGACCATAGGGGATATTTTGGCACAAGTCGCTGCAAACGACCAAGGCATTCGCGCCCTCCATCGGTTAATGCAAGAAAACGGCCTAAAAGAAATAGACACGCTCGGCAGCCAAATCATTGCTGCCAGCGAAAAAGCCATGCGCGAAGCCATCCGAAAAGCCCCCGATGGCACGTATCACGCTTCCTACACTGCCGATGGCGATGGACTGAAAGAACCCGTTCATTTTCAATGCGCGCTAACCATTCGTGATGACGAGATTTGGGTGGACTATACAGGGACTTCGCCCACGCATCGGTTGGCAATCAATGCCGTTCTAAACTATGTTTTTGCTTACACTGCTTACCCGATTAAATGTGTTTTCAGTCCTGAAGTCCCCAATAATGAAGGCAGTTTTCGCCCCATTCATGTTTGGGCACCGGAAGGCTCTTTGCTCAATGCCCAAAAGCCCGCTCCGCTTGGTGCGCGAAATGTAACGGGCAACTTGCTCTATGCGCCTGTCATGCGCGCCTTAAGCCAAGCCGTTCCCGATAAAGTCCAAGCCGATTGCGGCGCAGCGGTTTGGGTGATGGTTTTAAGCGGTAGGCGGGCTGACGAAAGCGAGTTTGTGGAATACTTATTCTTGGCAGGCGGCTATGGCGGTCGAAAAGGGCAAGACGGCGGCCCAACCCTGTGCTATCCCACCAATGTCGCCAATGTCCCGATAGAAGTTTTTGAACATGATGCGCCTGTTTTGGTGACAGAGAAAAACCTGATTAAAGGAAGTGGCGGCCAAGGCCAGTTCAAGGGCGGCGAAGGACAACGTTTTTCATATAAAAACATCGGGGCAAGCCCTATTCAAATTAGCAACGTGACCGAGAAAATCAACAATCGAGCGTATGGGCTTTTTGGTGGAAAAGAAGGACGGCAAGGCAAACTTTTCATTCGCACTGTAGCGGGTAAAAAACGGTTCACGCCTCCCAAAGGCCATGATAAACTTTTGCCGGGTGAAGAATTGGTGATGGAACTACCCGGTGGCGGTGGATATGGCGCGGCCTAGCATAAATAATTGTCATTCAAAAGACTTAACCCATATAAACCATGAGTTACCAAATTCCTCCAGTGTTCACCAAACTCCAGCGTCACGATATGATGGCCGAGTTTGACCATGATGAACGCGCCCGGTATAATTTTCTGGCAAACCTGAACCGTTTTATTTCTACGGTCATTGCGCCGGGCAATAAAATCGCTTACGATAACCGTGTAGAACCGAGGTTTGTACAGGAAAATGGGCGTACCTTCCAAGATCGCCATGAAGTGCAAACCGCCATGAGCCAAGACCCCATGTACCAAACCTGGGCAGCCCTCCGCAGAAGCACCATGGAAATGCGCCAACAAGCAGGACGCTCAGTAGTGCTACGCCAAGCGGATTCGCTCGCCGAAAAAGCAGAGAAAATCTTAAAAAACAGCCAAAACTTGGTGTTAAAACCCCATTTCCAAACCCCACCTTATTTGGCACACGTGGACAATCACTTGATGCCCGGTAGCTATCATACTGAATACAGGACGGGCGATGTTGCAAATGCGGCCAACTACGATACAGGCTTGTTTGTCACAACGGGCGGCATGTTGGGACGTTTGACCGATGGTGGCGGCAAAGCGATTGCCCATTGGGTAAAAGAAACCTATCCTGACTTTCAACCCAGACGCATTTTAGATGTCGGTTGCGGATTGGGGCATAACGTACTACCCATTGCCGAAATGTATCCGGATGCCGAAATCATTGCCATTGATGCAGGTGCGCCGATGTTGCGCTATGGCGCAGCCCGTGCCAAGCTACTCGGTGTTGAAAATGTCACCTTTATGCAAGTAGATGCCGAAAATATGGCAGAATTTGCCGATGAAAGTTTTGATTGGGTGCAAACCACTATGTTTTTGCATGAAACAGGCGGTAAAGCCATTCACCGCATTTTTGGCGAGATCAACCGCGTTTTAGTGCCCGGCGGCCTCAATTTGCACATAGAGCAACCCCAATACACACCTGAAATGAGCTACTACGAGCAGTTTATGCGCGATTGGGATGCGTATTACAATGCAGAACCTTATTGGGGGCACATGCACGACTTACAGCCCGAAGACTTGATGGAAGAAGCAGGTGTTCCACGCGCAAACTTTATGCAAGTGGGGGTGAAAGCCATCAACGACTTGGACGAAAAGAAACAAGATAGCCAAGTCAAAGAGGACTACGGACGAAGCCCCATCTGGAACGTATTTGGTGGCTGGAAACCTCATTCATAACCTTAGACCTTGAACCGAGCATGAACGATATTTTGATGGCGAGCAACAAAGCCAAAGGTGCACGCCCTTATTTCTTGAGTGATCCTGCCGTAGAGCGGGTCTTAAATATCACCATGGCCGTCGCTACCGAATTGGCGGTGGCACGCGAGCGGATAGACACCCTCGAACGGCTTCTGGCGCAAAAAGGTCTGCTTGCGCAAGGCGAGATCGAAGCCTATATCCCCGACAACGAAGCCGCTGAAGCCCGCCAGCTTTGGCACGCACGATATAGCGCCCGCATTCTCCGCATTGTACAACAAGAATTGGAAGCGATTGCCCAGCCCGAAAACAACAAGCCGATGCACCAAATCGCCGACGAAATCAACGAAATGTAAATGATTCACGTTGTAAACGACCATTATAAAGCCATTATTGATAAAGACTTACCACGTATTTTGGATAAGTACGACCCTTCCGAAGAAACGTATGTTATTCTCGAAGGGCCACGCCTGACGACGACTGGCTTTACCAAAATTCAAAAAGGCTGGACGGATTTTTGCCGCTCGGCGATTGCGCTCGAAAGCATAGATTGGTTGGAAGGCCCGTTTAGCCAAGAAACTGCTGAAATGGGTTGGGTGGCGGGCATTATCTGCCTTCGTGTGGTGATCAACGGACGGCGGTTTGAAAATACGTTTCGCGCCACTTTTGTCTTAACCCACACAAATGGGGCGTGGAAAATTCGGCACGAGCATGTATCAGGCGTATTGACCGACCCTTATGGTATTGGGGACTGGCTTCAACCTGCTAAATCATAAACAAGATGGAATTATCCCATAAAACAGCCCGTGAAATCTATTACGAGGTGAAGGCAAACCCGACGCGGGCGAAGTTTGGTTTCGGCAAAAAAGCGGCGATTGTCAATATTGATCTGCAAAAAGCCTATACCAAGACCGACGAGTTTAAGACGGCTTACGAAACCGATCCCAATCAAATTGCCTACATCAACCAAATCAATCAATTGGCACGCGCCAAACAGTTGCCCGTTATTTTTACCTACGTCGCTTATATGGATTCGGGTGAGGATGCGGGCGTTTGGGGAACCCGTACCAATACGCCCGATTCGCTCCAAAATATCAAGTTTGGCAGCCGTCGTGCCGAGTTCGACGACCGCTTGGAAGTGCAATCCACCGATGCCGTGTATTGCAAGCGAATGCCGTCCCCGTTTTTTGAAACCCCTTTACAATCACTCTTGGTCTGGCATCAAGTGGATACCGTGATTTTAACGGGTGGCTCAACGTCGGGCTGTGTACGAGCTGGCGCAGTGGATGCCCTTTCGCGGGGCTATCGCACCATCGTCCCAGAAGAATGCGTGGCAGATAAACATGAGAGCTTCCATTTTGCCAACTTGACGGATTTGCTCTTGAAATATGCCGATGTCGTATCCTATACCGAAGTCCTTGATTACCTTCAAACGTACGAACGCCCATGATGCGAGACCCTCATCTCTATCCGTATTGGCCCTATAAAAATCGTCCAAAAATCCGTTGGAAAAATGGGGCAAAG
>ERZ761607.1729-NODE-1729-length-25740-cov-38.126066_pt1 | contig 25740 bp, 29 predicted proteins | sample MGYA00511164_ERZ761607 | MGnify/ENA primary metagenome ERZ761607 (study PRJEB28899, sample SAMN02445080) | bioreactor sludge metagenome | biome: EBPR sludge | place: Australia: Brisbane, Thorneside Wastewater Treatment Plant | collected 2011-06-22 ... | reverse complement strand
AAAAAACCTAATTATTGACTGTATTCTCCATGAATTAGACATTGCAAATGGACGCCTTTTTCTTAGGATGTTGATAAAACATGAATTTAGTTCCATTTTCTTTACCAGAAGCGGTTTCGTCCGATTGCTTAACAGTGTCAAGATTTGACTCTTGATGATCAGTAGCTTAACTTAACAGATCTACAAACCTTTTACAACACAGCAAAAAACCTTTCGGAGGTTCTATCCATGGATATCGAAGCCAAAGTAAAATCCATTATTGTTGAAAAATTGGGCGTTGACGAAGATAGCATTGAACTAACGCACTCTTTCACAAATGATCTGGGCGCGGATTCCCTTGACACCGTTGAACTGATCATGGAGTTTGAAAAAGAATTCAATCTTACCATTACGGACGAAGATGCCGAGAGCATTGCCACCGTAGGTGCAGCGATTGATTACCTGCAATCCAAGGTAGGCGCCTAAGCGTTCTCTAATGCTATAGTTGCTAATCCCGATATGCTTTCATATCGGGATTTTTTTGTCTCTATTGAAGCCTTTTGACCATTGAAGAGCATTTAGTCTAATGGCCAAAAGACAGAAAATCGTAGTGCTTGTGCAGGTAGCGGAAAAGTGGGTACGAGATAGGTTCCGGGAAAAAAAGAGAAACCCGCGAGCAGGTTTTCCGCAGCGAAGTGAAGAGTGGCGGTTCGGATTTGTGCCTCCGCGGCCACATCTATTAGAACAGCAGTGGGCACGGCAGGATACTCCTCCGGCACCACTCCCCAAAGATCCAACCGGTTGGACCATCCGAGGCCCTCATGTGCGGTATAATAACGCATTTGTAGGTATGTTTTGGCAATCAGATCTTGTTCAAACCCTGAAAACCGCAAACCATAACGAATCGAACCGGATAACAAAGGGACGGTCTGACGTGAAGTAGTGGTTTGTAGCTGTGCATACATTTGCCCGAACCAGCCTTGTGCCGTCCGATCTCGCCAGCCCAACGTGAAGGCTCCGCCCAAAGATTGTCGGTTTTCCGTAAGCAAGGAAATACGTAAGTCCGTCTCTAATCTTGCATTTCCCCGATAAAAACCAACAAACCCCGAGGCTTCTGTCCGCCAATGATGTGATACCTGCTTCCAGCCTACCTGTAGCCATGCAAATGGAATGTGGCGTGTTAAGCCAACCGTAGCCGCCATTAAATGATTAATCCCAAAGGAGGCAAAAGGGGAACTGGCGGCTAAGCCTGCACCCGCCGAACTCCAAAGCCGTCCCTTTGCCACACGATAGGTGGCATTAGGCAAAAGGCCTGCATTCGTCCAGCGAATATCAGAATGCCACATGAGGCGGAAGCCACTTTTTGACAAAGAATCTCGAATTCCCAGTCTTACTTCTGGCCACCACCACTGCGTAGCTGGAATCACCACGGTGGGTTTTAGGTGCAGTGCAGACCACTCGGCAGTCCAAGTCCGACCTTTTGAAGTAGATTGATCAAGCCTGAAACCATAGCGATGTAACCGAACTTCTTGGGTGTCGGATAGGGTTTGGGTATAGGAACGAAACTGTTCATATTGCCAGAAGGCCGTCGTGATCAATGGCTCGACCCAATGTCGTACATATTTTTTGCGATGAACGAGGGCAAAATCGTTCCACTTGGTTTGCCGGTTTCTTCCGGCATCACGCACCAAGCCTATTCGGGTATCATAGATTGTATCAAAATCACTACCGGAAGGCAATACACCCGCATGGGCCTCACCTCGGCGGCGGGTATGCAAGTTTCGTACCTCGAAGGTGTTGTTGGGGCGTTCGTATCGAACCCGAAGTATGAGTGCAGATCCTACGGACTTGGCATTGTTAAACGCATTTTCGGCTTTATCAGAGGCAACCCCCATCAGAAATTGTGTACGGGCGTTTTTTTTGAACCATTTAACCATTCGATTTTGCGCATGTAACACCGAGGCCGATTGCAGGCCGTCCCCTCCCATATTGTAACGCATTTCGGTCGGTGTGGCATTTTCGGTAAACGACCGGAAAAGGGACGAAAGCCCCGGTAATCCGGTATTTTCTTCAGGCGAGAACTTTAGCGGGGACAACCAAGCAAGTGGTACAAGATCGAACCGAGGAGCGCCGCTTAATAAATCTCGAAAAGAAGTTCCTTCCACCTGAAAACCAATGTATTGCGGCAAGAACCCAAACGCAGACCAACCATGTGGCCAGCCATCCGCCCCTAAATCATGAGTGTAGCCGCCCTGCATCTCTGAAAGCAAACGGATGGTCTGGTGATGCGGTGTACGGGCGGGAATTTGGCTCCCCAAAACAACGCCATATTCGGGCATCCGAAACCCAAGTCGCAGGCTATCCGGAAGAGGGCGCTGGGTGATTAGGGTGGAATCGGCAGACGTCTGCCCCAAAATGGAGGGGCTTAGTAGAATCCATGCCCCTAATAAAACAACAAGACATCCGAATCGGGTCTTCGTATGGTGGCGCCCATACACACCCCACCAATAGTGATTGGATGGCCGTTTCATGGGTATAGGGTTCTATTCGGCAAAAAGTCCATACAATCGCCCTTCAATCTGAGAAATAATTTCCGCACGTCCTTCTTCATGGTTGACAAAATCCAAATCATCCACATTGATAATCAGCTTAGGCCCCACATGGTAGCGGTCCACCCAGTCTTCATACAGTTCATTTAATCGTTTTAGGTAGTCTATGCTGATATTGCTCTCAAACTCCCTGCCGCGAGACTGAATATGCTCCACCAATGTGGGCACAGAGGCTCTCAGATAAACCAACAGGTGCGGCGGTGTTAGGTATGAAGTCATTATTTGAAATAACTCGGTATAGTTCTCATAATCCCGTTGCGACATGAGGGCCATTTCGTAAAGGTTGCGGGCAAAAATCTCGGCATCTTCATAAATAGAACGATCTTGTACCACCGAGTGGGGTAAATTTTCAATTTCCTGCTGCTGGTTAAAGCGACTGGATAAGAAAAACACCTGCAAATTAAAGGACCAACGCCGCATATCGGCATAAAAATCAGCTAAGTACGGATTGTCCTCCACCCGCTCGAAATAAGCTTCCCATTTAAAATGGTTACTCAGGAGGCGAGTAAGGGAGCTTTTACCAGCGCCAATATTGCCAGCGATGGCCACATATTTTTTTCCGGCAGAGGTTTTTGCAGCTTTTGACATGGATATTTAAACAAGTAAAAACCCTCCAGTGACCACCGCGCCGGAAGGATGAACAAAGTATAATGGATGGTGTACGCTCGGAAGATAATAGATTTTCAGGGTGTGGGTTGTGGATATTTTTTGGAAAGAATAAGGGCAAGTCCTGTATTTCAAATGGTCGTTTCTTTGCGTTTTAGACGGAAACTGGATATGAGGTATAAAAAAACCACGCCTAAAGCCCCGAATTTAAAGGCCGCACACCACCAAGCACCCGCCACCCACGCTTCTATATTACCCTGCATCACTTGCAAAAGGGCCATGTTTTCTGTGACATCCAAAATTACTGCTGCAACCACAAAACCTTTCATACACCAAGTGAGGGCTTGTGGAATTTGCTTGCTCCGACGTGCCACGCCTCTTATCAACAACACCAATGCCCCGCCATAGGCAAGCATAAAAAGAAAATCCCACCACAGGCTCTGATAAGCTGCCGCTTGCCCTGAACTGCCCCAAGCACGTAGGATATGAAGGGCATGTTCCGGTGTTCCAGCAAACTCCAATGCCACGATGCCATATCCTTTGGCCAAAAGGGGCGCATCTAAGGTGCGCATCAGCACAAACAGGGCCAGCGCAAACACAGAAACAACAAGGGTGAGTGGGGTTTCTTTGGACTTTTCGGGGTTCATTGGCGGGAGGATTCGTTTTTGACGTTTGCAGCCTGGGCTTTTTCAATGATTCTACGGGCGTCGTCTAATCGTCCGGCTTTATGCAGGGCTTCAATCAAATACTCCCGTAATACCGCATTCATTGGCGTGGCTTCGTGCCGGGCCATCCACTTATCCGCGAGTTCGGAAAGCTGCCCCTGAGACCGATATAAGTCTATCAATGCCCGATATGCAGGCGTGTATTCTGGTTTTATGGCCACAATTCGTTCATAAGATAAAATGGCCAATGGAATATTACCTTCTGCCTGTAGTAATGCTCCCAACGCCTCTTGGTTTTCCGTGAGTTGTGGGGAAAAATTGGCCGCTTCGTTAAAATAGATCCGTGCCCGGTCTATTTCGCCCAATCGCCGATAGTGGGTTCCCACATAATAAAATAATTTGCCCGAACCTTGATAGGTTTGGAGCAGATCGGAGATTACACTTTCCACCGAGGGTCGCGGGCAAGTGGCGGAAAAAAACTGGAAGGCCCTTCCACCCAAAGCATCATATTCTTCTAAGGTGTCTTTGGTACTTTGGCGATTATCTGATTCCTCTACACTTCGGTTTTGCACGTGCGAAATCTGTTGTTCTTGTAAGGCCTTTACACCCCGTAGTGCCTTTCGCAGACCTGTTTCCGCCCATTCGCATTGCTTGGGGTCGTCTTTTGAGGCCAATTCTGCCAAGCCAACATAGGGCAAAGGATGTTGGGTAAGCCGTTGAATGGCTTTTTCATACCCCGATTTTGCGGCATTTCGATCGCCGAGATGTCCCTGCATTTCTCCCCAGCGCACCCAAGCCGTTGTCGCTTGAGTAGAATCGGCGGTGAGGGCGAGATACGTTGTTGCGGCCTCTGTCCAACGTTTCATACGGCGTTGCAAAGCACCAAGTGCATTCAAGACCTCTCGGTCTTTGGGCGTGGCCTCGCGGAGGGCTTCCAACTTTTCAAGGGCCACTGTCAAACTGTCTTGTTGCTCATAGGTACGGGCAATGGCCAACTTCGCCTTTCCTCCATCGCCCGTCATTACGGCAAGGGTATCGTAATACGCACGGGACTTGTCCCATTCTTGTGTCACCTCGTGGGTTTGTGCCAACTTTTTAACGATGGCCGCATCTTGAGGCAGGAATTTTCGTTGTCGTCGGAGGAGTTCTACAACAGCCGTATAGTTAAAATTCTGCTCATTAATTTGCACAAGTGCGTCATAGAGTCGTTTTTCTTTCGGATTTTCCCGCAAGAGTTTGTCAAAAACCGTTTGAGCCTCATTGTTTTTTTGGTTGGCCAACAAAATTTGCCCGTACATCAGCCCTGCATCCAATTCACGGGGATTGTGGTCATAAACCACTTTCCACGTTTCTTCCAACTCCTTAAAACGACGAAGTTCTAACAAACATTTGCCTTTCATTTGCAGCAATTGGCCATTTTTCGGCCATTTCCGCAAGGCTTCTTCGGCCACATTCAAGGCATCCTCCCACGCTTCTTGTTCCAAGTGCAAGACAATGAGGTTGTGCCGCGCCGAGAGCGAATCCGGCAAATACTGTATGGCCCGTTGAAATTGATTCAGGGCTTCGTCTTTTTTTTGGGCCTGATACGCCAATCCACCCAATCGTTGGGCAATGGCACCAAGTTGTGTCCGGATTTGTGCCCGACTAAAACCCGCCACCTTCGCCCCTTTCTCCATTGCTGTGTCTATTTCCTCCAAAACCGTCTTGGCATCCATCAACTTACCGGACTGTAACCAAATATCTGCTTGCATAGATTTTAGCCTCAGATCACTCGGAAATACTTGTAACCCTCTTTTGACAGTGGATTCCGCCCGAATGCTGTTCTTGGTCTGAAGGTAACAAAAAGCCAATGCCCGATACGCCTCGCTGTTTTTGGGATTTTGCCGAAGCGATTCTTCAAACTTAACGGCAGCTTGCCCAAATTGGCCTTTTTGGAACAGCCGAATGCCGTCGTTATACGGGCCGATTTGTGCATGAACCACGACCGTCGTGCCCCAAAGTAAGCCGATTAACAAACCCCAATATTGCCTATGCCCCATAATGTACCTGAATATTGAAAAGAAAGGACGTCTCTCTACCTGAAAATACGATGGTTTGTCCCACAAACTATTGGCCAAGTGTAAAACTTATTCCGAACCCAGAAGTGGTCGGAGCATAAGCCGATGTTTTTTATGTTGAAAGAACAAGTCTAAGTATTATAAAAGTGATAAAAGAGATAATTTATTTGCAATACCATCTCTTTATGCTTGACAAAAGAAATCTCTTTCTTTAGTTTATCCAAAACTTTTTTACACCAATATACTTATACACATGTACACACTTCTCCCCCCCCCCCCCCCCCTGTAGTTTAGGCAGAAAAAGATCTTTATCCGAGTATCGTCGTATGATTCTCGTTTGTATGATCTTGTTTATTTTGCCCGCTTGCGACTCAGCTTCGGTAGTACCTAAAACACAGCAAGAAAAAAAAACCACATCTCGTTATACGGCAATATTCTCCTATTTCTTTCTATATTGCCCATCGCGAGTTCGTGAACATGAACCCCACATTGAAAGAAGGTGCGGAATTTGAAGAAAAAGCAATGGCATATATTGAAAATCGCTTGCTTGAGATGGAGCCAGAAAAAAAGGGATATACGGGGATGCTTAAAGCATTTGACAACCAACAAAAAGAAAGTATATCCGCTTATAAGCTCCGATTGACACTCTCTGGGCTTTCTAAAACTGAATCCGATGATGCGCCTGAACCCGATTTTCCGGGCTTTGTGACGACTATAGAACAAGAACTGGCCTTCCTCAAACCCGCCGAAGCCGAACGAAACGAGTTGTTGGCCTTGGAAGCTGTGGTAAAGCAAAAAACCAATCTGGGGAAAACGTTCTCCGCAGAAGCCTATCAGGGGCAAATACGGGAACTAAAGAAGACGCTGGCCACCACTTGGTTGAATGACGAGGAAACTTGGGAGGTGTTTACAACACCATTGGAGGAAGTCATGGAAATAGATGGTACAGCGGATATCAGTTATCCAGATCCAGACCGAGAACGTCTTTTTGCTGTGTTTGCTGCCTTGAGGCTTGCTTCCCACTTCCTTGTGGTTACACGTACACTCTTGGCAAGAAAATATGCAATCGACGAGCAAAAACGCTTATATCCAAACAGTGGTGGTGGTGATGAAGGCGATGCCTTCCGACATGTTTACGTCAATGTTTTAATGAGGAGGTGGCTGGGAAAAAATCTGGCACGCGATATAGGGACATTGTATGAAATCATAAGGCCAAATGAACCACGCCACCGTGCAATGGACTTACACAACAACTATGTAGGCTATGATAGTCAATACGACGCACTTCGAGGGCATTGGTTATTAGATGTGCTTGACTGGCCGGAAATGAGCCGACGTACTGCTGCCTTTATTGAGAACAGTAGTAACGGGCATTATATCGCAGCGTGGAGCGGTGCTGGTATTTCGCCAACACATCCTTCAACATATGCTGATGCCTACGCCATTGCAAACACGGTGAGTGTAAATCAATACATTTATATTAACCCTTAAACCCAGTATGCCATGATTAAACATATAATGCTCCTTTGCACACTCCTTTTAGGGCTTAGTGGCTGCGATGGGTTTTGGGAAAACATCTACTTTGCAGATAAACTGTATGAGGGCAAGGTTTGGGAAAACGATCTGGTGCAGGAAACCTTGGTCTTGAGGGACACTTTAGATACGCCTTCAGCTACTTCTGGCTACCTTTTTGAACGGGCGAGCTTTGCGGAAGGAGCGCAAAAAGACGACGTGAACCGGATTTTGTATGCTTCGTTTTTCTTAATTCCAGCGGAATATGACCCCAAAAAGATGATACTGGGTAAAAAATACCGTGTTAGCGCGAAGTTTTCTATTACGGGGCAAACTACACGTAGTGCTTTTTGCAAAGTAGAAAACTACCGCCCATGTGTGGAAAAATATGATTTCACACCCATTGGCTTTTTTCGCATCACCTCTATCGAGCCGCTCCCATAATATGTGCGGGGTGTGGCCACCACTGCACCCCGTTTTTTTGGAGTGTGAGATGAATGTCAATACCAGAGCCTTTATTGAGAACAGTAGTAACGGGCATTATATCGCAGCGTGGCGGGATGATGATCCGCCTACTCCTGGTCCTACAATTGTGCATCCAACTTCCCATAGTTCAGCTAGGGATATTGCCAGTCTTGTTGCAAGCGAGAAATACATCTTCATCAATCCATAGGGGGTGTTATGAAAACTAAAGTTTTTGCGATGATTACTTTCCTGTTTTTGTCAGTTATAAGCGGGTGTGACCTCTTCGCACCTACTGGTTTTTCAGAAACGTATTACAAAGTAACCACTCCAGAAAAAGTGAACATCGTACAAGAGAGGATGATTTTAAGAGGGGTTATTGATGTGGTTCCTGGTGATGGGGTTGTTTCGCTCCTTTTTGAACGGTTGCAATATACCGAAAAAGGCCTGCTTCAAGACGTAAATCGTGTAATAAGAGCTGATAACGCGCTTGTTACACAGGCAATACCTGAAAAAAGCTATAAGATAGGAAGTATCTATGAGGCAAGTGCAAGATTTGATCAAGTGGCTTGGTCACAAGATTGCAAAGCAATTGTTCCCGATCACATTTTTTGCACAACCAGAAATCGCCCGTGGGATTATTTCCCCATGGCAATGTTTAGTTTAACAGAGGTTAAAGAAGTACCATGAGTTTAAGAAGGGCGTAGTCTTTGCTGCGCCCCCACTCCTTTGTTTCAAAAGCAAGCACCTGTTCATTAACCCACAAAGATCATGATTAAACATATAATGCTCCTTTGCACACTCCTTTTAGGGCTTAGTGGCTGCGACAGTATTCGAGATTTTTCCCTTTACGGAGAGCGGGTATATCCAGGCAAGGTTTGGGAAAGCCATATTTTTGAAGAAACCATGGTTTTAAGGGACACTGTAAAAACCCCTTCTTTTGGTGCTGGTTACCTCTTTGAACGAGTGGAGTATGCAACAGGAAATCAAGCCTATAAAGACAGCGCAAGCCGGATTTTGTATGCATCATTCTTTTTAATCCGACAACAATATGATCCCAAAATGATGGTCAAAGACAAGAAATACCGTGTGAGCGCTATGTATGATAGAGCTGGACAAACTACACGCGATATTTTCTGCAAGATCGAAAACTATCGCCCCTGTGTAGAAAAATACGATTCGATGTGGATCGGAAGTTTCCATATCGTTTCAATAGAGCCGCTCCCATAATATGTGCGGGGTGTGGCCACCACTACACCCCGTTTTTTTGGAGTGTGAGATGAATGTCAATACCAGAGCCTTTATTGAGAACAGTAGTAACGGGCATTATATCGCAGCGTGGCGGGATGATGATCCGCCTACTCCTGGTCCTACAATTGTGCATCCAACTTCCCATAGTTCAGCTAGGGATATTGCCAGTCTTGTTGCAAGCGAGAAATACATCTTCATCAATCCATAGGGGGTGTTATGAAAACTAAAGTTTTTGCGATGATTACTTTCCTGTTTTTGTCAGTTATAAGCGGGTGTGACCTCTTCGCACCTACTGGTTTTTCAGAAACGTATTACAAAGTAACCACTCCAGAAAAAGTGAACATCGTACAAGAGAGGATGATTTTAAGAGGGGTTATTGATGTGGTTCCTGGTGATGGGGTTGTTTCGCTCCTTTTTGAACGGTTGCAATATACCGAAAAAGGCCTGCTTCAAGACGTAAATCGTGTAATAAGAGCTGATAACGCGCTTGTTACACAGGCAATACCTGAAAAAAGCTATAAGATAGGAAGTATCTATGAGGCAAGTGCAAGATTTGATCAAGTGGCTTGGTCACAAGATTGCAAAGCAATTGTTCCCGATCACATTTTTTGCACAACCAGAAATCGCCCGTGGGATTATTTCCCCATGGCAATGTTTAGTTTAACAGAGGTTAAAGAAGTACCATGAGTTTAAGAAGGGCGTAGTCTTTGCTGCGCCCCCACTCCTTTGTTTCAAAAGCAAGCACCTGTTCATTAACCCACAAAGATCATGATTAAACATACACTGCTCCTTTGCACACTCCTTTTAGGGCTTAGTGGCTGCGATGGATTTTGGGAAAACATCTACTTCGTGGATAAGGTATATGAGGGCAAGGTTTGGGAAAGCAACTTGATTGAGGAAACCGTGGTCTTGCGGGATACCTTAGATACACCTTCAAAAACCTCCTCTTACCTTTTTGAACGGGTGGGCTTTGCGGAAGGAGTGCAGAAAGACGACGTGAACCGGATTTTACTTGCTTCTTTTTTCTTAATTCCAGCGGAATATGACCCTAAAAAGATGATACCCAGTAAAAAATACCGTGTTAGTGCAAAGTTTATACGAACCACACATTCATCACAGTATATTTTTTGCAAGGTCGAAAACTATCGCCCCTGTTTAGAAAAATATGACCTTGCACCCGTTGGTTTTTTCCACATCACCTCTATCGAGCCGCTCCCATAATATGTGCGGGGTGTGGCCACCACTGCACCCCGTTTTTTTGGAGTGTGAGATGAATGTCAATACCAGAGCCTTTATTGAGAACAGTAGTAACGGGCATTATATCGCAGCGTGGAGCGGTGCTGGTATTTCGCCAACACATCCTTCAACATATGCTGATGCCTACGCCATTGCAAACACGGTGAGTGTAAATCAATACATTTATATTAACCCTTAAACCCAGTATGCCATGATTAAACATACACTGCTCCTTTGCACACTCCTTTTAGGGCTTAGTGGCTGCGACATCCTTAACCTTGATGGATATAAGCTGTATAAAGAAGACATTCTATGGGAGAATTTGGTTGAAGAGCAAGTGGTCTTGATACAACTCCCCGAACAATCAAGCTCGGAAGAGTGGCCGTTACCCATGCATATACGCTATATGCTGTTCGATAGACCGCAAAAAAATGATCGAGATCGGCTTGTGTATGCAAATTTTGCAGAAATACCTGCTTTGCTAAATACCACGAATTTAGAAGTTGGGCGAAAATACAAAATCACTGCAAGAATAGTCGGCGAAACCGCTGGCTTGGCATTAAGACCACTATGTGAGCTTACACCATCTTATTTTCCTTGTGGCAAGGGTTACAATTCAATCAGGATTGCAAAGTACCAACTTGTTTCTATCGAGCCGCTTCCATAATATGTGCGGGGTGTGGCCACCACTGCACCCCGTTTTTTTGGAGTGTGAGATGAATGTCAATACCAGAGCCTTCATTGAGAACAGTAGTAACGGGCATTATAATCGCAGAACAGGCTGAGGCTGAAGTAAATTGGTTGCTTTTGCATTATGATGTCGCCTATATGGGGCTTTTATCAAATCTTTTAACGTAAAAAATAAATACATCTTTCACATAATAATTTAACCCTTTTTTCTTATATAATATTTCTAAGTATAAGAATTATCTATATCATTATTTACACACTATAATTTTATTTTCAACCTCTAAACTATCCGTTTGGGATTATTCGAAAACAGGAATCTATTAATGATTATGATAATATTTATCAAAGGCTTCTAATACTTCCGATTCATGAAAAAAGATGCCAATTTGCTTGTTTTGAGCCAAGTTTTTCAAGGCTTGTGCTACGGTTATAGCCTCGACTGCGCGGTATCGCCGTAGCGGCCCCACCATCATCCAACTTGTCCAACGGGCCAAATGTATTGCAAGGGTTTCTCCGGCACGGTGTTCTAAACGATTTCCCAACAGTAAAGAAGGGCGTAAGATATGAAGGGTAGCATAGCCGATATTCGCTAACTTTTGCTCCACATCTCCTTTCATCCGATTGTAAAAAACTCGGGACTTCGGATCTGCCCCAGTGGAGGTGACAATCAAGAATTGTCGTGCACCATATGCCAACGCTTGTCGTGCCAATTGGACGGGGTAGTCCACCTCCACGCGGTATTGTGCAGCCTGAGATCCGGCTACCTTGATGGTGGTTCCAATGCAGCAAAATACATCATCTACGGGTGTTTGAAAGTCTAATTGCTCAAAGTCCACGACTTGCTCATTTATTTTGGGGTGGATTAGGCCGGAAGGTCGCCGCATCAATAAAATCACACGGCTATACCGATCATCGGCCAACAATAAATCTACCAAATGACGGCCAACCAAGCCAGTTCCACCCATGACAACTGCTGTTTTCATACAACAAAGGGTTTTATCTAATTGATTCCTTTCTGGCATTCCGCCTATGTCTGCTTTGGCCAAAAAGAGGATGTTTATTTTTTCTTCAAGTCTGTAAGCCCCCATACAAAATACAAATCCATTTTTTCACCACAATCGCTTTGAAATGGAGTACAAATTTCGCAGGGTGCATTTCAAAACTTCCCAACCTACCTCATGAACACCTCCTTCACCTTTTATGCGGCCTGCTGAATTCTCGTATGATGTCGCCCCTTACGAGTTCTATTATGATGTCACTCCTTCGGAGCTTTTCTCAAAGGTAGGCAAAGATGCCTTTCTACTACTCCGAATCTAAGTGCGTCGCAATGTCTATTGACATTTTTGAAATGCACCCAATTTTGCAAGACTTTTTTCTTTATATAAAATATTTTTCATATAAAAAAATGTCTTTATTTATCTTTAAACTGATTATACATCCCTTATAAAAACCCTATGCTGTATCATAATTCAAATGTTCATTCTCAATATGATCGCACTATCTGATAATTATTTTGACATAAATTTTTATATAAGAGTGTATTTCAGTTTTTGCCTGAATGTACATATGGTATAAAATAACGATGGTGTGTTATAATATCATGGAGTAGATGGTAAAAAAATATAAAGCCTCTGTTTTTATTCCAAATTCCATTTTTAAAGATAGTAAATAGGGTGGTGGAATTCTTCATTACACACCTGATAGTCAAAGTAGATTGGCTTTAATTGGCATTTGCAACCAGTTTAAACACAGGTACATTTACCCAAAATTGCTCCCCATTTTCCCGCTCCATCCGATATGCACCTTCCATTTTGCCCTTGAGGGTTTCGAGAATACAAAAACTATTATAGGCATGGGTTTCTCCGGGTTCGATAACGGGCTGTTGCCCCACCACTCCTTCGCCTTCTACGAAGTCTATCCGGTTGTTCCCGTGATCTATCCGCCATTTCCGGCTAAGCAATTGAACAGTGGTCGTGCTATGATTCGTCACCTCGATAAAGTAGGCAAATACAAATCGGCGGCTAAAGAAATCGGATCGGCCATCCAGATACAGCGGACGTACAGTGACCGTAATGGCTTGGGTTGTTTCAACGTATTTGATCATGGGTTCAAAATATTGGATCTATGAGACATTTTAATGACAAATACTTGGTGGTATAGCAAAAGCCGCCTTCGAAGTGCGTCAAAGAACCGCCCTTCTTGGAATTATCCCCAAAGATTTTATTAGAATATATAACGGACCTTGAAAAAAAATAACAGTTCCGTACTTTAATCTTTTACAAACCCATTATGGAGGACGTTGTACGTCCCACAGAGTCCTCCGAATCCATCATTGTAGTCGTTTCGTATGGAATTAGCAATACAGAAACCCGTAACATCGCTCGACGAAGTAACCATTCTTTTTGCCGGAGACTCTGGCGACGGTATGCAACTAACGGGCACCCAATTTACCCTCGCCACAGCGCTTGCACTCAATGACTTGGCCACCCTTCCCGATTTCCCCGCCGAAATTCGTGCGCCACAAGGAACCACCTATGGGGTCTCTGCCTTCCAGATCCATTTTGGTTCTAAAGACATACATACCCCTGGAGATGATGTAAACCTTTTGGTGGCCATGAACCCTGCTGCGTTAAAAGTAAACCTGCATCGGGTTCGTAAAGGCGGCACGTTACTGGTAAACAGCGATGCTTTTGGCAAGCGAGATTTAGACTTGGCGAAATATACTGAAAATCCGTTCGAAAATGGCTCACTGGATGGATTCCAAGTGATCAAGGTTCCTTTCACAACCTTGACCTATGAGGCCCTCAAGCCCTATGGACTGGATAAAAAGACAATGGATCGGACCAAAAACATGTTTGCCTTGGGGCTATGTTTATGGATGTATTCGCGTCCGATCGAACCAATTCAAAAACTGATTGCCCAGAAGTTTGCAAAAAAGCCTCAGATTGTAGAAATTAACACAACCGTTTTACAAAAAGGTTGGAATTATGGCGAGACTACTGAGGCCATTGCAGTTCGATATCTGGTCAAGCCTTCCTCTCAGCTTCCCAAAGGAACCTACCGCTCCATTCACGGAAATGAAGCCATTGCCCTTGGTCTTGCCGCCGTTGCAGACCGTGGCGATCTTGATGTGTTGTATGCTTCCTACCCAATCACGCCAGCATCCGACATCCTTCATCAAGTTTCTGGGTTGAAGCATTTTGGGATCAAGACCGTACAGGCGGAAGATGAAATTGCGGCAGTGGGCGCTGCAATCGGTGCCAGTTTTGGCGGGGTACTCGGAGTAACAGGCACTTCAGGCCCGGGATTAGCCCTTAAAATGGAGGCCATTGGCTTGGCTGTTATGACTGAGTTGCCGCTTGTTGTGGTAGATGTTCAACGGGGTGGACCTTCTACGGGCTTACCGACTAAAACCGAACAGGCGGACTTATTGCAGGCGATGTATGGCCGAAATGGCGAAGCGCCCGTTTGCGTTTTGGCTGCCTCTACGCCCGGCGACTGTTTTTACATGACTTATGAAGCCTGCCGGATTGCCTCTAAATACATGACGCCCGTGATTTTGCTCACCGATGGGTATCTGGCCAATGGTGCAGAACCGTGGCTCATTCCCGATGTAGAGACCCTTCGCCCCTTTGCGTCTCCTTTTGTCACCGAACCCAACGCAATGGTGAACAATAAAGCTACTTTTCATCCTTACGTTCGAGACTCCGAAACCCTTGCCCGTCCATGGGCTAAACCCGGAACACCCGGATTAGAGCACCGCATTGGCGGCATCGAGAAGGCAGACGGCGTCGGGAACGTAAGTTATGACCCCGATAACCACCACTTCATGGTAAAACGTCGGGCTGAAAAGGTGCAGCGCATCCAGCAGGAGATTCCGACCACCGACATTTTGGGAGACCCCTCCGGTGAACTTTTGGTTGTGGGTTGGGGCGGAACTCGTGGCGCCATCGAAGCAGCGGTTAGTAACCTGCGCGAAAAAGGGCTTCGTGTTTCGGCGATTCACTTGCGGCATTTAAATCCCTTACCGCCAGATTTATCCGATATTTTCAAAGGATTTCGCCAGTATTTGGTACCAGAATTGAACAATGGACAATTGGTACGGGTTTTACGGGATCAGTATTTGCTAAATTTTATTCCATACGACAAAATTCAGGGCCAACCCTTCAAGTCTTCCGAAATCGAAGGGAAAATTTTAGAAATGGTATCTTCATGAGCCCTTCTCTTCGCAATATCGCCCACCAAGCCGGAATTCTCTTGCTCATCGCAGGCGTGTTCGGGGTCATTATGTGGCCACAGCACTACGGTATTGGCTTGATGATTTGGGGAATGGGCGTAATAGTCCTGTTATTGGGCCATAAAACCTGGGGCAGTAAGGCCACGATGATCGCCATTTCCATAGCCGTTTATTTTGCCTATCAGGTTATCTTTTTTGTCAACAACAAAACCGAGCCAGAAACGTTTCTCCTGCCACAAGGCTTCAAGGGCGAGGTCCGTGTGTTGTATAGCCAAGTACGGGGTAAGACAGAAGAAAAAGAAGAAAAACGCATTGTTCACCGGATAGATAGCACAGGCGTTTTGTTTTCCCAATTTAAATTCGTTCCGGGATTTGTGGATTGGCAGTTTTATTATGAAGGCACAGATGGAAAACGAAGCCCCATCTATTATAAAATCTCTAAAGACGAACGTCTACCCGAAGACGCCGTTGGCATACATGACTTAGATACAGAGATGTTCCACAAAGAACCCTCGATGCACTTTTTTGTTGGGACCGAAGCCGAGTTCAAAAATCGCTCGCCCAAGTTGCGTACCCGTTTAGATTCTTTGGTTCTTTTACAACTTAACATGAAATAACCCAACGATAACGTCTTTATAAATAAGTACCTATGCAAGAGAATGGCAAAATGCCCACTCTTTCGGAAAAACCCCCAGTGGGCCGAATATTCGGTGGCGATGGTGAAAATGGCGAGGCGAAACTAACCGCCAGCAGTTTTAAGACGGATCAAGATATTCGGTGGTGCCCAGGTTGTGGCGACTACTCTATCTTGGCACAAACCCAACGCATCATGCCAGACCTTGGCATACCGCGTGAAAAAACAGTCTTTTTGTCCGGAATTGGTTGCTCCAGTCGGTTTCCGTATTACATGAATACCTACGGCTTCCACTCCATACACGGGCGTGCGCCAGCTTTTGCGACGGGCCTCAAAACGGCACGTCCGGAGTTAGATGTCTGGCTGATAACAGGTGATGGCGATGCCCTCTCAATCGGCGGAAACCACCTCATTCACCTCTTACGCCGCAACCTTAACATTCAGGTTTTGCTTTTTAATAACCAGATATATGGACTCACCAAAGGCCAATACAGCCCAACCTCCGAACAAGGCAAGGTGACTAAATCCACTCCGTATGGCTCCTTAGATCATCCGTTTAATCCTTCTGCGGTGGCGCTTGGCGCCGATGGAACTTTTGTAGCCCGTTCGTTAGACCGAGACCCCAAGCATATGCAGGCGATGTTAAAACGCGCCCATGCCCATGCGGGGACTTCACTGGTTGAGGTTTACCAAAATTGTAATATTTTTAATGATGGTGCTTTTTTTGAATTTACCGAGTCTGCCTCTAAACCCTTCCGGTCGCTCTTTGTAGAACATGGCAAACCCCTGTTGTTCGAGAATGGTAAAAAGGGGATTCGTTTAGAGGGCTTAAAACCCGTCGTGGTCTCTTTGGAAGAAGATGGTTTTTCTGTAGATGACTGTATTGTTTATGATGAAACCAGCCGTGAACTGGCCACCATTATCACACGGATGTTCGACGCGACCATGCCCCGGCCTTTTGGGGTATTTTATGTAGAGAACCGCCCTACCTACGACCAGCAAGTGGCGGAACAAATGGAAGAAGTACTTCAAAAGCGCGGTAAAGGTAGTTTAGCCTCCTTACTCAATAGCGGGGATACGTGGGAAGTCCAGTAATCCGCATTAGGATACAATATCAAAAGAGGCGGCCCTCATCGGAACCGCCTTTTTTGATCTTACCAAGAACAAAACGCTTCTATAACATGGTGTTTTTGTGTTCGTAACATCTTGTTAATCCAATACGTACCCAAGGTGTCCTATTTTGCCCAATCTTCCATGAATGCCAACCCCAAACCGATGAACTCCACCTCGCTCCCTCTATCTGGTACCACCCGAAAAGACGAAAGTTTATCGTATCAACTCGCCAACATCGTTTCGTACACCCTAAATCCGCTTACGTTATCGCCGATAGGTGCAGCGTTATGGTCCCTACATTTTGGCGGATCGAAGAATCAGGTTTGGGCGGTAATCGGAATTACAACCTTCTTTTTTTGTGTGCTTCCTCTGCTATACCTTGTCTGGATGGTTAAAACAGGGCGGACATCCTCGGTTGAGGTTCGGGAACGAGAAGCTCGTAATGCGCCCATGATCTTCGGTATGTTTAGTGCTGTTATAGGCGGTTGGGCCTTGATCCAATTTACCAGCCTACATCCGGTACTTACAGTAGCGTTGATAGCGATGCAAATCGCGAATACGATCTTGATGCTCACCATTACCCAATGGTGGAAAATTTCTCTCCACATGACTGGAATGTCGGGTTTTGTGGCTTCACAATTCTACATTACCCAACAAATTTGGGGAGTCCCCACGCTCGACATTATCACGCCCATTTGGGTATGGCCCCTTTTCCTCACCATTCCCCTTCTCATGTGGTCGCGCATACGAGTCGGTGCTCATACCCCCATGCAGGTATTGGCTGGTGCCGGCTTAGCTTTTCCAGCCACTTATGCGACCCTTCATCTCGTGTTTCGCTGGATGTATAACCTTGTTTTTTAAAGACTGGAACATTGGATATTGCCCCCCTAAACCCTGCTGCCCATCGCCTTGCAACCATTGACGTGGGTACCAATACTGTTTTGTTGCTGATCGCCGATATTTGGCCCGATGGCAATGTAACAACCGTTTATGAAGAACAACGTTTTGCCCGTTTGGGCGAAGGCGTAGATGCAAGCCGCACCCTTTTGCCAGCAGCCATGAAGCGTGTTCGAGATGCATTACTCGCCTATAAATCCATTGGTGATGTATTTGGAGTCCAAGCCATTCGTGTAGGCGGCACTTCTGCTTGCCGAGACGCCCTCAATCAGACGGCATTTCAGGACTATCTTTTTAAAGAAACGGGTCTGCATCTGGAAATTCTGACAGGAGACGAGGAGGCCATTCTGGGCTTTCAGGGTGCTACCTCGTTTACCGACAATGTGACAGGGCCAGTCTTAGTGATGGATATTGGTGGAGGCTCTACCGAAGTGGTTTTAGGAGATGCCACTTCCGGACAACTCCACTTTCGCCACAGTTTCGATGTAGGTTCGGTACGGATGCGAGAACGTTGTTTCCACCAGATTCCGCCTTCCAATAAACAACTCGAAACCGCCGACCAATGGCTTTCGGCCTGCTGGCACACCTTCCCCTTCTCGGTTCATTTTGAAGTACAACCTACCTTTATTCTGGCCAGTGGTGCAGGAATGGCCCTCGGTTTGATGGAAGCCGGGGCATTGGCTTTTGAGCGGATACACATGACCCGCAAGATTTTAGACCAACAAGTAGTTTCCGCGTGGTTTGAACGCCTGCTACACACCTCGCCCGAAGCGCTCCTTGCCCTTAACCCCGCTGTGATGCATGGGCGATCGGATGTATTTGTGGCCAGTATCCAAATTTTACACCACTTTATGCAGTATTTCGACTTACCCGAAGTGTATATTTCTGGAGGAGAATGGCGGCATGGCTGGCTACGTAAGTGGGGGAAATCCCTATTGTCGGAACCGGAGCGTACAAGTACCGTTTAAAAACTACAGTTGACTTGCTGCCTCACCAAGTGCATGTAAGCAACGGGATGATGATCCAACGGAAAAGGGGTAAGCGGTCGGGCTTCTCCCTTTTTTCGCTTTTTATTTATTACCAAATCCTACGATGCACCATCACCACTACCATTGGATACAAGCCCTTCAACCAGAAATTGCTCATACCTTGGTACTCTTGCATGGAACTGGGGGCAACGAAACCCAATTACTTCAATATGGCGCAACTTTTGGCCCTACGGTGAATCTATTGGGAGTTAGAGGGAACGTTATCGAGGCCGGAATGCCGCGTTATTTTGAACGGATCGCTACTGGTATCCTTAATGAGCAGGATTTAGCCGATCGGGCAATGGCCCTTAAGACCTTTTTGCAAGATTTAGCACAAGAAAAAGGTTTTGATTCCAATAAGTTGGTGGCAATGGGGTACTCCAATGGCGCCAATATTGCAGGCGGTATGCTCCAACTTTTCCCCGATTTTTGGGCAGGTGTCATTCAATTTCGCCCCATGATCCCGTTTCCTAAACAACTGGATTTTCAGACCTCGCAACAAACGCCCATTTTGGTTTTATCCGGCAACTTGGACCCATTAGAACCACCAGGCGAGACCGACAACTGGGCCAAACGCTTGCGCCAAAATGGCTTTAAGGCAGAACACCACACCCTTCGTGCAGGCCATCACATCACAACATATGATTTAGACTTGGCACTTGCATGGTTCAAACATTATTTTAGTATGCTATGAAGCTTATATATACACCTCTACCTTATTTCTGGCGGCCTGCTCCCAACTCCCAGCAGGCCAAAACCCTACTTCTTTTACACCGCACAGGCGGCGACGAGATGGAATTGGTGGAAGCCGCTACGGCATTTGAGGGCGATTATAATTTATTAGGACTGCGCGGCCACGTATCGGAAAACGGGAAATTACGCTTTTTTGCCCGTCTCAGTGTGGGCGTTTTCGACGAGGAAGACCTCGTTTTTCGCACCGATGAACTCCGGCAAACTGTTCTGGATTTATCCCCCATATTGGGCTTCGATTTATCCCAACTTATTGTCGTTGGGCGTTCTAATGGCGCCAATGTGGCTGGGGCATTGCTCCAACTGCATCCGGGGTTTTTGAAGGGAGCAATCATGTTGAGGCCCTCTATTCCTCTTCCGGCCATCACCCTTTTTCCACCACCATTCCCAACCCCTGTGCTGGTTTCTTCTGGCTTTTCGGACGCGCAAGAACCACCCGACGAAGCAAACCGATGGGCCAATTTGCTCAAAAATAATGGATTTGCCGTAACCCATGCCCGGCTCGATGCCGGACATGCCGTGATTCCGATGGACTGGGACGTTGCATACGCATGGTGGAAGAGGACATTTTTATAAGGCTTCGATGCCGCAGTGGAAGTCGCTTATTTTCACCCTAAAGGGCTGGCATCGTCCCATTTTCGAAGACACGGCGTTAAGTTAGAAAAGTACCATTCCTCAAACTTATCAGGACAAAGGTAATCAAGTGCCCAATGCCCCTCTTCGAAATGTACAAGGCTTTTTTCAAAATGTCACGATTGTGGCGCCTACGGTTAGCAGCCACACCACTTACTGGTTGTTGTTTCTTGATCGTATCCATTTCAAAATTTCTCAAAGTATCTCATGAATACCTCTTTATATCCGTATGGGTTCTCGTATGATACCACCCCTACGGAGTTTTTTTACATTTCTTCTTCCGCCAACCCATAAAGCCCATAAGGTGTAGTTCAAAATTTATCAAGTTGAAAGACGAACACCTCTTTTACACGCTACTTAATCTAAGTGCGTCGTCTGTTTATTGGCATTTTTGAAATGCACCCTGTTGATGTTTGTACTCGTTGGGGTCAAGAAAGGTGCGAACAGCTTGGGGGTAAAGCGTACCCTCAAAATCCATAGATAAAAAAGCCGCTTTCATCAAAACGGGTATTCACAATATTGTTCTTAAGTGATCCGAAGGTGTAGCGGATTTGTACAAAGGTTTGGTACTCGAAGTTGGTAGCGAGCAATTTGTTGCGAAGCAAGATTTCGTCTTCTCCCACTTCGGGCACCAAATTAATCTGGTCTCGGATCCGCGAGGCATATCCACCCATCACCAAATTAAGCCCTTTCACCACCCGCCATTCTACATTTCCGCCCACGCTAAACCGGTTTTTCTTAGGGTCATTCAGTAAATTAGAAGCTGTTATACTTCCATTGATATTCCCCCACGGTTGTTGCCATTGCATGATAAGTTTAGAGACCTGCCCCCAAGTATTTTCCTGCAATTTGCCAAAAACCGTTTTTTGGAGGTACTGGGTGGCAGCAAATTCTGGCCCAACCTGAAACTTTAATGAACGCTTGGTGGACTCGGAGTACGGGAAAATGCTGTACTCGATACTGGGCGAGACCGAGAATTGCGCATCATAGTTCTCGTAGGTGGAGCGGGTAAATCCGCTATATAACTTCAGCGACCACAACGGCGCAAGGCTATAAACGGCTCGTCCATACACATTTTGGCTTTCTTGGGTATAAGTTCGTGGGGTATTATTGATCGTCACCTTATTTACCTGTTTACGGAAATACACGCCAGCACCTGTTTTCCACCGATCGGTGGTGCGATCTGCATTGGCCGAAACCATTATGGTGCGGTCGCTATAAATGGACTGGGCGTTTAAACTCCCGCCCCCAGTCAGGCTAAACGTCCACTTGTTCCATTTGTCGGGCTTTTCTATTGGTACTTCAGTGGTATTTTGCGTTGCCGAATATCCGATGGTCACGTGATCGAATGTGGAGGTTTCCAAAATGTAAGGCAATAAACCAACCTTCAGATACCGAACCTGTGCCTGACGAATCTCATCTTTGGTTGCAGTGCTTTCGGTATTGAACCGAAGCCCATTTTTTCGGCCATTCATCCGTTTTTGACCAATAAAATCAATGTTCCAGGATTGCCCTCCACTCCCAGTCTGGGCAGATGTAAACAGCACGTGCAGATCGGCGGCAGAGCGGTCTATTACGTACTGGACAAACGGAACTTCGGTACGGAAATAATCTGAATCGCATGTATTACAATCTAAAAAGACCGTAATCGGTTCATTCTGGGTGGTGTTTTGGGCATAACTCTGCCCGTGCAGGCAACACCAGATTGCCAGCCAGAGGACTAATTTTTGCATTTTAAATTAGAAGTTTAGGGTGTATGAAGGGTTCTTATAATTACAGGGCCATTTACAGCATGAGGGCCAAAATAGAGGTTGTTTTCCCATATTTGGTCACGGGTAACGAGCCGATATCGGGTGTTTTTACTCGGACGATTTTGGCTTAATTGCATTGTTGTGGCCTCCATTGCTTCCTTGGTGGCAAATATTTTGTAGTGGTATTCGTGTTTAATTAGGGGTTCATACACGGCCTCAATGACCGATAAATGGCTATATTGGTTATGCACCATAGAAAAGAGGGAATTAATTTTGGCCTCAAAACCGGCTCTATTGCCTATAATTAATGGCTTTTCCATATCCAATGTCTGCTTTAATGCCGTAAAAAGGTTTTCCAATTCATGATTCTCAGGCTCCAAGCCATAGAGTTGCGCCCGCAAATGGTTTAGTCTGAGACGGGTATTATTCGGATAAATAGCCGGATTTACAAATGCCCTAATTTTGGTTTTGAGCAATTCGTATTTTTCGAGGTATGCTTTCTGTTCTGTTTCTAATTTTTTCAACCGAGCAGACAACTCATGTTCCTCCTGAAGAGGCAGCTCCGCCACAAGCCTGTCCTTTATAGGCGTTTCGATTACGGTCTCGGCCCCCACAATACGTTCTTCCAGAGGAGTTTTTGCATCATCTTGCTCGTCTCCTCTACCCACCAAGCCACCATACAATGCACGATACCCACTCGTCCATTCCAAGAGACTCATTTGGTAGGTTGCCCCATTCAGCCGAAGAGGTAACTCGGCATAAACCAATGCAAGCAAGCCCATCATGGCCAATACACCCCCCCATTGCAACCGGACCAATCGCTCTTCTGACTCGTGCAGAATGGCATTTATGCGGGTTTTAAGCTCCGAAACATGTGCCATGCCCAAACCCATATGTGTCACATTTGTACCCAGCATTTTCCGTGCCAGTGCAACCAATTTGCTGGCATAGTCTGATGGACGAACACCGTTTTGCAAAACCACATCATCGCAAGCACGCTCGCGCTCGGTTAACATCTGACGCCGAGCCAACCAAACGAGGGGGTTGGGCCAATGAAATGCAGAAAACACTTGTGCCAACTGGTGAACGGGATAATCCCACCGACGCACATGCGAAAGTTCGTGAAGGAGCATCATCTCGTGCGAGTCGTCATTTTCGCTCAGCCAGGTAGAAGGAATCATCACAACCGGACGGAACGTGCCCCATGTCATCGGCGAAAGCACTATCGGATGGTGTAAAAACACAACCGAACGACGAATTTTGAGCTGAATACATAATAAATCTGCTAATTCCAATAATTCAGGAGATGTAACCAGATGGGCTTCCCGCTTTAACCTCCGAAGCAGAACCGTTTGACGAATCGTCCCAAACACCACCCAAATCGTACCCGCAAACCAAATAAAGAGTAGCCCATATTCCATCATTCCAATGGTTGGGCTTGGTACAAACGCATTAACGGTCATCATTTTTTCATGGTTACTTATATCTTTTTCCTCGTTTAGCCGCCGTTCTTCCTGTAGTGTTCCCAACGAAGGGGTCGAGATGGGGTAATGGTCTTCGGTGGCAAAAATATGAGACGCTTGCTCCGGCAAAGGGGCTTCCACCATAAGGGTATATTCGAATTCTGACGAGGGGATTGGCTTCGTCGCAACATATATTGTGGTGATGGCCAAACAAAAAAAGACCACCGACCACACAAGGTGCCGGTATTTTGCCGAAGCCTTGCGTAAGAGGCCCGTTAATACAAAAGCACCAGCGAGTAGGAAAGCACCTTTCAGGAGTATATCAGCCACAAAAGGCAAATATGGATTAATTTTTTCCATGACTATAGATAGAAAAAGATGAATATTAGCGCCCTTCTTCGCGAGCCTTATTGATCATCGTTTGCAATTCGTCCAATTCTTGTTCCGATATTTCTTTACGCGAAAGCATGGTGGCAACGGCTTGGGTGGCAGAACCACCAAAAAACGTGTCTAAGACCCGGTTGAGGGCAGATTGCCCTGCTTCTTTGGTGGGCGTGGCTGGCGAGTAAAGGTATTTATTCCCAACGGTTCGGTACTGGATATGTTGTTTTTCGGCTAAAATGCGCAATAGCGTGCGTACCGAGGCATTGCTGGGTGCATCTTCCATAGATTCTCGAATTTCCTCGGCGGAGGCTTCTTTCATTCTAAAAAGAAGATCCATGATTTGCCGCTCACGGCGGCTTAAGGCTTCGTTGGTCATAATGATTTCATTAATGTTAATTTTTTAACACCTGTAAAGTACAACGCTGAAGCCATCTTGTCAAGAGCTTCTGTTAATTTTTTAACAGAAGGGGCGGGACAGAAAAAGAATGGTTGTTTATCCGTATATGCGCTAAGTTACGGACGTAGCGATTGGGGTCATCGAGCAAAACAGCAAGCCAGTCAAGAGGGATTTCGGGATGTCGGGCCAACACATACCGTTCGATCCACGAGGGGGCATGGCATTTATTTTGGAACCGTTCAGGCACTAAAATAGGACATTGTACCAAATAAAATACAGAGAAATAGGCCTCTTTAGAACGCCCCAGCATATTCATCACAATCTGGCGCATCACCGGATTTTGCTCGGCGAGGTCGCGTTCTATGTGGCGCAAGTCGGATAATATTTCTTCCAACACTTCAGGCGGTGTATTAGGATTACGCGCAACCGCACGTTGAATACGCATTTCCTGACTTTTGGCAAGTTGAACCAGTACCTCGACAGGTGTTTTGGGATGTAAGGCCACTGCTTCTCGAAGTGCGACATCGGGGTTTTGAGCAAGTTTTACCCATTCTTCGGGGCTTTCTGGATGAGTAAGGATGAACGTTTCCGCCAATTTTTCCGTTTGATGCTGCCAAAGTGCGGGCTGTGTTTGGTACTGCTTTGCTGGATGATCTCTACAGGCGGCCAAGCGGACGGCTTCGGAACGATCCGAGCGGAGTTTTTCCTTGTATCTTGGCGATAAAAACGGGTTTTCGGCAATTGTCGCCCGAACGTATTCCTGCCCATGCTCTGCCATAATGGCAAAAATAAAATCCGGTAGTGGTGAATGCCGCAAACAAAGCCGAAACAATTCACCCTCCCACGTACTCGGCGTAAGCCCTTTCAAAAAAGCCAATACATGGGCATCGGCACGTTCCATCCAGTCGGTTTCTGGCTCGGTCAGTTGGAGAATATGTAAAGAAGCAGCGAGTCTGATGTGTGGATTACGGTCGCGCATCAATTTGTCCAGAACCATCTTGGGCGGACTTGGGAGTTGGGTGAGTGCCAAGCGGACCAATGGTCTTCCTTGGGTAGCGAGCAACAGCAGTTCATCCCATGCTCTCGGGTGCGTCACTAACTTCATGGCTGTTTCTGGTTGCATCTCGGCAAATATTCGGGGGTTTTCCATTATAAGCAACGGCAGAACCGGATTTTCCAGTAAGACTTCGGGGGCACGATGTCCCCAACGCCACAGCACTTCGGCGGGAGTATTGGGATTAGATAAGAGGGCAAGCATAATGTCTTGAGGCGGATTTTGACCCAATTCCTTCAATATTTTGGGCGGTGTTTGGAGGTCGTTTGCAAGCAGAAGAGACATAGGCAGGTCATCCGGCTAAAAAAATCGAAGGGAATAAACGGTTTTTT
>ERZ761607.1728-NODE-1728-length-25746-cov-6.146588_pt1 | contig 25746 bp, 15 predicted proteins | sample MGYA00511164_ERZ761607 | MGnify/ENA primary metagenome ERZ761607 (study PRJEB28899, sample SAMN02445080) | bioreactor sludge metagenome | biome: EBPR sludge | place: Australia: Brisbane, Thorneside Wastewater Treatment Plant | collected 2011-06-22 ... | reverse complement strand
CCGATGGTCGCCGGGGTATTCAGTCGTCGATGGACGAGGAGCTCCGCGGGGCGGAGAACATCAGCACCACGGCGAGGACGGTGAGCAGGACGCTCAAGCCGACCAGCGCCTTGACACCCATGGGCACGTCGACGAAGAACGCGGGCAGCCCGGTGATCGTGATGAGGATGATCGCGCCGGCCGCGACCCGCAGCGCGACCCGGTTGCCGCGCCAGGCCAGGATCGCCGCGACGATCGCGATCGCGCCGAGCAGCGTGTCGACGACCAGGATCGCCATCGGCGGGCCGGTCTCGCCGTCGGCGGGCGCGGTGAGGACCGACGGCAGGTTGGCCAGGCCGAAGAGCAGGCAGATCACCAGGCCGGCCTTCTGCTTGCCGCCGATGCCGGTGCTGGACGAGGTGAGCGTGGTGCTGGTCATGAGTGCCTCCAGTGACGTGGGATCGATGGCTCCACATTCGGACCGCGCCCCGTCCTCTCCCCAGAGGATCCACTCCTCCCGCCTTCCCGGCCAGCCCCCGGACGGCGGGAACTTCTTCCCGGGCGCGAGCGGCCCACGGACCGCGATGATGGGGGCATGCCGATCCGGGTGCTGCTCGCCGACGACCACCCCGTCGTACGACGTGGGCTCGCGGCCCTGCTGAGCACACTCGACGACTTCGAGGTCGTGGCCGAGGCCGACGACGGCGAGGCCGCGGTCCGCGAGGCCCAGCTCACCAAGCCCGACGTCGTGCTGATGGACGTGCGGATGCCCGTGCTCGACGGAGTCGAGGCGACCCGGCGGATCCGCAAGGCGGTGCCGGAGACGGCCGTGCTGGTGCTCACGATGTACGACGAGGACGCCACCGTTTTCACCGCGATGCAGGCGGGGGCGCAGGGCTACCTGCTCAAGGGCGCCGAGCAGGACGAGATCGCCGACGCGATCCGCGCCGTGGTCCGCGGGCAGGCGATCTTCGGCGCCGCGATCGCCGCGCGGATGCTCCAACACTTCTCGAACCCACCGGCGGCGCTGGCCGCTGACGACCCCTTCCCCGAGCTCACCACGCGCGAGCGCGACATCCTCGGCCTGCTCGCCGACGGGCGCCGTACCGCCGAGATCGCTTCGGCGCTGCACCTCTCGCCGAAGACGGTGAGCAACAACCTGACCACGATCTTCGCCAAGTTGGAGGTCACCGACCGGACGGCTGCGGTGATCAGGGCCCGCGAACGCGGCCTGGGGAGCTGACGTGGAGGTCCTGCCGGTCACGACGGCCGTGGTCTCGGCGTCGTTCGCGGTCAGCGGGGCTGCGCTGCTGGTACGCCGACGGGCGGTCGTCTCGGCCGCCCTGCTCACGACCGGCGGGGGGCTCGGTGTGGTGGCTGCCGTGTTGCTCGCCCGGGACGCCGGAGCGGCGGCGGACGTCCTGGCGCTGTTCGCCAGCGGCGTCCTGCTGCCACTGAGTCTGGCGACCTACCCCGCGCTGCGGTGGCGGCGACTCCCGGACTTCCTCGGCCTGGTCCTGCTGGGCGGCTGCGGTCTGGTCGCCACGGCGTACGACGACGTCGGCGTGACCGGACTCATGGCCCTCGTGCAGGGCTGCGTGTTCGTGGCGCACACCTGGTGGCGGATCGAGACCTCAGAGGGCGCCGAACGCAGGAGCCTGACCTGGATGTCCCTCGCGGTCACGACGACGGTCCTCGTCTACTTCTTCCTCACCTTCTCCGCGGAGCAGAGCTCGGCCGGGCTCACCGACATCGGACTTCTCGTCTTCGCGCTGATCGGCCCAGCGCTGTACGTCGGCGCGACGTTGCCCGACCTCGTCGACGTGCGCGGCCTGGTCGTGAGCACGGTCGTGACTACCGTCGCGTTGGTCACTGTGATGTCGGTCTTCGTCCTTGCGCTGTCGCTCCTCGACGCCCTGGGAGCGCACGAGCTCAACACCGGCGCGCTCGCGCTGCTCGCCGCACTGTCGGCCGTGACGTTCCAGCCGACCCGGGTCGTGCTGCGCGGCGTGGTCGACCAACTGCTGTTCGGGGAGCGCCCGGACCCGCTGGACGCCGCCTCGGCCGTGGCCGGCCGGATCGGAGAGGACCCGCTCATCGCGCTCCGGGCGATCCGAGAGGCGCTGGTGGTGCCGTACGCCGCGCTCAGCGTCGACGGGGTGACGCTGGCGGCCTCCGGCACAGCGACGACCCACACCCGGTCCCTCGACCTCGACGGCGCCGGGGAGCTGGTCGTGGCGCTGCGCCCCGGTGACCTGACGTTCTCCGCCGGGGACCAGCAGGTGCTTCGGCTCACCGTGCCGCTGCTGGCGCAGACCCTGCGCGCCCGAGCACTGGCCGCGGAGCTCATCGAGTCGCGCGGCGCGACGATCGCGGCCGTCGAGGAGGAGCGACGCCGGCTCCGCCGTGAGCTCCACGACGGCCTCGGACCACGACTGTCCGGGGTGGCGTTCACCTCCGATGCTGCACGCAACCTGATCCGCACCGACCCCGCAGCGGCCGAGCGGATGGTGGCCCAGTTGCGCGCCGACACGGTGATCGCCATCGAGGAGATCCGGAGGATGGTCTATGCCATGCGCCCGCCGGCGCTGGACGAGCTCGGGCTGGTGCCAGCGCTGCGGCAGCAGGCGGTCGGGCTCCGCAACCGCGACGGCGACCCCGTCACGGTCGAGGTCAGTGCGCCCGAAGAGCTCCCGGACCTCCCCGCAGCGGTCGAGGTGGCGGCGTACCGCATCGTCTCCGAGGCCCTGACCAACGTCGCACGGCACAGCTCCAGTGCCCGCGCGGCAGTGCTCATCGACGCCGGCACCGATGGCCTCCGCCTCGAGGTGACCGACCGAGGTCGCAGCGCTGCCTGGCGCCCAGGCGTCGGTCTGTCGTCGATGCGCGAGCGCGCGACCGAACTCGGCGGAACCCTCGAGGCCGGACCGGGACCGGGCGGTGGGGGCCGGGTCGCCGCCCTCCTCCCCCTCTGAACGCCCGCCTGATCCCTGATCCGCATGGTGCCGCACTTGCGGGGTACCGGGAACCGCGGCACGGGGAGGATCGGAGGCAAAGATGTCGGACACCGTTGCGATGATCGTCGTGGTCGTCGTCGTGGTCCTGGTGATCGCGCTGGTGGCATGGCAGCTCGCGCGCACCAAGGGCAAGGAGCACAGGGCCCACGAGGCCGAGGAGCTGCGCCGCCAGGCAGCCGAGCGTTCACACGAGGTGGAGCAGGAGCAGCAGAACGCCGCCGCCGCCCAGGCCGCGGCCGATCAGGCTCGCGAGCAGGCCGAGATCGCCGAGGCGCAGGCCGCGGAGGCGCGCGCTGGGCTGGCCCACTCCGAGGCGCAGCAGGAGGACACCCTGAGGGAGGCCGATCGGCTGGACCCGTCGGTCGATCACCGCAAGCGCTGAACACCCCCGGCGCGAAAGTCCGGTCGCTGCGTAGACAGCCAATCAGGCCGTCGCGATGAGGGTGTACGCCGCGCTGGTCCGGAGGTCGTGCTCGAGGTCGCCGCTGCCGTCGAGGAACTCGATCCGCGCTGATCGATAGCCGCACTCCTTGGCGAGCACGAGGAGTGCCTCCGGGTCGTAAGGCCGGACGTGATCGGGGTCGATCCAGAAGGACTCGAGCCCTCCGGGCGCGTGCGGGTTGACCGCCTCGACCACCAGCAGCCCGTCGGGACGTAGCGCCCGGCGCGCCTCGCCGAGGAGCCGCCGTACGTCGGCAGGCGCGAACTGCTCGATGACCCGGAGGGTCACCACCGCCCCCCACTGACCGGCCGCACTGGCCGCCAGTGCCGAGAGGCCGTCGTCCACCGTGGCGTCGACGCCATGTGCCTTCGCCCGATTGACCTGGTCGGCATCGAGGTCGACGCCGTGCGCCTCGGTCCCGTGCTCGGCGAGCACCCTGAGCAGCTCACCACGGCCGCATCCGACATCGAGCACGGGCCCGTGCGCGGACAGTAGCGACGCGTACGGCGTCACCTGCTCGAGCACCTCCGACTCCGGTCCGCGGACCAGGTCGGCGGTGGCGGGTACGTCGTCTGGGTGGTCGAACCCGAGCCCATCCTCGCCTCGGAGTCGTTGGCCGGCCCCGGCGGCGCTGAAGTCGCGGCGCCGGCCCATGGCGCGAGCCTCGGCCTCGACCCGCTCCCGCAGCTTGGCCACGTCGTCGGCGAGCCCGGCGACTCGGGCCTTCTGGAGGCGCCCGGTCGCGACCCCCGCCTCGAGGCCCTCGAAGCGCTCGGTCAGCCGACGCAGCTCGCGACGGTTCTCGTAGGCGACCCGGAGCGCGCGATCAGCCCGCCGACGCACCATCCCCAGCGCGCGCAGCACCTCGTCGAACCTCGCCTGCTGCCGTTCGTCGAAGCCGCCGAGCCACCTCAGCCGGCCGCCGGCAGCCGGCGCCCGGACGGCCCGACGGGCACGCTTGATCGCCCGCTCGGCCCGGGTTGCCTCGGGGTCCCGCTCTTCCGGAGCGGCCGCGGCGGTGATCAGCGCTGCATCGACTCGCTCGGTCACGAACTCCGCCGTACGGCGGATCGACCCCCGCTGACGCACGCTCGTCGCGGCCCGCGCACCGAGCGTTGCCGCCTCCTCCGGGTGCTGGACCACCCAGCGCAGGTGTGCAGCCGCCCGCTGCAGATCAGGCTCGGCCCACACCGTCGACGACGGGTAGGGACCGCTCCCCGACGGCACCGGGACCAGGTCGTACGGAACGAGCAGCGCGGTGGCGCTGTCCATGAAGTCCATGTTGCCGGAGTAGGCCGTCGCGACCACCGGCCGGCCGCGCGCCATCGCCTCGGCCATCGTGAGGCCGTAGCCCTCGGCGCGGTGCAGCGAGACATAGGCCGTGCACTCGGCCATGAGGGCCCCGAGCTGGTCCTTGTGGAGGTAGTCCTCGAGCAGCGTGATGTCGGGCCGGGCGGCGACGCTGGCGCGGAGTCGTTCGCGGTCGGACCGGAACCGATCGCCGTTCATCGACTTGATCACCAGGGCCGGGCCGTCGCCGTCGGGGAAGGCGCGGCAGAAGGCGTCGACGAGGCCGAGCGGGTTCTTGCGCTCGAAGACGCTGAGGTAGTCGAAGGCGAACAGCAGGTAGGGACCTTCCGGAAGACCGAGCGCCGCGCGGTCCAGGGGCGGCACCGGCTCGGGCTCCCGGATGGGCAGCGGGATGACGTGCACCGGCTTGTCCGTGGCCCGAGCGATGGCCTCGCGCGAGAACGACGAGAGCGTCCAGACCTCGTTTACCAGCTCCAGCGCCTCGTCGTACTCCGGGAACTCTTCGACCTCCCAGGCCCACATCCCCACGGTGTGACCCTCCCGCAGCGCCGGGTCGCTCTCGCGGGCCCAGCGTGGGAACTGGTCGGCGTTGACTGCCGCGACGGTGACGGGGTAGCGGGTCTGGTCCGGAGACGCGTCGAACGGGTGCTGCTGCCGGCTCACGCTGGTGGTGTCGAGGAGCGTCGAACAGGGCAACCCGGCCACGCGCACCGCGTCGACGAGCAGGCGACCCATCTCGCCCACCCCCATCTCCGCAGTGAAGTAGCCAGCCAGGTTGACCCCACGCGCACGGCCGACCACGGCCTGGCTCCCGGGCTCAGGCTCCGGCAGCAGCTCCACCACGAGGTCAGCGTCCACTGGGGCCCACGACCAGGCCCACTCGACGAACGCCGCGCCGTCGCCTCCGAGCGGAGCGACGAAGTGCCTGCGGAGGTCGCCGCGTGCCTGCCAGAGTGCGTAGAGATAGCGGTTCGTCGGACAGTCGTCCCGGACCGGTTCGCGAAACCATGCTCGGACTGCTTCGCCGTCGCGCCACCCGGGTGGGTAGCCCACGCCACTGCCGTCGGAGTCGATCACCGCTTCGCGCATCGCATGCCGCATCACCCGGGTCACTCGAGTGCCGTCGGGCAGCCGGTCGAACCGGTAGCGCATGTCGAGCACCGCTCCGCCCGGTCCGGCACCGATCGCGGGGTCGGTGATCCATGCTGCGTACTCACGGCAGAGATCGGCCACGACCGGCTGCTCGCTCAACACGACGCGGGGCCGATCGAGGTGGTACTTGCTCAGCACCCAAGGCCGGTCGGGCTCGTACCCACTGAAGTGGAAGAACCGCAGCGGCCCGTAGCCCTCGACATGGACGGCACCGTCGACCCGGACCAGCGGGCGGGTGTCGAGGTTCCAATAGGCCACGTTGTACGTCGGGTCCGTGAGCACCGTGTGCCGGAAGTAGCCGGGCACCAGGTCGATCCACCGCTGGTCCGCGAACAGCATCTCGGTCGGAGCGCTCACGGAGTCGCGCAGCAGTCGTTCCTGCCACCATGTCAGCATCGGCCGGGCACCCTGGTCGACGGCGATGAAGCCGAGGTTGTACACCCCGGCGCCCATGATCTGCGCCTCGCTGGGCGCCAGGCCGTCGCGGGGCATCGGCCTGGTCGTGTGGGGTGTCAGCACGATGCCGTGCTCGAGGCTGAGCTCCTCGATCTCGTGCAGTGAGGCGTAGACCGCGATGTCGGGATCGAGGTACGTCGCCACCTCGGCCCCGCCGTCGAGCAGCAGCTCGAGCGCCCACGGCTTGAGTGCGGTCGAGAGCTCGGTGACGTCGTAGATCAGCGCCATCCGCTGGAACTCGTCGGCTGCGAGGTTGAGGTGAGCGGGCGTCAGCACGGCGTAGTCGGCCGTGCCGGCGACCTCATCGGGCTCGGCGTCGACCACGAGGACCGAGAACTGGTCATCAGGGTTGTGGGCGCGATGGGTGCGGGCCAGCACAGCCGCGCGCGGCAAGAAGTTCCTCGCGACGATCGTGACGACGTGCAACTGAGCTGCCTCTTTGTCCAGCGTGAAGATGGGTTGGCCGAGCCCTTGGACCCGCCGAAGTTACCAGTCCCCTACGGTCAGAGCATGCCCCAGGTGCCCGCGGCGACCCGCGCGTTGCGGGTCCTGCGCTACCTGGCCAGCCAGCCCGACCCCGTGCCGCTCGATGCGATCGCCCGCGCCTGCGAGCTGCCGCGCAGCTCGGCGTACCACCTGGTCACCGCGATGGTCGCCGAGGGCTTCGTCGTACACCTCGCCGACGAGCACCGCTACGGCCTCGGAGTGGCCGCGTTTGAGGTCGGCAGCGGGTACGCGCGGCAGGCGCCGCTCCAGCGGATCGCGCGCCGCCCGCTGGCCGAGCTGGTTGACCGCACCCGGCAGAGCGCGCACCTCGCGGTGCTGCACGGGCGCGACGTGCTCTACGTGCTGGAGGAGCGTGCGCCGGGCCGCCCTCCGCTGGTCACCGACGTCGGCGTCCGGCTGCCCGCCGAACTCACCGCCAGCGGGCGTGCGGTGCTCGCCCACCTCCCCGCCGCGCAGGTGCGGGCCCTCTACCCGTCCGCGGCCGCGTTCGTCGACCGCAACGACGCCGGGCCGCGGACCCTGAGCGCACTGCGGTCCCTGCTCACCGAGACCCGCACCCGCGGCTATGCGCTCGAGGCGGGAGAGGTGACCCCCGGGCTGTCCAGCGTCGCAGTGGCGGTCCTCGACCACAACCAGCACCCGCTCGCCGGGGTCGCAGTGACCTATGCCGAAGGTGACGCGGATCCGGCCGCCCTCGCCGACCAGGTCCGCCGTACCGCACGACTGCTCACCACCCGCTTCGGCGGTGCCCTCCGGTAACCGGGCGTCCGTCGTGGGTTGAGTGGGTGCCAACGCTGCTGTTTCGACACCGAACGCGCTGGCGCGCCTTCGGGCTCAACCACCGGTGCCACCGCTGGTTGAGCCGCGAGCGCAGCGAGCGTGTCGAAGCCATGCGCGGGCGTTCGATTCCGCGGGTCGTGACCACGGCAGAGTGGAACCGTGGACGGCCGTCAGCACCTCGGGGCCGCCGCCAGACCCGATCTGTCGTTCGTCTGCCCGCCTGCCTGGGACCTGACTCCCACCGAGTACGCAGAGCTCGTGCTGGCGACGGACGGTCCGTGGGCAGCACATCGGGTGGCCGTGGCGAGCGCGCTGTCCGCCGCCGCCATCGGTGCGTACGCCGTCGTTGCCGACTACCTCGAGTGGCTGCCGATCACACTGGCGGTCCTCTGCATCCTCGGGTCACTCTGGGCGACGGTGGCGGCGTTCCGGGTGCGCCGGGAGATGGCGGAGGTGTCCGACGAGGCGACCATCGACCTCTCCCGAGCACCAGCTGACCAGCTCGCGCTCGTCGACGCCGCGGTGAAGTGCCTCCCCACTCGGCGCCAGGCGGCCCGATCGGTGACCGCGGCCGCGGCCCGCGAGCAAGGGCTCACCTCCCTGTGGCAGCTCGCTCGGGACATCGATCACGCGCGGCGGGAAGACCGGGAGGCGGCCACCAGCACGCTGTCGGCTAGGTGGGCGGCCGCCGGCGTTCGGTACGAGAGCGTCATGGCCGAGTGGGGAACCATAGCCTCGGATCCGTTGGCGGCGCTCGAGCATGCCGCCCTCCTCGACGTGACCCGGCCCCGAACGACGTTGTTCATCGAGGCGCTGGGAAAGGCCCAGGACCGACGCGCGATCCTCGGCGAAGCCGTGCCTCTTGATGCTCACGACATCGTCGAATTCGAGGAGCTGACTCAAGCCCTCTCGACGGCCTGGAACGACGCCCGGCACCAGGCGGCGCACCTCGGCTACGCCTGGCTCCCCGAGCCCGACCTGGCTCGAGCCGTACGCGCGGAGCGTCTCCTTCGTCTGGCGTGTGACTCCGGAGCGGCACCGGCCGAGCGAGCCACGGCGGCCGAGCGGGCGGCGAAGCTGTTGCGCGAGATCGGCACGCTCGTCCTCCCCGAGCCCGCACAGGAAATACTGGCCGCAACCATGCGCCGGGAACTGGGATAGCCGGTCGCCCGATTAGCTTGACAGTGCCGGATCATGGTGTGCGGGAGGGTGGGCGCACATGACGGGTGCAGCGGTCGCGAACGGAGATGCCCCCACGCGGGGTGGTGCGCTGCCACACGCGCCCAACGAGCTGGTAGGTCGCGAGGCCGAGGTCACGGACGTGTTGGCGCTGGTGGGGTCGCGTCCGTTGGTGACGCTGACCGGTACGGGCGGTTCGGGCAAGACCCGGCTCGGGCTCGCCGTGGCTTCGGCGGCGGCGCGCGATGCGCAGCGGTTTCCCGATGGTGTGTGGTTCGCCGATCTGGTGCCGGTCAGCGATCGTGCGGGTGTCGAGCAGGCGGTGCTCAGCGCGTTCGAGCTGAGTGACGCCCAGGGCGCCGGACCGGAGTCGGTGCTCGTCCAGCACCTCGCGGAGCAGCGCGCGCTCCTGGTCCTCGACAACTGTGACCAGGTCGCCACGTGGTTCCACGAACATGGCACCTGAGGCGGGGCCGTCACTGCCGGGGGGTGCGCAGGCCCCCGCGAAGCGGTGCCGAAGGCATCCTTGACGGCGAGACGCGATCGGGTGGGCGCGCGGGCACTCGAACACCCGTCCGGCATGTGACTCGCTCGTAGCATCGCCACGTGACAGGGTCACTCGGGAGCGGGTTCCGACTGCGGCCCGTCGTTGTGGAGGAGCAGGGTGTTCTCTCGAGTTGCGATCGTGAACCGCGGCGAGTCGGCGATGCGGCTGATCCACGCCGTCCGCGACCTGAACGCTCAGGGTGAGGGGCCGATCCGCACGATCGCGCTCTACACCGACGAGGAGCGGACGGCGATGTTCGCGCGGGAGGCCGACGAGGCCTATCCGCTCGGCCCGGCCTCCGCGCGCCCGTACATCGACCTCGCGGTCCTCGAGCGGGTGCTGGTCGAGTGCGCTGCCGATGCCGTGTGGGTCGGGTGGGGCTTCGTCGCGGAGGTGCCCGAGTTCGCGGAGCTGTGCGACCGGCTAGGCGTGACTTTCATCGGTCCGAGCGCCCAGGCGATGCGCCGGCTCGGCGACAAGATCGGCTCGAAGCTCCTTGCCGAGGAGGTCGGGGTGCCGGTCGCGCCGTGGAGCGGTCGGGGCGTCGACACCCTGGACGATGCGCTGGCTGCCGCCGAGCGGATCGGCTATCCGCTGATGCTCAAGGCGACCGCCGGTGGAGGTGGCCGGGGCATCCGCAGGGTCGACTCCGCCGCCGAACTCGAAGACGCCTACCAACGCACCCGCGACGAGGCCGAGCGCGCCTGCGGCAGCGGCGTGGTCTCCCTCGAGCGCCTGGTGACGGGCGCCCGCCACGTCGAGGTACAGCTGATCGCCGACGCCCACGGCACGGCCTGGGCGGTCGGCGTCCGTGACTGCACCGTGCAACGACGCAACCAGAAGGTGATCGAGGAGTCGGCTTCGCCGCTGCTGGAGCCCAGCCAGACCGAGGAGCTGAAGAGCTCCGCGGAGCGGCTAGCGGTCGCAGTCGGGTACGTCGGCGCGGGCACGGTCGAGTTCCTCTACCACCCGGAGGAGCGGTCCTTCGCCTTCCTCGAGGTCAACACCCGGCTCCAGGTCGAGCACCCGATCACCGAGGTCACCACCGACCTCGACCTGGTCCGGGCGCAGCTCCACGTGGCGGCGGGCGGGCGGCTCGAGGGGGCCAAGCCGCCGGAGAAGGGACACGCGGTCGAGGCCCGGCTGAACGCCGAGGACCCGGACCGCGACTTCGCCCCGTCGCCAGGCCGGATCGCGCTGCTCGAACTCCCGTCGGGTCCCGGCATCCGGGTCGACACCGGGGTCGGCGAGGGCGACACGATCCCGGCCGACTTCGACTCGATGATCGCCAAGATCATCGCCTACGGGCGCACCCGCGACGAGGCACTGGCGCGGCTCCGGCGCGCGATGGCCGAGACGACCGTGGTGATCGAGGGCGGCGCCACCAACAAGAGCTTCATCCTCGACCTGCTCGACCAGTCCGAAGTGGTCGACGGCAAGAAGGGGTGGGCCGACACCGCGTGGATCGACCGGGTCCGGGGTGAGGGACGGCTCGTCGTCGACGACCACTCCGGGATCGCCGTCGTCGCCGCCGGGATCGAGGCCTACGAGGACGAGGAGCAGGTCGAGATCGCCCGGCTGCTCGAGAGCGCCCGCGGCGGTCGGCCCCAGGTCCAGCACGAGGTCGGCCGAGCCGTCGACTTCAAACTGCGCGGCGCGACGTACAAGGTGACGGTCCTCCAGACCGGCCCGCGTCGGTTCCGGGTCGCGGTCGCGACCGCGGGCGCCACTCACCTGGTCGAGGTGGACGTCGAACGACTCGACGAGTTCCACACCCGGCTGACCGTCGGCGATCACGTCCACCGGCTGGTGACGGCCACCCACGGACCGGTCCACCTCATCGAGGTCGACGGCGTGGCCCACCGGGTCAGCCGCGACGAGGGCGGCGTACTCCGCTCGCCCGCGCCCGCGCTCGTGGTGGCGTCGCCGGTGGCCCCCGGCGACCTGGTCGACGCAGGCGCGCCGGTGCTCGTGCTCGAGAGCATGAAGATGGAGACGGTGCTGCGCGCGCCGTTCGCGGCACGGGTTCGTGAGCTGTTGGCGGCCACCGGCAGTCAGGTCGAGACCGGCGCTCCACTGGTCCGCCTCGAGCCGGTGGCCGACGACGACGCCGAGGCGAGCGCGGAGGCGACGCCGACCGACGACGGCCCCGAACTCGACCTGCCGGAGGGGCGCAACGGGGCGGCGACGGCGCGGCAGCGGGCCGCGCGCGGCCGCGAGGACCTCGCCGCGATCCTCATGGGCTTCGACGTCGACCCTCAGACCAACGGCTCGGTCATCTCCGACTACCTGCTGGCGCGCGACGAGCTGGTCGCGGCGGGCGAGGACGTCGTCCGCGACGAGCTCGCCCTCCTCAGCCGGTTCGCCGACTTCGCCGAGCTGAGCCGCAACCGCCCGGCCGGCGAGGACCTGCAGACCGAGCTCCGGGTGCACAGCTCCAAGGAGCACTTCCACACCTACCTGCAGAGCCTGGACGCCGACCGGGGCGCACTCCCCGAGCTGTTCCGCGATCGGCTGGCGCGGGTCCTGGCCCACTACGGCGTCACCGACTGGGACCGGACGCCCCAGCTGGAGGAGGCGGTGTTCCGCATCTTCCTCGCCCAACAGCGGTCCGCCCCCGAGGTGCAGATGGCGACCGAGCTCCTGCAGCGGTGGATCGCCGAACCCCCTCCCGAGCCGGAGCTAGCGAGCACCGTGCGCGACCTGCTCGAGCGGCTCGTGCGCTCCACGCAGCTGCGCTACCCCGCCGTCGGTGACCTCGCCCGCAGCACCCGCTTCCGCTGGTTCGACCAGCCGCTGGTCGACGCCGAACGCTCCAGCGTCCTCACCGGCGTCCGCGACGAGGTGGCAGCCCTCGCCGCCGCCCCCGACACGCCCGACCGGACCGCTCGGCTGGAGGCACTCGCGGCGATCCCGGAGCAGATCGTCCGGTTCCTCGCCGAGCGGCTCGAGAACGGCGTCCCCGAGCACGAACCGATGCTCGACGTACTCGTGCGCCGGCACTACCGCGAGTACGACCTCCACGGCCTGCGCTCGTTCGTGCGCGAGGGCCGGACCTTCGCGGTCGCCGACTACGTCCTCGACGATCGCCCCACCCACCTGGTCTCGACCGAGGGCACGTTCGCCGAGCTCGGCAGCCCGGACGGCGCGCTGGTCAGCGCCCTCGGCGACGAGGTCGCCGCGCGGCCAGAAGGCCACGACGCGGTGGTGGACCTGTACGTGTCGTGGCCCGAGGTGCCCGAGTCGCCCGAGCGGGCCAGCGCCGAGCTCTCCGACATCGTCGCGGCACTGCCGTTCGCCCACGCCGTACGCCGGGTCGCGGTCGCGGTCTGCCCGGGCCGGGGGCGGCCGGTCACCTACTTCACCTACCGACCCCTCGCCGACGGGGGGATCGTCGAGGACGACCTGGTCCGCGGCGTGCACCCGATGGTGGGGCGCCGGCTCGACCTGTGGCGGCTGCGCGACTTCCACGTCACCCGAATCGAGGCGCCCGAGGACGTGCTCCTCTACGAGTGCGTGGCCCGGGACAACCCGGGCGACCGCCGGTTGGTGGCCCTCGCCCAGGTGCGTCAGCTCGCGGTCGTCCGCGACGAGCACGGGCGGGTCACCGGCCTGCCACACGCCGAACGGGCGGTCGAGAACTGCCTCGAGGCGATCCGCCGGGTCCGCGCCTCCCGTGGTGCGGCCGGCAGCAAGCTCGACACCAACCACGTGTGGGTCCAGGTCTGGCCGATCGTCGAGGCGGACGTCGAGCAGCTGACCGCGCTGCAGGACAAGATCACTCCGCTCAGCGACGGCGCGGGCATCGAGGAGGTGCTCGCGCAGGGCCGCGTGCTCGGCCCCGACGGCACCCCGACCCCCCTCGCGATCCGGTTCCATGCGCGCCCCGGAGCCGGGGTCACCACGTCGATCGAGGGGCCGCCGACCGAGCGGCTCAAGCCGCTCGACGAGTACGCCGGCAAGGTCGTGCGCGCGCGTCGGCGCGGCTTGGTCTACCCCTACGAGCTCGCCGGCGTGCTGACCGGCCCGGAGGGCGGCTTCGTCGAGCACGACCTCGACGACCTGGGTGAGCTGGTGCCTGTGGACCGGTCCCCCGGACACAACAAGGCCGGCATCCTCGTCGCCGTGGTCACGACCCCGACCGCGCTGCACCCGGACGGCGTGACCCGAGTCGTGCTCTGCGGCGACCCGACGATGGCCCTTGGTGCCGTCTCGGAGCCCGAGTGCTCGCGGATCATCGCGGCGATCGACCTCGCCGAGCGGATGCAGGTGCCGGTGGAGTGGTACGCCCTCTCCGCGGGCGCCCGGATCTCGATGGACTCCGGCACGGAGAACATGGACTGGGTCGCGGCCGGGCTCAAGCGCATCATCGAGTTCACCCAGGCCGGTGGAGAGATCAACGTCGTCGTGGCCGGCATCAACGTCGGCGCTCAGCCGTACTGGAACGCCGAGGCGACGATGCTCATGCACACCAAGGGCATCCTGGTGATGACACCGGACAGCGCGATGGTGCTGACCGGCAAGCAGTCGCTCGACTTCTCGGGCGGTGTGTCGGCCGAGGACAACTACGGCATCGGCGGCTACGACCGGGTGATGGGTCCCAACGGCCAGGCTCAGTACTGGGCGCCCAACCTCGCCGGTGCGTTCGGGGTGCTGATGGCCCACTACGACCACACCTACGTCGTACCCGGCGAGACCCGGCCACGCCGAGCGGACACCACCGACCCGAGCGACCGGGACGTCTCGGACTTCCCCCACGACGTACCGGACAGCGACTTCACCACCGTCGGCGAGATCTTCTCAGCGGCAGCCAACCCGGACCGCAAGAAGGCCTTCGACATCCGCACCGTGATGCGGGCACTGGCCGACCAGGACCATCCGACGCTCGAACGCTGGGCGGGCATGGCCGACGCGGAGACCGCGGTCGTGCAGGACGCCCACCTGGGCGGCTATCCCGTCTGCCTGCTCGGCATCGAGTCGCGGCCGGTCCCGCGCCGGGGCTTCCCGCCGACCGACGGCCCGGACGTCTACACCGCCGGCACCCTGTTCCCGCGATCGTCGAAGAAGGCGGCCCGTGCGATCAACGCCGCCAGCGGCAACCGTCCCCTCGTGGTGCTCGCCAACCTCTCGGGCTTCGACGGTTCTCCCGATTCGATGCGCAACCTGCAGCTCGAGTACGGCGCCGAGATCGGCCGGGCGATCGTCAACTTCGACGGCCCGATCGTCTTCTGCGTCATCTCGCGCTACCACGGCGGCGCTTTCGTGGTGTTCTCCAAGGCACTCAACCCGAACATGACGGTGCTCGCTCTGGAGGGCTCGTTCGCCTCGGTCATCGGTGGGGCCCCCGCCGCGGCCGTGGTCTTCGCCGGCGAGGTCGAGAAGCGCACGTCCGCGGACCCGCGCGTCCGGGCCCTCGAGGGCAGCCTGGCCGAGGCCACCGGGCCCGACCGCAGCCGCCTCGTCGTCGAACTCGCCGACCTGCGGGCGCAGGTGCGTCCGGAGAAGATCGGTGAGGTCGCTGCCGAGTTCGACGGCGTCCACGACATCTATCGCGCCGTACAGGTCGGGTCGGTGGACGAGGTCATCTCGATCGCCAGGCTCCGGCCGCGGATCATCGAGGCGATCGCGCACGGACTCGACGGGGGCCACGGGCTCGACGGCTCGGCCGGGTGACGCGGTCCAGCCCTCGATGAAGCGGGTCCGCACCTACGTCGGGCTCGGGTGCTTGCTCGCCGGTCTGGGACTGTTGGGCTGGTTCGCGTGGCAGCTCATCGGTACGACGTACGTCAGCCACCGCGCCCAACGCGACGTCGTCGACGCGCTGGAGCAGCAGTGGGCGGCCGGTGCGGACGCCGCGGAGACCGACCACGGGACGAGCCGCGCGATCGTCCGGATCCCGCAGTTCGGAGACGACTACGAGGTGCCCGTCGTCGAGGGGACCTCCGACGAGGCGCTGGCCTCCGGTATCGGACACTTCGAGGACACCGCCGACGCGGGCGGCGCCGGCAACTACGTGCTGGCCGGCCACCGGATCACCCACGGCGAACCTTTCCGCGACCTGCCGGACCTGGCGCCTGGTGACCAGGTGCTCGTCGAGACCCGGGACACGGTCTACACCTACGAACTCACCACCGGCGGCGAGGACCTCGAGGTGCCGTTCACCGCGAGTTGGGTGCTGGCATCGCACCCCGCCAACCCCGACGCCGACGGGCCGCAACCGCCCGCCGACGACCACCTGCTCACACTCACCACGTGCGCGGAGCTGTTCCACACCGACGAGCGGCTCGTCGTCTTCGGCAAGCTCGTGTCAGCGGAGCCGCGTGGGGCGTAGGTCTCCGGCAGGCTGTGGCTGCGGACGCTCCAACGCCGCGACCGGCAACAGGAACCAGTGTCGTCGTAGACAGCTGATCCTGGCGTGCTCGATCGGCCCGTCCGTGCTCTCCATGACCGCGCGCCACTGGACTTCCGCCAGGGCGCCGCACTCAGGACACAGTGTTGCGTCCATGTCGCCCTCCTCGCACGGTGTGCACTCGATGTGCAAAGAGAGCGTCTCGGTCGACGGCAGATACGCGGCAGAGGTGATCACCCCTACTTCCGGGATCGACTCCCCCTAACTCCTCCAGCTCGCCGCGACGCGTCACCCAGCGCTAGAAGTGCCCGTCGATCCAGAAGATGGATCGTCCTTCCGAGGCGACGATCCCGTCGATCAACTCGGCCAGTGAACGAGCGACCAGGCTTCCTTCGTCCTTGATCCCGAAGGAATCCCAAGGCGAGTCGTAGTAAGAGCCGTAGTCGTCGCCCGCATGAAGATTGAGCGAGACCAGTTGGTCGCGGCACTTGAGAAACGCGTACCACTCGGCGAGTTCCGGATCACTCAGCTCCTCGCCCAACACGATCACGTCAGACCGTCGCATCTCCGAGGGACCTACGATCTCGTAGCTGAACGCTTCCTCTTCGAAGAAGACCGCTCCGCCGAAGTACTCGTAGAAGGCACGGACGTCGTCAGGGAGACGGCCCACCCCAGGCTGACCACACGGCGGAGATACGAGTGCAGGCGAGTCTCGGATGAGCCTTGCGATCTCGTCCGCGGTCGAGCTGCTTCTTCGGGTCACGCTTTCAATCCCCCAGGAACTCCAGGAGTTCTGCCTCCCGTGCGGCCGTTCGCAGGACGCCGATCAGGTCGAGGGTTTCGGCAAAGCCGAGCCCTGCCAGTAGGTCCGCAAACAGGTCACACTGCTCCCCTTGCAGCCGCGCATCGCCGTACAGGTCGAGGTCCACGCCTGTCCGTCGACGAAGCTCGTCGGTCGCGGGCTCGATTCGCTCCAGCAGATCGTCGGAAATCCCGATCAGCCACCGTCCGTCTCTGCCAACGACGTCGAGCACGCTCACGATCGTAGGTTCCAGCCTCGGCGAGGAACCAGGGATGAGCGCGCACGGTCGACCTGCCCACGACGCCTACTGCACCCGTCCCGACACCGAGGTCGCGTCGGTGTTGCCGGCGGCGTCACCGACCACCACGGCCATGTCGAACTGCTTGCCCGCAGGCAGCCGCACGAAGTCGACCTGGAGCTGATCGGTGATCCGGATGGACCGCTCCGACGGCCGGCGCTGGTAGCCGTTGGAGCTGGGCACGAAGACGTACGGCGTCAGCGTGCCGCCCACCTGGAGCGAGACGCCCGCGCTCGAGCCGGTGGTCACGTCGAATGTGGTCACGCTCTCGATGTCGCCGGTGCTGCTGAGCAGGACCCGGACGCCGATGTCGCTCTCGGCGCCGTCCGGGGCGACGTAATGCGCCAGGAAGGTGCCGAGCAGGCCGCCGCTCTGGGCTTGGTACTGCGTCGTCGCCGGCACGGAGGTCCGTCCGTCACTGAGCGCCGTCACGCCGTAGTCCCAGACCCCCTGGACCTGGCCGGGGCCGCCGGCGTCGACGTACGCCGGGAAGATCACCGCGAGCGCCTGCTGTCCGCCGAGCTGGGCGAGCACGTAGGTCTCGGCCCGCGTGAGGTTCTCGCTCGAACCGCCCACCAGCGTGCCCGCGATCTTGATGCCCGAGGCGTCGGCCTGGAGGATCTGCGCCTGTCGGGAGACGAACCGCACGCCGCCACCGCCGTCGTCGGAGCCGCTCGCGCTGTCGACGAAGGCCTGCACGAACTCGCCCCAGCCGGCGGGCTCGGTGCCGTCGGAAAGCACCTCCTGGTTGACGTTGCGGGGGTTGGCCGGGAGGTAGACGTTCATGCCGGTGGCCTGCTGAGTCCCCTTGCCCGTCGATTGCAGAGTGACGGCCCGGTCGAGCGCCGCGCTGACGGCGTCGCGGGCGACGGCGACGTCGTCGGGCACGTTGGTGAGGTGGCGCATGAAGTCGCCGAGGTCGATGAGGTCGTACGACTCGCCCTCCGTGCCAGGGAAGCCGGCGACGTACTCCAGGGCGTCGGCGCGCGCCTTCGCCACCTCGGTGGTGATCTCGGGCAGGTGGGCGATGGCGGCTTGGCTGAACGACTCCATCGCCCGGTCGAGGCCCGAGACCGCGCCGCCGTCGACGACGGACATAGCCAGGAGTTCACGGTAGGCCTGGCCGCCGGGCTGCTCCGCGATCTCGTCGAGCAGGTCGGTGTAGCCCTGCACGAACGCGTTGGCGACCTCCTCGCCGGAGCCGCCCCGGGCCAGCGGCTCGAACGTCGAGACCGCAAGCGGGTGGTAGATCATGATCTCCTCCGAGGCCGCGATCCAGTCGGTCAGCGGCGCCAACGCAGAGGCGGTCTCGTAGTTGGCCATCAGGCAGGCCGCATGGTTGATCACGTCGAACTTCTCGATGCCGGCGGCGTGCATGCCGTCCACCAGCCCCTCACGCATCTCGGGGACCGACAGGCTCTGGCCCACCGGCGGGCCGGTGTCGACGTACCCACCCGTGTTGCCGCCCCCGTGGTCGAAGAAGGTGAAGCCGTAGTGCCGCGCCGGGAATCGGTCGGCCGCCTCCTCGACGAACGACGCCAGGGTGTCGGGCTGCCCCATCGACACCTCGCCCAGGTCGCGGACCTCGGTGAACCGCCCGTCCTCCAGCACCAGCAGCTTCGCGGTGCTGAAGTCGCCGACGCCCGGAAGCGCTTGCAGCGGTGCGTCGTCGTCACCCGCGTCGGGCAGGTCGAGGAGCACCACCACGTTGACGTCGGTGGCGGGCGGGAGCTGGGTGAGCTCAGCGAGGTTCTCGACCATCAGTTGCGGCACCGACGGGGTGTCGCCGACGGCGTAGACCATCATCGTCCACTCGGCCGGGTCGTCCTTCGCCGCAGGACCCGCCGATGTGCCGGCCGCAGCCTGCCCGAGGCCGCCGAGTCCGAGACCGCCGAGCGCAACACCGACCGCCGCACAGGCGGCTGCGAGTACGGCGCCGCGTGGACGTGAGCGGACGGTGGAGTTAAACACCAGATCTCCTTGATACAGACGGCTCAGAACGAGCCGACCAACGTGTTGAGCATCGTGTTGTAGCCCTCGATGATCGGGCTGTCCTCGGTGATCGAGCCCTGTTGGTAGAGCGCGAAGGCGGTGACGCCGGTCCCGTCCTGGGTCAGGAAGTAGTAGGCGAAGCCTTCGACCGGCAGCGCGCCACCTTGCTGCGTCGCGAGCATGCCCTGGTAGCCGAGCATCACGCACTGCACCACGGCGGAGCTGGGGATCTGCACCGCCTCGGGGTCGCTGATCGCCAGGTCCTGGATGCCGAGCCCCTGCAGTCCGGTCAGGTGATCGGTGACCATCGTCTCCATGTCCGCCGGCGGCGGCGTGAGCATCGCGAAGAAGTAGCCTCCGTCGCCGTACACCATCGCGAAGCCGTCGGTCTGCTGCTGGACCTCGTAGCCGTTGGGCAGTTCGAAGCCGTACCCACCGCCGAGATCGACCGTGTTGCTGGAGCCGAGGCCGTCGTCGACGCCGGTCGACGGTCCCTCCGAGAAGTCGAGGCCACCGCCGTCGCCCTCCGAGGCGAGCGTGAACGCCGCGGGGCTCGCGCCCTCGGACGGGTCGGGGGTCGGACCCGGTGGCGTCACCGGCTCGGGCGGCTCGTCGGTCGTCGGCCCCTGACCGAGCTGGGTCTCCAACTGGATCGGGCTGGTCGGCGGGTTCGTGCCCTCCGCGGCCGCGGAGGCCGCCACCTGACCGACGATCCCGGCGACCAGGATCGTGGCCGCGACCGCGGCGACCACCACGGCAGTGCGCTGGGTGTCCTGCGGAGCGACGCCAGGCGGAGTCGGGTCGAGCGCCGGCTTCTCCGGCTCGGCCGCCACGGTGTCGTCCACCCGGTTGCGGGCCCTCGTCACCTTGCTGCCGGCGCGGACCGAGGTGCCGCACGCGACACAGAAGTTGGCACCGACCATGAGCGGCATCTCACAGGTGGGGCAGTACGCCGTCCCGTGGGCGGTGTCCTTGAGCGCGGAGCCCGTGGCCGCAGCCTCGAGGGCTGCCTCGAGCACCGCGAAGTGGAGCAGGTAGCGCAGCCGGATCACCAGGACCGTGGCGATGAGCGCACCCCAGACCAGCCCGACCACCGCACCCGTGGTGCCTTCGAGTCGTGCCGCGAAGAACAGGCCGCCTTGGAAGGCGATGTTGGCCGCGAGTGCCTCGGCGAGGCCGCGGAAGTACGCCGCCTTGAAGCCGTCGTACCCCGCCCCCAGACCGGAGAAGCTCGCCACCGCGATGCCGGTCGCCGCGCCGTACACGATCGGCTTGACGATCGCGGCCGACAGGATCAGCGAGACCCAGAACCCCGCGTTGGGCGAGTCGATCTGCCCGAAGCTGCTGAACAGCCCACGGTTGACCACGATCGTCTCCGCGGCGGCGTACGCCGCGCCGGCCACGACTCCGAAGGTGAGGCCGTCGATCATGTCGTCGAACGCTGGCCGGCCGGCCAGCACCAGCGGCCCGACCTCCTTGAGCACCTCACTCACGATCGGCACCAGCAGCACGAGCACCAGCAAGCTGGTCCACCGCACGCCACTGGTGCCGTGCCCGTCGAAGTCGACCGGCGACACTTCGCCGCCCAGGATCCCGGCGTGCCAGATGAAGGTGAAGCCGACGCCTAGCGCGGCCGCGAGACCGACGGCGCCGAGCACGACACCGAGCGGCTCGTCCTCCCACTGGTTGACGTCGTACATGTAGACCACGTAGATCGCTGGCACGACCACAGCCGCCGCGACGAACGCGAAGGCCAGGAAGCCGAGTGCGCCGGCCACGACCGGGATCAGGATCCCGACGCCGAGCGCCCACCGGTAGGTCTGCGGCGCACGCCCCGACGCCAGTGGCATCAGGGAGGTCACCAGGTTGAACGACGCCACGGGCTCGCCGGGCTGGAGCGCGTAGCTCTGCCTGCGCGCACCGCCCGCGCCCGCGCCGGCACTGTGCTCTGCGCCGGTGACGGGGTCGAACCGGGCTCCGAGCGGAGCCAGGGGGATGCCGCCGTCGGCGGGTGTCTCGGGTGTCTCGGGTGTCGTGGTCACGGTTCCTCCTGCGGACGTCGTCCGGCCCGGGTCAGAGCGTGCTGACCAGCGTGTTGAGCATGGTGTTGTAGCCGCTGACGAGCTTCGACTTCGGCTTGAGGGCGCCCTTGCCGTAGAGCGCGAAGGCGGTGGCTCCGGTGCCGTTGCTGCGGATGAAGTAGTAGGCGAACCCCTCGACCGGGATCGTGCCGCCCTGCTGGGTCGCGAGCACTCCCTGGAAGCGGAGCGTCGATGCGCCCTTCACGCCCGTGACCTGGACCGCCTGCGGCGAGGTGATCTGGAGATCCTGCACGCCCATGTTCGAGATGCCGGTGAGGTTGCTGGTGATCAGCTTGGTGAGCGTGGACTTCTTCGGCGTCAGGTAGGCGAAGAAGTACCCCTTGAAGCCGAAGACCTGCACGAAGCCCGGACCGGGCTCGTCGATGCGGAAGCCCTTGGGCACCAGCATCAGCACGCCGTCGCCGAGGTCGAGGATCTTGTCGGAGCCGGCGGCCTGGACGGTGCGTTCACCAGGACCGAACTGGACGGCCGGTGCGCGGCCGAGCTCGCCGCCTCCGGAGCCGGGATCGAGGGTGATGCCCGTGTCGGCGGTCGGCCGGTCGTCGACGTCGTCGGAGGCACCCGCCGCCGCGAGCTGGCCGATCACGCCGCCGAGGAGGATCGCCGCCACCACCGCGCCGACCACGATCGCGGTCGCGCTGTTGTCCCGCGGCGCGACGCCGGGCGGGGTCGGCTCGAGCGCGGGCCGGCCGGGGGGCGGGGCCGCGAGTTCGGTCTCGTCCGCGTACCCCGTGTCCTCGGCGCGGTTGCGGGCCCGAGCCACCTTGTTGCCCGCGCGGACCGACGTACCGCACGCGACGCAGAAGTTGGCGCCCACCAGCAGCGGCATCTCACACGAGGGGCAGTACGCCGTCCCGTGGACGGTGTCCTTGAGCGACGATCCGGTCGCCGATGCCTCCAGCGCGGCCTCGAGCACCGCGTAGTGGAGCAGGTAGCGCAGCCGGACGACGAGTGCCGCGGCGATGAGGGCGCCCCACACCAGGCCGAGTACGGCGCCGGTGGTGCCCTCGACCCGAGCGGTGAAGTAGAGCCCGCCCTGGAAGAGCACGTTCGCGACCAGTGCCTCGGCGAGGCCGCGAAAGTACGCCGGCTTGAAGCCGTCGTACCCCGCCCCGAGGCCGGAGAAGCTGGCGACCGCGATGCCGGTCGCCGCGCCGTACACGATCGGCTTGACCACGGCGGCCGACAGGATCAACGAGACCCAGAACCCCGCGTTGGGCGAGTCCATCTGGCCGAAGCTGCTGAACAGCCCACGGTTGACCACGATCGTCTCCGCGGCCGCGAACGCCGCGCCCGCGGCGACTCCGAAGGTGAGGCCGTCGATCATGTCGTCGAAGGCGGGGCGCCGGGCCAGCAGGATCGGGCCGACCTCCTTGAGCACCTCGCTCACGATCGGCACCAGCAGTACGAGCACCAGGAAGGTGGTCCAGCTGAACCCGCTCCCGTTGCCCTCGAAGTCGACCGGAGAGAGGCTCTCGCGGAGCAGTCCGGCGTGCCAGAGGAACGTGAATCCCACGCCCAGGGCGGCCGCGGCGCCAACGGCTCCGACGACCACGCCGAGCGGCTGGTCCTCCCACTGGTTGACGTCGTACATGTAGACGACGTAGACCGCTGGCACGACCAGCGCTGCGGCGACGAAGGCGAAGGCCAGGAAGCCGAGCGCGCCGGCCACGACCGGGATCAGGATCCCGATGCCGAGCGCCCAGCGGTACGTCTGCGGCGCGGTCCCGGCGGCCAACGGCAGCAGCGAGCTGACCAGGTTGAACGACGCGACGGGCTCGCCGGGCTGGAGCGCGAAGCTCTGCCGGCGTGCGCCGCTGCCGGCACCGACGAGCTCGGCTCCGGTGACCGGATCGAACCGGGCACCCATCGGCAGCTCGGGTGCCACGGCGGGGTCGTGCGGGAGCTCGGTCATGGCGGGTCACAGCACTTTCTGGCGGTCCGGGGGGCCGAGTCCCCAGGTGGTACGCCGGACCGGGCCGACGCGGATCTGAGTCTGCATTCGCGCCGGGTCACCGTAAAGGATCCGGCGCCGAGATCGTGCGCGATGCCTCGTCCCGGATCGCAGAGACAGGTGTCCCGAACCGGTCGGGACGTTCGTTGCCCTCCGGCCGACGTCGGGTTACCGAAAAGTAGGATTCGTCTCACTGTCCGGGAGATGTCCGCAGGTGCCCGTAGGCTGCCGCGAGGCAGGCGCCACGCGGGTGCGCCACCGTCGAGAAGAGGAGCCACGTGGAACCCTGGGTGCTGGTCGTGGGGTTGGTGATGCTGCTGGTGGCGGTCCCGGTGGCCGGCCGGCGGGTGTGGTTCCTCTACCGGTTGATCACCAGCGGTCAGCCGGCCCCGGATCGCGTGGCCGGCGTGACCGGCCGGCTGGGCCGGGCGGTGCAGTCCCAGGTGGTTGAGGTCTTCGCCCAGCGGAAGCTGTTGAAGTGGTCGGTGCCCGGCGCCGCGCACTTCTTCGTCTTCTGGGCGTTCGTGATCCTCGGGTCGGTCTACGTCGAGGCGTTCGGCATCCTGTTCACCCGCAACCCGGAGTGGGCGATCCCGGTGGTGGGCCACTGGGAGGTGCTCGGCTTCCTCCAGGACTTCATCGCGGTGATGTGCCTGGTCGGGTTGGCGACGTTCGCGATGATCCGGCTGCGCAACAACCCGCACACCTTGGGCCGCAAGTCCCGGTTCTCCGGCTCCCACCTCGGTGGGGCCTGGCTGATCCTCTTCATGATCGTCAACGTCATCTGGACGATGTTCCTGTTCCGGGGTGCGGCCTCGGCAGCGGGCAACCTGCCCTACGACAGCGGTGCGTTCGTCTCCAACGCGATCGGCTCCGCGTTGGACGGGCTGTCCCACGACGCGTTGGACGTGCTCGAGGGCGTGGGGCTGCTGCTCCACATCGGGGTGATGCTGGCCTTCCTCGTGATCGTGCTCAACTCCAAGCACCTGCACATCTTCGTGGCCCCGCTCAACGTGCTGTTCAAGCGTCAGCCCAAGGCCTTGGGCGCCGTCAAGCCGCTGACCTCGGCCGGGGCACCGGTGACCCTCGACGACATCGAGGATCTCGACGAGGACACCCGGTTGGGGATCGGATCGATCGAGGACTTCTCCTGGAAGGGGATGCTCGACTTCGCGACCTGCACCGAGTGTGGCCGCTGCCAGTCGCAGTGTCCGGCTTGGAACACCGAGAAGCCGCTGTCTCCCAAGATGCTGATCATGAACCTCCGCGACCACGCGTTCGCGAAGGCGCCCTACCTGCTGACCGACGAGAGTGGCCGCGGCTCCCTGGACTCCGGGGTGTTGGCGGAGGCCGAGCGGCCATTGGTGGGCGAGACCGAGGGGCCTGCCTGGGAGCCGACCGGTGGCGCCGTGATCGACACCGATGTGCTGTGGTCGTGCGTGACCTGCGGTGCGTGTGTGGAGCAGTGCCCGGTGGACATCGAGCATGTCGACCACGTGGTCGACATGCGTCGCTACCAGGTGTTGGTCGAGTCCAACTTCCCCGCCGAGCTCAACCAGCTCTTCAAGGGGATGGAAAACAAGGGCAACCCGTGGAACATGTCGCCCACCGCCCGGATGGATTGGGCCCAGGGGCTGGACTTCCCGGTCAACGTGGTCGGCGAGGACGTCGAGTCCCTCGATGAGGTGGAGTGGCTGTTCTGGGTCGGCTGCGCCGGGGCGTACGAAGACCGGCAGAAGAAGACCACCCGCGCGGTCGCCGAGCTGCTGCACACCGCTGGCGTCTCCTTCGCGGTGCTCGGCAACGGCGAGACCTGCAACGGTGACCAGGCCAGGCGGGCGGGCAACGAGTTCGTCTTCCAGGGGCTTGCCCAGCAGAACATCGAGACCTTCAAGGAATACAAGGTCAAGAAGGTCGTCTCCACCTGCGCACACTGCTTCAACACGCTCAAGAACGAATACAAGGAGTTCGGGATCGAGCTGGAGGTGGTCCACCACACCCAGCTCCTCAACCGGCTGGTCCGCGAGGGCAAGCTCACCCCGCTCCCGTCCGGCGCCGGGGCGCACCAGCGGAAGATCACCTACCACGACCCCTGCTACATCGGCCGGCACAACGGCGTCTACGCGCCACCCCGCGAGCTGCTCCAGGTGCTGCCGGGAGCGGAGTTCGTCGAGATGCCCCGCAACTCCGAACGCTCCTTCTGCTGTGGCGCCGGCGGTGCCCGGATGTGGATGGAGGAGAACCTCGGCGAGCGGATCAACCTCAACCGCACCACCGAGGCCGTCGGCACCGGTGCCGACCAGATCGCGGTCGGCTGCCCCTTCTGCCGGGTGATGCTCTCCGACGGGCTGACCGCCGCCATCGACCAGGGCGAGGCCCGCCAAGAGGTCGAGGTCCTCGACGTGGCGCAGATGCTGCTCGCCTCGGTCAAGGGCGAGATGGCCACCCGCTACGCCCCGGGCTCGGGCGGCTCGGCGAGCCCCGAAGGGACGGCCGCCGCGGCGGCGTCTGCCGGTGGCGGTACGGCGCTCAAGGAGCGCCCGGCCGAGACCCCGCAGCCGGACACCGCTGTCGAGACGGTCGAGACCCCCGAGTCCAGCCCGGTGGCCAAGGCGACCGGAGGCGGCTCGTCCCTGTTCGACACCCCGACTGACGACGAGCCCGCCCCGGCTGCTCCCCCGCCCAGCGGCGGCTCGCTGTTCGACACCCCCGCCGATCGCCTGGCCGATCAGACCCTGCCATGCGCGGCGGACACGCCCTTTGCCGATTTCGCCCCGCTGCTCGAACAGGTCTTTGCCGGTCCGGCCGATCCCGCCGCCGAAGCCGCGCGGATCGACGCGTTCCTGCTCGATCTGCTGGCGCGCCGCCCGCCGCATGAG
>ERZ761607.1726-NODE-1726-length-25808-cov-6.608240_pt1 | contig 25808 bp, 22 predicted proteins | sample MGYA00511164_ERZ761607 | MGnify/ENA primary metagenome ERZ761607 (study PRJEB28899, sample SAMN02445080) | bioreactor sludge metagenome | biome: EBPR sludge | place: Australia: Brisbane, Thorneside Wastewater Treatment Plant | collected 2011-06-22 ... | reverse complement strand
TCTACAAAGATACGACCTCTCCGAGGTCGTCATATCATTTGATGCGTTTGCCCTGACAGCAAGCGCCGCCGGCACAGAAGATGCAAAAGAAAGAATGAGGAGGACTTATATATCCGCCATCAAGGCACGCAGGGTGTTCGTCAGGCTGTCCGAAACGGGCGCCAGAGGCAGCCGCACTTCTTTCGTGCAAAGCCCCAGTATTTCCATCACCGCCTTGATGCCGCCGGGATTGCCCTCGGTGTAGAGGTGCGGGTGAATGTTCAAGAGCAGGTCGTTGAGGCGCCGCGCTTCCGGCCAGTTGCCCGAACGGGCAGCTCGCACCATACCCGAAAACTCGGCAGGCCAGGCATTGGCAATAACGGAAATGACGCCCGTGGCTCCGCAGGCAATGAGCGGCAGGGTAAGCACATCGTCGCCCGACCAAAGCTGGAAATGAGCCGGTTTGTCGCGCAGTATTTTCATGGATTGCGCCATAACGCCCGATGCCTCTTTCACCGCCAAAAAACGTTCGGATGCCTCGGCAAGCCGCAGCGTGGTTTCGGCATTCATATTGGCGGCGGTGCGGCCCGGCACATTATATATAATGATGGGCAAGGGACTGGCCTCGGCCACGGCCATAAAGTGCCGGTAGATGCCTTCCTGCGTGGGTTTGTTGTAGGACGGGCTGCTGGACATAACGGCGGCCACGCCCGTAAAATCGTAGCTGCGCAATTTTTGAGCCAGACGATCTGTGTAGTTGTCGCCGAAAAAGCCGGCTACCACGGGTATGCGCCCGGCCACTTTTTTTATGGTAAACTGCAAGACTTCATTCACCTCGTCGGGGCTGAGGGTGATGGCTTCGCCGGTAGTGCCGAGGCTGACGATGAAGTCTGCACCGCCTGTAATGACGTGTTCGATGATGTTTTCCAGCGCAGGAAAATCAACATCATTGCGGAGGAAGGGCGTAATGAGTGCTACGCCGGTACCGCCTTTGCTGAGTGGATTCATGGTTTGGTGTTGGTCTTTTGGAGCAAAAATTCCACTTGTTGGAGGTAATAAACGATGTCGGTATTGCCCGAAGTGTCGGCCATGAGTTCGTAGCACTCTGTATAGTCGGCGTAAGGACCAACCCGTACCTTGGCTTTTGAGGACGCCGCTACGAACAGTTCGTACATATCGGGGCGGGTATTGGCGTGGATGAGCAGGTCCGTCGGCTGTTGGAGAAAATGGTTGACGGCCTCGGATTTAGGTTGGAGCCTCCAGTCGAAATCGGCCTCTGTAAAACCAGGGAATACAAAATCCGAAAACTCCACCGGGTGATCGAAAAAGCCCAGCAAACTCACCTTTTTACCGCTTTGGCTCAGCTTTTCTGCAAACCGGAGTACCTGTTCCCGCTCTTTTAGTTCCGAGGCATTGAATAAGATACTCACCTGCCGGGCATGGTCATAGTGCATCGCGCCGCGGGAGGCCGAAGATGGTTGTGCCATGACGCGCCGCAAAGCCCGTTTTTGCAGGCCGGTTTTAAAATCGTGCAGTAATCCCATGTAGCTTCGTTTATCGGCGCGCAAAGGTACATACTTTTCAGGTTATGGCTGAGATATACAAGAACAGGGGTGTTTCAGACACCTCCCCACCTTTTTTACAAAAAAACGCCCCTCCATGCAACCCTTCCACAGGGCGTATTGTCCTTCTTAACAAATATTCGGAAGAAAACCCGATACACACCATCGGGCAGCCGCACAGCAGGCAACTGAATGAACACAAAAATCGCAACGGCCTTGGACAACGCCAGTATGCAACGGGACCTGATTGAGCAATGTAAAGCCGGCAACCGGACTGCACAGTTCGAGTTGTACAAACAATATTCCAAAGGCATGTACAATGTGTGTTTGCGCATGGTGCATGATTCTATGGATGCAGAGGACGTGTTACAGAATGCGTTCGTGGATATTTTTACAAAAATGGACAGTTTCCGCTACGAGTCCACCATCGGAGCCTGGATCAAGCGCATCGTCGTCAATCATTGCATCAATTTTCTGAAAAAGAAAAAATTGCAATGGGAAGAATTGGACGACCGCTTCGTCAACCTCCGCGAAGACCAGGGGCCGGAAACCAACGATAGCCGCCTGGGCGTGGAGCAGATCAATAAAGCCATTATGATGCTCCCCGACGGCTACCGGGTGGTGTTTTCGCTGTACTTGCTGGAAGGGTACGACCACGAGGAAATTTCCGAAATCCTCCAAATTTCGGAAGCCACCTCCAAGTCGCAGTTCAGCCGGGCCAAAGCCAAACTGAGAGATATTTTGTCTAATAAGAGGGAAATCAATTGATTATGAAACACGACAGCTTAGAGCAATTCATTCGGGAACACCGTACCGAATTCGACGCCGAACATCCGCCATTGCATATTTGGGCGGGCATCGAAAGGCAATTGGGCACAGAAAAAAAACCTGAAAGTGCCGGACACGCGGCGCGGGTTTTCTCCATCTCCCGATTCAAAATGGCCGCAGGCATTGCCGCATTGCTGGTAGTGGGCTTTATGGCCGGACTCGGCTTGGCCGGCCGACAGCAATCTTCGGTCATGGCCGAAATTGAGCAGGTCAACCCGGATTTTAGGGAAGCCGAAAAATACTACAATGAACAGATTGATTCCAAAATAGCTCAGTTGGCATCTTACAAAACGGAAGCCGCGCCTGTGCTGGAAGACTTGGCCCAGGTGGACGAGATGATGCAGGAACTCAGACAAGAACTGGCTTCAGCGCCTGCCGGAGCCGAGGAGCAAATTGTTTCCGATCTCATCGTCAGCTACCGCACCAAATTGGCCATTTTGGAAAAAGTCCTCGAAAGTATTTCAAACAAAGACGCATATCAGAAGTCAAAAACGCAGCAAAATGAAACTGGCATTTAAAACATCACTCCTCTTTTTGGCAACGCTTATCAGCGCAACGCCCCTCATCGGCGATCCCTGTGACGAAGCATTCCGGGAGTTTACCAAAACCATCAAAAAAGAGTACGACATTAGCTCGGAGGGCACCGTTCATTTGAGCAACAGGTACGGCAAAATGGAGGTAAAAACCTGGGATAAAAACCGCGTAAAAATTGAGGTAACGATCCTTGTCAACGCAGGCTCGGAGTCTCAGGCACAGGAGGTTTTTGATCGCATCAGCATCAATTTCTCCAACTCACAGGCTTACGTCAAAGCGGAAACCGTCATTGAGTCGGCCTCCAAATCCTGGTGGAACTGGTTCAACAACAACACCGCCGACTACAAGATCAATTATTTGGTCTATATGCCGCCCACCGCTAATCTGGAACTCTACAACAAGTATGGCGACGCCTACATTGCCGAACTGAAAAACCGGGCGCTCATCAATGTCAAGTACGGCAATTTCAAAGCCGACGGCGTGGGCGATAAAACTACGGTGGAACTGGCTTACGGCAATGGTACCCTCACCAAAACAGGCTATCTGCAAAGCGATCTGAGCTACGGCAACCTGACTTGTACCGAACTGAAAGATGCCGACCTGACGTCGAAATACTCCAAAACTTACATTGAACGCGCAGGCGTCATTCGCAGTACCTCCAAATACGATGAGTACAAAATAGGCAAAGTGCGGGAATTTCGCAATTCGGGCGGCTACGACAACTTCGACATCCGCTCCGTTGAAAACGCGGTGCTCTCCAGCAAATACTCCAACGCCAATATCGGTTGGCTGGGCAACTCCATTGACTTCACCGTATCTTATGGCGGCTTGGTCATCGGCAAAGTAGCGAAGGACTTCGGCGGCGGTATCAATCTGGTCGGGAAGTATTCGGATTTCAAAATCACTATGGAAGAGGGCGCATCCGCCAGATTTGAAGCTGTGGGCAGCTATACGGGCATTACCTACCCCTCCGGCATGTCGGTTTCTTATGAAAAAGAACAGGGCCAAAGCCACGAAGTGAAAGGGCAACTCGGAGCTTCGGGCAAAGGATACATCAAAGCGCAGTTGAGCTACGGCAATATCAAGCTGCGGCAAGAATAGGGCGCAAAAACAAATGTTTATTTTCGCCAAAGGATCAGTTAAGTAAACGCTTCATTTTAAGTGCCTTATCTGATCCTTTGGCCGGAAGAAAATGAACATTGTTTTTGCCCGGTACTAAGGACACATTTCATACTAATTCGAGTTTTTGGCAGAAGCGCTTCATTCGCGGCAGGCGGGTGTAAGCGTTTCTCTATTTGGAACGAGCCCCTCTGCTTCGCGGTCTTCGCGGGAGGAAAAGTGTGTACAACACATTTTAACGAACAAAGCCTATGCTGAAATTCTGAAATATGAACCGCGTCCTATTTTTGACGCCGATCTTTTATGATTGGTAGGATTTGCGCTGCTCGTAGAGGGCATAACAATCATAAAAATCTGCTTCTTTCTGCGTCTGAAGCTGTGCCTCGTTTATTCTTTAGACAGGCTTCGACGGGTGGCGGAGCGAAAATTTGACAAATCTCGAAGATTTGTCAAATTGTGTACGGCCTGAAAACCGCGCCTGATTTTGTGCAATCTGTTATACACACAGAGGAAAACAGCCCGCGAAGCCCGCCCATTTTCCCAATAAAAAAAAGGCTTACGAGCGCCTTCGTACTCATAAGCCTTTTTGTTGTTTTGTTGAAGCGGCTAAAATCCTCAGAACCTCATCATGCGCATACCCGGAGGCATCTGCATGTTCTGGCCGGCAAACTTGCCAAACTTATAAGTGAAACTCAGCAGAAAATACTGCCGCAGGATGCTGGTACTCAGGTCTTCGATGAAGCCGTCGCCTACCGTGCGATTCACGTTGATGTTCTGGTTCAGCAGGTCGAAACCTTGCAAACGCAACGCTCCGGAATTATTTTTCAGGAAACGTTTCTCTACATAAGCGCCCCACAGGATGGCCTCCTGATTGTAAGTACTCGAACCGCCCCGATTGGCCGTAAGGCGGGCATCGGAACCGATAACGAAATTCAGCGGAAGCGTCCAGTTGAAATCAGCGGAAGCGGTGTAGTTGATGAAATCGGAGTTGAGCTGCGCCTGAATAGATTGCTCGGCTTTGTTGTAGCTCACATTGGCGCCCAGCGAAGCATCGAACTTCTCATTGGGCGTGAGCGTAAACCGCAAGCCGCCGCCGGTGGTCAGCGAGTTGGTGATGTTTTCCGATCCGTTGAAGAGGTTGGCGTAGTGATCGTAGTTAAAATTGGCATTGAAATTCACATTCAACTTGATCTTTTTTACCAACGGCATGCCCACTGCTGCAAAGGCGCTTGCATTCCAGGCGCCGTCGGTGTTCACCGGAATGATGGTTTGCTGGCCGCGCCCGGTGATGCTGGTAGCGTTAACGATGCGGTTGTTGGTGAGCGTACTGCGCAAAGAGAGGAACATGCTCCGCATGGAGGTCATGTTGAAGTTGTTGAAATTCAGGTTGATGTTGTGAGAAATCTCCGGGCTGAGTTCGGGATTGCCCAGACGAATGCTTTGCGGATTGCTCACGTCGGGAACGGGCTGCAATTGCGACACGCTCGGATTGCGGGCATTGCCGCGGTAGTTGATGCGCAGGCGCTTGCTTTGCGAGAAATTGTAGTTGAACTGCGCCACCGGAAAGAAATTGAGGAATGAGCGGGAGAAAGTACTCTGTTGCTCCGGCGATTCGCTGCTGATTTGGCTCTCCTGCACGCTCATGCCCAAGGTGTAGTCGTATTTGAGCTTTTGGTAGCGGTAGTTGAAGCCGCCCTGATGCGTGGTAAAGGTGTTTTCAAAATTGTTGGAAAACACATCGTTCACTACATCGTAGCGGCCGGTAACCTCGTTGAAGTCGTAAGTGACGCGGTCGGAATTCTGGAAATTATTGTTGAAATCGTAGTTCAATTCCAGAAACTTGTTTTTGCCCAAAGGTTCGGTGTAGGCCACGCGGGCGCCGAGCCGCTGATTGATGCTTTGCTGGAACGAAAGCTGGTTGATGGAAGAATCGCTGAGCAAAGCGCCGCCGGGCATGTAGAAGCGGTTGTCGGATTGGTTGAGTTGTTCTGTGTCCTGATCGTTGTAGGAGCCGGTAAGATTGAGGGAGATGGTGCGGCCTGCTTTGCGCAAACGCTGGCGATAGAGCAGGTTGCCGCTGAGGGCGGGCCGGGTATTGTCGGAACGGGTGAGGGTGCTGCCGTCGTTGAGGAGTACATCTTCAAAGTTGACCGATTCATACACATTGTCCGACAAGGCATTTTGCTTGCTGAAGGTCAGTGTGGGTCTGAAAATGATGGACCGCGAGCTGTCTATCTGATACTCCAGATTCATGTTGAGACGGTGGTTGGAGCGCTCGTTTTCGGAGTGGCCTTCGTCCAATTTGCTGAAGCTGCCATTTTCGAGGATGGTTTGGCGCAGGCGCTCTTCGTCGTTCACGGTGTTGGATTGGCTGCCGAAGTAGGAGCTGTTGAACTTGAGTTTGCCGCCGCCCCATTCGTTGCGGTAGTTGAGGCCGCCTGCATAAGCCGTAGTGATGCCGCCGGTTCCGGCTCCGGTCAAAGCGCCGCTGAGGCCGCCGCGTCCTCCTTGCATCATCCGCATTCCTCCTCCGCCGCCGCCGAGCAGGTCAGAAAGCCCGCCACCACTATCTCCGGACTGGCCGCCGCCGCCGAAAGAAGTCATCAGATCGGAGAAAGAAAAGCCCAAGTCGTTGACGTTGTTGCCGCTGCCCAGCAGAGAGATGCGCTCTTTTCCGCGAAAGCGGTTCACGTTGCCGTTGAGCGAGAAGCGCGCACCGAGGTCATTGCCGGCAGTTTGGCCGCCGCCGGTGGTGATGCGCCCAAAGACGCCTTCATTTTTGTCTTTTTTCAGCGTGATGTTGATGGCTTTTTTAGTATTGCCGTCGTCTATGCCGGTGAACTGTGCCTGGTCTGATTTTTTTTCGTGTATCTGAATTTTGGACACGATGTCGGCGGGCAGGTTGCGGGTGGCCAGCTTGGGGTCACTGCCGAAGAAGGGTTGCCCGTCCACGGTGATTTCACTGACATTTTCCCCCATCGCCTTGATGGAACCATCGGCGCCGACTTCCACGCCGGGCAGGCGCTTGAGGATGTCTTCCACCACGGCGTTGTCGCGGAGCTTGTAGGCCGAGGCGTCAAATTCCAGCGTATCTTGTTTCACCGTTACCGGAATTCGGTCTTCTTTCACGGTCACCTGGTTGAGGGTGATTTCTGCCTCTTCCATGTCCAACACGCCGAAATCCATCGTACGGGCGCCCCGCGAGATGCTGATGCTGCGCTCTAAGGGCGTATAACCCAAATAAGTGGCCACGAAGCGGTACTCGCCGTCGGCTATGCCGGTGATCTGGAAAAAGCCTTTGTCGTTGGAAACGGCAGAATAGGCTACCGAGGAATCTTTCGGATTTTGCAGCATGACTGCCGAGAAAGGCAGCGGCTGGTTGTCGGGTTTGCTGCGCAGAAAACCTTTGATGGTACCGTTGCCGGCACTTTGGCCCATCGCCGCACTCAGCGACAAACAACTAATGAACAGGGCAATAAATGTGACTCTCATGAGGAGGGTGTTTGGCTCCCTAGTCCCCAAAGGGGGAATTAAACACCCACCCCAAAAAGGGAGCGAGCATAAGGGAGCGTTGAATGTTTTTTTGTTTCGCGTTCCGTGTTTCTGGAAGCGCCGCCTACCGCCTACTGCTGACCGCCTACCGAACTACTGACGTGGCATCTGCTGCTGAAACTGCGCTCGCATTCTTTCGCCGGCTTTGCGGCGCATGTCGCGCATTTCCTCGGCGGTGATGGGCTTGGCATCTTTGATTTCCGGCGTTACTTCCGTGGCGGGTACTGCCGCTTTCAGATCCACTTTTTTAGCGACGAAAGACTGCTCATCGTTTTCGATGGAGAGCACCACGCCATCGGGCGGGAACAGGCCATTGATCGGACTAAAATGCAAGCCTTTGATATCTGTAGTGTACCAGATGGTGTAAGTGGCATCGCGCAAGGTGGCGGTGGCTTTTTTGCACTCGTAGCCCAATATTTTCTTGGTCTTTTTGTCCACTTTCCAGTCGGCCGGTTTTTCAAACGGTTCCTCGTTGAGGTACCAGGTGGTAGTGTCTTCGCCGGAGGTGGCGCGGAGGTAGTGCAGGAATTTGCCGCCTGCGAAATCCACATAATCTTTGCTGTCGAAAGGCATGAAGCGGCGCATCTGGCCCTGAGCGCCCGGAGGCATCATGCCGGCCATCTGCATACCGGGCCGGGGCATGGTCCAGGTGGCCATATTGCCGGCAAAACGCATGGCTTGATTGAGGGTGATGACGGAAGGCATGGGCGAGTCTTCGCTGCCGCCCCCGAAGCGACGCATCATTTCGGGACTGATCTGTCGGGTGATTTCATATTCGATCTCGCCTCCGGTCTGCGCCGCTGTCAGGGCAGCAAAATTCAGAAAAAGTATGCTCAAAAGAAATGTTCTCAACATGGTTGTATGGTTTTAAAATTTCCGATGCAAAGGTCGCAGGAGTATGCGTTAAGCACTCCTGTTTACCGTTAATTTGTGTTAAGCGAAAGAAACAGAGGGACGGGGAGAAGGTTGCAGCCTTCGTCTTGATTGATGATAATACCACCAAGGTAGGGGTGATTGATGTAGGAAGACACTCCGATAACCAGAGATCAAAAGTCGTTTTATTCCTCTTCCTCCCAGTCATCATCAAAATACTCATCATCATCGAACCTGCCATACTGTTTGGGCGCCTCGCCTTCCGAGTGAAATCTTATCAGGCGGCGCGATTACGGCATAAAGATAGAGTTCTTTTGCACTTCGTCAAGAGCCTGCTCTAAGGTCAGATCGAATAGAAAGCGTTTTAGCGGCGGGCCAAAAACAAAAACGCCCGTTCCGAAAATAGGAACAGGCGCATCAAAACAAAACGAAAAACCAACTTTAAACAAGTCTATTCTTTGAGATGATTGCTTTGCACATAAAAACGGCCTTGCAAGAGCTTTAGTTTCCTGCCCAATTGTTAAAGTCCTGTAAAGGGCAGCGTTGCGACTCATTCGTCGGCGGCCAGCATGGCCACGGGAATGGTCAGCTCCTCGCCATTGCGCACTACCGACATTCGCAACACATCGCCGGCTCTTGATCTGCTCACAATTTCCTGAAGATCAGGCATATTCTTTACCTGCCGCCCGTCAATGCGGGTGATGACGTCTTTGGCGCGCAACCCTGCTTTGTCTGCCGAACTGCCCGGCACGGTGCTCTCTACCACCACGCCCTGGCTGATGTCTATGCGCAGTTCTTTGGCCCGGTCGCTGTTGAGGTCATAGATGTTGACGCCGAGGTAAACGCGCTTGAAACTGCCGTGCTCCATGAGGTCTTCCACGATGCGGCGCATGAGGTTGGATGGAATGGCAAAGGAGTAGCCGGCGAAGGACCCCGTCTGCGTGGCAATAGCGGTGTTGATGCCCAGCAGTCGGCCCTGATCGTCCACCAAAGCGCCTCCGCTGTTGCCGGGATTGACGGCAGCGTCGGTTTGAATGAATGCCTCAATAGCGTCGTTGTCTCGCAATATCTTGATGTTGCGGCCTTTGGCGCTGATGATGCCGGCGGTCACCGTGGAGGTGAGGTCAAAGGGATTGCCCACAGCCAGCACCCATTGGCCCACTTTGGCCTGATCGGAATCGGCGAGTTGGAGGATCGGCAGACCGCCGGCCTCAATTTTCAGGACGGCCAGATCGGTTTTGGGGTCTGTTCCCACGAGGGTGGCGGAAAATTTGCGGTTGTCGTAGAGTGTCACTTCAATGGTGTCGGCAAAGTCCACCACATGGTTGTTGGTGATGATATAGCCGTCGGAGGTGTAGATCACACCCGATCCGGTGCCTTTTTTGGGGCCGCCGAAAGGATTGCCGAACAGAAAAAAGTCTTCACCGAAAAATTCCCGGAAAGGGTTGTACGGCTCGGCGCCCCGGTTGCGGGAGGCCGTTTTGGCGGAAGCCGCCGCAGAAATATGTACCACGGCAGGCATGGCGCGCTCGGAAGCCGCCGTGAAATCGAAGGGGGCCGAAGTCGCCGCGCCGGGCGCCGTGTTCATCCACTTGGCTTGCCGGGCGGCTGGTTGTTCGAGGTTGGCGAGGGATTCATTAACCGGAAACAACAGGCGTGAACCCGCCAGGGCCAGCACGGCGCCGAGCAGTCCGGCTGCCGCCAAAGAAAGGAAATGCTTCATTGGTGATGTGTTTTTTGGAGATTACAACACGCAAATCGCCGCCTGGATTATACAGAAGTGTGAAAAATAGCCTCAAAAGGGCTTGGTATAGCTTTGGTCAGATCGCAACCATAAATTACGACCTGACTTGAAGGCGCTGCTGCTTATCTCCCGGTCGTTTCGCTTGCACCTTGCGTTCCTGCATTCACGGGAGCGGCAGCTCCGAATCGCCAACTCGGCAATTGCCGGCTGTCGGCGGGCAAGGTTTGAATGATTTGGTAAAACGACTCTAAGTAATCTCGCATTTCCAATCGTTGTTCGGCGGGCAAGAGTTTAAAATCGGATATGATTCGATACAGTTCGCTTTTTTTCTCCCGCAGGCGCTGGAGTACGTTTTGCATCGTTGCGGCATCAGCTTCAAACCCCAGATAATCCCGGTCTTTGATGTGGCGCTGTTCGTAGTCGGAGCTGGGCAGGGCGTAGGACGCGTTCACCAAGCCGGAAAAATCGAAGTCGTAGGCAATGGGCAACACCTTAGAGCCGCCGGCCGTTTCCACCATTTTTATATTGCGCACCATGCTCAGACTCCAGTCTTCATTGCCGATCATGTAGTTGTAAACCGACATCATGGTTTCGTCATAGGCGGCTACCATGTCCGAGCCGGCATTGAGGCATTCGCACAAGCTGCCGCCCATGCGTTCTGCCAGTTCTTCGTCGTCTTCAATCAAAAAACCGTAGCGCTTCACTTTGCTCAACTGGCCGGCAGCATCCACATAGGTGACGCGGACCAATTGCACTCGAAAGCTGTTCGGAGTGAGCGCGTTATAAAGCTTGTACGCCAGATATTCCTTGAACACATTGTAGTTGCCCGCCTCTTTGTCGTCCATGCAGTGCGTAGAGAGCTTGAGGTTGTTGTGCTTCTTCAGTCCGGCGGCAGTAAGCTCTTTTTTGGAGAATTTTATTTTGACCGGCGGGAAATCGCATATACGGCGACGGAACTTCCCACGAGGCATCACCTCAATGTTGTGGCGAACCGAAACGCCGTTCTGTGATTTGTATGTCATCGTGGCCGGTTGGTAGTCGTCGCGGCGGCGGTTGTTGATGAGTTCTCCCAAATCGGTCTCTATCGTAATATCCAATGCGTCTTCCCGTAGGAGGGTTTCAAAGATAGTGGTAGGCGTTCCGCCCTGATAGTCAGATGCTTGCAATGCAGGTGATAAAACAACGAGGAGAGAAAACGTGAAGGCAATAATATGGGCATTCATGGTGTGCATTTTTTTTGAATGGCACAAAGGTGTGCGTTGGAGCGGCTGAGCGGCGCATTTATTCGATACATACAAGGACGAATTCGAGCAATGGCGCAAAAACCGATGGAAAAGACAAAACATATACCGACAGGTTGCTTTTTACACCACTAAAACGATGCAAGGGAGTTTTTGGTTTGATGATTTAGAATTTAATTCTGAATTAATATTAAATTATTAATTATTCAAATTATTATTTTGGAAAACCTGCCAATACTTCTCCTTGCGTTGCATCTCCATGATTTTGAACTCCCGCCAGAAAACATATTGTGCCGAACTGGCTGCAATGACCAAGCCGTAAAACCCGTCGAGGAAGCCCCGGCGCAGAATATATTCCTTCACAAACCGGAAAGGCGGCTTGAGGAGCAGTTTCCACCAGGAGGAGCGCTTGCCGTTTTGGAACATGTACAGGGCCGAATCTGTACCGAGTTTGTTGACTTGCGCCAAGCGACTGTGAATATCGGCATTGGCGTGGTGCAGCAGGTCGCCGGGAAGCCATTGCTGGGTAGCTCCCGTCACGGGTTGTACGGTATCGTGCCCGCCGGCATCCAAAAATCGCACTTTGCGGCGGTCGAAAAGGCGGAGCTTGCGGTCGGGATACCAGCCGCCATGTCGCACCCAGTACTGCCCAATACGATTGAGACGATTGAACGAGTAGGCATCGGCCTGCGGAGATGATTTTATTGATAAAATGGATGAGCGCAACTCCGGCGACAGGTATTCATCTGCATCCAACGCCAGCACCCAATCGTGGACCGCCTCTTGTGCCGCCCATTCCCGTTGAAGGGCATAGCCGGGCCAGGGGCGTTGCAACACACGGGCGCCCAGACTGCGGGCCAATTCCGGCGTATTGTCGGCAGAAAAAGAATCTACTACCAACACTTCGTCGGCTATGCCCGCAACGCTCTGAATACAGCGCTCAATGTTCTCGGCTTCGTTGAACGTGATGACGACGACAGACAATGGCTGTGGCATGGCAGTGTTCGCTGGTTTGGGCGCAAAGGTAAGGTTATGGGAGAGGATGTGCCGAAAATTGTGGTAATTTGGCCCGATTTTGCACGATGCCGAAATGAATCGTATGACCAAAAAACACCTCTCTGCTTTGTCGGGACTGATCGGCCTGGCTCTGGTCATGCGATTTTTCTCCTTTTTTCCCAGCGTCATCAACCACGACGAGTCCACCTACATCCTCATCGCGGAGGGCTTGCTGAAAGGCAAAGTGTATTTTAAAGACTACATAGACACCAAGCCCATCGGCATTTTCCTGCTGTATGCCGGCTTCCTGAAAATCATTTCCGGCATAACCGCCATACGCATATTCACTGCTTTGTGGATCGGTCTCACTGCCTGGGTGCTCTATCTGGCAAAGCTGCGGCTCGGCAGCGATGCCAAAGCGGCCAAGGCTGCGGGCGTCATTTACATTTTCCTGACTTCCATTTTTACGTTTTACGGTGTGGCCCCCAACACCGAGTTGTATTACTGCCTGTTCACCTCGCTGGCATTATGGCTCGTAAGCGGTTCGGCTACAACGCCTGCATGGGTATTGGCGGGTCTGAGCTTGGGACTGGGGTTCATGCTCAAATATGTGGTGGTGTTCGATGCGGCTGCACTGGGCTTGTTTTTATGGTGGCGGCAGGCGCAGTTCAAGTCGGGGTGGCCGGTTTTCTGGCTGCGCGCCCTGCTGATGATGGTGGCCATGTTGCTGCCTTTTGCGCTGGCGTGGGCGTACTATGCGCAGGCCGGATTAGGCGATACCTTTCGTTTTTACACCTTTGAGGTGATGAAAAACTACCCGGTGAGCAGAAGTTTGCCGGATTATTTAAAATTCCTCGCCGACTTCTTCCTGCGCTTTCTGCCCGTGACGGCCATGTTTTTTTATGCGCTCTTTTCAGGAAGCACTCCCCGCAATGTGCGCATGCTGGGCGCGCTGTGGGCGGCGCTGGTATTGGCGCCCGTGATGATCACCGGCCGCCTGTTTGGGCACTATTTCATACAACTCATGCCGGTATTTGCGCTGCTGGCCGGCGAGTTTTTTGCTGCCGGCCGGAGCGATGCGCTGCCCCGGTGGTTGCGGCCTTTATTGCAGCGGCGGTTGGGTTATCCGTTGCTGGCCCTGCTGATGTTGGCCAATGTGCTGTTGCAAAAAAAGGACTACTTCGACAAGCCCGACTACCCGCGCATCGTCAGCAACTGGCTCCGCGAGCGCATGCAGCCCGGCGAGGTCGTTTATGCGGGTAATTTTCACCAGATCGTTTATTTCCTTCTGCCGCAGGATTGTCCCACGCCTTATGTACATCGCTCGCTGCTGTGGGAACCACATCACATCGCGGCATTGGGCATTGACGAGCGCCGGGAATGGGAGCACATCATCGGGCAGTCGCCGCGCTGGGTCTTGTACCAAGGGCGCTGGAGAGACAACTTATTCACACGGCACCTTCAGGCGCATTATCGCCGGGTGGAGGTTTTCGGGAAAGATATTATGATGCTGGAGCAGAGGTGAGGGGGCGTTTGACGGCTTAGAATTTCCATTTTTCAGGAAATTTTTAAATTTTTTCACGTCGAGTATTGTGTGTTTTGGAAAACGCGCTTACCTTTGCGTCCGCTGTTGACGAAGGGTGATTAGCTCAGTTGGTTCAGAGCGCACGCTTCACACGCGTGAGGTCACTGGTTCGAGCCCAGTATCGCCCACCAAACAGCGCAAACAAAGGGCGCATAGCTCAGCTGGTTCAGAGCACCTGCCTTACAAGCAGGGGGTCGTAGGTTCGAACCCTACTGTGCCCACGAAGCCACTCCATTTAGGAGTGGCTTTTCCATTTATGGCCATTACTTACAGTCTTTACTCAGAAATATTAGACAAGTACTATATCGGGCACACCGAACAAAGCATGGAGGAGAGGCTCCGGCGACACCTGAGCGACCACAAGTTAGCGCAAAAGCCAAGGGGCTATAAAAAAATAAAGTGGTCATTTTCGCCAAACATGAGTCATCCCGAATTTTCGACCTCGGAGAGGTCACAGATTTGTAGAAATGCCTCAATAACGGTTTTTTCGACCTCGGAGAGGTCGCACAACGTGTTATTTTGGCATGTTCATGTTCGACCTCTCCGAGGTCGTCACGCATTTTAATTTGTTGATCTACAAATATTTGATCTCTCCGAGATCATTTACAAAATTCGGGATGACTCATGTTTGGCCTAAAGAAAATGAACATTTATTTTTGCCCCACTACCAAGGATTGGCGCATTGTTTTTACCAAGGAATTTCCTGAAAAAAAGGAAGCTGCCGCCTTCGAGCGTCAAATCAAAGCCTGGAAGTCGAGAAGCCGAATGGAGCGATTGATCGCTGGTGCATAGCTCAATTGGTTCAGAGCATCCCGCGCTACAGGCGCGGGAGGGTCGTAGGTTCGAACCCTATTTACCTCAAAATTTTCCCGAGCATCCCTCTTTAACCAGCACCATAGCCTACCCCTTTTTCTCTTCCTGCTTCAGCCCTTCGGGTTGAAACTCCATGCGCCAGCCGGAACTCTCTACCATGAATCGCATCAACTCTAATATTTCGTAGGCTTGTTTTTCGGCACTGAGCATCAGGTCGCTTTTTCTGGCCTGCTCTTCAATGACCTTTTTCGCGTTGCGGTTCATTTTGGTATAATCCGCCTCTGTGAAGCTGTTGAAAACGCCCTCCGAGAGGTCGTAATAATCTACATCGTGGTCAGTGGAGAGTATTTCAGGGTCGGGTAAGTGGCTGACAATGAGCAGCTTTTCTTCGGGCCGGGATTCTAATTTCATTTTTGTCAGATCATACCCTACGGACACTTTAGCCTTCACGCGCAGAAGGGCTTTTTTCTGGAACGGCGACCAGTCGAAGCGCCAGTAGTCTTTGTAATCATAAACTTCTGAAAAATAGCCCTCTACGGTGATGAGCTTGGCCACATGTTCTATGCGTTCCAACAAGACCTGCGACTGCTCCTGCGCCACGATTTCCTGTTTTTGGCGATACAGGCTCCGGCCAATGAAAAAGCCGGCAACCATAAGTATAACCGCTACCATGCCGACGGCCACTCTTTTATTCATTTGGTAAATTTTTACTCATTTGCAATGTGTTGTTTTTCAAGGATTCGTTGACTGTCAATCCTTGATCCCGTCTTCATCCACCCCGTCATCTTCGCCCACTTTGCTGGTGACCGGGTAGCGCAGATTTTTGTAGCTCTTGAGGATCACCTTCACCGAACCCACCGATACCGGCGATTCGATGACCAAAGGTACGCGGTTTTCGTCATCGGAGGCCCAGATTGTCAGGCGGGCGTCTTTTTTAAAAACATACCCTTCGATGACCTGCGGGCTGAGTTTTACAGCCCGGAAACGCCCCAGGTTTCTCACTTTTTTGCTTTCCTCCTTGCCCAGATACGAGACTTTCAGGTTCCATTCCTCTTTGTCAATGAAAATATTGACGGGAATGGTCTGCCCGCTGCGCATCTTGCTGTAATTCAGGTTGCGGGCGTAGTACAGGATAGAGAGAATGTCGTGGGCGCAGGGGTTGATGGTATAGTCGGTGGGCGTGGCTATGTCTTTGGTTTTGCCACGCAGAGAGGTGGCTTTACCGGCTGGTCGGTCAAAGGTGACGGCATCGTAGAGGCTGTATTTGCCCTCGTTCACATCGCGAATAGAGAGGCGGGGCAGCAGCGTTTTTTTATCCACATAAGTATCGTATTTGTCGCGCACTTTGAAAAACCAGTCGTACGATTTGTAAGTACTGCCATGCGCCGAGAGGTGGTATTCGCCATTCACATCGCGCACCCGGAAAGTAACTTCGCCGGCAGAGAGCCACACGAAATTCCAGTTGTAATACACTTTATAAGTGAGTTCTTCGCCGGCTTTGAAGGCAGAGTTGCTCGTTTCGCAGAGGTTGGCCGTGTCTGCGCTTTGTCCCGTCGTATAAGGGAAGTCAAAGGCGGTCAGAATCAGCAGCAGCGGCATCCAAAGCGCTGTTTTCCATGTTTTTGCGTTCATTTTTCCAAAATTTACGGAGGTTGAGGCGAAGTAAAATCCACGCCCCCACTAACGAGGGCAGGCTCAAATTTATTATAAAAAGGCCATAAGCGGCGCCCAATATGGAAGCTGTATCTGCGCCCGACAGCCCCCATACCCAAAGCGCCAGTTCGCCCCGCGCTATCAGGCCGGCCAATGGAGGCAAGGGCAGGCTGGTCTGTGCCAAAAATATAGCCGCTATGCCGGCAGCCGCCTCTCCGGCAGGTATGTGAATGCCAAAAAAGCGCAGCATGAGGTAGTATTGCGTGCAGTAAACCATGTATCGCAGTGCCGCCCAGAGTAAAGACAGGCCGATGCTGCTGCCTGAATAATGCCTCAGCGGCAACAGCTTGCTCAATACTCGCCGTCGCCATTGGCCGCGCAAATGCCATTGCGCCAGCGCCGCCAACACGGGGATGCGAAAGAGCGCCAGCACAGCGCCCGCCGCCAAAGCCATACCCGCTGCGCCCAGCCCGGCCGCCCGGCCCGTTTCTGTCAACTCATATTGGACTGCAAGGTGGTAGAACCCCAACACCCCGCCGACCAGCAGCACCATCCATTGTATCCAGGTGCCCAGCAACGAGGAAATGACTGTGCCCCAAGCCAACCGGGGATCCAATGCCAGCAAACGCCCGCCGTACTCGCCTATCCGGTTGGGTGTAAACAGTGAGATGGTAACGCCCGAAAGCACCGCAGCAAAAGCGCGCCTGAAAGACACAGCGCCAAAAACGCACATCAATCGCTGCCACTTGAGGGTTTCCAGCGACCAGTTAAGCGGCATCAATGCAACGGCAAGCAGTAGCCAAACGCCCTCTTTTTCCAATCGCTCCCATGTAAACAGAGCATCCCAATTGCCCGAAACCGGCATGGTTCGGATATGCCGATACAGCAAGCCTGCAAACAAGATTACAAACCCCGTTTTGAAAATCAGACCGACCCGGCGCGCCTTTCTGTCTTTCCGGCGTATTTTTGTCTTATCTTGCAATCGTTTTTTTCGCAATACTACAAATTTGAACTCGCAAACCACTACTCATCGCATCCTCGGCGTAGATCCCGGCACCAACGTGTTGGGTTATGCCATTTTGGAAATACACAACAAAACCCTGACGGTGTTGCACTTGGGCGTCATTCACTTCAAAAAAGACGAAGAGCACCCGTATCGCTTAGAGCGCATTTTTACGCAATTGCAAAAAATCATCTCCGATTATCTGCCCCGAGAAATGGCCATTGAGGCGCCGTTTTTCGGCAAGAATGTGCAGTCTATGCTCAAATTGGGCCGGGCGCAGGGCGTGGCCATGGCGGCGGCCATCACCAAGGGAGTGCCCATCACTGAGTACTCGCCCAAGAAAATAAAACAGGTTGTAACCGGCAACGGCAATGCCTCCAAAGAGCAGGTGTCTGCTATGCTTTCCACTACTCTGGGGGTCAATTTGCAGGACCAGATTCTGGATGCCACCGACGCTCTGGCCGCAGCCGTTTGTCATTATTACAGCACCCGCAACGGCAGCGCCGCAAGCAGCGCCAAGTCGGGCAGTGGTTGGGGTTCATTCATTGCCAACAATCCGGGCAGGGTGAAAAAGACTTAAGCGAGCATAGAAAAAAAATCCCCGGCAGCGCGTGCTCCGGGGATGCAAAAATCAAAAACAGCAGGTTAAATCTTAGCGAGGTCGGTCTTCAGGCAAACCTATGATGTCTTTCAGCAAACCGGCAGCCGAAAGGAAAAGGGGAGCGACACTCAACCAAGCGAAATGCCGCCCCTTGTAGAAGTTTAAGTATCAGTAAGTTGGGTTATGATTACAAATTGCTCACCCGGCGAATGACGTGATATACGCGGGTGTGTTCATTCACTTCTTCGATGAAAGGTTCGTGTTCGAGGTGGTTGGCCGAAATGAGTTTCAGCCGGGCGGTGCGGCCTCTGTTGTCGGGCAGGCGCTGCACATATTTTACCCACAAACTGCCGTTGTTTTTGATGGCATAAATGCGGTTGTCTTTGATTTCGTGCGCTCCGGCTACCTCCCGGCAGATGACGATGTCTCCGTTGGAAATAACAGGCTCCATAGAGTTGCCTTTGATGGCGAAAGACACCAAGCCACCGCCGGACAAACCCGGAATGCTGAAAAATTCGAGGTCTTCGGCAGCAAAACCGCCTACGTCAACGGCCGTACCGGCAAAGGCTTCCACCGTAGTGAAGAGAATATTGCCCCTTGCTGAAGGCGTGGGTTCCTGATAACGCGGCGCGGGCAGATCGAATCCGAATGGCGTGCCGATGCCGTCAATGAGATACGATTCGTTGATGCCGTATTCCCGGCAGATGATGCGCGCTTGTTGATAGTCAATGCAGCGCTTGTCGTCTTCATTCAGATATGCCCGAACAATGTGGCCGTAAGCCCGGTTGCCCAATATTTTTTCAGCAAAATCGCCGATGCCTTTGCCGCCCCGGTCATTTTTGACAATATCTCCCCGTTCTTCCAGCAGGCGGAACACCCTGATAAATCGCTCATTCAACTGGCGCCGATCGTCGCGTATCATAACTTATGTTTTTAGGTTTGATTCGAAAACGCCTGCAAGGTAAAACAAAAAATTTATTCAAACAAAATATTTTAATATTTTTTATTCCAAAAAAATACTGCCAAAAGAATCAGGATGCAGATTTTCGACTCCTACCGTCTGGAAATCAATTGAATTGCTCAGCCTAAGCGCCCTACGGCCCACTCGGTGTACATGCGTTGCTTTTGAAATTCGGCCAACAATTTGAGTAGTTTAAGTTGTACTTCCACCAATTTCTGCTCCCGTGCATTGATGAGAAAGATGGAGCTTTCGCCCAATTGGAAGCGGGTGATCTCCGCATCGAGCAGTGCGCGATAGTTGGTTTGCATGCTTTGGTAAAGCGACACTTGCTGTTGGGTGTTTTGCCATTCATTAAAGTATGCCCTGACTTTGTTGGCCACCTCCAGTCGTTTTTGCTGAAGCTCCAGCCCGCTGTCCTGAATTTTGAGACGGGTCAGTTCGAGTTTGGCCCGTTCTTTTCGCAGGAAAATGGGCATGTTGAATTGCAGCCCCCATTTATAATTTTGAAAAAAGAGGTTATTGAAAGAGGAACCTCCACCGTTGGCATCGTACGCCAGATTCAGCCCAATAGATTGTACTCCACATCCAACTGAGGTTTAAGCTGTTCTGCCGCCAATCGCCGATCTACTTCCAAAGTGTTGATTTTCAAAAAATAAAATTTTAGAATCGGGTGATTTTCGGCGGCTTGTTGCGCCAGTTCCTCTACTGAAGGCAGTACTGCACTCCCTACCGATTCGTCTAAGGGCGCGGGCCGCAGCCGGCCTGTCAGTTCGAGAGGCGTATCGTTTTCCCACCAAAGAAAATTGGAGAGCATTTGGCCGGTATTCAGGTAGCTCACATTGGCGTCATTGAGGTCGGCCTGACGGGTTTGTACCTGAATGAATGCTTCGAGTGTATCAATGGCGGGTTTGTCGCCCTGACGGTAAGCTTCCACAATGCCCTGCTGCCGAACGCGGGCAAGCTCCAGTGCCTGTAGGATGGCCTCCCGCTGGTGATAGGCCGCCGTCCACTCCCAATAAGCCTTCACGGCATCCATCAGCAGGTCGTTGACGACAAGTCGTCGTTGAGCTTCGTTGCTTTGCTCAAAAATGCGGGCTTGTTGCAGGGCGGCCCGGCGTTCGTCTATCATCATGCCCCGCCCCAACGTTGCGTTGATGCCCAACACCGCCTGGCCGGCGGCGGGTAGCTTGTGTTCGGGGTCCACCTGAATGCCGGTAGCCGTATTGAATGCCGCCTTGAGTTCCAGCCCGTACCAGGTGGGTACCTTGAGGCCGCTGTTGCCGAAAGTGAAGTATTCGCTGCCGTCAAACGATTTTTGCTCCCACTCCGAATAGAGTTTGGGATCGAAAAAGCCGCGAGCCATGCGCAGTTGAGCGCGCGCCTCATCGTCGAGCAGGTTGGCCTGCCGGGCTACGGGGTGGTACAGGAGCAGCCACTCAAACAGCTCCTCCTGCGTAAAAACACGGGCGCTGTCGGGCGACTGGGCGTGGAGCGAATGGGTAAAAATGGACAAGAAGAACGCCGCTGCGGCTATTGAAAAAGCTCTGAACATCAATTGTTTGTTTTTTTGGATACAATACAACTGATGAGGGGTATGTGTTCTTATACAAGAACAATCGCGTGCTGTAATTTCACGCGATTGTTCTGATTGTCAGTTAGTAACAAAGGATTAGTAGTGGGGCAAAAATAAATGCTCATTTTCTTTAGGCCAAAGGATTAGATAAGACACTTAAAATGAAACGTTTACTTATCTAATCCTTTGGCGAAAATGATCACTTTATTTTTTTATCGCCCCTTACTTCTTGAGGGCCGGGATTTTTTGCCCGCCCTGATACAATACCAGGCGTTCTACAACTCCGGCGTCGTTGCGGAAAAACTCGATCTGAGCCTCTACCACTTTGAGGAAGAAGAAATCTTTTTTCTCTGCAAACACCGGAAATTTGGGCTGCCCGGTAGCCTGCGTCATCAGTTGCCCGTCTTCCAGCGTGAAGGTGAATGCAAAAGAGGGCTGCACTTCATACTTGCCCACATATTGCTGTAGTGTCGCCTGGTCAAGTTGAATTTCGGTGCGCGTCGTCGGCTTTTTATCGGTTTTGCGCCAGGTTTCCTTGCCGGAAACCGCATGGGCCGTCACGGATTCGATCTTGCCTCCTGCCCGGTTGAATTCGAGCGTGGTAGTGCTTTCGTCAAAGAAGAATTTGTCTTTGGCAAAGGGGTAGATTTTAAACTTGGTTCCTCCGCTGCGTTGCGAAAACAACTGCCCGTTTTCGAAGGTGATGCTGCGCATCTGTGAGCCGTCTTCGCTTTCAAAATTGCCTGCATACTGCGCCAGTTCCTGCTCCGGCATCAAGATTTTGGTCCACTCGTAAGGTTTGCCAATGGCCAGCCCTGCTATTTTTCGGGCGGCCACGTCGGGGGAATTGCCTTCATTATTGGAAAAGACAGCCACAAATACCTGTTCTTTAGGCAAATAGATAGATGCTGTAATGAAGCCGTTGATTCCGCCGCCGTGCTCGATGGTAGGACTGCCCTGCACATCTCCCAGAAACCAGCCGTAGCCGTATTGCGTGGCCTTTCCGTCGTTGAGTTTGTAGGCAGTATGTGCTTTCTCCATGCTTTTTTTACTCAACACCTTGCCGCTCATCACCGCCCGGTACCAGGTATATAAATTGTCCACGTTGGAAAGGAGCGAGCCGGCTGCGTAGGGCAAGTCCATGCTCAGTAGGTCGCAGTTCACCACGCCGTCATTGCTCAGGGTATAGCCGGCCACTCTGTTTTTGAAGACCGGAGCGTTGTGTCCGTAGTGGGAATGGCTCATGCCCAAGGGTTTGAAAAAAGTTTCCTCGATGTACTTATCGTAAGGCATTCCGCTCACCTTTTCAATAATGACGCCCAGCAGGAAATAACCGGAGTTGTTATACTGCCATTTTTCGCTAGGCGCGAAATCCATCGGTTGATCTTTGAAAAAAGCGATGAAATCTTCGGGCGATTGGTCGGTGCGCATGACATCGCCAAACTCCGGCATATCGGTGTAGCTGCGAATGCCCGAAGTGTGCGTGAGCAAGTGTTCGATGGTAATTTTGTGGCCTTGCGTGGGGTAATCGGGCAGATACTTGGTGATGTCGTCTTGCACAGAGAGCTTGCCGGCTTCTTCCAATTTGAGGATGGCGGCGCCGGTAAATTGTTTGGTAATGGAGCCGATGCGAAACACATGCTCCGGCTTCATGGGTACATCCAACTCTAAGTGCGCCATGCCGAATGCCTTGCGGTACAATACCTGATCGCCTTTGGCTACGATGGCAGTGCAGCCGGGGCCGTCGGCGGGGAACTGCGCGGAAAGGAGTTGGTCAATTTTGGAATTCAAATCCTGAGCATGCAGGAAGGTGCTTGAAAAGGAGGCGACAAGCGCCAGAACGAAAGTTGCGAAGGTTTTCATGTCGTGTTTTTTGAGGTGCAAGTATGGGGCGCATTGGCCCTTGGACCATAAAAAAAACGACGAAAACAAAGGAAAATCTTGCCGGAGTTCGGGGAGCGGGGAATAATTTGGGGGATATGTTTTTGAAAAAAGTCAGGAAGCTATCTAAATCAGCCCCCTGACTTTTTCATATTTTACTCCAATCCGAACGCGCCGCGGATGGCGTCCACCATGTCGAGTTTTTCCCAGGTGAAGGTCTCCACTTCTATTTGTTTGCGTTCGCCGTTGGCGCTGAAAAACTCCAGCGTTTTGCGTTCCGGATTGCGGCCCATGTGGCCATAAGCGGCGCTTTCCGAATAGATGGGCGTGCGCAGTTGCAGGCGTTTCTCAATGGCATAAGGACGCATATCGAACAGTTCGTTCACTTTTTGCGCGATCTCGCCGTCCGACATATTCACCTTGGCCGTGCCGTAGGTTTGCACATAAATATTGGTTGGCTTGGCCACGCCGATGGCATACGAAACCTGCACCAGCACCTCATCGCAAACGCCTGCGGCCACTAAGTTTTTGGCAATATGGCGGGTAGCATAAGCCCCGGAGCGGTCCACCTTGGAGGGGTCTTTACCCGAAAATGCGCCGCCGCCATGCGCGCCTTTGCCGCCGTAGGTGTCCACGATGATTTTGCGACCGGTGAGGCCGGTATCGCCGTGCGGACCGCCGATGACAAACTTGCCGGTGGGGTTGATGTGATAAATGATCAGATCGTTGAAAAGCTGCTGAATGTGCGGGCTTAATTTGGCCTTCACTCTGGGAATGACGATGTTGATGACGTCTTCCCGGATTTTGGCCAGCATCGTCTCATCGGCATCGAAGTCGTCGTGCTGCGTGGACACCACAATCGTATCAATGCGGCTGGGCTGGTGGTTGTCCTGGTACTCAATGGTCACCTGCGATTTGGAATCGGGGCGGAGGTAGGTCATTTCCTTGCCTTCGTGGCGAATGGCAGCCAATTCGCGGAGGATGCGATGCGCCAGATCGAGGGCCAGCGGCATGTAGTTTTCGGTTTCGTTGCTGGCATAGCCAAACATCATACCCTGATCGCCGGCGCCCTGGTCTTCCGGGTTGGCGCGTTCTACGCCGCGGGCTATGTCGGCCGATTGCTCGTGGATGGCCGATAAAACGCCGCAGGAATGGGCCTCGAACATGTATTCGGAGCGGGTATAACCGATGCGTTTGATGACGTCGCGGGCAATTTGCTGCACGTCGAGATAAACTTCGGAGCGCACTTCGCCCGCCAAAACCACCTGTCCGGTAGTTACCAATGTTTCAACCGCCACTTTGGAGGAGGGGTCGAAGGCAATGAAGTGGTCAACTAATGCGTCGGAGATTTGGTCGGCAATTTTGTCGGGGTGTCCCTCGGAAACCGACTCGGAAGTGAAAAGATATGGCATTGTGAGTCAAACTTTTAATGAAGCGCTTTTCAAAAAGCGTGGCAAAGGTAAGCCATTCCTTACATATAGCGCGGTCCAATCCTGAAAAAGGCAGGGCAAAATTACACCGACAATCCGTTCATCAGCAATGCACTGATGTCGCGTTGGAGCTCGTCGGCAGAAATTCGCTTGCCGCTTTTGTACCAGTCATACAGCCAACGCATGGAAGAAAAAAGGGTGTATGTGGCAATATGGGAATCCATCGAACGCAATTCTCCTTTGTTCATGCCATCCTCGATAATGGACTGAAACCGGCGCTCGTAATCTCGCCGAATGGTTTTGAACTCGCTCAGATACGGCTCGTTGAGGTGCCTCCATTCATCATTGAAAGCCGTGATGGATGTGAGGTCTTCGGTAGCTATTTGGATGTGCAGGCCGATCAATGCCCGCAGCTTTTCGGTGGCCGAATCTGCCGAGTTTTCTACTTCCTGCAAACCCGCCAAAAAGCGCTGGGCATTGTCGAAACAGATTTGCCGCAGGATGTCTTCTTTAGAATCGAAATGATTGTAAAGACTGGAAGCTTTGATATCAACAGCGCCGGCCAGATCGCGCATGGAAGTGGCCGCGTATCCTTTGTCGCGAAAAAGGCGCGCCGCCGCTTCCCGGATTTCGTCGCGCTTGGATTTTGGTTCAGGCATAGTCATGGTGTGTTGTGTTTGGGTGGGAAGAATATGCGTAGTGAAGGGGTGACTACTGATTTACAGCCTCGGATGAGTCACCCCTTCACTAAACTTTAAACATTCACACGTCAAAATTGACTTTTACCAAAGGCGTAAGCGGGTGCGACTGGCAGGTGAGGATAAAGCCGGCCTCCAGTTCGTCTGGCTCCAGGCCATAATTGACATCCATACGCACCTCGCCCTCCGTCAGCAGGGCTTTGCAGGTACAGCATACGCCGCCTTTGCAGGCAAAAGGCAGATTGGCGCCCGCTTGAAGGGCTGCATCCAGAATGGTGTCGCCGCGAGAAGCGAGCGGAAACTCGAAGCTGCGACCATCTAAGGTGATGCCGATATGGGCCTCAACAGCGGGAACGGTTTCATCAGTGGCTCGCTGTGTCTGTTCTCCCTGACCGGGTGCAAAGAAAAGTTCGGTATGAATTTTTTTAGGATCGGCGCCCTCTTCCTGTAAGGTTTGCCGCAGGGTTTCTACCATAGCCGCCGGGCCGCAAAGGTAAAAGTCGTCGGTGTGCGCCACATCCAACAAGGTTTTACAGAAGGTACGGCATTTGTCCGCATCTATCCTGCCATTGAAAAGCGGGCTGTCCGATTCCTGCCGGCTCAATACATGATGCACGCTCAAACGGCGGAGGTATCTGTTTTTGAGGTCTTCCACCTCTTCCAAAAAGATGACGGAGTCTGGTTTCCGGTTGGCGTAAAACAGCTTAAAAGTACTCTGCGGCTCGTTTTCCAAAATGGTTTTCATAATGGACATGACCGGCGTGATGCCGCTGCCCGCTGCAAACGCGGCTACATGCCTGCCCGCATCTGACGAGGCCGGCGGATGATAAAATTTGCCGGAAGGCGTCATTACCTCCAGCACATCGCCTACATTCAATGTCCGGTTGACAAAAGTAGAAAAGCGCCCGCCCGGCAATTCTTTCACAGCCACCCGAAGCTCGCCCTCCGAGGGCGCAACGCAAATAGAATAACTGCGACGCACATCTTCTCCGTCGAAATCTTTGCGGAGTGTCAGATGTTGCCCGGCCTCAAAACGATAGGCATCTTGAACCGCTTCGGGCACATCGAAGGAAACGGAAACACAGTCGGCGGTTTCCCGTCTGATTTCGCGGATTTTCAGGGCGTGGAATTTGGGCGTACTCATAGAAATTACGAATGAACGTTAGTTGGCAAAGGTATGAG
>ERZ761607.1722-NODE-1722-length-25856-cov-4.867563_pt1 | contig 25856 bp, 22 predicted proteins | sample MGYA00511164_ERZ761607 | MGnify/ENA primary metagenome ERZ761607 (study PRJEB28899, sample SAMN02445080) | bioreactor sludge metagenome | biome: EBPR sludge | place: Australia: Brisbane, Thorneside Wastewater Treatment Plant | collected 2011-06-22 ... | reverse complement strand
GTCGACGGGAATGCCGCCCAGTCGAAGTGGGAACTCATCACCGCCACGAAAAGCGGAGCGGTCGCCGACGACGACTGCAATTCGGAATGCGCCGAGGTCTGGCGCGACACGCGCACGGGACTTCTTTGGTCGGGCGCGATCGGCGCATACAACTGGTGCAAAGCTTCCGGCAACGCCGAGGCGAGCGATCCGAACAACGTTTGCAACAACAATACGCACCAACCGACCAGCGCTCCCCAAAGCGTTTGCGCCGAGGTCAGCAACGCGGGCGCGGCGCTCAACCCCGCCGTCAGCGGCGAGGATTGGGCCAACGGCGTGTACCACGTCGGCAAGGGCGGGCTCGGACTCCAAAGCACGCCCTCCGTTCGTTGGCGCATCCCCACCATCGTCGACATCCAGCTCGCCGAGATCGACGGATACCGCCACGTGACGAAACACTCGACGGCGATCCCCAGCACGCTCGGCATGTGGATCGGCACGATCTACGGGCCGAACCGCTTACACGCCTGGCTCTACAGCTTCAATGGCGGGCAAACGCTCAGCAACATTGCGACTTCGCAACGAAGCAGCGCGGTTCCGCAAGCTCGTTGCGTCGGCTACTAAGCCAAGCGACTAGTCTCGAGGCTCGGGCCGGTCGTTATTGACGAGGATCCATGTGACGGGTCCAATCCAAAGGGTTCTCATAGCAGTAAGTCTACACACAGGCGCCCCAAGCGGAAAGCATTGCACTTAAAGTCTACCCAGAGTATACTTTTTTGGGCACAGGAGGACTTCGCCATGGCCGCCACCCCCGAGATCCACCGCCTCTTCGAGACGCTCAAGAAGCTCCTCAAGGAGCGGGGCCTCGCCTACGCCGACGTCGCCAAGCTGACCGGCCAATCGACGGCTAACGTGAAACGCATTTTCTCCCAGGGGCGCTGCTCGCTCGATCAGCTCGCGACGCTTTGCCAATCGCTCGACCTGAGTCTCGAAGATCTCGTCACCATTTCGGGGCGCGCCGCCGTGCCGACGCAGCGACTGAGCGCCGACCAAGAAGCTTTCCTCGCGAAGAACCTGGACTACTTCGCGTTCTACCGACAACTCGGCTTCGCGAAGGGGAACGTCGCCGAACTCCGCCGGCAGAGCGGGCTCAGCGAGGCCTCCGCGCGCAAGTATCTCCGCAAGCTCGAAGAGCTCAAACTCCTCGAGCGTGACCGCGACGACCGCGCCAAGCTTCCGCACGGATACATCGACGCCGCGCCGGGCGGCCCGCTCGCGCTCGCCATCCGTCGCGCATGGACCCTGCGACTCGTGGCCGACGTCGTGGAAAATGGCGGCGACGGACGCGAGATGCGCGTCCTCAGCACCCGACTCGCCGAAGTCCACCGCGAGAACTTGGAGCGCGAGCTCGGCGCCCTCCTCGATCGCTACCGCGAGATCGGGTATTGGGATCAGCGCGGAGCCTCGCCGAGTCTGCGCGAGACGACGCTCGTCGTCGCGCTCGCCCCCTACCGGCTCGGCTCGCGTGAGCGCATCGCCGAGCTCTAAGCCGCTGACGCCGCGCACGTATCCCGAACGACCACACGGGCTCGCCGATCGCCCATTGACCCTTTTTGCACCAACGGGCACAAAAGATAGGCAGATGCCGATCGACACGGACTACCGCAGCTACCTTAAGGCGATTCTCGCCGGTCGCATCCGCGCCAATCGACGCTACTCGCTCCGCGCCTTCGCCCGCGACCTCAAGATGTCGGCCTCGCGCGTGAGCCAGGTCTTGCGGGGTAACCAGGGGTTCTCCGAGGCCGCCGCGGAAGAGGTCTGCCACCGACTCAAACTTTCCGAAGCCGAAGGCAAGCGCTTCCGTCTCATGGTGCTCGCGTCCGACGCCCGTTCCAAGGAAATCCGCCGGCAGGCCCTCGAAGATCTCGAGCAGCTCGGCACGCCGTCGAACGACCAACTCTTCCGGCAGCTCAAGGAAGACAGCGTCGCTTTTCTCTCGGACTGGCACCATTTCGCGATGCTCGAACTCGCCCAGACGCGCGGCGCGCGCTTTGAGCCCGGCTGGTTCGCCGCGCGACTTTCGCTTCCGCTCGAGCGCGCCCAGGAATCCCTGGAACGGCTCCACCAACTGGGTCTGCTCGAGGAACGCAACGGCCGCCCCGTTCCCGGCGGCGTGAACCTCACGACGAGCGAAGACCTTCCTTCCGAGAACCTTCGTCGCTTCCAACGCCAGCTCCTCAAAAAGGCCGAGGAAGCGCTGGAAACCCAGGGCGTCGAAGAGCGCGACTACTCGAATCTCGTCTTCGCGCTCCCCGCCGATCAAGTCGCGCACGTGAAGTCCATGATCTCGCGCTTCCGCCGGAATCTCGCCAAGTACCTCAACGACAATCCGCCCGCGCCCGCGGCGGAAGTCTACACGCTCAACCTCCAACTCTTCCGCGTCAGCACGCCGATCAACGAGAAAAAGAAGCCGTAGTTTTACGAAAACTACGGTGAAGGCTTGAGCGCCTTTCCGGACAATCGGCGCGCGATTGACCAAGCTAAGGCACGCAAGGCGAAGTCGAACGAGTTGTTTTAATCTTTGGCGAAGCGCGCGCGCAAAAGGGCGTCGACCGAGAAATAGGCGCCTTCGCTCCAACCCGGACGCGTCGCCCAGTAGCTTTCGCCCACCAGCATGAGATTGCGGCGGCCGGGGATCGGCTCCATCGACCAGCGCGCGATCTCGGCGTTCGAGACCCGAGCCCCCGCGCGAACGTAGTACCAACCCGCGCCCCACTCGTGCATCGTCGTGCGAAGCGGCTTGCCGATGCGCCACGCGCGGCCACCGCGCCGAGGACGCCAAAGCTTCTCGAGGCCGGCCACGACCTCGCGCTCGACGGCTTCGAGGCCGCCGCGCTCGCGCAACTCGCGCCAGTATCGCACGCACGCCGGGTCGTCCGTGTAGACGGAGCGCACGACGCCCGCCGCCCTCGCGTAGGGCTCCTGCGGGATTTCCGTGTGGTTCACGCACTGATCGCGGCTCCACGCGCGCCAGTAACGGGCTTCCTCGCCCCGCACGCCGGTGGCACGCGGGGCCGCGTCCCACCAAGGCTCCGCCCAAGCCTGGTTGATGACGACGACCGGAATGGGCAGCAGCGCGCGGTAGGACTCGGCCGCGCGGATCCGTTCGGCGAGCTCGCCCCCGATGCGGTCAAAGCCGACCGGCGGCACCGCGAAGACGGCGCGCGCCACCTGGGCCTGGAAGCTCGGCGTCAAGAGACGGTAACCCTCGCCATGCGCGGAGAAGGATTCAACGGGCTGGGCGCGAAAGACGCGAACGCCCGCCGCCAGCATCCTGGCTTCCATCGCCCGGATGAAGGCGCTCATGCCGCCCACGGGGTAAAGGTTCACCGCGCCGGTCCGAAACTCGTGCTCCAGGACGTCCAGGTAGTTGGCGGCCGAGATCTCGTAGTCGAAGTCCGCGTGAAAGCGACTGACCGCGCTCAAGTAGTCCACGGCCCGGGGGCCCGCCACCTCGCCGACGTAAGCCCGCAAAGTCTTGCCCCCGGCGCGCGCCTTTTCGCGTAGAAGGAGCGCGTAGATCTCGTCTTCGCGATTCGTCGCAGGATCTCCGTCCAGGGGACCCGGCAGCCCGGGAAAGTCCGCCAGGAAGGCCTCTGGATTCGAAGCGTAGCGACCGCGCGCGTGGATGAGCTGGGCGCGGCGGGGCGGGGTCTGCAGCTCGAGCCCAAGCTCACGCGCGAGCGCCAAGACTTCGGGTTGCGCCTCGTTGACGCGTCGGGCGCCCGTTCCCACCCAAACGCTCCCGCCGTCGCGGGTCTCGAAAGGCTCGTCGTTCATGCGGCCACCGAGCTTCGCTTCTTTCTCGAAGAGACACAGCTTCGCTCCGTAACGGGGCGAAAGACGGTAAGCCATGTACACGCCGGCCGGACCGCCGCCGACGATCCCCACTTCGCATTCGATCGCGCTTCGCCCTTTCGCGCTTTCCCCGACCGTCGAAGCACAAGCCGAAAGCAGCGCGAGCGACATCCCCATCCACGGAAACTTCATCCCGAGCGATCCTGGATCCAAAGCGCGGAACACGCAAATCCCGACGGCGATGTTTTTTTGCCGGTCCTTCGGATTTTTCCGTCTCGTGGGCTCGACGCGATTCCGCGCGAAAGCTCCGAAGGATTCGGCCAGCTTGAAAGCCACGGCAAAAAATTCGACACCCGCACGCCCCCGCTTTGTTAAGAAGCCGAGAAATTCCACCGTGAGAGCTCCTCGCGCTTTGGCCCGGCTCTGCGTTCGCAGGGTCGGGCCTTGCTGTTTAAGAACTCCTTAGTGAAGTGTGCCGCGCCCGCTACGACTTCACCTAACGGGACCAAGGAAAAAGATCCAGGTTCAGCTGGTACACGGACTCGCTGGGCGCGTTCTTCACGAGCGCCTCGGTCGTTTCGAGGAACTTGAGAAGCTCGACCTGAATCTTTTCCCGCGTCTTCTCGTCGGCCGTGAAGGTCACCGCGAAGTTGAACTTGGCCGCGGGCGAAAGCAATTGCTGGTGCTGAAGCGAGCGGTAGTGCAAGAGAAGCTGCTGGGGAGCGCAGAGCGGCGAGTCCTTCGCCAAATGCATTCGCGACTTCGTCTTTTCGAGTCCCTTGTTCCCGACCCGAAGCAAGCCGAGTTCCTTGAGTTCACGCACGATCTCGTCGACCCGCGAAAGCTCGATGTTCAGGCTCTCGGCGATGCGCACGAAGTTCGCGGCGAAGCGCGGGACGCCGAGAAAAGTCAGCACGAGCTGCATCTCGGGATGGATCCAGTAGCGCGTCGTGGCTTCCGTCGCCCCCCCGACGACTTCGGCCTTCAGGCGCTTCTCCACGTTCAGACGTCCGCGTCGCGCCTTATCGATCTGCGCTCGGAGCAAGGCCTTGCGCTCGCTTTGTTCGCTCCGTTCCCAATCGAGGAGCAGCAGGACGTAGGCCGTTTCGTTCTCGGCGAAGCCCAGGATCCTGCTCACCGAGAAAAGCTGATCGGCGGAGAGATGCGCCCGTTCCTTGAGCACGTTCGTCAGGTAGGGCGCCTGGAGCTTGGCCCGCCTGGCGAGCCCGGCGAGGCTCATTCCCGGGCGACGCCGCTTCCAGGCCAGGGACTGGGCGGCCAGGATACGCCGGTAATTCGTAGCGTCGAAAATGGAATCCATGCTGTATTAATATTGAATTAATTAAATCATTACAAATTAAATAATTCATAATGGTCGAAGCCCCGACCGCGGACTACGACGGAGTCCCAGAAGGAGACCCCATGAACAAGCTCAACCCCTCGAACCTCGCCCTCGTGACCGCCCTCGTCGTGGCCCCAGCCGCGCACGCCTCTTACTACCAAACGAACTGCGCCAACGCGGACGCCTCGACCCGCATGAACAACGGACATTCCGACAACACGCTCTCCGTGACCCGCGAGGCCTGGGGCGACGAAGGCCCTACCCGCACCGTGATCAAGCTCGACCCGGACGAAGTCAAAGTCGAGATGCTCGACGCCAACGTCCTCTTCTCGGAAGTCCACGACTCCTGCGCCGAAAACCCCGGCCGCGGATCGGGCTTCTGGTCGCGCCGTGAGGTCAAGACCTACCGTCTGCGCCTGACGAAAGAAGACGGCTCCCGCTTCGACGAGCAGATCCTCGGCGCCAAGGCCGACGGCTCGATCGAAAGCTTCCTTATCTGCGAGGAAAACTGGAGCGGCATCGTCCCCTCTTGCCGATAGGTCCCTCCCGGGGGGAGCGGTGGCCCCGCCCCCTCGACTTTCCGTTGACTCGCAAGGACGCGACGAAGAGAAGGGCCCATGGGCAAGTTCCGCTTACGGGGCCGCGGTTTTTTTCTCCGGCTCGCTCTCGCGGCCCTGCCCGCCACGCTCCCCAGCCAGGCCCGTCCGAATTTTCGCGACGGCGACTGGAACAGCTCGGGAGGCGCGCCGGTCCCGCCCTACGAACCCCCGTACGAATACCTCTACGACTGCCAAGCGCAGATCAGCGATCAGATCACGCGGGGCGAAGACAAGCGCAGCTTCGAGCTCTTCGCGATCGCCGACTTCCAGATTTCGAACGAGCAAACCTACGTCTCGGCCCCTTCGCTTCGCTGGCAGGGCATCAAATACTTCGGCCCCGGCGAAACGACGGTTTACGAAGGCCCGCTCCCCTTTGCGCCCGCGCAATCCGGCACCGGCTTTGGACTCGAAGTCTGGCCCGACGACTCGACGAAGGTCGACCGAGTCTTTCTTGACCTGAGCTTGGAGCAGCCGCTCGGCGACTACGCGCTCCGGACCCACGCGCGCGAGATCTTCTCGCGCCACGACGCGGACTTTGAATCGACCCTTTGGGTTAACCTCGAGCACCGGACCCAGACCTTAGTCCCGCGCTACCTGCTGCGCGTCCTTTGCACGAAGACCAAGTAGCGACCGCACATGTCATTGATTTTACAAGCTCGATTTAATTGACGCATTGCATAATTTCCCGTTAGAATAAGGCTTCGTCGTTTAACTCAATTTTAACCGACGGACCTTTGGGGGAATGGGATTATGAAGCGAATCTTGGCGGGGACCGTCGGCCTTCAGCACCTGCTTTTGAGCACGGTCGCCTTTGCGAACGACTCCCGCCCGCGCGATCCCCAATTCTCGAGCCTTCGTCAGCGACAGGAATACACCAAGCCCAGCCTTCCTTCGTACATCGAAGGCGGCGGCGGCGCCCCCCCGGGCCCCAGCCGCGGAGCGGGCGACGGCGGCGGCTCGCAAGACGGCCCCGAGGCCCCCCTTCCTTTGCCGCCACCCCCGCCCCACAAAGGCCTCAAGGAAACCCTCGAGAGCTTGGACAAGAAAGAAGCCGCGCGCGACGAAGTCCGCAAGATGGAGCGTCGTCCGATCGAAATCGGCCGCGAGATCGAAGACTACAAATACCAAGTCCTCAGCGGCGCCCTTTCCGAAGGCGTGCCCGGATCTTTCGTCGTCACGCCGATCCTGGACAAGGTGCACGAAGCCGAGATGAAGGAACGCTACGACGACCCGCTCGCCGAGATCGACCGGCGCTACGCCGACATCACCCGGCTGCAAACGCACATGGAGGTCCGCCGACTCGGCGGCTTCGATCCGAAGGACGTGCACGAAACCCGCGAAGCCTACGCCCGGCGCGGGATCCATTTTCTCGGCCTCGATCCGCACCTGAACTCCAAGGCCGACAAGCTCACCCAGGACCAGATGAACGCGACGCTCGTCACGGCGACGCAGCAGGCCCTTCTCTTCACGACCGACAACCTCGAAAAACTCGACGAAGACCGCGTCGCGCTCGAAGCGAAGTTCAAGGACTACACGAAGGCCCAGTACGAGAAGGAACTGGCCGACGCCAAGGAGTATCTCCGGGCCAAGGTTTTGTTCCTCAAGTACATCAACCAGGCCGACGCCAGCCTGAAGGAGCAGACCAAGCTCATGAAGGAATACTCGGGCGCGGTCGCGCGGGCGCGTAATGCCTCGACCATGACGCTCCTCGCGCTCGGCCCCGTCGTAAACGGCGTCAACACGCTCGTCGCGCAAATGCAGGACGTCCAGATGAAGACGCACTTTACGGCCGCGAACACGGCGTTCCTCGCGATCCGCGAAGTCGAGAAGATGTCGGCGCGCGAGCGCCTGAACCATCACAAGAACGGAACGCTCCCGATCGCGTTGAACGAAGAGCAAGTGAAGGAGCTCGAAGTCGAGGCCAAAGCCGAAAGCATCCACGCCGCCAACCGCGAGATGCAACAAAACATCTCGCGCGGCCTCGAGGCGGCCTCGCAGATGGTGAACTCGCTCGCCGCGGCCGGCATCATCCAGCGCGAAGACGCGCGCATCCTGAACGCGGGCCTCTCCATGGCACAAGGCGCGCTCGCCCTCGCGATGGCCGCGAGCAATCCGCTCGGCGCCGTGGTCGGGGCGGTCTCGATCCTTGCGACCGTGGTCGGCCTCTTCTCGAAACCCCAGGTCGATCCTCAGGCCGCGTTCTTCAACGATCTGGCCGAGGCCATCAATCGCATCGAGCAGAACCAACAGAAGATCATGGCGATGATCCGCGACCTGCAGCTCATCGTCGTCAAGCAGAACCGCGCGCTCATCGAAAAGATGGACCGCGAGTTCGGGGTGCTCAAGCAAGGCACGCTCGACACGAACCGCGTCGGCAACTACCTCTTGCACCGCCACATCCTGGGCGCCTGCGAAGAGCTCGAGTCCTTCTACGCGGACTTCACGGCCCAACGCGGTGGTGCCGGCGAAGCCGAGAGCTTCCTTGCGCAAGTGCGGATTTTCAGCGCGACTTCACGCAAGGCACGCGACAAGTTCTCGGCCTGCTTCGACGGCATGCGCGAGCTCTTCTCGGATCGCTACCACCACGAAGCCCATCCACTCTTCCTTTACGACAAACTCGAGGCCGAGGCCGGGGGCCTCGAGGCCCTGCAACGGGCCCGCTCCCAATTCCAGAAGTCCCGCGAACGGCTCAAGCGCCACGTGGGCGTCAACGACTACCCGCGCGCGCTGCGCGCCCTGCAAAGCCCCTCGGTTCGCTTTCAGACCGTCCTCGCCAAGTCGCAGAGCCTCTCCGCGTTCAAACCCGAGGACGAAGCCTTCGTGGCCCGCTTCGATCGACAACTCATCAACCCGAGCCTCGTCGTCTACGCGATCAACAAGCTCCTGACGCTCAAGAGCTTCGCGCTCTTTCTCGACGTCGACGGCAAGTTCCTGCCGATCGAACGCACGCAGTCCCGCGCGGCGGCGGCGCCCTTCGTGCCGTCCATGCTGGCGAACGCCCGCGCGCTGCTGCGGGTGAGCCTGGCGCAGCAGAGCCTGCTTTCGGGCGATCTGCTCGTGCCCACGGCCTACCGCGACGTCGAGCTCGAGCTGCTCCGATCGCAAGCGCGGATCCGTAACGCCGGGAACCCCGCGCTCGTCGCGAGCGACGCCCTCGAGTCCTCGCTCCGCTGGCTCTCGGACTCCGCCCTGCTGTCGGACGGTTTCCTGCGCTTCGTGCTCGCGCGGCACTTCGCGAAGGGCGGACGCGGGGCCGTTTCGATCGCGCTCAACTACGCCACGCTCCAGTCCAAGGGCGACGCGGACGAAGTCAACACGATCCTTCCCCCGTACATGCGCGCGATCTGCTGGTCGGACTACGCGAAGATCCGCGAAGTTTCCGGCTTCAAGTCCGACCTCCGGATGGCCAAGTCCGAGCTCGAGTCGCTCGACGAAGAGCGGGCCCCGCTCGGCGACGCGGCCAGCTTACGCGCCCGCATCGCCGACCTTGAACGCAAAATCGCGCTCGCGGGACGGCCGGCCAAGACGACGCCCTTCTGCGGCGAACCCGCCCCGGGCGCCCCCAAGTGGTTCGCCCGCTTCCTGGGTAGCGACACGCTCTTCACCTTGCCCGACGCCGCCAAGCGTCCGCTCACCACGAATCTCTTCGTGGGGGAACACCTCGTCTCGCTCATCAAAACGGAAGCGCGGCTTCGTCTCGAGACCCTCGACTTCGAGTACGCCGGCTACTTCGAAAACGACAAAGCCCTCGCGGAATTCCACGAGCTGTTAAGGCCCTAAGCGGATCGACGGAGAGAAGATGAAAAACACACCGAAGCGGACCCTTTTGTTGTCGACGGTCCTGGCATTCGCGGGCGGAACGGCGGAGGCCCGCTGCCGCGCCGACGGCATGGAAATCATGATTATCTACAGCGACGACGTCGTGCCGCTGGTTAAGGCCGAACGTCCGCGCATCAAAGCACTGGCGCGCGAACTCGCGGCCGGCCTCTACCTGAAGGCCGCCCGCGCGGACCTCGAACTGACGCGCGTCGAAAAGGCGTTCACTATGGAGGACATTCGGAAGATCCCCAAAGAGCTTTGGCTCGAAAACGTGTACGACACCCAAAGCCCGTTCTTTCGCTCGGAAGCCCTGCTCCACCGGATCATGGCCTACGAAAAAATGGCCGAGGCCGCCGACCTCGCCCTCAAGACAAATTCGCTGCCCGGCGCGGAAATGCAACTCCTCGTGATCGGCCCGAACACCGAGGCCGTCGACTTGAATACGCCGCAAAGCCGAGATCCCGGCTACGAGCCCACGCTTCGTTTCGAGAAGATGACCTACCAACGGGTCCTTCACTTCGAGAAAATCCAAGGCGCGCCGTGGAAGCCGGCCTATACCGCCGCGCTCGAAGCCGCCGAGTTCCGTATCTTCGAGCCTAAGATCGCGCCGCTTTACCGGGACTTCGTGGCGGCCCTGCGGGCCAACGCCGATCAACGCCCCAAGCTCCTCACTCAAGTCCGCGAGGCCGCGAACGAGGCCGCCCGCCTGACGCGCGTCGAGCTCGACGCCGAGGAATCCAAAGCCTCTCCCGTGGGCGAGGAAGACCCCGCCGCGAACGAGCGCCAACTTCAGATCTTGAACTATACTCGGCAGGACCTTCTGGCGGGCGCCCTCGCCTCGCGGACCATCCAGCTCGATCACGCCATCGCTTACCGCATCGACCAACTCAAGCGTCAGCTACGACCCAAGTACCAGAAGGTCGCGGATGCTTTCCCGCAATGCGCGAAAGATATTCTTTACCGCGACATCGAATCCTTGAAGAACGAAATGAGGGACTTCACGTTCGAGCTCTACAAGAAAGCCGAGCAAGAGGCCGCCGCCGAAGCCTGGTAAGGCCCGGCGACGGCGTACCGCCCGGGATCAGACGTTAGGTCGGCGACCTGGAAGCTAGGCCGCAAGTTTCTTCGCAACCGCGACCAACTGGTCGGGCTTGAACGGCTTCACGAGCCACCCTTTCGCGCCGAGGCCCTTGGCCTTCTCGATAAGCTCGGCCGCGCCTTCCGTCGTGAGCATGACGACGGGGGCCTTGGCCCCCTGCTCCTTCAGCTTCTGCAGGAAGTCGATGCCGTTCATGTTCGGCATGTTCACGTCGGAGATAATGAGCGCGACATCGGCGTTCTTGGCGAGCGCCGCGAGGCCCTCGACCCCGTCGCCGGCCTCAACGACGGCGAAGCCGTCCTTCGCGAGGGTCATGTTCAACTGCTGACGGATGGTAGCCGAATCGTCGACGACGAGGATTTTCTTAGACATCGCACTTTCTCCTTCGTTTAAGCGGCCCGACGCAGCTCACGGCGTTCGGCCCCGGGTTCGTAAATCCGGCCAACGGTCGCGGGGAAGAGGAAGCGGAAGCTCGTGCCTTCGCCCGACTTCGATCGAACTTCGATGCGCCCGCCCAGACTCTCGACGGTCGAGCGGACGGCCGCCATGCCCACGCCGCGCCCCGAAACCTCGGTTATCGCGTCTTTCGTGGAAAGACCATCGGCGAAGAGCGCCTCTACGAGATCTTCCTGGCTTCCGGCGGCGAGACCGCGGGCCGCGGCCTTCTCACGCACGGCCTCCCAGTTCACGCCGCGGCCGTGATCGCGGACCTCGACGCAGAAGCGTCCCGTTTCGTCTCGAAAGGCGCGCAAGTCCAAACGGGGAGCCTTACCCGTCGACTCGTCCGGGCTCTCGAGCCCGTGGTCTACCGCGTTGCGAACGACGTGCACCATCGCCGACCAATACTCGGCGAATGGCTTCGGATCGACGCGAAGTCCGCCGTGTTCAATCCCCACCTGGATTGAACCTTTGCCGAGACGCTCGGCCAACGAACTCGCCATCTCGGACAGACGCTCGAGACGATTCGCCACCGGCTCGAGCGCATAGGACTCGACCCTCGTCGCGACGTGACGCGCACCGGGAATCGAAGCAAGCTCCGCGATGAGCGCGGCGTGCTCTTGCACGGGCAGCGCTATGCTCTGATCCCGCTGGCCCCGGCCGATGAGTTTCGCGAAACGCTCTTCCGAGTCGGCCCAAGCCGTACGAAGCGCGACAAGATCCGTCGGCACGAGCGAATCGCCCAGGTCTACGAGCTTGGACTCGAGCTCATGGCAAACTTTCGCGAAGCTTTCGAGTCCGTACTGGGCCGCGTTGCCTTTGAGCGTGTGCACCATGCGGAACTGCAGATCCTTCGCCATCGCCGGCGAGGCGACCAAGGTCGACACCGACTTGGCGCTGTCGTCGAAGAACTCGAGCAAGGCGGCCTTGTCGACCGACATCATCTGGAACACGCGCACGAGTTCCTTCTGCTGGCGCTCCTTGATCTCGGCCTGCACCTGAGCGGTGATGTCCGAGACGACCGCGAGGACCCGGAAGAGGGCGCCGTTTTCGCCCGTCACCGGGCGAAGGACGACCTCAAAAATGGACTGGTCGCGCACGAAGCGGCGCGGAAGCTGATCGGCGGACACCTCGAAGGGGAAGATATCCTCGACGAGCTGAGCCCAGCCCATCTCGAAGAGCTTGGCGGCCTTGGGGTCGGTGGCGAAGAGGTAACCCCAAAGGGATTGACCGTCCTCGGGCGTGCCGAGCCAGTTGCGAATGGCCGTCGAGGCCTCGCCCACGAGCCGGCCCGAGAGATCCACGTTCATAAAGCCCTGCTCGGCGTTGTCCAAGATGAGCCGCATGTCGCGGTTGCGCGCCGAGATCTCGTTCTGCCCGCGCTCGATCGAGTCGAGCATGCCGTTCATCGAGTCGGAAAGTTTCGTGAGCTCATCGCCCCCCGTGCTGGTCACGCGGCCACGCACGTCGGAGCTCGAGCGAATGGATTCGATTTCGCTCGAGAGGCCGAGCACGCGCGAGATCACGTTCTTCTCGAGCATGAGCGTAATGACGACGCCGAAGCCGAGCCCCGCCACGACGAGCGCCGCGATGAAGGCCCAGATCGTCGACTGTCCCTGCGCGTGGATCTCGCGCGGAGTCGAGAGCTTGACGAAGCTCACGGGCTGCCCGAGCAGGTCCGTGAAGCGGGCGTAACCCGTGATCTCGTCCTTGCTCGCGACCTCGACGAAGGAATCCGAATCCTGCTTGAGGGCCGCTACCGCCGGCGCGTACGCCTTGGCCGCCTCGGCGGGCAGGCGCGACTCGAGTTTGAGGTGCGTGAGCTTGCCGAGACGCTCGATCATCGCGGCGTTCACGGCGCGGGCCGCGATGAGCGACCCCAAGATGGGTCCCTTGCCTTCGCTCGTCACGATCGGTTGGATCGCGATGAAGCTGGGCCCAAGGCCCGGAATATCCAATAACCCCTTCCGACGATCCTCTTCGTCCTTATACTCGAAAAGCTTGGCGTTCGCGTTGAAGTAAGCCACCATCTCGGGCGCGAGCGGCTTGGCCTCGCCCTTCTCCAGATCGAAGATCCGACCCCATTGGATGCGACCGTCGTTGTGGCGCCACACGAAGAGCTCGAACTTCATCCCGAGCAGAGCACCGATCGCGAGCGACGAATCCTCGAACGCTTTGTTGCCGTCCTTCATGTACTTGTAGGCGTCATCCCACATCGACCAGTCGATGATCTTGACCTCGACGTTTTCGACCTGCATGGCGTAGGCGTCGCGGACGCGGCCTACGTTCTGGACGGCGTCGCGATTTTCGACGACCTCGAAGCCGTTCTTCACGATCGTCATCGAGAAGGCGAGCAGCAATCCGATCATGCCGACGAGGGTGGCGCCCACCCCCAGCAAGACCCTTTTGCGTAGATTCATGGTTGTTGACTGACTCATGTTGCGGAGATCCTCCATTTAGACGCTCAATAATCAGAACAAGAGGACGTCACCGGCGGCGGCGTCGCCCGAGGCGGCTCCGTCCGGTGGGTTCTCCGATTTTTTCTCTTCCGTCGCATCGGCCACGGCATCGGGCCGACGGAACAGCACGACCTCGCCGAACGTCGAGTTGTGCTTTTCGTTGCCGAGCCCGCTCGCGTGGAGTTCGGCCGAGAGCGCCGGCGGGAACTCGGAATCGGGCACGCCGATGCCGCGCAGCCATCCCTCGACCACGCACCGCAAGCGTTCCGGATTTTCTCCGGGGAGCGCGCGGGCGAAGTAGGCGATCGACTTTTCGATCTCCTGCCGCGTGAGATCCTGGAACTGCAAAGCGCCGATGACCTCGTTGACGTGTTCGTTGACTTTCTGCGTTCGCTCCCGGCTGCGTTCCGCGATGGACTGCACCTGGGCGCCCGAACTCTCGAGCAGGCCGACGACTTTTTGAATCGCGCCGTCGAGCTCGTCGCGTTTGCCCAGTACCTGCTTGGAAAGGTGATTGACCTTGTTTTGGACCGAGCCCGTCTGGCTGGCGAGCCGATCGCTCACGCCGCCGATATTGTCGGCGAGCTCGCGCACGCGCCCGGCCATCTTCTGGACTTCGGAGGCGACCACGGCAAAACTCCGCCCCGCCTCTCCGGCCCGCGCGGCTTCGATGCTCGCGTTGAGCGAGAGCAAACGCGTCGTCATGACGAGCTCGTTGAGGGCATGGGTGTTCTTGGAAATCTCGCCCGACGACGTCGCCGTGAGTTGGATGACCTCGGACATCTCGCGATTGAACTCGACGAACTGCGAGAGCAACGCCAAGACGTCGCGCAAAAGCTGGCCGCTTTGCCGGAGGGCGAATCCCATCGCGAGCTCGTCCTGGCTATCCGGCTTCATTTGTTCGCAGAGGGATTCGGCGTCCTTGACCTGTTCCGAACTCAGCCCATGGATCGAGCCCAGGTGGCGACCGATATCCGTCGCACTGCGCTCGGTGTAGGCGATGACCTCTTTCAGGCTCTTCTCGAGCTGACCGAACTGGGCCACGAGAAGATCTTGGCGACGCAAAACGGCGAGCGTCTCGAGCATGGGCTCGCGCGGAACGGATCCGGGCGCGGGAGCCGTCGCGCTCGCGACGGAAGAAAGAGCTTCGTCGTTCGACGGCGAAGCCTCGGTCGAGCGACCCCAACGGCGAGCGAGCAGGTTTAAACCTCGTCTCATGCCGGCTCTATCGGCAGGATTTTGACGCCCATGAGCCAAGCCGCCCCCTCGGGCTCAAATCCAAGCCTGGAACAGCTCCAGACAGCGCGGAGAAAGCCCGTATTTTCCTTTGTTTAGAGGAATCGAAGCCTTAACGATTTAAGGTTGCGTAATCTTAGCCCTTCACGCCGGAGCGCGAAGAAAGTCGGCCACGAGGTCCCGCTCGGGGCGCCGGAGAATGAAGTTGTGGCTCGCCGCCCCGACAACGTGCCGCACTCCGGGGCCCAAACTTCGCAAGGATTCCGGCGGACACCAGGTATCGCGAGGGTGAGAATAAACCCGAAGCTTGGCGCCGAGCTCGGGGGGAACCCGGAGCTCGCTTCGGTCCGGAACGATGCCGAGATGTTCGTAATGGGCGATCTGCAAGAAGACGCTAATCTCCTCGGGCGTGATTTGCCGCGCTTCTTTGAGAAAGCGACCCACGAAAGGGCGAATCCCGACGAGCCCGTCTCCGATCGAAGGCAGGTGGTTGAGCGCGTAGACCGTTCGCAGCAGCGCGCGCCCGCGGGCCCCCGGTTGCCGCAAGAAAGGATGAAGCAAGTAACAAGCCTCGACCCGCTCCACACTCCGCTCCAGAAGTTTGAGCGCGAGGTAGCCACCGAAGGAGTGCGCAACGATCCTGACGCCTCCTTCCGATTCGGCATAAAAGTCCTGCAGCTGCACGGCGAGGGATTCCGAGAGCGCCTCAAAATACTGCGCGGGCGTTGTGTCGATCGACGGATTGAAGAGAGGGTAACGAGCGACTCGGAACCTCAGCCCCGGATCCCGTTCTCGCAGCTCGCGCCCCCAAGTTTCGTAGAGCGCGCGCACGGGCGGATTACCCGGCAAGATAAAATAGCCAAGGGGACGAGACCCGGTCACGTCAGCCCCAACGCCTTCTTCATCTCCGCGTCGGGCCTCAGGTCGCCGGCGCGGAACTCCAGGATCTTGCGACGAAGCGCGCTCGGAAAGTAGCTCAGGTGCACGAGCACCCCAAAGTTGTCGGAAAGCTCAAAGTGCGTCAGGTGAAAGCCGGCCTTGAGCTTGGGGATGATCACGGCGTTGTTCGTGGCGGTGTGACGGCTGTAAATTTTTTGGAAGCCGGCCCCGAGCGCGCGCCGTAGCATTTCGTTCAGGAGGGCCGTGTAGAGACCTTGACGTCGATGCTCCGGCAGCACGGCCGAATTGCACATGTAAAAGGTGCCGGCCGACTCCTGAAAGCCCCAGCTCCAACCCGCGAACTCTTCGCCCCGGAAGGCGCCCAAGTAGATCTTCAGCGGCGTGCCCATGAGCTTGTCGAGCTCGCGCGCCTTCACGCGTTCCTCTTCGCTCGCCCAATCGAAGGGGCGAAAGATGATCTGGGCGTCGTCGAAGATCGCGGCCGAGTGCTTCTTCCAATGGACGCGAAACTCCTCGGGCGTGAGGGGGCGGATTTCGTAGCCGGGCACGGTCGAAGACGTCATAGCGTCCCAGCCTATCCCCAAAAAGCCGGGGGCGCGACGCCGTCCCGCCCCGGCGGAGCCCTAGCCCTTCGCGAATTTTGGCCTACAATCAAAGCATGACTTCAACCCGTCGCTTCGCGGATCCCGTCGCCAAGGTCGTCCTCGCGCTCGACGCGCTCGCCTTCGGAGCCTTCGGCGCGCTCTACCTCGTGCGCCCCGAAGCGATGGCCGACTCGGTGGGGATCTCGCTCCGGGACGCGGGAGCGATCATCGACATCCAAGGGATGTACGGCGGCCTCGAGCTGGGCGCCGCCGCCTTTCTCGTTTACTGCTTGCTCGGCGCGGATCGCCGCAAGACCGGCGTCCTGGCGGGTACCTGCTTTCTGGGCTGGATCGCCTTGGCTCGCTACCTCGCGGTCGCGCGCTTCGGTTCGCCGGGCCCCGCGGTCACGCAGCTCTTGGCCATCGACAGCTTGGGGGCGATCCTGAACCTCGTGGCCTACGCGCTCTACGCTCGACGGGCGTAAAAACCCGCCCGAGCTAGCAAACCGCGCTCTGACCGACGGGGGAACGTCGATCCTGAAAGTGCTTTTGGATGACCTCGATGACCGTTTCGAGTCGCGTGGGCTTGCGCAGGTAACCCGCGGCGCCCACGATCGTCTCGGTGTCTTCGGCCGCCGTCAGAAAGATCACGGGCAGCCGGGCAAAGTCGGGGCTCGAGCGCAGCGCCGCCAGGAAGGCGGGACCGTCCATGACGGGCATCATCCGGTCGAGCAAAACGAGCCCCACGTCGGGGTGATCGAAGAGAAGCTCCAAGCCCCGCTTGCCGTTGTCGGCGCGCAAGACGCGATAGCCTTCGTTGCCCAGGATTTCCGTCAGCATGTCGGAGATATCGAGGTCGTCCTCGACGACGAGGATCTTGGGCCGCGAGGCCTCGTCGATCGGCGACACGACGGGGCGGCCCGCGGCCTCGATGCCTTCGCTCCAGACGCGAACCTGTTCGGGGATCTGGATCGTTTCGGTCGCCTCGGCGTGCTGCGAGACGACCCGCGGCCCCAGGTACTTGGCGAGCCAGATGCGCTCGATGATGGGATAAGACGCGAGCATCGGCAGCACGACGATCGCGCAAAGAACGCCGCCGATGCTGCCCGCCACGAGCAGCCCCAGCAAGATCACGAGCGAGGAGACCTTAAGGCTGCGCCCGTAAACGCGGGGCGCCGTCACGTAGACCTCGAAGAAGTGGTAGACCAAGTAAGCGCCCAGCACCCAAAGCCCCGTGCCCGAGCTCACCGTAAAGCCCAAGAGCACGGCCGGGATGAGCGCCGTGATGAAGCCCACGACCGGAATGATGTCCAAGACTCCCGCGAGCGTCGCGAGCAAAAGCGCGCCCGGCACGCCCGCCGCCTTGAGGATGGCCCACGAAGCGAGAAAACTGCAAACGCACAAGAAGAGCTGCCCCCGGGCGAAAGCCTGGATGACCTTCGAGGTCTCCGTGGCCGTGGTCTGGAGCTTGAGCTTGACCGGCGCCGAGAAGAAGTCCGCGACCCACTTGAAGGCCCGACGCCCGTCGAGCAGCAGGTAGAACGCAAAGATGCCCACCAGGAAAAACTGCGCGAGCCCCTTGAGCACCTGGTTCAGCACGCGCAACGAATGGGCCATGAGCACCTGCACGTCGGGAATGCGGGGGTTCGTCAGGAACCGGCTCACGGTATGGCGAAAGTCGCGGCTGCCCGGGATCTGCTCGACGATGCTCTGCCGGAAATCCGGAAAGCCTTGGATCAGGTTCATGGCCTGGGCGTAAACGGCCGGAAGAAAGTAGACCCCAAAGAGCGCGGCCGCCGCCACGAAGGCCAGCGCCACGACGCCCACGGCCTTGCGACGCTCGAGCGGCACCCGGGCCACGAGCGGATCCAGGCTGACCGCGAGCAGGAGTCCCAGCAAGACGAGCAAAAAGATGTCGAAGGTGCGTACCACGAGATAGGTCAACGCCACGGCCGCAGCGATTTTGACCAAAGCCAAAACCGAAACGTCCCGCAGGGGCAAGCGCTCGGAGGGGGAACTCATTGCGATAGAATTTGCAAAGCCCGTTCCAGCCCCGCGCGAGCCTGGGGCGCCTCCCCACGCGATGAACAAAGACAAAGCGCCCCGCCGCCGCCATCGAAAGCGGCGAGCTCGGGGCGCTTTGACCCTTCACGCACGAAAGGAGCGAGGGCGCCTACTCCGTCGGCAGGACTTCTTCGATCCACGACCAGATCAAGATCTGGCGCACGGTCTCGGGAAAGCGGCGAAGCGCGCTCGCCCCAAAGCGGCAGCGCTTGCCCGTGTAGCCCTCCACGAGCTCGACCAGCTTGACGAGGTCAAAGTTGGGGTCGTTCTTGAAGACGTTGCCGTTGGGGTAGTACCAGCGACCGGCGTCGGAGAAGTTGCCCGCCACGAAGGCGTACTTGCCGTTCGGGTACTTGAAGGAGCCCGCGTCGGAGTAGTTGCCCGCGACAAAGGCGTACTTGCCGTTCGAGTACTTGTAGGATCCGGCGTCGGAGTAATTACCCGCCACGAAGGCGTACTTACCGTTCGGGTACTTCCAGCTGCCGGCATCGGAGTAATTCCCCGCGACAAAGGCGTAGTTGCCATTGGGGTACTTCCAGCTGCCGGCGTCGGAGTAGTTACCCGCCACGAAGGCGAACTTGCCGTTCGGGTACTTCCAGCTGCCGGCGTCGGAGTAGTTGCCGGCCACGAACGCGATCCCGCCGCCGGGGTAGTAGATCATGCCCGCGGGATTCTCGGGATTCGCGCAGATCATGCGCTGCAGCTGCTCCGATTCCGAGCGATCCGCGCCCGCGCCCACCATCGCGGCCAGCGCGTGGGCGTAACGGCATTTATCGTGGGGCAGCTCACCGGGGCCTGAGCCCGGTCCGCGGCGATCGCCCAGCAAACGCTTGAGCTCGCGCACATGCCCCAGGGCTTCGGCCAGCTCGCGCGGCGGCAACGCGCCCGCCTCGCCTTCGGCGAGCGCCGCGAGCTCGCGCAGCTCCTGCGCCAGCCCCGAGTTCGCCGGGGTCGAGAACACCGAGAAAGCCACCACCAAGGCGGCGATCAGATTGAAAAAGCGTTTCATCGTAACCTCCAAACAAAGAAGCCCCAAAGACCAGCCGCCAACGTGCCAGGCTTTCCCGTCCGGTAAAGCGCAATCGCCCCGAAGCCCACCCGATCGATCGACTGAGGCCGCAAATCGTTTCGGGAAAGGGGAAACTCGGCCCACGCCGATTCGCAATGGGCATACGGGGCTTAAGGCTTAAACGCCGTGCAGGAACTCAAGCGCGCTCTTAAGGACGTGTTCCCGCGACAGATCTCCTTCGATGCGCCGCACGGGGCAGCGCTGCCTTGCCAGCCAAGCTTCGCGCCTGGGCAAACTCCGACCGCCGAGAATCCCTTCGTCGTACTGCCTCGCCCACTCGATAAACTTAAGGTGCTCAACGTGCATGTCGCCGCCCTCAAGAATTCTCGTGCCGTGGCGCACTCTTTCTCTTTGCCTAAGGCGTTCAGCCCTCGCCTCGCGGGGCACGTACAAAAAGATCACGTGCGTGAAAAGTGGCTCAAAGGGCGCGCTCCAGGAGTCCATCGACCCCGAGCAAATCCACCGATCGTGCCGATTCAAATCGGCCAGAAGCGCATTCTGCCGCGAGCCGATATCGGTGGCCTTGATAAATGGCGGATCCGTCTTCTCCCAGTAATAAGCATCACAATCAAAGACGGGAATGCCGAGATGACGAGCCAGCGCCTCACCCAAAGAAGAAACCCCACAACCCGAAGCTCCTAAGATATGAACTCGAGGCATCGTGCGCAGACTCCCCTTGCTAGAAGCGGAAAAACTCGATCAGATCCACGTCGAGCGCCTTAGCGAGCTTTTCGAGCGACCTAACGGTGATCGACTTGGGCGTCTTGCCTTCCATCGCTTGGATGTACTTGTAGCCAATACCGGTCTTTTCAGCCAACTGCTCCTGCGTGAAGCCGGCCTTCACCCGCAGCGCCTTGATCCGCTTAGCTACTTGTTTCTCCGCCTGGTACTCGTGTCTCAAGCATGCTCAGTTCGAACTCACCAGGCACCCCAATCTCGAGCACTAGTAAACAACAATGGTAAGATACCAGAACAGAGCGCGCCCCCAAACTAAGTACTTTCCCATCGCGCTAAAAGCCCAATCATACAGACAGGTTTTGCGGGCACTAAATATTCTCAGTTTATCATCCGAAGCACCTATCTAAGGACACCCCAAATTAAACCACGTTTCAGGAGTTGCCGATGTCGATTAAGTCCCTAGAAATTCGCCGATTCAAGAGGCTTGAACGGTTTGACTTGTCCAATATCAGGCCTGTTTCCATTCTCATTGGCGCTAACAACTCGGGAAAAAGTAGCGTACTGCAGGCACTGCATTTTGCCGTAGCCGTCGCTCAGACCTCAAAAGTCATCGATTCGGTAAACTGGAGAGCCGACAAGTACGAGCTATCCTTTTCCCCGTCTCAACTGCTTTACTCGCCGGTAGGCGACGTCATGACATTGGGCTCTGGAGGCTTGCTCGTAGAAGACACCACAAAACGAATCGAAGTCATGTTAACTGATTCGGCCGGCCGATCATGTGCAATTAGCGTTCGCAGAGGAAGGAACAAGAACGTCCAAGTGGCCCTGGAAGGCAGAGAGCTAGGTGAAATCCTCCAAGACCTAAACTCTCCGTATACCGTGTATGCTCCGGGCTTGGCGGGAATCGCCCGACACGAACAGCTTATGAGCCTAGGGCTCGTAAAAAGAATTGCCGCACGAGGTGACGCCAACCTCGCCTTGAGAAACATTCTCCTTCATCTAAAGAAGCAGAAAGATGCATGGAACGGATTCATGCGAGATCTGCGAAATATCTTCCCGCATATAGACATAAGGATCGCCTTCAATGAGAGCGTGGACGAACACATTGACGCCAGCTTCAGTCTTGGAGACGAGTTTCCATGGCTGCCGATTGATGCTGCCGGCACCGCTATTCTGCAGTCCGTTCAGCTCCTGTCGTACGTAGCGTTATTCAATCCAAAAATCTTAATCCTGGACGAACCGGATTCACATCTACACCCAGACAACCAGCGCAAGCTTACAGAGCTGGTGGAGGGGATTGCCGTATCTCGGGGGATCCAGATTTTCGTAAGTACCCACTCAAGACACGTTATCGATGCGACTACCTCTACTACGTCGGAAGTAGTGTGGTTGAACGATGGCGTGAAAGTGGAGACCCAAAACTCCGAGGTCAGCCGTCGCCTACTCGACCTGGGGGCGCTTGATTCTCTCGACTACTTCGCCAACGGCGCAACAAAGTATATTTTTGCTTCGGAAGACTCAAATACCGCCGCACTAGAGACGATCCTTGAAGCCAATGGCTATGACCTGGAAGAAACTAAAATTGCCCCTTATCACGGCTGCACAAAACTGGAGTCCGCGATAGTTCTTGGGTCGTTCTTGAAGCAGCATGCAAGAGAAGTCAGATTCATCGTTCATCTAGATCGAGATTACATGTCGGATGATGAGGTTAATGCCTATCGGACTTCCCTGGAAGCGGAGGGGCTCGAGCTCTTTGTCACAAAAGGAAACGACATAGAGACTCATTTCTTGAACCCCGCCCACTTGGCAGCACTAAATCCGGGAGCCTCTGTCGAGACTTGCGCAGCAGTGCTGGCGGAAGCAATTCAAGATTCGAAAGATGAATCGATAAAGGCCATCGTTGAGACCAGACTCCAGAGAGCTAACAAGCGACGCGGTGTTACCGGCGAAAGCGTTAGCCCTGGCGATATAGCGATCCAAGCAAGCAGGGACTACGAGAGCGATTCCTCGAAATACACCAAGGGAAAGCCTACCCTCAAAGCCGTGAAAAGGAGGCTGCAGGCAGCCTTGCGGACGAATCCCCGGATCGAGTCTCCATCGGATCACCTCAAAGATGAAACCTTAAGGCAACTGCGCAGTTTGGCAGGGTGATTGATCTGAACCCCAAGCCGAATCGGATGTAGCCAACTACAGTGACACGCCGAAATTTCCGGACATTTCAGCGAGCGGAACGAGAGTGAGCTCCCGGTTTATGGGTATCTGAGCTTCTTGGGATTTGGCTCGAAGGCCGAAAACGGTCGATCTTAAATGGAGCGGGAGAAACGAGCTGTTTCTATTCAACCATTTCGATAGCTTGAAAAGCGCTGGCAGGGTTTGGCAGGGAATCGCGCTTCGGCGATCATTTCCTGCGAAGAATTCGCCGGTAGAAAGCCCCCACTGAGGACTGCTTCGACTGCAACTTGATTCTCCGCTTCCAGGTATCAGCTTCGAACTCTTTGAGCGTTCCCGCGGTGAGAAATTTTGAATCGACGTTTGAGTAAAACACCTGCAACGGACTGCTGAGCTCGTTCAAGATCTTACTGAAATCCCAGGTCGCCTTGATGGTGCTCCTGCCCAATCGTTCATAGGTGATATGGGCTTGTTGCTTGTGCAGCCTTGTTTTTTCGCTCGCGAGGAAGTCACTTTTTTGTGGGCGCAAAGTAGGCCAAGTTGCAGGCCCGCGAAAAAAATCTTCTGCAATAATGTCGTCCTCCTTGGGTTGATCGGGTGCATAGAGGAAATCGAACACATTGCGAAAATGAACGGCAAAAGAAAGAATGAGGGCATTACGTAGAATGGTGTACTCGGGAGACCATCGCCGAATTTTTTGGTGGGCCTCGGCACACATTCGAAGAGCGATGATTTCCTGCAATACCCAGTCCTGAGCCCCTCTCAATACGTCTCTTGACCTGAGTGGCCTAGGTTTCACAGACTTTGGCATAATACCCCTAAGTACTTATATATAAAGTATTGAATTTACGTGGCGGTAACTATATTTTTTGCGCTGATATATCTTCTAAAGCGTAATTTATACGCTTAAAATATACTAATGTCTATCAGAAGGGGTATCACAGCCGACGGAAGGGATCGCCTTAGACTCCTGACTAGAAACGCCAAGGGGCCAATTAATAGAGATCTCGCTGCTAAGGTATGGAGCGTGCCGACCGCTCAGGCCACCCGCTGGCTTATTGATCTAGCCAACGCTGGCTGGCTCCTCCGGGTAAAACGAGGTTCTTACCTCGCCGTACCCGCAGACATAAGCGCTTCGGATATGACAGCCGAAGATCCCTGGATTCTTGGAAGCGCGTTATTTGCACCGGCCTATATCGGAGGTTGGAGTGCCCTTGAGCATTGGGAGCTAACTGAACAGGTTTTTGCTTCAACCATGGTATTCACTTCAAAACGTGTTCGAAAAACTTCGACTGAACTCGGAGGGGCGCGTTTTCAAATTAGAACAATCGATCAAGGCAAATTTTTCGGCCTAAAATCTGTGTGGCGTGGATCAACTCGCGTTCAAGTCAGCGATCCTACGCGAACCATGATTGACCTATTCAATGACCCGTCGATTGGCGGCGGCATTCGTCCAACAACTGAAGCTCTACAAATATATCTCCGCCGGAATGACTCAGATCTCAAACTTCTAACGCGATACGCCGCCGACATGAGCAATGGCGCAATTTTCAAACGTCTTGGATTCGTTGCGGAATCGCTTGGAATTGCCGATTCCCGCTTTATCGAAGAATGCCAAGCTCATCTCAGCAAAGGATTCTCCAAGCTCGATCCGACACTTGAAAGCAAAAATCTCTCGACGAAGTGGCGTCTTTGGTACCCCGACTCATGGAAGAACGAGGAGCGAGTCCGTGATCGATAAAACTGAAATAAATGAATTAGCAAAATTGCAAAACCTTCGTCCCGAAGTAGTCGAGAAAGACTACATGCTGGGCTGGATTCTGGCGGGAATTGCAAATCATAACGAGCTTGGTCCAAAATGGATTTTCAAAGGCGGCACATGTCTCAAGAAATGTTACTTTGAAACCTACCGATTCTCCGAAGATTTGGACTTCACCCTCAAGGATGAAACCCATCTTAACGTTGATTTTCTAAAAAACGCATTCTCCGAAATTGCAGATTGGGTTCACGATCAGAGCGGCAATACAATTCCTAAAGATCGCCTGCACTTTGACCTGCATCCAGATCCGGAAAAGAAATACGTAGAAGGCAGGGTTTATTATCAAGGCCCGAGCGGACGAGCCGGCAGTCTTCCGAGAATTCTACTCGATCTCACTAGCCGGGAGTTACTCGCTTTACCGCCTTCTTCGCGATCAATTCACCATCCATATACCGACCGACCTACAGCTGGGTTTACAGCGAATTGCTATTCCTACGAAGAGGTCTTCGCCGAAAAAATACGAGCTCTAGCAGAGCGTTGCCGTCCTCGCGATCTTTACGATGTCGTTCATCTTTACCGCAATGAGCAATTGCTAGACGACAAAGTCGTCGTTTTTGAAACCCTAAAGAGAAAATGTGAATTCAAAACAATTCCCACTCCGACACTCGACTCCATCCAGAATCACGAGCGAAAAGATGAATTGCATAGTCAGTGGGAAAACATGCTTCGACATCAGCTAGCCGCGCTTCCGCCCATTGACAGCTTCCTCTCCGAGTTGCCCAATTTCTTCGACTGGCTTTTCGAAGAGGAAGATCCAGAAATTGTTGCCAGCCAGGAAGAAACAGAAGATCTCGCTATTCCTGCGCCAAAAGTGACACGCCCGACTTCGGACATACCCGCACCGATTTCTGCAAGATTTATGGGCATTCAACCGGGAGCATCGACACTCGAGAGAATTCGTTTTGGTGCAGCAAATCGCCTCTGTTTGAAGTTACGTTACAGCGGAAAAGTTCGAACCATTGAACCATATGCAGTTAAACGAACCATCGCTGGATCTTTGTATCTAGCTGCATTCGAGCGTGAAGAAAGAAGAACCAAGAATTTCACCATCGACAAGATTGAGGGAATTGAACTTACGGAGACTCCATTTACCCCGCAGTGGCCAATTGAGGTTACCGCGCATGGAACCCTCAATATCGCGCAAAATGTTTCAAGTGCCCCCTCAAGATCGCGTTCGTCTCGTTCATATGGTTCGGGGATCAAATACGTCTATCGCTGCCCCACTTGTGGCAAGCTCTTTTACAAGAGCCAGATGGATTCATCTTTGCGAACGCATAAAAATAAACGCGGAAGCCAGTGCTACGGAAGTTATGGCCACTACGTACGTACTAAATACCACTGATTGACCGCCGCCTTGCTAAGGCGACGGTCAATCTTCAAAAGTTGAAACGCTCATTTCCTTTTCTTCCGACAGCGACCCGATAGTTCAAATTGCCACTCATTTTTCATAACTCCTTTCGAGTAGTTGTGTTCTGAAACTCGAATGGCTGGGAATTTTTTCTCGAAGTTCAACAAATTTGAATTTCGAGAAAGTTTTCTGAGGCAAAACTGCGGTGGCAGGGGTTTGGCAGGGAAGTGAGCTGATTTCAGCTTATGCCGAGTGATGTGCGACCCAAGAATGGATTTAGACCTTCTGTAGATTTAGCTACTTAGTTTTCTTGATTTTTTGGATTTTGCGATTTCGTACAAGGGTTCTCCCCGGGTCGTAGTGGGTAGATAGGGCACGGGATCTTTATCTGTAAGA
>ERZ761607.1717-NODE-1717-length-25940-cov-7.916013_pt1 | contig 25940 bp, 25 predicted proteins | sample MGYA00511164_ERZ761607 | MGnify/ENA primary metagenome ERZ761607 (study PRJEB28899, sample SAMN02445080) | bioreactor sludge metagenome | biome: EBPR sludge | place: Australia: Brisbane, Thorneside Wastewater Treatment Plant | collected 2011-06-22 ... | reverse complement strand
ATCTTCATTAGAATTTTATTTCCCATAAAACAGCGATGAGGATTTTCCTGAAGCCCCCCCCATCAGGGAGCATCCGACGAAGGAGGATAATCCCAATCAAATCTTCATTAGAATTTTATTTCCCATAAAACAGCGATGAGGATTTTCCTGAAGCCTCCCCCATCAGGGAGCATCCGACGAAGGAGGATAATCCCTGGATAATTGATCGGTCTTAAAAAATGTGCAAAGGAATTTAGCTAATAAATTTTTCCTTGTAAATGAATCGGATAATCTTAAAAAAGAAAGATTGAAAAAACCGGAATTCCCTTACTTCACATCTACAACCTCAATGCTGAAAACAAGATCCGCATTTGCAGGTACAACTTCAGGAATTCCCTTTTCCGCATATGCAAGGGCAGCGGGACTGAATAATATCGCCTTTTCTCCTTTACGCATTGTTTTCAGTGCTTCATCCCAACAAGGCAGCGTGCGCTCAAGTCCGATTACCAGGTCATGCGTTTTGCCGTATTGGTGAGATGAATCAAACAGCTTACCGGTAGAATAGATCCATCCGTAAAAATGAATCGACACGGCCTGGGCATCTTTTATCAAAGCACCGGACCGTTCAACAGTACGGTATACAACTAATCCGGAAGGACGTTTGTCACCTTTCATTTTGTCGACGATTTCCATTTCGAAAACGAGATCGGTATTTGGAGGAATCAGTTTTCCATATCCTTTTTTCCCATAACCCAATTTCGCCGGAACTTTCATTCTGACTTTATCTCCAGTTTGCAACAAGGGCAGAGCATCATCCCAACCTTTAACCGACATATTTACACCTACAAAATAAGGCAGAGGCATTCCGATAGGATCACTTGAATCGAACACCGTTCCATCCGGCAATTTCCCTTTGTATTTGATGCGAACTACATCACCTTTCCCAATGGAAGTCCCTTGTTCTGTGCGCTCGAGAATTTCAATACTTACTCCACCCGGCGAACGCAATTCCTTAACACTTTTCTGATCGAACACCGTAGTATCCATTACATCCTTTTGCAACATAGAATCGATATCAGGCAAAGTGGCATTGACACTGGTATCCTGATGTTTTGCTCCGAGTGAATCTGCTTTTTCTTCCTCACCTTCTACTCCACTAAATCCTCCCGAGCAGGAAGCAAATAATGCGATGACAATAAATGGAATCAGATTTTTCATTCAGCTTTTTTTATGTCCATTACTTCAAGATCGTAAACCAAAGGAGCTTGCGGAGGAATCTTATCCATATCACCAATAAGTCCGTATGCACGGTTGTAAGGCATGATCACTTTTGCTTTATCACCTTTACGCAAATAAGTCACCACTTCGTGCATTCCGTTTTCAACATGGTCCATTGCCACCATAAATGATTCGGGCTCTCCTTCTGATGAATAGCAAAGCGTATCACCTTCCAGCAGACGGATTTCATAATTGACAAATACAATATCACCTTCTTTAGCAAGAGGAGAAAGTGTGTCGCCCTTTTTGTAAACCATGTAGCGAATCCCTGTTCCTGAGGTTGTCATTTTCCAATTGCGGCGGCGAATATAATTCCGAATAATCTGTTCTTCCTCTTCTGTCCAGCCACGATTCATTTCAATCATATTTTCCTTGATGTCTTCGTATTTCACTTCAATAACATCAGGCGCCTTCTCCTTGCAGGAAAACATCAATACGGTAACAAAAAAAAGGATTGTGAATTTATGCATGTGTTGCCATGAATGCGGGGTAAATACTCTTCCATTTTTCAATCAGCGAATCCATATCCGATTCCCAAATACCACCGGCAGCATTGGTATGACCGCCACCGGAAAAATATTCTTTTGCAATAAGGTTTACGGGAACTGAATCTTTTGAACGCAATGAAATTTTCACTTTATCCTCATGTTCCACAAAAATCGCTGCTGCACGTATTCCTTCAATGGCTAATCCGTAATTCACCAATCCTTCTGTATCGCCTTTCTGATGATTGAATCGTTTCAACTCTGCTTTGCTTAATACGAACCATGCAGTCTGATTGGCCTTATCAACTACCATCTTTTCAGATAATGCATAGCCTAATAATTTCAATCGTCCTTCAGATTGTGTATCGAAGAGTTGATTATGAATTTTTGCATTTTCAATTCCAGTTCCAATTAATTCTGCAGCGATCTGATGAGTTCGTGGCGAAGTGCAGGAATAGCGGAATGAACCGGTATCTGTAACCAAACCACTGTATAAACATTGTGCTGCATCGCGTGTGATGTGCTGCTTCATGTCCATTGCCAACAGTAATTCTGTTACCATTTCGCAGGTAGAACTGTGGGCTGTATCTGAAAACCTTACGGCAAATTCATCAGATGGAAAGGGATGGTGATCGATCAATACCCGTGGCGCTGTTGCTTCAACTAAAAGCGAAGCCAGGTTTCCGGTTCTGTCGAGGGAATTATAATCGAGGCAAAAAATGAGGTCGCTTTGTGAAATCAGTTCCGCACAACGATCCGGTTCCTTATCGTGCAACAAAATTTTTCCTGCTCCTGGCATCCAGGCAATAAATTGTGCAAAGCCATCGGGTAAGATCACGTTACAATCCTTTCCCGCATGAGTAAGTGCATGAAATAATCCCAGGGTAGACCCCACTGCATCTCCGTCAGGACTCTTATGAGCAGTAATAACGATGTGTTCTGCTTTTGCTATCAACTCTGCTATTTTCCCTGCTGGTATCATATTGGACTGAATAAAAAAACCCGTTCTAATACAGAACGGGTTGAAATGATTTTGTTACACAATTATTTCCACCCACCGGCTTGTGGTCCCATTTGTTGCTCGATGAGCAGACCAACACAGGCAAAACCTTGTGGTGAAAGTGAATTCTTTGGTTTATCCCCTACTGAAGGCAATACAACACGAATGATTAAGGTACGATCCTGGTCGGTTGTAAATTCTACCCATTGCTTATTGGAGTCTTCTGCGTTATTGTAGCGGGTCACCGGTTTTTTACCGTAAACACGACGCGTTTTTTCAACTGTACGAGTTTCCATGATGGGGTTACCGTCCTGATCAACCAAAATATTTCCGTCTTTATCGGTCTTGGGAACTTCTTCAGTAACCATGTACTTTTCGGTTTGAGCCTGTGTTTTGCGCTCAACGATCTGGAACATGATCTTTCCCTGGATCTGAGGATCGAGTGAACATAAAGAAATACGATAGTTCACGTTTTTGAATACTGTAAATGAAACTTCGGTGGTATCACCGTAAGCAAAGTTACCGTAGCGCGACTGACCGGTTACTGTCCATGCAGGTTCGCCTTTCGTGCCTTTCTTTTTTCCTTCTTCCTTACGGACGTTGGTGCATTCGAATTGAACGCCTTTGCACTTTTGTGCCTGGACCACCACCGGTGAAAGGAGGGCAGTAAGAAGAATAATAGCTGAAAATCTCATATCTAACTCTTTACGGTATTTATTAGTTCTTTGCTTCTACATATTTTGTACGCAGTTCCTTAACCTTGTTGGTAAGGTCTTCGTATGTTTCCTTGCTGAACTTGAATTCAGCATTTCCTGAGAAGTTCAGTTTATCACCGGTATTCTCAGTAGTAATTTCCTTTTCTACAACTTCAAGCGTTTCGTAGATCATCTGGATCTCTTCGAGCTGAGCAATTGTCATGCCAACGGCAGGATCATCGTTGTACTTACGCATGAATTCGATAACGTTGGTAAGGGTATGTCCCTGTTGTGCCATACGCTCGATAAGCGGGTTTTTGTCTTTATAAGGACCTGCAAGGTTAGATACCACATAGATACTTTCCACCCATCCACCGGCAACTACCAGTGCGAGAATGTTACCACGGTCGTTTTCTTCCAGGTAGTTATAGGCATCAAAATAGGTCTCATTGGAAATGCTTACCAGCGAATCACCTTCAGTTAGGTTTTGCTCGATGCGCTTGAAAACCGATTCATCAAATGCAGATGAAATATCAAGTTCATTCCCCATTTTCTCAACGGCCTTGAAATACTCAAGTGCAGACTGACCAATTTCATAGCAGGATGCGTAGGCAAGGTCGGCAGAATAAATACCAAAATTGAGCGCCTTGAAACGGGTTTCGGTATACTTTTCAGTGTTCGCAACAGGGTTCATCAGTTCAGGACGACTCTTTCCTCCGATTTCCTTAATTACAGAGAAAAATTCGTTAGGTGTTGGAATCTGGTAAAATACCTTGGGTTCTGTAGGCTCAACTACTTGATTGGTATCAACAACAGTGGTGACAGATGAAGTTTCTTCTCCGCCTCCGCAACCAGCGATTGTAGCCGACATCAGTGCAGCTGCAAGAACGATCCGGGATCCTTTGTTCATGGGTTTGTCTGGGTTAAATGAGGTAACAAAAATAGTAATATTTCCATTCCTGCAACGGTCGGGCCAAAGGTTGTTGAGGATTGTCCGGAGCCGGTATTTTTATACCTTTGCGCCCTGATTTGAAAATTTAAGCAAAGCTATGGCTACCAACAGAACATTTACTATGATCAAACCCGATGGTGTTGAGAACAAAAACATCGGAAAAATCCTTGACCTCATTACCAATTCCGGATTCCGTATTATTGCAATGCGTTATACCCGTTTAACAACCGAACAAGCTTCAAAATTCTACGAAGTTCACAAAGAACGCCCCTTTTACGGTGAACTGGTTGAATACATGACCTCCGGTCCTATCGTAGCCGCGATTCTTGAAAAAGACAACGCAGTAGCCGAATTCCGTAAGCTCATCGGAGCTACCGATCCTACTCAGGCTGAGCCCGGTACAATCCGCAAACTGTATGCTGAATCAAAAGCAAAAAATGCAGTACACGGTTCCGACAGTGATGAGAATGCTGAGATTGAAGGGAACTTCTTCTTCAGCGGTTTCGAAAGATTCTGAATCTAATATCCCTGAAGCGGGTGATTGACACTCGCTTCGGGGCTATTTAAACACAATATCTTCAACCACTGCCTTTCCTGCGTGCTCGTTCAGTAGTTGAATAATACGGGTTTTTCCCATCATTAATTCTTCGCGTAGCACAGAAGAATCGAGGAGCACAAACAATGTTTTATCCTTAAAATACAAATCCTTTGTACGACGTGCAATAGGAGTTCCCATTACACTTTCCCAGGATGATTTCACGTCCATCTGATCCATCTTACTATCCAGCTTAAAGGCTTCGAGATAACGTTCAATGGCGGCTTTTAAGGTTGTTTGATTGCTTTTCCGCTTCATGCCAATGCCCCCTGTTCGATAATAAATTCTTTGTGCTCAACTTTGAGCTGATCGAGTAATCGCGGTAGTTTTTCCCGGTCGGTATCCGTTACAAACACCTGACCAAATCCCGGGGCTGTAACCATTTCCATCATCCGTGATACACGGTGCTCATCCAGTTTGTCGAAAATATCATCCAGCAATAAAATCGGCGCTTTCCCTTTTACCTCTAATAAGTGATAATACTGGGCAATTTTTAGCGCAATCAAAAAACTCTTCTGCTGACCCTGTGAACCAAAGCGCTTAATGGGGTGACCACCCATTTTAAAAATCAGATCATCCTTGTGAATTCCCACCTGTGTATATTCCGTTGCTCTATCACGGGGAAGTGAACGTTTGAGGACAGAAAAAAAATCATCCTCGCTGAGATCGGATTTGTAATCGATGGTTACCTCTTCCTTACCACCGGAAATGATTCGGAAAAAACGGGTAAACAGAACAGAAAATCCTGACAAAAACTGATGACGGTTGGCATGTATAGTTCTTGCCAGCTCAACTAAACGAATATCCCAAACCTCAAGCAATTCCTGACTGTATGAACCTGTTTCGCCAAAGCGTTTCAGCAAGGCATTGCGCTGGGCAAGTACTTTGTTGTAATCGATTAACTGCTCGAGGTAATGACGGTCATACTGACTGATGATGGTATCAATGAATTTTCTTCGCACTTCGCTCCCCTCGTTGATCAGGTCGGCATCAGCGGGAGAAATCATTACAAGGGGAATTTGTCCAATATGATCGCTCAGCCGGTCGTACTCCTTTTTATTTCGCTTGAAACTCTTTTTCTGACCCTTTTTCTGGGAACAGGAAACCTCTACTGACTCCCCCTTTTCTTCGTACAGCCCCTGGACCATAAAAAAAGATTCCCCATGTTTAATGTTCTGAATATCAGATAAATTAAAGTAGCTTTTACAAAATGAGAGGTAATGAATTGCGTCCAGAATATTGGTTTTCCCCTCCCCGTTATCACCCAAAAGACAATTCACACCCGGGCAAAACTCCAGGCTGAGATCGCTGATATTTTTAAAGCTAAAAAGGGAAAGTCGGGCAAGTTGCATGTGCTGCAAAAGTAGCTATTTAGCCCCCATTCGCTCAAGAGATTGACAAAGGACTTCGTTTGGGTTGAAAAAAAGTTATTTTTGCACTCCAATTCATTGTCCATGTCAGAACAGAACACATCCGAAAACAATTCCTTTTTCAAAAAGGCAGAGCGCTATGTACGTGAAAATCAGAGAAGTCTGATCATTATCGGCGGAGTTGCGCTTACCCTTGTGCTGGGTTTCTTTGCGTACCTGAAGTTTTATAAAGGTCCAAAAGAAGTAGAAGCGCAGGATGCAATGTGGAAGGCACAATACTATTTCGAGATTGATTCTTTCAATCTGGCGATTAATGGAACGATCGATCCTAAAACCGGTGAAAGTTATGCAGGATTTCTGCAAATCGCCGATGAGTACAGCGGAACACAAGCCGGAAATTTGGCCAACTATTACCTTGGTATTTGTTATTTGAACCTGGGCCAGTACCAGGCTGCGATTGATGCTTTGGAACAAGTTGATTTGAGTGATCAGATCATTCAACCAATGGCCATCGGTGCATTAGGAGATGCGTATATGGAGTTGGGCGATATTGAAAATGCCATTTCCAATTACGAATCCGCTGCAAAAGCATCTTCGAATCAATTCACTTCACCCCTTTATCTGAAGAAAGCTGCTTTGGCGCTTGAAGAAACCGGTGATTATAAAAAAGCACTCGACCATTACGAAAAGATCCTTAAGGATTACGAAGGTTCAGACGAAGGCCGCGATATTGAAAAATATATTGCCCGTGCTAAAGGTCGTGCCGGTATTACAGAATAATGGCTACCTCGGGTAAAGATCTTTCTTCCTACAACCCGAATGATGTCCCCAACGGGACTGCGTTCAGCATTGCGATAGTGCGTGCAGAGTGGAATCATGATATTACTTCCGCACTCTATAAAGGCGCATTCGATACATTAATGGACAATGGCGTAAAGGAATCGAACATTACTTCCATTCACGTACCCGGTGCATTTGAATTGCCGGTAGCTGCCAAATGGATAATTGAACAGAAAAAGCCAGATGCGGTTATTGTTATTGGTTGTGTAATTCAGGGTGAAACAAAGCATTTTGATTTTGTTTGCAATGGTGTTACGCAAGGAGTAATGGATCTCAATCTTTCCACCGGAATTCCCGTAATTTTTTGTGTGTTGACCGACAATACCCATCAGCAAAGTGTGGATCGTTCAGGCGGAAAACATGGCAATAAAGGCATTGAATGCGCAGTTGCCGCTCTGAAAATGGCAGCCATTCGAAAGGAAATTTAAACCGTTCGTCAAATTTCCAAGTACCGAAATCCGACTTAAATACCTCATAATTAAGGAGGCGGGAACATGCATTCGTCTATTTATGGTTAGTGGTTAAACAGAATATGTCTATCTTTCGGCATGGATTTGATTCGCATTGAAGCCACTGAAGCCTCACCTTTCATTTTACTGGACCCTGCAGGGAAAGTAGAAGTAAAAGGGCGTTCCATTCCTGAAGACGCATCTGCCTTCTTTTTTCCGATACACGATTGGTTGGAGCAATACACCAAACATCCTGCAGCAAAAACTACTTTTCTATTTTATCTCGAATACATCAATTCCATTTCTCAGAAAATGCTTATCGACATTTTCCTTCGTGCAAAGGAATTGAAGGACGCAGGTAAAGACCTGGAGATCTTTTGGTATTACGATGAAGAGGATGAAGAAATGTACGAAGAAGGTAACATCTTCCGTCAGAAATTAGGGCTTCCCATTCAGCTGCTGATTAAGCAGTAAACGATTAGCTTCTTAGTACCAGCAAAGGAAATTCTGCCATGCGGAGCAAAGTGGATGTTTTTGAACGATCATTCACCTGGAATTTATCCTTGTGTACAACCATTAGATCGATGTTTTTCTCTACCGAAAGTTGAATCATCACTGCTGCAACATCATCAGCAATAACGCGGGTGATGGTCACATCGTTACCGAAAAGGGATCGAACGTCATTGGAAAATATCTCGAATACACCTTTTGAAACCGGATTCTCATCGCGGCTAACGTGGATAATTTCTACTGTTGCATTAAAGATTTTTGCAAACAAGAGCAGGCTTTCGATATCTGCTTTGGACGTCTTTTCGTAATCGGTTGCAAAGAGAATGGAATTGAATGTGCCAACCTTGGCTCCGGCAGGAATTGCGAGCACCGGAACATTGGTTTTGCTGGCAACATTTTCGGTATGCGTTCCGGCAGAAAGCTCTGTAAGATTGCTTATTCCGTCGGTAGCCATAACCACCAGACCAATATCTTTTTTATGATTCAGTGCATTGATCGAATCAGAAAGTCCCTCAGGAGAAACAACAAATTGTGGTTCTTTCATTTGAGCAGAGCCAACATGAAAACCGAGACGTTCCATCCCCGTAAACACACGTTCCCTCGCTTCATCCGATTCGGAACCTGCTGAATGCAGAAATAAAAGTTGTGCATCACTTTTTTGGGCAATGATTGCTGCAATCCGTGCAGCCTGAAAAGAAGGTTCGCGAAAATCGACAGGGCAAACAATTGTACTCATTGGGAGAATTTTCATATTTTGGTACGAACATACCACAATTCAGGCGAAAGGGAAAATTGGGATTGCCTTTTAAGCCGGGAATTGATGAGTATCAGTTTATCCCGCTGGAATCATGACCCTGGTCATAAGCTGCGGAAAAACAGAGTTTCACCTTTGTAAAAAATTGAATTATGGAAAAAGATATTATCAAAAACCTGATGTACATGGCAGTGGGATACGCTTCCATGAACCGCGAACGCATTGAAGAATTTGCAAAAGAGCTTACCGCAAAGGGCAAAATGACCGAAGAGGAAGGCAAAAAAATGATTCAGGAACTTATTGATCGTTCCAAGCAGGTGAAAGAGGACATTGAAAACAAAATTGAAAATGTCAGCAAGGAGATTTACAACAGTCTTCACATTGCTACAAAAGACGAAATGGAAGAAATTCGCAAGCGACTTTCTGCTATTGAAGAGAAATTGAAGTAATTTTCCCGAATGATCGGATTTTTCTTCAGGCAGCTCAGGCATGCGCGTCGCTACAACAAAATTTTATCTGTGCTTATCAAGTACGGATTCGACGACTATGTAGCCTACCTCGAAGAAAACCATCGTTTCCCTCTCATCCGAAAAATCATTTCCCGTCAGCGCTTTAAACAGGCTGTTAATTATTCCAAATGGGAAAAAATGCGAAAGGTCTGTGAAGAACTCGGTCCGACCTTCGTGAAATTCGGGCAGATCATCTCCAACCGTCCTGATCTATTACCGGATGATCTGATCAATGAATTGAAAAAGTTACAGGATTCTGTTCCACCCTTCCCTTACAAACAAGTGGAGGAGATTCTGCATAAGGAATTCGGCAAACCCGTAGAAAAACTTTACGCCAGCTTCGACCCCACTCCTATAGCCTCGGCTTCGATGGCGCAGGTGCATAAAGCGGTTTTGCACGATGGTACCATAGTCGCTGTTAAAGTGCAGCGACCCGGTATTAAGGTGATGATCTCTCAGGATATTCTCATTATGCGCGACATTGCCAAGATGCTTGCACGGCGTATTCCTTCGCTCAAACAATTTGATGCCGAAGGTTTAGTTGAAGCATTTGCCGACAGTATTCAAAAGGAATTGGATTTCATTCACGAATCGTGGAATCTGCAGCGTTTCCGTCATCAATTCAGGGAAGATCCGGAGGTTTATGTTCCCAATTATTACAAGGAACTGAGTTCAGGAAAAGTGATCACGCAGGATTTCATTTTCGGTGTAAAAATCAGCGACCTTGAAAAAATAAAAGCACAGAATCTTGATCCGAAAATTCTGGCAAAACGAACGTTGTCGAGTTTTTACCGTCAGCTTTTTGATTACGGTTTTTTCCACGCCGATCCGCATGCAGGCAATATCATTGCGCAGGAAAACAATATTGTTGCCTACCTCGATTTCGGGATGATGGGTTCCATCATGAAACGCGATATGGAAAACCTCGGCAATCTGATTCTTGCCATTGAGGAAAAAAATGTAAAACGGATCATCCGCTACATTCACTTTTTGGGCGATATCTCCATCATCAACGATTCGCGTCAACTCGAATTCGATGTTCATGAGTTTGTAGGCAAATACAGCGCTGCCCAAAGCGAAAAATACCAGGATAATATTTCGGATATCCTCCTGGAACTAAAAGACATTATCATCAAACACAACCTGAAAGTTCCGGCGCACTTTTTCCTTCTCACACGGGCAATGGTATCAGCAGAAGGAATTGTTCGTCAGCTCGATCCAGAACTTTCGCTCACAGATGAAATTCGTCCCTACATCATCAGCATGATCAAGAAAGATCACGGCCTGGTTTCATTTGGACGCAAATTCTACAATTTTGCCAATGAGTTCAGCAGCTACATGGAAGATTTCCCCAACGATCTTCGTCAGGTTATGCGCATGGCAAAAAACGGTCAGTTCAAGGTCGACCTGCAGCACAAAGGCGTGGATCCTATGATTTACACCATGGAAAAAGTATCCCGGCAGATGGTTCTTACTATTCTCATTGCTTCCTTTCTGGTAGGCTCTGCACTGCTTGTAGTATCGCAGGTCCCCCCACTATGGTACGGAATGTCGGCCTGGGCCTGGTTTGGCTTTGGGGTGGTATTTGTGTTGCTGGTCTTAATGATCTCCTCACTTTCCAATTATTACCGTCCCGAAAAAGAGGATTGATGGCAGAATAGATATTTGTTATAAGTTAGGGGATAAGAGTAATAGGTTACTGTTCCCTGTTCACCATCCCCCAACAATTGTGAATAATTTCCCTCTTGTTTTGCTGTGAAAAAAGTTATTTTTGGCCACCCTCACAAAACGATTTAACCATGAGCAAAATCAAAGTAGCCAATCCCGTTGTAGAGCTCGACGGTGATGAGATGACCCGGATCATCTGGAAATTCATCAAGGACAAACTTATCCTTCCTTACCTCGACGTGGATATCAAGTACTACGACCTTGGAATGGAGAACCGTGATGCCACCAACGATCAGGTTACCATTGATGCTGCAAATGCCATTAAACAACACGGTGTTGGGATCAAGTGTGCTACAATTACTCCCGACGAAGAACGTGTAAAGGAATTCAACTTGAAGCAAATGTGGAAGTCGCCGAATGGTACTATCCGCAATATCCTCGACGGAACAGTATTCCGCGAGCCGATCGTATGTAAAAATGTTCCTCGTCTGGTTACTACCTGGGATTCTCCGATCATTGTTGGTCGTCACGCTTTCGGTGATCAGTACCGTGCTACGGATTTCGTGGTACCCGGCAAAGGAAAACTGATGGTGAAATTCACCGGTGAGGACGGAACTGTGATTGAGCAGGAAGTATATTCCTTCAACGGACCAGGAGTTGCATTGAGCATGTACAATGTCGACGAATCCATTCGTGGATTTGCCAGTGCATGTATGAACATGGCGCTTGTAAAAGGATGGCCGCTTTACCTTTCTACAAAGAATACGATTCTGAAAAAATACGACGGACGCTTCAAGGATATTTTCCAGGAAGTGTACGATGCAGAATTCAAAGACAAATTCAAAGCAGCCGGAATTACCTATGAGCACCGCCTCATCGATGATATGGTGGCCAGTGCCATGAAATGGAGTGGAAAATTTGTGTGGGCCTGTAAGAACTACGACGGAGATGTTCAGTCTGATTCGGTTGCACAGGGATTTGGTTCGCTTGGACTGATGACTTCTGTATTGGTAACTCCCGACGGAAAAGTGATGGAAGCAGAAGCTGCACACGGTACAGTTACACGCCACTTCCGCGAACACCAGAAAGGTAATCGCACTTCAACCAATCCTATCGCATCCATCTTCGCATGGAGTCGCGGATTGGCCTTCCGTGGTAAGCTCGACAACAACCAGGAGCTGATCAACTTTGCGGATGCACTCGAAAAAGTATGTGTAGAAACCGTTGAAAGCGGAAAAATGACGAAAGACCTCGCAGTATGTATTTACGGAGATAAAGTCACTGCCGATAACTACCTCTATACCGAAGATTTCCTTAATGAGATCGACAAAGGTCTGAAAGCCAAACTCGGTAAGTAAAAAAACAGAACACCGAATATCCTGCTCCGCAAGGGCAGGATATTTTTTTGGAACGAAATATGCGATAATACCTAAACCAGCGTTGTTAAACCTTGATCAAATCACTGCATATCCTGATAACCTTCCTGCTTTTTGGCGGATCAATCAGCTATGCACAAAACACAGGAACCAAAGGAAAGAATCCTCCACCGGCAAATGTTGAGTTACTCAATGCCGACAAAGTCATTTTCGATCAACGCAAAGGCGATGCCCAGCGCGCACTGGGTAATGTGCAGGTGCGTCACGACAACACCCTCATGTATTGCGATAGCGCATGGATCTACCAGAAGCGTAATGTTCTATTTGCGTTCGGACACCTCCATGTGAAACAGGGCGACAGTCTGAATATGTACGGCGATTCTCTTTTTTACGATGGCAATACCGGCTACGGAAAATTACGCGGACATATTCGAATGGTGGAGCTCGATATGAGCATGGAAACCGATTCGCTTGAATTTGTTTCGAAGGAAGGACGCGGATGGTATTCTACAGGAGGAATTATTCGCTCTGCAAAAAATAAAAATGTTCTCACGAGCAAATTTGGTGAATACCGATCGGCAAGCAAGGATATTTTTTTCTCCGGAGAAGTTATGCTGAAACATCCGGATTACACCATGACCTGCGATACACTTCGCTATCATACACCAACGGAAACCGCATGGTTTTATGGTCCTACCGTTTTGCGCACCAACGATGGTGTGATCCTCTGCGAAGGAGGATGGTACAATACACGAAAAGATCAATCGCGTTTTATCAAAAATGTTTATATGAGTAACGGCGAATACAAATTTCGCGGCGATACGCTCGATTATTCGCAGAAATCAGGACTGGGTACAGCACGCGGATTTTTTTCGCTTTACGACACAACTAACAAATCAACACTCTCCGGAAAATACGGATGGTTCAATGAAAAATTAAAATCTGCATTCGTAACCGACAGCGCATTAATGATGCGACCTTTCGACGATGACACCCTGTATCTTCATGCAGATACTTTATTTGCTTCACGCGAAGGTAAAGACAGCACTCAGTGGATGCGTGCGTGGCGAAATGTCCGTTTTTTCAGAAATGATGTTCAGGGCATGTGCGACACGCTCGATTACCATGAAAAAGATTCGGTGCTGAACCTGCTCGGCAAACCGGTAATCTGGCAGGATGATCAGCAATTAAGTGCACAACGTATGGAGGTGCATTTCAGAAATAAAGAATTGCATCGCATCGATCTCATCGGAAATTGTTTCATCTCTTCATTTGCCGATTCACTTTGCTATAACCAGATCAAAGGACGAACCATGCATGGCTATTTCAAGGATGAAAAACTATCACACATCTCCATTAAAGGAAATGGTCAGACCATTTACTACGCCGGAGAAAAAGGAAAACCGCTCATTGGCATGAACAAGGCAGAATGTTCGGATATTGATATTTACGTTGAAGAAAATAAGATCAGCAATATTGTTTTTCATACCGAGCCTACGGCTACTTTTTTTCCAATGACAAAGATTAATCCCAAGGATCGCTTTCTCAAAGATTTCGAATGGATGGGAGATCGTCGTCCGAAAAAGGTGGAAGATTTGTTTTAGGTTATGGTCCCATCCAGTCTGGCATAGGATAGGATAGCTTTGCTATCCTATCCTATGAGTGTACCCCGGACTGAAGCCCGGGGTTACATAAAAGGAATCGGAAAAATCCTCGGGCTGAAGCCCGGGATTTTGAGTATATTCGGCCCGGATATGGTTCTGAATCCCGATACTTCGGGAGGAGGATGAAAAGGGAATCCCGTGTAAACCGGGAGCTGTTCCCGCAGCTGTAAGTCCGGAGAGAAATCTCCATGCGTTCACATACACCACCACTGTTTGCTCAGGCATTCGGGAAGGCAACGCGAAGGATGAGCCAGAAGACCTGCCATTTCCGGGATGAGCCATCGTACAGCGCGCGTACCGCAACTCTTCTCAATTCCCAGGTTCTCGGGTAAAGAATCTGCGAATGGAGAACCTATTCCGTTTTTCCATTTGCGGACCTCTTTACTCCTTTGTTTAATTTTTTAATCCTAAAAAATGAAAAAGGAGAAAAAAGTGGTCCTGATGCTACTAACGGCGGTAAACGTATTCACCGCAAAAGCACAGGACAAAGACAGCAGCAAACTGCTTCAGGAAGTCATCGTTTCCGCCTCACGTATCGAGGAAGATCCATCCGCAACCACGCGAAGTGTTACGGTGATCGGATCAGATGAAATCGCAAAAATGGCTTACCGCAATGTAGGCGAATTACTCACCGCACAGGAAGGCATTTACGTGGTAGGTGCCAACCAGAATCCCGGAATGATCCAAACCGTTTTTATGCGGGGTACCAACTCCAACCAGACGATTATTCTTATTGATGGAGTACGCATCACCGATCCCTCATCGGTTAACAATGCCGTTGATCTTTCAGAGCTCTCTCTTGCCAATGTAGAGCGCATCGAAATTGTTCGCGGCTCACACAGCACTTTGTATGGTTCATCAGCCATTGGAGGAGTGATCAACATCATCACCAAAAAAGGAAAACAACAAGGACTAAGCGGAAGTGTTCTTGCAGAGGGCGGACTCTTTGCTCCCGAAGGAAAAAGTCTGAATGCACAAGTCTTCCTTAATTACAGAGATACCAGCAGCGGATTCTATGCTAATGCATCAGCGTACCGAATGAATTCGACCGGCATTGATGCAACGCTGGATACCGTAACAACAGCAGGTGTATTTAAAAACCGCGACAGAGACGGATTCGTAAAAACCGATATATCTGCCAGGATCGGTATTGATAAGAAAAAATTCAGTGCATGGACCAGTCTTCGTTTGCACGATCAGCAATCGGATATCGATCGAGGCGCGTTTAATGATGATGAGAATTACACACTCGATTTCAAACGCAAAGCCATAAGTGCAGGTATCGATTACAAATTCAACGAGAAAATGCGACTGAGTTACCTCGGCGGATTATCCATGATGGAACGTTATGCTGTGAATGATTCATCCGTGATCGATGCACTGGGAAATACCGATCAGACGTATTCCGATAGCCGAAACACAGGAGGACTGATGTCGCACGATCTGCAATTCACATATCTCTCGGATAAGATCCGTTTCATTGCAGGCGCATCCTTTTATCAGGAAACCATGAATCAGGAATCGTATTACATTAATACTGCCTGGATGTACGAAAGCAAGAGCAATCTCGATTCGTTGAATCTGCACATCAATACAATCTCTGCGTTTTCACAATTGCGATTGAACGGATCATTGATCAATGAGAAAGCGAAAAATTTCGATCTCACAATGGGTGGACGTTACATCAGCAACAGTAGTTTTGGTACTGCGTTTACCGGAGAGATCAATCCATCATTAAAGATTGGAGAAAAAGATCTGCTGTACCTCTCCTACTCTACCGGATTCAATGCACCATCGCTTTACCAATTGTATGCTCCCGACGATTTTTACGGTTACGGCATCACATTGGGAAATACCGGACTAAATGCTGAAATCTCACGCTCGTTCGAAGCAGGATTGAAACACCGCATCAGCAATACATCCTTGATGACCGTTTCCTGGTTCAGCAATCGCACTGAGAACATGATCGATTATGTGAATCTCTGGAACAAGAATTCATCCATCGACAGTCTGGGCTGGATGGATGGAGTTGGTGCAACCTATGTCAATGTTGGAACGCTTTACAGCAACGGCGTAGAAATCAGTTTGCGTTCGGAGCTGAGTGAAAAAGTGTACGTCATTGCCAATGCAAGTCTTGTACAAGGGAAAATTGTTCTTCTCAGCAAGGGAATCGACACCGCACAAACCAAAGGACACCACGTTCAACTTTACAGCAGCGGTGCATTCATTACTGGAGAAACGGAACAACTCGGACTCTCCCGCCGACCTACAACAGCACGCATCACACTTGGATGGAAACCGGTGAAAGGACTTGATCTGAGCACCACCCTCCGCATGGCAGGAGCGCGCAGTGATTTGTATTACGATTACAGTATTTATCCTTCAGGTGGTTTATCTACACTGCTTGTAAAAGACTACACCTTGCTTGATATTAATGCATCCTGGAAACACAATTCCGGTATTGGCGCGACATTGAGAATTGAAAATATTTTTGATACGCAGTATGCAGAGATCAATGGTTTTCGTACCAGAGGAAGGGGAGTTTATTTTGGTGTGAGGTATGTGTTTTGATTGGTGAACAGTGAACGATGAGCAGTCCTTCTACGCCAAAGCTTCGAAGGATACTATGAACGATCCTTCTACGATTAGGATTAGAAGGATAAATTGAAATAAAAATCCCCCATTTGCGCTGCGCGAATGGGGGATTTTTCGTTTGGCAGTAACTTCTTTCGTCGGTTTCGCCTGAAGGGGATTTCCTGAAGCAGAAACTATTCGCATGTTGATTTTGACTTCAGTCAAAATCAATCCCGACCGACCACCGGGAGCATCGGGATTAGAAGATTCCCATTAAAATATTCGCACATTAGCACATTAGCATATTAGCACATTAATTCAGTCCATCATCCCTTTTCCATCCATTATTTTAGGGAGGTATTTTTCGATGCGGGAAATTTTGGTGGCAGATTGTTTTGCTTGGGAGAAGAAAAGAAGATAACCACGCTGCCGTCCGGGGGTGAGTGATTCGAAGGCCTTTTTGAAAGTGGGTTTCTTTTTGAAGATCGCAGTAAGTTCCTCGGGATATTCGGGAGCGGGTTTGGCTTTGAAATCAACTTTTAATCCTGCTTTTTCAATCTCGATGGCTTCGAAGATGTAGTTGCGAATCTCCTGTTCGTGTTTTACGATGTCCTTAACGCTTGTGAAACGGATTTGTCGTGTTGCCTGTGAGTTATCGCCGGGTGCAGTGAGGAGCTTATCTGCATCGCTGAGCAAAGTGCCCTTAAAGAAGCTTATAGAGGCGTAATTCTTGAATGCAGCAACGATGGCGACATTGGCTTTGCCGTGTGTGTAACAGGGTACTCCCCATTTTACGGTTTCGGTTAGACCACAATCGAGCACGATGCTGCGCAGGGCCTTGAGTTCCTTGCTCCAGGTGTGCACTTTGCATTGGGGTGTTCCGCCCAAAGAGCAGCGTCCGCAGCCTTCGAGGAGGTAGGTTTCGATGGTGGTGGTCATTGGCATGGGTTCAAAATCAAAACTATTTATACAAAAACCTATTGAATTACGAATTAACCATTTTCATTTTACACCACCATCAAGGGAACCTGAATTTTAATTTTGCCTGATCATGATCTTTGAATGCGTTGCACTCTTCCAAGTAACTTCTCATTATATCAAAATTTTCTCCCGGGATCGTTGAACTGAACTTCCATGCCCGCAACATCATGCGAATATAAGCAGAAGGTTCTGCCTGTCGTGTGAGTTTACGAAGCGCTCCTACATAATCATCACGATAAACCGTAGGAATGATAATCTTTGCTTGATCAGCAGTTGTTAATTCAGCATTCATCATTACCCGGGCAATACGTCCATTTCCATCCAGAAAAGGATGAATTTCACTAACCATAAACATCATATAAACAGCTCTTGAAAAAGGATGTTTCAGAGCCTGATAATACTCGTATCCTTTTTTTAGCGTCCCTTTTACCAATCCATGATCGACAAAATAAGTTTCTCCGGCACGGTTGTTTTTGTCCTTAAACAAACCGGGATTTTTTGATGTCCTCGCACTCAGCAATACCTTGTGGCGATACAAGAGCATTTCAATTAATTGATCCGGATTACGCGGAATCAGGTTCATTTCTGCTTTGTTGGATACAATTTTAAAGGTTCCGAGAATGTCGTGTGAATCTTCATTTCGGTTTTGCATTGGGGTATCAGTAGAAATTATTTTTCGGGCATCCTCCAATTCAAATTCTGTCCCCTCAATGTAATTCGAAAAATAGGCTTCAAAAAAAGCAAAATCACGAAACGCATTTATGCTCTTGTTTTTATCAGGAATAAGGATAAATTCTTCTTTATTCAATGCAATAAAAAGTTTCTCGAACAATGCTATTCTAGTTGCATCATACGGGTTCCCGATTGCCCGAGCCATAGCTATTGGAGATTTCAGTATCCGGGAAGGATGAGTTGAAAGCAAAGCGCTTATGAGTTTGTTAAGTATAGCAAACTCACGATTCATTTCCAGCTGAACAGAAATACTTTTTGCCCTGTCTCTAAATTCATTCAATCCTTGTTCTCCCCTGGTGCGGATAATCGCTTCCAGTTTTTCTTCCAGATCACGAGTGGAGAGCGATTTCGATTGAGGACCTGACTGACGACTAACCTGTAAATTTTCAAGCATCGCGCGTTCCGGTTGAGAGACATAGAGCTCACCTGAAAATGGCAGATCACCTTCAATGGGCGGATAACCTTCCAAAAATCGCAGTGTAATACTCCCCAGAGAAATTTTCTTGGTATACGAATAGGTAAGAAAAATCTGACCCGAAGTTGTTGGCTGAAACTCAAATGCGGAACGATGACTGAGAATAGCACCGGGATAAAGCTTTCCCAGTATGGTAAACAGATTACGTTTTATGATAACATCGGGGTTGTCGTTAAAGTTCGAGCTGTAAATTCTGGGCGCGATCTTCCTCAATTTCCCGGCACTTTCCAATTCCGAAATCAATTTACCTGCGGCTCGGTTGCCCGTTGAGAAAACAACCTCCTGCAAGTGTAATGGTGAAGCATTTTCCATTATAAACAACTATCAGTTCGAATTTAGCTAAAATTTTCCATTTAAAGGCACTTTCATGTAGAAATTTTCTATTATAAAATAAATATTCAACATTACATACTTGATAAACAGTTAAATAAACAAACATAAGAAAAGCAACGAATTACTGAAAGATCGTAGAAATTTTTCCACTATAAACTGGAATTTGGTAGAATTTTTCCAGTATAACTTGAATTCACGGGGAATTGGAGGGAGATAACAGAAGGACACTTCGGAAGGATCAATGCGAGTAGAGTGCAGCAGAGAAAAACGTTAACAATCAAATCTTTGAATTCTTATTTACTATTTCAATTACCCTACTCCCTGGTAATCTTCCCGTCCTGGTGAATTTGATAGGATTGCTTGCCGTTTCCTCCGGCATCTACATGCACGCTTAGGTCTTCCCCGATACAGCCTTCGGAAGAGGCCCAAAATGGACTTCTTCCGCCATCGTCGTTGGCATATGTACCGGACCTATGGTACAGTGCAATCGTCATTTTGGATATCAGCTTACCTGCTTTATCGAATGTACACAGGTATTTTTGTGAGCCCTCGCTTTCAACATACTCAAACAAAATCCCATCAAACAACTTTTCCCGCAAGAGGGTATCAAGTTGATAATAGTTTGCGCGTATGAGATGTTCGGTGATCTGCTCCGTGCCTACTGTATCATGCTGCCAGATATTTTCAATGTAAACCGTTTCGGAATTAGCAAACAACTTGCGCTGGATAAACTCCCGGGTTAATAGGGACTTCCCCTGAAGGTAGTTTTTGTCGGATTTTGAGTATTGAATATAACCTGCATCAGAAGACGCTTCAAACTTCGACTCCCCGTAATTGATGCAGAGGGGTAAGCCGGAGGTCCAAACAACTGAACTATCCGGTGATAAAAAACTTGCCGTGTCTGAGTCTTCTCCATTCGCAGAATTGACCGACGCATTGCCGCTATGATTCGAACATGCGGAAATGGCAACAAATAGTGTCCATGCGAGTAGTGGTAGGATTGAATTCTTTTTATTGTTTAACATTGTTTCTAATTATGTAAATCTGTGAATCTCTATTCGTTCTGTTCACCAATCCGCGCAAAACGCAATAGTTCGCCCACAATCAGTGAATCACACACTAATTTATTCAAAATACCAAATTGCCTGTTTACCCTCACACTCAATTCTGGAATTACCCATTAGCACATTACTCTTCGTAACAGATTTGTTCAATTGAATGTAAAATCGATTGATAGTTGGCGAACCATATGCACTTGATAAATGTAACTCAATAAATTGATCGTTATTTGAAATTCGTGCAAATCCTTTTTGTTCTGAGATATCATCAAAACCAATAACGTTTAAATAGCTAACTATGGCCAGACTGTCATCAGGATTTAAGCGTATTCCGATTCCTTTGACATCACTCATTAAGTAGTTAGAAGACGAATCCGAATCTTGAAGACTATTGTAGTCAACAGGCAAAAAATCCATTGAATCACTGTATTCTTTTTTTGTCCGGCTCTCATAGTGTTCCTTTGTCATTTCCCAGGTTGCGATAGGGTTAATTGAATCACCAACAATCAATGATAAATCATAGTAATGATCATTAGACTCATAGGTAACAAAATCGAGATTTTTCCAATTCAGATTATTGATGTAATTTGCTTTTAGTGGAACTAGATTAATCCACATTCCTCCTACTTCCTCTTTGTAACCGTCAAAACTTTTAGGATGGAATAACTCTATATAATTCGTTTTTCCGAAAAGATAAAACCCCTTGTAACCATTTAGCTGTCTCTCTTCTGAGAATGCGAATTGTTTAATAAACTCAGAATTTACCACCTCATAATATGTAGCGGAGTCCAAAACAAGGACAGCATGATTGAAGCAGATAGGATTTTTTCTTTTTACCTCATTTGATACAACCGCATCAGCTTTTTCAGATGAGCTACATGCGCTTATTAAAACACTGAATGAAAATAAAAATAAAAGATTTTGCATCATGGATTCACGGTTGTTCTTCGTTTAACTTTTGTAGGCTTTGCGTTCGGGTGGGTTTCGACTTCCGGCACGTGGTGGATAAACCAGCAATGAATATTATACATACTGGACACAACACTCCAAATTTGCACCGCTAATCCTGAAATATACGGTTATAGAACATCTAGTCATTAGTGCAACGCGGTGTAAGTTGCTCATTTTCCCTCGATCATTCCTTGTTTAGTTAGTACAGAAATTATTTCTTTAGTGAGTTCAAATAGATCAGATAATTCTGTTTCAGATTCGGATATTCCATCTTTTGTTAAACTTAACTGTAGGTATCCTTCTTTTATTTCTTCATCAAAACAATCTATGTTACTGTATAATTCAATCTGTAAATTTTGGTATTTGTCTAATGTGTCATGAATCATTCTATTAGAAAAAAAAATATCTGCTGAAATAAAATTGGTAGATGAATAAACATAATTATTAATTACATTCTTGAATCTGGATTGATTAAATAATCTTGTTATTCTTTCAAAAGTTTTTATTGGTCTTATTTTAAAGTCAAATTCTATTTTCTTTTTGAATTCAGCTTTTGATCTTGTAAACTTCTCAGATACTGTGGACATTGATACTGTTCTATATCTAGTAAAATTATCTATACAAATACCATGAGGATCGCCAATGAACTCAATAAAATCACTATTTCCAAATCGAACTTTTGAATATTTCGCATTATGCCTTTCAGCGAATGATTTCCAAATTATATTTTCATTTTTTACAGTTTTCACCTGCTATTTCTTTGTCTTGGTTTCATTTAGATTATATGAGCTACAACATAGAATCACAGTACAAGCAACCTAATTTTTATTGGATTGCCTCAAGCCTATTCAATCTTACTGTTGATCCCCCCCCACTCAAAAAACCTATTCTAAAACGAATTTCCCATTCTTTATTTTAAAACTAAAGAGCCATGAGGTATCCACTTCTTTTCCGTTTAGTTTTCCGGCTTTCCATATTCCTAATGCATTAAACACAGCTTCTATTTGACTGTCCAACTCAGGACTTTTTGTCTTGTTGTCGATTTTGCATTTTACGACTTCTCCTTTGCAATTAATCACCAGGCCAATCATTCCCTTGTCCTTGTATTTAGGATTGTCCTTTAAAAACGCGACTTCAGAATTTAACTTTTGGATTATTTGTTCTTTTGTAATAGGACAAACAGCTTCTTCCTGACCTTTAAAAGAGGGAAATAGTGCGTAAACTTCATTCTTGTCGCAAAGACCGGGAATATCTTCCTTTACTTCCATTTTCGCGACAAATTGTGCTGTTGAAGTCAGCGTACATAGTGTCGCAAACAAAATCAAATAAATCTTTTTCATGTTTATAATTTTTGATTGGTTGTCTCGGTTAACGCTGATTAATTCTCCTAAAAAAGTTAACAACAGTCCAATGAAGATTAAGATTTGTGGTAGATATGTATTCAGCATATTCATCTCAATTATTTGTCAGTCTTGGATTACTTTCCGCTTACGGTCTCAGCTATACGTAGTGCGGGATTTCAAGTCACTTTACTGGCCGCATACCGAAATGTTTGTTTAATGTAATTACCTTTATATAAACACTTTCCCCGCATTACACGTATAGCCATTGTTGGGCAATCGTGCTTTTTTTATCTCCATCTAATTATCGTTGGATGGTTTCTTAATGAGCGTAAAAATTTCATAATGTTTTCTGAGTTTACTTCAATTTCACCATTGTCAAGTTTTTCGCAAAAATCAATTGCTTCGTCAGCGTTGAAACCTGCTTTGTGGTAATCAGACACAAAGAAAATCCAATGTGGCTCACTGTCTCTCACACGTGGTTCAACGCCATGTTCATGCACATCGATAGTTTCTCCATTTATAATTGCATAACCATTTAATCTCTCATTTTCACTCACTACTGTACCATCTGTTAAAACACCGACATTATAATCTTCTCCGCCAATATCAGAATTGATTTTAATAGGGGGTAGTGCATCAGAGTGAACAAGAATAAACTCATATTGCATTTCAGTACTCTTGCACACCCACATGGATGAAATATTAATTTCCCAATTAAATTCCGAGACTAACCAATTTCCTGATGGAAGTTGTCGTAATCGTTCAACATAGAAATCACCTTCTGCTTGTTTGTACCATAACGTTCTTAAAAAATCAGATTCACTTAAATCCTTGAGAATCTTAGTCTGGACTTTTCGGTCTTCAATTTGGTGAACACCATCATTATGGGCTGGTATAGCTTTTCGAATAATATTATCAAAAGGAATTAAGTGTTTTTGAAAGCAGGCGTTCCATTCTGAAACTTCTTCTGGTTCATCTTGGCTTTCCGATTCAGTAGGTTCTCCATTTGGTATTTCCTTAAGAAACTCTTCAACTTGATTATTGACAAGTTCTAAATTAAAACTCGCATTCAGTGCTTCTTTGTTGTCTTGTATAAGTTTGATTAAATCTCTCTTTTCAAAAATTTTTAATCCTAATCTATTTAAGTCAAGAAAACCTAACTCTTTAAAGTCTACATCTGGCAAAAGGATTGGAATAACATTGGTTTTTTCAAGTGACACCCAAGCAGCACCTACTTCGTTTAGGCATACTTCACTCTTCTTGTAATTTTTTGAAATTAGCAGAAAAGCAATGCAAGATTTATTTATCTCTGCTTTGAGTCGGTCGGGTATGTATTCGCCACTTTTTACACCGTGACCTTCCATGCTGGTACAAAATATTCGGTTAGCTGAAATGTCAAGTCCAAGTCTCAGTATGTGTTTAACAAATGCCTCAACTATCTTGATGTCTTTCGATGAGTGACTTATGAATATCTTATTGTTTTCCATTTAGTTTTTTTTGCATGTTGCCCAACTTATTTATCTACTTACCATTCCCCCCCCATTCAAAAACACCAAAATAAGGCGAACCTTTAGATTTCAATTCTTTCAGGATATTCTTCCATAAACCCCAATTTACATATTCCTAAAACAATATCAAACCAAATCCACTGCTAATTCATGCCTTTGCAAACGGCCAATGCATGCAATAAATAGGATCAACTCCAGGACATTCCTTTATTCAGATATAATTTTCGAAATAAAACTATGGTAGTGGAGCTGAAAAAAAAATAAACCGCTAGTTGAAATTATGACCGTGCTCAAAAGAATAAATACAAGCCTAGTCCACCACTATTCCCCATGTGGCCAATAAACCACTCAAACCATCCTGCGAAAAGCGGGCACCTTTAATGCGGTTGTTGGCGGGATCGATAATGTAATGCACCGCACTGCGAAAATCGGCCTTTTCCAGGTTACACTGATCGAACTGTGCGCCCGAACAATCGGATCCAGAAAAATCAGCAGCACTGAGATCGGCTTCGCTAAAATCGCACTCGAGCAGACGACATTGATGGAATAACGAAGACTTTAGTTTTAATCGGTAAAAGGAACTATGGTCGAGCTGAGAATCACGAAAGGAAAGATCCAATCCGAACGCATTGCAATTTTCGAAACGCAGTCCGAGCATCTTGCAACGCACAAATTCCACCTTACGAAAAGCGGTTTTTTCCAGTTTAGCCAGGCTAAGGTTACAATCTTCAAACACACAATCCGAAAAGATCCATCCACCCACATCCATCCCCGACAAATCGCAAGCCACAAAACGGCACTGTTCATACTCCCCCCTCTCCAAAGCAGCTGCATGAAACTCCTTATCACAAAAAAACTCCAATTGATTCATTAATGTTGAGCAAAAAACCTAAAAAGCGACACTCCTAACCAATAACTCCTATCTAATGACTCCTCTTTAATAACTCTTAACTAATAACTAATACCACCAAACTCTTCCCTTCCAACAACTCACCTCTTCGACGCCAACAAGGTATTCTTGAGCAGAGAAGCTCTGGTCATTGGTCCTACCCCACCCGGCACCGGAGTAATGAACAAACATTTTGGTGCCACTTCATCAAATTTCACATCACCTACAATGCGGTAACCGGCTTTCTTGCTGGTATCAGGTACGCGGGTAATACCTACATCCACAATCACCACACCATCCTTCACCATATCGGCGGTAATATGATTGGGTTTTCCAAGGGCAACAATTAATATATCTGCAGAGCGGCAAATCTCCTTGAAGTTAACTGTACGGCTATGCGTTAGTGTAACAGTGCAATTTCCCGGATAGGCATTGCGTCCCATCAAAATACTCATGGGCAATCCCACAATATGACTGCGTCCTACCACCACACAATGTTTCCCGGTGGTATCGACATTGTAGCGTTGCAAAAGCTGAATGATTCCATAAGGCGTAGCAGGCAAAAATCCGGGTAGGTTCAGCGCCATTTTCCCCACATTTTCGGGGTGGAAACCATCCACATCTTTTTCGGGTTTGATGGTCTTGATCACTTTTTTCTCTTCGATATGTTGTGGCAAAGGCAATTGCACAATGAAACCATCCACATCTTCGTCGGCATTCAGTTCACGGATCTTACGCAGCAATTCTTTTTCAGAAACAGTATCGGAGAGTTTGATAAGCGATGATTTGAAACCCACCTCTTCGCAATCTTTGATCTTGGAATTCACATACGTCATGCTCGCCCCATTGCTCCCCACCAGAATAGCAGCCAGGTGTGGAATCTTTCCACCCTTGCGACGGATCTCATCCACTTCGGCTTTTATTTCCAATTTAATTTCTTCAGAAGTCTTTTTACCGTCGAGGATTTGCATG
>ERZ761607.1714-NODE-1714-length-25960-cov-17.035090_pt1 | contig 25960 bp, 13 predicted proteins | sample MGYA00511164_ERZ761607 | MGnify/ENA primary metagenome ERZ761607 (study PRJEB28899, sample SAMN02445080) | bioreactor sludge metagenome | biome: EBPR sludge | place: Australia: Brisbane, Thorneside Wastewater Treatment Plant | collected 2011-06-22 ... | reverse complement strand
GTTATAAATATTAATAATATTTAAAAATTAAATAAAATCATAATATATTCAAATTGTATAACCTGACCCGACCATAAGAAAAAGTGCTTAAATCTATGTTTTTGTGAATTTTTGGGCTTTTAGCCAATTTTTACTTAAGGACCAACATCAGTCATTGTGGATAGACGGGGTGCCGTTTTCATAACACGGTTTTATGCTAATGATCCAAGTATTATTCACAACATCGATAAAATAATTTAGGATCAAATGTTCATTTTAAATTATGTATATATTTAAATCCGAAAGTTTCAATCTGAGAATTCGAAGAGAGGTTGACTGATGGTTTGGAAAAAAAATCGTTGGATGTAACGAAATACTACTTAGTAACAGATTCCAATGCATCATCAAACAAAAAAAAGTCTGAAACACTATTCAGGCCTGGTTGCTGAGATCGTTGAGGAATTAATAGTATTTCGTGGTTTTCAAGCTCCGTCAATTCGCAATCATTGAAGCTTGTCTTTACACTCTTTGTAAATGAAATATTTGATTTGAAGGGTTACAAAAAATGGTAAAATCATCACTAAGGCTTTCACCCGACTTTATTTTCTAAAATAAATAGCGAAAGTCGAGTCTGCTCCGAAAAGTCTTTGCACAGTAATCCCTACTGAAGTTTTTAGTCAGCACAGGCACTGAAGTTTTCAGTCAGTACAGGCTTGAATGGGATCTATTAATTTATTGGTTTTCAATTGTTTTCCTTTAGTCTTGTGCTGATCTATGACGTCAGTAGACTGGGGCAAAAAACGATTTAAAACCCACAAATTGGTCTTTGTGGAGCGGATTCAAAGTTGAATAAATTCAATCAATAGCATACTACCAGATAAATAAAAGCAATGTTTTAACTTTATTTAGTCTGGGCAACACGGAAACCCACATCACTGTCACGATCATCAGGCAATATAAGGTATCTGGAAGAAACTCTGCACATTCTTTGAGCGAAATCATAAGCACCACCCCTAACACTTCTATGGGTGCCTTCTGTAGCACCAACCGGATCAGTTACAGGCATATCATTGTAAGCTCCATACCAGTCATTGGTCATTTCAAATACATTACCACTCATATCATAGATACCTAATTCATTGGGAGATTTCAAACCAACCGGAAAGGATCGATGTTCGGAGTTGGAAGCATAAAAACCCACTTCATCCAGGGCATTACCACCTGAATATTTTGTAGCCTGCCCTGTTGCACCACCCCTTGAAGCATATTCCCATTCAGCTTCTGTAGGCAACCTGTAGCCTTTTTTATTCAAATTGATGTAAACAGTAGCTTTTGGAGCATATCCATTGCCGTCATAATCGGCTAAAGTAAAAGGCAAGGTCATTGCAGCATCCTTATAATACACACATTGTGTAACACCCAATGTACTGGTCGAAATGGTTGCAGCATTGCAAAAAATTATAGCGCTCATCCAATTGATATAATCAACCGGATTGGATGTTCCCCATTTATTCATCAAAGATGGATTATCATTCATAATGTTTATCCATTCTTGTTGGGTAACTTCATATTTACCAATTTTGAAATCCGAAATGGTTGCAATAAAACCAGGAAATTCTCTGCCATAGGCATCACTCCCTTGTTCAGGCGTTGCCCCAAGCTTTAACGTACCTCCGGGGACATCAATCATCTGAAATGATTGAGCCTGAGCCAAATCAGCCAATGTCAAAACAGCAAACAGGCAAAAAATAATAGCATTTCTCATGTGTTAATTTTTATATATCAGATTACCGCTAATAAGTGCAAATATAACCTAAAGTGCCAACAAATCGTACACCTATGGATTGTTTTCACAAATAAGATGCCAATTTTGGCAGTTTTGTTGCTGATAAACAATAAAATAAAAGGTGACCACCGGGTAAAAATCCATTATCATTCAACAATTGAAATATAATTTCCCCATACCCAGCCTTCCTTCCCGTTATAGGTTATTTTACACCACCGGCCAAATTCTTCATCTAATCTGTCAGTATCCCCATGATAATACAATATGTCAACCAAAGTTCCGACCGGAATTTTTTCGACGACTTTTCCACCCAACTTTGGTTCGTCTCTCATATTCAAAAAATCAGAATTGATTTGCACAACACCTTTATTGCTTCCCTGCACCTGTTCTATCAACCCCAATTGTGTTTGTAAATCAAGAATTAACGAATCTTTTTCTGCCAACTCTTGTTTTATAGCCCCCATTGTCTTCCAATCGGAGCTTTTCCCAAAAACCACCTGATTCCAAAGATCAGTCAACATCCTAGCCGGCGACTTGTCCAGAAGGGAGGAAAAAAGCAAAATCATGAACAACATTACTGTAAGAACGATAAAGTAAATCACAGGTTTGATCTTTCGCCTGTTTCTTTTCGAATAAATGTTTCTCCTCGTAGCCATTGGACCAACTTTCTTTAATCATTGCGAAAGTATGCAATTCTTTATTAAAAAAATATTTTTTTCGCGTAAATAAACTATAAATATCTGAATGTCAACAAAAAATAATAATAAATAGAGATTAAAAGGATTATGACTTCCCGATACTGGTCAGACAAAAATCATTGAACCTCGCACTAACAATTGAAGGTAATAAATGAACATTAATACAAAATAAATTCGGTTGAATTCCAAAATTCGCTACCAAAATTATCATGGCATGAAATCATCCAAACTGAATAATAAAAAAAATAGCTCAAATTATTGCTTACAGTTTTGCGGTCTAAAATTACACTAAAATCCTATAATCTTAAAGCAGCAAATCTGATTATTTACTAAATTTGCAAAATGAACAATGAAAAAGTTCACGAGAACGAAATAATAGTTACGGCTGACGGATCGCATACGGTCCATTCCAACATGTTCAATTGCAGTTTTCATTCCCTCAACGGTGCCATTCAGGAAAGCAGGCATATTTTCATTGAAAACGGAATTGACTATTTTGTAAAGAAAACAGGCTGTCATACAATCAGTGTCCTCGAATATGGTTTTGGCACCGGACTGAATGCAATATTAAGCTATTTGTATGGTATTGATCATAAAATAAGTCTGATTTTTGATAGCATTGAAGCCTATCCACTGGATTTTAACACCATCCGGAAATTGAATTATGCCCAACTTCTTGGCATACAAGATTCTTTGATCCTTCAATTCCATGAAAACAAAATCAATGACCAAATTTGTGAAAGTTTTAAATTGAATTTGCATAAACAAAAATTTGAAGACTTTTTAGTTGATCAACAATTTGATGTCATTTTTTTTGATGCTTTCGGACCAGATGATCAACCTACTTTATGGGAACGACCATTTCTGGATCATTTAGCAAAAATGACGCATTCAAATAGTATTCTGTTGACCTACAGCGTCAAAGGATCTTTTAAAAGAGCCCTCAAAAGTCTTGGTTTCTCAGTTGAAAAACTTCCAGGGCCGCCAGGGAAAAGAGAAATATTAAGGGCTACAAAAATTTAAGTTACATGTAATTGCATGAGTATAACAAATGAAAATTCTTTGATTATTCATCTTTGAGTCCACTCCGAAAAGTCTTTGCCCCCTAAATCCCCACTGACATTTTCAGTCAGTACATGCACTGATGCTTTCAGCAGCATATACCTAAAAGGGTGTTTTTAATTTGTTGATTTTCAATCATTTTCCTTTAGTCATGTCCTGGTCTTTGACGTCAGCAGGTCGGGGCAAAAAACGAATGGAAATCAACAAATTGGACTTTTCGGAGCATCCTCATCTTTTATTTTAAGGCCCAATTGAGCAGCAAAATCAATCATAAATTTATAAGCATCTTCAAAACTATTACTTATCAGGCCTTCCAAAATAGCTTCCCGGATAGCTGTTTTGATCATTCCAACTTCTTTTGAAGGTTTAATATCAAATGTTTTCATGATCATTTCTCCATCTACAGGAGGTTGCCAGTTTCTCAACCGGTCTTTTTCTTCAATTTCGAGCAATTTTTGAATTACCAAATCGTAATTTGCCAGATAATCCTTTACTTTTTTTTCGTTACCTGAAGTTATATCTGCCCTGCACAATGTCATCAAGTCATCTACATCATCTCCTGCTTCGAACAAAAGTCGCCGAATCGCTGAGTCAGTTACTTCTTCATTGGTTAAGGACATGGGTCTTTGGTGAAGTCTGACCAGTTTTTGAACATATTTCATTTTATGATCAAGCGGCAATTTGAATTGTTTGAAAATCTGATAAACCATTTTTGCCCCGATAACTTCATGACCGTGAAAGGTCCAGCCTTCAACCGGATCAAACTTCCTTGTAATTGGTTTGGCAATATCATGCAACAAGGCAGCCCATCTGAGCCAGATATTATCTGAAACTCTTGCAAGATTGTCCAGCACCTGAAGTGTATGATAAAAATTGTTTTTATGTGAAATACCGTTTATTTCATCCTTTGAATCAAGCCGAACCATTTCCGGAAAAATATAATGAAGCAACCCTGAATTATACAAAAGTTTAAACCCAACTGAAGGTTTGTCTGTAGACATTATTTTCTGCATTTCTATCGTGATCCGTTCCATTGAAACAATCCGGATCCTTTCAGCTTGTTTTGAAATCGCTCCAAAAACGCCTGGTTCTATTTCAAAAGATAATTGACATGCAAATCGTATCGCCCTCATCATTCTCAAAGGATCATCGGAAAAAGTTATTTGTGGATCCAAAGGCGTAATGAGTATTTTTTTCTCCAGGTGTTCAAGTCCTCCAAACGGATCTATAAAATGTCCGAAGTTTTCATTATTCAGACTGATCGCCATTGCGTTGATTGTAAAGTCTCTCCGTTTTTGATCATCAGAAAGCGTCCCGGGCTCAACGTCCGGTTTTCTGCTGTTCAAATGATAAGATTCTTTTCTCGCACCGACAAATTCTATTTCCCATTCATGAAAATTGACCATAGCCGTGCCGAAATTTCTAAAAAAATGGACTTTACCCTTCAAACCCGCAATTTTTGCGAAAATTTCGGCAAAATGAATGCCATCTCCAAGGCAAACGATATCAATATCGTGACAATCGCGATTGAGTAGTTTATCTCTGACAAAACCACCGACCACAAAAGCGTCCATACCTGCTATCCGGGCAGTATCGGAAAGAAGCTGAAAAAGTTTCAGTTCTTCTTCCAGAAGTGGAATGTCTATATTCAGGTTCATTTATAATTTTCGGTTATTTCGCTTAAAACCAAATAAATCTTTTCTAAATCAATTTCGGTTGATAAAGCCATTCTGTAGGGCTTAATTCCTTCATACCCCCTGAGATATCGGGCATAATGTTTCCTCATTTCCATGATTCCGGTTCTCAATCCTTTCCATTGAATACCAGCATCCAGATGTTTTCTGATCACCCGGACTCTTTCTTCAATACCAGGTTCCGGAAATACTTCTCCGGTTGAAATAAAATGTTTAATCTCTCTGAAAATCCAAGGATTTCCAATCGCAGCTCTACCGATCATGATCCCGTCAACCCCAAACCTGTTTTTATATTCCAATGCCTTTTGCGGGGAATCTATGTCTCCATTGCCGAATACAGGAATGTGCATTCTGGGATTGTTTTTAACTTCACCAATAAGGGTCCAGTCAGCATTTCCCTGATACAACTGACTTCTTGTTCTGCCATGTATGGATATCGCCTGGATACCAATATCCTGCAACCTTTCAGCAACTTCCACAACATTTTTCGATTGTTCGTTCCAGCCTAAACGTGTTTTAACGGTCACAGGAATCTGAGTGGCTTGCACTACCCTTTTTGTCATTTCAACCATTTTTGGAATATCCTGCAATAATGCAGCACCACAACCTTTATTGACGACTTTTTTTACAGGACATCCAAAATTTATATCCAAAAGATCCGGCGTGACTTCTTCAATCATGTGAACAGCCTTGATCATTGACTCAATTTCTGCACCAAATATTTGTATTCCCATCGGTCTTTCATCCTCATAAAGTTCAATTTTTTTGAGGCTTTTATCCGCATCTCTGATCAAACCTTCAACTGAAACAAATTCTGTGTACATCAAATCGCACTGTTGTTCCTTGCACAATGAACGAAATGGAGGATCGCTCACATCTTCCATGGGCGCCAGCAGCAGGGGAAAACCATCCAAAACCAACTGTCCGATCTGAACCATTTTTGAATTTTGCGGCAAAGGTAAACTTTTTTTTGGGTTAAAAAATCGACATGAATTCACAGAATTTTAATTAAAGTAGATGAGTTTTAACAAATTTTGAAAAATTTGAAACCAACAGGGTCATAAAGAGTGCATGAATGAGCATTGCAAATCATGATATTTTGGTGTGAATTGTGTATAATATCACGATAATTCAGGTAGCAAATCCATATTTTGCGTTTTTAACCTGTGATTTTCATTTCATGATATACATAAAAAAGGCTGCCCAAAATGGACAGCCCGGATATAGATTCTAATGTTTGTATTAATTCAATCTGATCATTTTATTTGTGAGTTTTCTGTCATTGAAGATCAGTTCAATGAACATTACGCCTTCACTCCTGACATCGGTTTCATCCAAAACAACTGAATTGAGTCCTTTAGCAGCTTCCATCATTTTACTCCAGATGACCTGACCATATACATTTCTGATGACCAAATGAACCTGACCTGATTCAGGAATTGCATAGCTGATCATCGTTGAATTGCTCCATGGATTCGGTTTGTTCTGGAATAATTCGAATGTAGGTTCAGTCTGACTTCTGAGGGTCAAACCCACTGTTGTGAGATCCTGATCATACCATTCCGAAATCAGAATATCATCAGATATTTTAAATGCGTCAGCCATATTACCTTCATTTTTCGAAGTGAATACAAGATTAAACAATGATTCATTTTCATTGATAGTCAATGGATTAGCAGTATGCCAACTAAAACTTACCAGCCCTTCACTCACCAATTTCTGGCTGAAATGCTCCTTTCCAGGCGCCAAAACACCACCCTGAATACCAGCAAATTCTAATTGTTGAGGATCAAATTTAATAGTCATCTGGATACCTGACAAGTGCATTGCATTTTCAGTTTGAAGGGGTATCATAATCAGATCACCTGAATTATAAAGTTCTTCCTGAATATACAGAGGTTGTTTAACCAAATTCCTTCTTTCCAGCAAAATATCGTCATTGGCCTTGGCATCACCTGATACATCCCCTATTTTAATACCTATAAAATCAACTTTCGTCCTACCTTTATAATAATATTTCTCCAGGTAATCAGGAATTGCCGTTGTCAATGGATTGAAATTATTTTCAAAAATCAATTCTTTTGGTACAAACCTCCAGCTGGTATTACTTTTGAACGTTTCAATTTCTCCAAGAATTAACTTTCGCAATTCAAAAATATCGGCAGCTGTGATCGAATTGTTTTTATTCACATCAGCAGCAATATATTTGTATGGGTTATCAAAAGGCTGAATATTAAGCAGATGCCTTTGAATATAAACCAGATCCAAGGTACTCACACCATTGTGAACATTGTCCAGTCGTTTTGGAGTTATTCTGTGTATCGAATTACCTTCAATGATTGGAAACTGATATTCACCTTTTACAGATGTATTCGTCTTGAAACCTTTTTCTCCGTTCATTGACAATTCGACATTTTGAACAGCTATTCCATTAAATGTCTGGACACCTCCGCCAATCAGGACAAATCCATCCTCATCGCAATATCCGAATTCATCCGCCAATGTCAGAATACCGGTACAGTATTGTTCAACCAACACTCCATTCTGATATAAATAAATAGGAATGATTAAATCAACGCTGGGTTCTCCATTCAATGTAGAACAATGAAACTGCAAGGTATCTTTACCTGGAATCGTATTTGAGAAAGAGAACGTATATACATTTTCATCATAACAGAAAGGATTCGGGAAGTAAATCTCATCGAGATACAAAGTATATGAACCATCATCTTCAATATCTCTGAATATTTTCCTGCATTCGCCCCAGTATGGGTAGACCGTAATATTGTAAGTATAGGTTGACACATTTCCGCAACCATCTGTTGCCGTAATGGTGATCACATGATTACCATTCGGATAAATACCAGAAGCATCCGCACTATTGTTATCATCTGCAAAAGGAGAATCATTAGTAACAACGACATTTTCTTCTGAATTACAATCAGTTGCAACCCCATACAAATCCAGATACTGCTCACCTTCACAATATGTCGCATCATTCGGCGCAACAATTACAGGAGGTACTTCATCAACAGAATTAATGGTCTGAACAAATGTAAAAATTCCTGCACCTGTAGATGGATTGTATTGACATGAATCTATGACTGTCCATGTTCTGATCACTGACCTGTCACAAGGGTCATTTGGATTAACCGGGAAATCGCTAAAGAAATCATCCTGCATAAAACATTGGACATCCACCGGATTGTATGTAGGCGCACCTCCAATTACAGAGGGATCTAGATTTGAACAAGCGTCAACATTCATGGTGGCCGGACCCCAGATGATATTTTCTTCGGTAAATACAGGCTCAGTCAGATATATCTCAATGATTTGAGAACAAGTGCTGGTGTTTCCTTCGAAATCACTTGCTGAAAAATTGCGTGTAATGATTCCAACACCACAAGGATTGACATTCTGAAGAATCGTTTCTGTAACAGGACCTCCTTCAGAGCACTCATCAAAAACAAATGGTTCACCGAATACTGAAAAATCCGTAATTGGCCAATCCGTACAAGGTATTGACATATCATCAGGACATTCCAATGCAGGACCTGTTATATCAATAATCTCAACCAATGCTGAGCAAGAACTTGAGTTTCCGCTTAAATCAGTTACGGTCAAAAGCACTTCATAAAAACCGAGATCATTGCAATAGAAAGTGTCGGGCGTTACTTCAAAACTAACCTGTGAACAAACATCAAAACTGCCTGCACCAAACTGGCTGCCAATTACAACTGCCATTCCTGTTGCATCCAATGGAATAACCAATGGGTTGGCAACACAAACCGGAGAAATTGTATCCAACACAGTTATTGTTACATCACATACTGACATATTACCACTATTGTCAAATAGTGTGACATTGATTTCATTTGACCCAATATCTCCACAATTAAATTCATGCTGACTTAGCATTGTGGAAACAATTTCACCACATTCATCCATTGAACCATTATCAATATCCTGAAAATCAATACTCACATTTCCGGTTGCATCGAGGTAAGCAATAAAATCAATTAAATTGCATGTTGGATAAATGGTATCCTGCACAGTAATGATCGAATTACAAACATCAGTATTTCCTTGTTGATCCGTAACAGTTAAAGTTATCTCATTTTCACCAATATCTTCACAAGAGAATATTGACTGACTCAGATCAATGTCTACATCCCCTCCACCACAAGGCGAACCTGTATATATTAACAGTGGATCTAATGTATACGGATTTGATCCATCAAGTATTATTTCCAGGTCGACGGCTTCACATAAAGGTCCCTGATCAGAATCAATGGTAACGATTGCAGTGCAGACTCCAATATTGCCATTGATGTCTGTCACTGTTATAGTTACGATATTTTCACCCACGTCAGCACAGCTGAATTCGTCAGGTACCACCATGACAGTAGATATTCCGCAATTATCCTGACCGATGAATCCAAGATCATTCTGTGTAATAGAAACTGTTCCATCCTCATCCAATTCCAGCGTTAGGTCATTCACCTGACATTCAGGCAATGTATTATCTATTACCGTGATAATGGTTTCACATATGGTTTGATTGCCACTGTTATCAGTATAAGTGACAGTTACGGTATTTTCCCCTTCATCTGCGCAGGTGAATGCTGTTTTGCTTAAATCAACATCCACGATCTCACCACAAGGATCAAAAGTTCCGTTATCAATATTCTGGAGTGTCAAAACAGCCTGTCCATTGGCATTCAAGACAAGAGAATAATCTATCAAATTACAGACTGGAGCAAGTGTATCGGTAATTGTAATGGTTGCCGTACAAATGTCTGTTGCTCCGGTATTTAAATCTGTCACTGTCAGTGTAATTGTGTTTGCACCAAGATCTGAACAATTAAACACTGACTGACTCAGGTCGATATCTACTTCACCATTACCGCAGGAAGTTCCTGTATAAATCAGGAATGGATTCAAAGTATATGGATTGCTTCCATTCAAAATCACTTCCAGGTCATTTGCCTCGCATAGGGGTGCAGTTTCGTTGTATTCGACCGTCACTGTTGCTTCACAGGTTCCTGAATTTCCATTGACATCATTCACAGTGACAATCACCACATTATCTCCAATGTCAGAGCAGTCAAAAACATTTGGAATAAAACTATAATTCAACACATCACAGTTATCCTCAGTCAACAAACCAAGATCAATACCGGTGATGACAGCTGTTCCGTTTTCATCCAACTCTATCGTAATATCGTTTACCTGACATTCAGGATCAAGATTATCGACAACAAGAATATCGGCTTCGCAAATAGTAATATTACCATTATTATCAGTCATGGTAACGATAACAGTTTGGGCGCCGATATCTTCACATCCAAAAGTAGTTTGGCCTAATACCACCGTTTCAATACTGCCGCAAGGATCAAATGATCCGTTATCGATGTTATCAAAAGTAATGCTTCCAAAACCGTTTTGATCCAGTGTTACCGTGAAATCTACAAAGTCGCAAACAGGAGCAAGAGTGTCGGTTACCGTTACTACAGCGCTGCAGGTTTGTGTTTCCTGCGTATTCATATCAGTTACAGTCAAAAATACAGTATTTTCTCCCAGATCATTACAGTTGAACAGACTTTGACTCAATTCAAGTTCTACATCAGCTCCACCACAGGGTGAACCTGTATAGATTTCAAGAGGATCAAGTTCATAATTGCCATTTTCGTCCAAAATAATCTCAATATCCTGTGTGCTGCAAAGAGGTCCGGAGTTATCCACCACTGTCACAACTGCAGGGCAAGAACTTGTTAAGCCATGAATATCAGTGACTGTCATAATAACCGTATTCTGACCTACGTCGCCACAATCGAATACAGATGGGTTGACAGAGAAACTGGCTATTCCACAATTATCTGTAGATCCGCCGTTAACCTGGGTTCCGGTAATACTCACGGTTCCATTTCCTCCGACAATCACTGTTATATCCTGGGTTTCACAAACAGGTGGAGTCACATCCTGAACGGTGATATCTACTTCACAGGAATTTTGGTTATTACATTCATCTGTTATATAGAATGTTACGGTTGTCGTACCAACAGGATAAACTCCTGACGCATTTGCACCGGGATTGGTGGCAAATGGAGAATTATGACTGATAATTAAACCAGAATTGCATGGACTTTGAACATAAGTTGGTAATGGTACATTGACAATGGCATTGCAATTGGCTCCTCCATTGACCGTTAAGTCATTAGCGCAGGTTAATACTGGTGCGGAATCATTGATTACTGTTATAATTTGTTCAAAAGTTCTAATGATCGGTTCGTCACCACAGAAAAACTGAATGGTCCAATCTCTTCGGATCGTTTTACAGGTACTTCCAGGTTCAGAAATGTCCGTATCTTCAAATGAAATATCATAATCCTGACAAGGACAACCCAAATTGACTGAGACTATACTCAACAGCGCTTCAGGGGAAAGATCCTCTGTGCAATCGTCTACAATAACATTAGCTTCAGGGTAATCCACACACCTTTCATAACCATCACAAATATCATAATCGTTATTGTCTTCCACCACAAGTTGAGAAGTACAAATACTATAATTGCCATTGCTATCAGTTACATAAAGTGTGATCACAATACCAACTGCAGAAATGTCCTGGCAATCTACTTTTATTTCGGTGTCTGTTGTATCAATTGAAAAACTATAAGTCAGATCTAATCCACAAGGGTGTGAACTGCAACAATTGAATTGTGAAGCATACACTACAGCCTCTTCATTATCCGGAATGCCATCGCCATCATGATCTACAGCCTGCAAAGCAACAACCAGTTTATCAATGCATAATGCATCCGGCGGCGTGCAATTTTCAATTGTAAATAATTGAGCCTGAGTAACATGATTTCCACAGAAATCCTCCAATGTCCAATGAATTTCATGATGACCCAAAGGATATTCGCCGCTCAGATCAATTGAGGAACCCATTGCAGATCCGGATATATCTTCCGTTCCGTCATTATTCAAATCAATGGAATAAAACCATCTCAGTTTATTTCCTTCCGTGCAGTCATCAGTTCCGGTTGCTTTCAATTCGATAGAACCACGCTCACAGTTTTCATCATAAGAACAAACTTTCAAATCCGGAAGTGGAGAAGTGATCACAGGTGGAACTGTATTCATCACCTGAATGATCTGATCGTGTTGGAACGTAACATATTGGTGATTAACAAATTGACACCAATCCATCACTTTCCAGGTTCTTACGATCTGATAGCAGGCATTTTCAGCATTGTGAATTGGGAAAATAATATCACTGTAGATCATCCCTAATTGTGAACATGGTCCATCATTGTTCAAAACAGGAAAGCCGTATCTTGCCGGAAGATTTTCAGGATCGAGGTCTCCTGTCTGACACCCTGAGTAAGTGACATAATCCTCTGGCCAGTCTATATCATCAGAATCGTACGGATCATTATTTTCTATGGTGATTTTTTGAATTTTTGTAACTGAGTTCATTCCGTCAGACACAGTAAATATCCTGTCTATATGACCTACACCGCAATCGTTCACGTATGCCACCGAGCGCTCATTCAGATCGGCTCCACAAACATCATAGAATGTTGCTTCACCAAAATGACTCATATCATTCAGATCATAGGGAAACTCACAATCAATGGTTATATCTGCAGGAATTGACAACAACGGAGCTACTGCATCCTGCACCTGAATATTTACCAGACACTCATTCCAGTTTTGAGCTTCATCATATACCCTTAAAACCACAGGAATCATATTACCTACGTCTTCACAGCAAAATGTTACAGTTGGGGAAAAGTCGTTTTGATACGTTCTGCATGAGGGATCTTCATCCATTCGCTTTATTTCCATATTTACTACACTACATTCATCCCAGCTTCCACTATCAAAAACATGTGCGGGCACCTCTGCCAAACCATGATTATTAAGCGTGACTGTTGTGTTTTTTTGACATATGGCTACAGGAGCTGATTGATCAATAACAGTCACATCGAGCTCAACCTGTGACGTATTTCCGCATTCGTCGTACAGATAATACCAAATTTTATTTTTTCCTTCAGGCAACCAAATGGTTGCACCATTTTTATTATAAAGGAAACCTTCTGCCCAACTTATGTCCACTCTGACATTCTGAGAACAGTTATCCGTGAACACCAAACCAGGCAATTCTACATTGGCTCCGCAAGCCAATCCATCTGTGCTTACTGTAAAATTCTGCGGTGCAACAGGAATCGGAGGAATTACATCATAAATTTCAATATCCTGTTCATAACTAACGACATTGAACACATTCACCTGATCACAGATTTCATGTACCGTCCAGAATCTTCTCATCTTTTTAAAACATGGCGTATCCGCCAGAATTACATCATGAAATCCGGTGACAAACTGACAATGACCCAGAACAGCCGGATATATTGGTACACCATTTAAAGTTGGGATACCGGCTACCTCGGGACTCGGGAATGGAAAAACCAAGCAATCACATTCTCCACACGTAGGATAAGTTCCACAGATCAGCGCACTATTATTGCTGATCAATAAAGACTCAGGAAACTCAAGGTCTGCGGTATCAGCTCTGTTGATATAAACGTGTTGAGTACAAGGAAGAGATTGATTTCCTGCTGCATCGACCGCCACAAATATTCTGGAGATTATTTCAGAATAGTCTGTATTGGTACAATCCGCATATTCTGTTGTTTGATTCACCAAAACAATTTCAGGACTGGCATCACAATTATCCAATGCTACAGGCAATACCAATTCATCAGTTTGCTGACAATCAACATATTGATCTGAACAATCAAGGACAGGTATAAGAAAATCATGACAAATAATAATGGTTTTGGCAGAATTATTACTGCAATAATCTTTTACTTTAACATTGATCGGCAAACCTGCATACTCACATCCGATCACGTTGTCCGGCAGGATTGTTCCATCCGGCAATGTAAGAATGATTTCGTAAACAGCATTTGGATTAAAACCGGAAGTGAGTAACATGCCGGCAGTTACAACTACCTGACCATTCTGATCATAGGAAGCATTGACAAGATTTTGGCTGCTCATTGCTCCCGCAGCTTCTCCAATTGTTACTGCTAAGACAGCCGGAGCCTGACAGGTTCCTGCACCTGTGTTTTGAACCTGAATCATATGAGGACCACCTATAATACTTTGCCATAAAATATTGACAGAAGTTCCGGTATTCGAACCGACAAAAGAACCTCCGGATACGATGCTCCATGTATAAACTGCACCTGGTTTGGGGTTGCCAATATAATAATGTTCTGCAACACCTCCACAGGTTCCGGCTGGTCCTTTAATCACGATATCTTCATATTCACATACGTCACTACCCGCTCTTTCAAAATAACTTCGATCCCCGACTGCATTCTCCACTTCAACACTAAATGGCTGATTGTCAATAAATTTTCCTGAAATACTATATATACTAAAACCACTTCCAATCGGAGTTTCGGTCAACAATACTGAACCATCATATGCATATTCCATTGGTGCAACTGGTGGTGCTGCGCTGGCCATGTCATAGAAACCTACCGCATTATCCATAAACCATCCCTGACCGGAGGGTGCAGTAAGCATAAGTTGGGTCTGGAATTGACCATCTGCAAAATTACTGGCATTGTTCAGACAATTACAATCCTGTGATTGCGATGATGATGCAATATAGATCCTGATAGTTCCCAGATCATCTTCACCTGGTGTATAATTATTTGGAGTAGAGTCTGAGTCATAAGGCGTCATATTATTGCCTGCAATATCCTTAGTACTCTTAATTTCGGCAAGATTATCAATATATCCGACAGACTGGTTTTGAGACACTCTGAAAGTTATATTAACTTTCACTGATTTATTGGCAGCAAGACCTGTCAGGGGTAATAACCCGTTTTGGATACTGAGTGTTTTATTCGCCTTATTGTTGTCCAATGGATCTTTTGTCCAGCTGTTATCTTCCAGAATCAAACCGGCCGGAATGTAATCGACCAATACTATCTCATTTGCCGGAATGATGCCTTGATTAAAAACTTCAATTTCAAAAGTAATGAGTTCCCCTGCCTCTGCTATATTTTTGGTAGTTCGCTTCACCAATGCAAGGTCAAAATTCTGAATGTGAATAATTGCCGGGTCATGGCTGTCATCATCCCGCATGGCTGCTCTTGCATTGCTGTTGATCATATCATCAGTCAATCCTTCCGGTTCGCCTCCAACGTTATTATCCGGATTCTTATCTGGTTCAGAGTCAAAGTCTCTGAACTCATTTTTACCATTATATACCATCTTTGCGATTTCAGCAAAATTGATAATAGAACCAGGTTGTGTTGTCTTAGCCACCTGCACGGTCAATTCAAAGGTTTGCATCGTATAAGGATAAATCATTCCGGTTTGGGTAAAAATCAGATCACCATCAGTATCGATCGTCCAACCCGGATTTCTTTCAGTTTTGAATATCAACTCTTCAGGTAAATAATCAATGATTTCATATCCTTCAACTGCTGTATTTCCTTGATTATAAACAGAAAACAGAAAAGTCACATCCGAACCTGGCAAAACAATTTCATCTATATTTTTGAGGGTTTTCTTCATTGCCAGGTCAATGGTATTCGGCCATGCCCATGACAAATCATCCTCCATAATGGCAGGTTCCCTAACTCCAATATTCATGTTAGAAATATTGCCCCAGGGGAAGTTTTCTGCTACAGGAAAATCAGCTCCGTCATTGGTCGGATCTTCATCATAAATACAATCGATATCCTGTGCAGGCTGACTTTTAGAATTCAATGCTGAACTTATTTCAACGATATTAACCAGCGATTTGATATCCGTTGCGGGCTTGATCGTCAAATGGATCAATACTTCGGCTGATTCTCCCGGGTTCAACTGTTGATTGAATTTATATCTTGCAATGTTCTGATTTTCAAAATATTTCCATCCGGCATTGAGTTGACTGTTGAAAATATAACCTGAATTGATGAATTCCGTTAAAACAACTTCTTTTGCCTGTTCCGTTCCATGATTCGTCACAGTCATTTTGAATGAAACCAAATCACCCATCCTTACGATGTCCTGATCAATCAATTCTTTTGAGACGGACAGATCAAAAATAGTTCCGCTGGTCAAACCAAAATTGAAATTCATCTGACTAAATCCTGAACCGGCAACCCCTACAGGAATGAAAGGATAGCCATTGAAGTTACCGCAAATATTTTTGGCGATGGTTGCATCTGAATCATGAAGATCTGACAACTCGCCAACTGACCTGTTACTCAATGTCAAGAAATACTGGTCTCCTCCACGTTCCAGATTACCAAATTCAGGATTAAAATCCGCATCCTGAATCACTATATAATATGAAATACCTGGTACCAGCCCCGTGAACATATACTTGCCTTCGGAATCAGACAATGTGCTTGCTTTCAGGTTACAATCACTATCATACAAGTTCAATAGAACATTGGGTAATCCTGGTTCTCCGGGATCCTGTACACCGTTTTTATTTTGATCCACCCATACATAATTCCCGACAGAAACAGGCAATGGCTCGCAAATAAGAGCCAGTTCACCAAATCCTGTTGCTTTCCCCATTTCAGGATAGGTTTTGTGTGTGTAAATGGATATTAATTCTTCTCTGGTACCATTCGATGTTTTTAATTTGTACAAACCACCCGAATAAGCTCTTTGATCCGGATCATAAACGGGTGTAACGACGCTTCCGGTTCCTTCCAGTCTCAATGCTGTGCCAATAAAGATCTCCGGGTGAAGTGTAGGATCCTTTGGCCAGGCATCCATTCCAAAAAATTCACCGCCTCCTGGTCCCTGCAGATTGTTCACGCCTGTACCTGTCAATGAGCCTGCCACACCATTCTGTTCCAGTGTCCAGACACCATTATTATTCCATACCACTAGCATATCACCATTCTGGACATCCAATCTTCCTGCAGGTCCGAAACAATATCTGTTTCCCGTCCTGTCATTCAGGGAAATCAACATATTTCCTTCATCCGTAAAAGTAATATCTGTCAGCCAATGCTTCGGGTCTGTATTGCTTGAAGGGTAATCCAGCCAATAACCTTTTGGATAATTGGTTTCAAAAATGTGTGAAAAAGTTTCATTTTCAATATCATATTCATAGATATGGACTTTGGAATCGCTTTCCAATTGACTGGTTTCTGCAGTACAAGTCATCCCGATATACAGTTTATCCTGGTGTTCGGTCAGTGCAAAAGCATAATATTTCCCTCCTGTACAACCTGGGACAGGTAATGCAATTTCCCGGATATTGGAGCTGTTGGCGCCATTGACAGGCATACTTACAATGGTATGGCCGGCAATATTGATCACATACAATGCTTCCCTTTTTTCAGAGAGCGCCAGATTGCCCAATCCGATCCGACCCACCTGACTGCCATAATTACAGTCTTTTGGATCTGTGATGGTCATGTTGCCCAGGTCAACACCTGATGCAACTAAATCTATATATAAAGAGGTCTGATATTGTCCATTAACTTTTCTTGTTTTATAGATCGCACCCATTCCGTTTGGGCCAAGAGCCGCGTATTGTTTAATAAAAGCAGAGTTGAAAATCGTCTGATATTTTCTACTGAAAACCATTCCCCACAAAGCTCCTGTATTGGCTTTCCGTCCAGCAGGTGTCACCGTTTGATCGCTTCCGAATCGCAGCGGAACATATTTTAAGGTTGCAGCATTGTCATTTTCCCCGGTTGTACCCTGATAAAACTGGGTCATCATGATGTTTGGATTGGCATTGCAATAATCCAGGGGATCATGAATAAGCAAATCCTGATCACATGCGGGAACCTGAATAAATCGAACATTGGAGTTATTGTTCAAACCCATATGGACTAATGCAAGACCAGGCTTTACCCCAAACTCAAGCCTGTAGATTTTCTGATTACTGAGACCTGTCAATTCATAGGATCCGTCTGCCATACTGATGCCTTTTGCTGAAAGCACGCCTTCAGAATCATATGCATATACATCCAGGGCTTCTACCCCTTGATCAGCTAAACCAATGCTTCCAGTATAATCCCTGTCAAGGAATATATGCCCGGAGATTACCCCGGTTGCAGGAATGCATTGCGCTACCAAATTTGATTGGATAATATATCCGGATACAGTAAGCAGGAAAACAAGAAGCAAACTGAAGAATTTTCCGGAAATACTTTTTACGAAAAACTGAAAAAAGTGCAAATTTCTCATAACTTATGAATTATAACTTCCCCACTGGGATTTGATAAACAAACCTTATAATTTGCTAAGTTTACTGTTATTACCGGACGATCAGACCATGCTTAATAAGCATAGATGGGACAAATATATAAATATTTCGTAATATGTAAAAAAATATAAAAGAATTTTTTAAAAAATACATAATATTTTTTTTTAATATGTAAATCGATGATAATAAAGAATACTTCAATAGCTAAATTGAGTATTCTCCCAAAAGTCTTTGCCCCCTAAATCCCCACTGACGTTTTCAGTCAGTACAGGCACTGACGTTTTCAGTCAGTACAAGCCTGAAAGGGACTTTTAATTTGTTGATTTTCAAACGTTTCCCTTTAGTCTTATGCTGATCTTTGACGTCAGTAGATTGGTGCAAAAAACGATTGAAAATCAACAAATCGGACTTTTCGGAGTAGACTTAAAATGAAGAGATAAAATGTAGTTATTTAGGTGGTTAGCTTATTAGTCTTATAGCGTGTTATTCTCTTTGAATTGAGTTAGTAAATTAGGCAAAAGACAACAAATTTGTCCTGGAATCAAAGGTTTTAACCCACGGCATAGATCATTAGCTAACAGACTTAAGACTAAAAGACTATTGGGCTAAACAATTACGATAAAACAAGTGATAATAAAGAAATCAGCCTTTGCCTTCAACTGGCCTCATCAGACTATATACGGCTCCAAACAAAGTATTTTTGAATGACCGGAACTGAAATATTGGAAAAATCTCCTGATCATTACTGATTTAGCTTAGGCTGACTGTGTTAAAATTGTTTCATCAGAACTATATTTAATTCTTTTCTTAAATAAGTCTGAGCGTTTTGGAAATCAGGCAGGGTTTAGACAGAATGGATTTATTTGGACAAAAAACATTTACAATTAAATGTCAAATGTTTCCAATCAATGGTTTAAGGCTTAAATTCACAAAATTCAGAATGATTCAACAGAGCTTCACAGCATGTAATATCCTGGGTTTCCCCTGCAAATCCTGGTGGATTTTGCATTCAAAACCAACGTACTCCTTACAAAGCCGGATCAAATTTTCTGACTGAAATTCACTGATCTCCGTCAGGATCTCAGCTCCTGCTTTCAGTTTCTGGTTGCTGAAATCAAATATTTTCCTATAAAACACCAAAGGATCGTCGTCCGTAACAAACAAAGCCTGTCCTGGTTCAAAATTTTTCACCCGGTGTGCCATGTGCTCCGCCTCATTTTTAACAATATAAGGTGGATTGGAAAGAAGGAAATCTACGGTTGGCAATTCGATCCAACCGGAATCTTCCAAAAAATTCATCTCTATAAACTCCACATCGGTTTGTAATGCATTTGAATTGATCTTAGCCAGATCCAACGCTTCCCGAGAAATGTCCAGGGCAAACATATTTATATTTTTTACTTTTTTCCTGACTGAAATCGCTATGCATCCTGAACCAGTTCCAATATCCAATACATTCAGCGGCTTTTGGCCAATTTGTTTTGACAAACGCTCAATGGCCAGCGCAACCAATTCCTCTGTTTCAGGACGTGGTATCAAAACCGAGGGTGTCACACTAAAAAAATTTTCAAAAAAATAAGCTTTACCTACCACATATTGAACAGGCTCACCGGCAGATAGTTTATTCAGGTCAAGACTGAACTTTTCCAACTCAGGGTGGGTCACAAATTGGTCAAAATGATTGCGCGTGATATTGAAACGGTCTTCAAAATATATTTTAGCAACATTGAGCAATTCATCCGGATCATAGTGAACCTGCAAAGTTTCTATAAACCGCTGCTTCAAATCCTTGAAAATTTGCCCACTAAATTTTTTATGATCCTGATCCACTGTCAACTATTCCTTTTTTAGCGGCTCTTCCAATGCTTTTTTGCGTGCTTCCACCAATTGCGAAATGATCTTTTCGGCTTCAATCGGTTTATCATTCAATTTCCTGTGGAACGCCCGGATCAGAAATGAGATCATGTCATCCGGATTTCCGATTCCTTTTTCCTTTAAATGGTGCGACAATCTCGAACCTTCATAAAAACACCAGTTGACAGCCATCCATCTTCCAATGCCAAAATGAAGTTTTTTCACCACCAGGTCTTCGTCAGCACTTTTGAATTTTGCGATATCTTCCTTTGTCGAAAGCGCAATGAATTCATTGAAGGCATCATCGACATCTTTGGGAATATATACGCCATATAATCTGGATTGTCTGATATTCTCCTGGTATGCTTTCTCCAGTTCTTCTTTTGTGGCAGGAACCACAATTTCTTCCTGTGCCGGCAAAAAAGTACTTACAATTAACATCATTGTTAAAAACGCGGATAATCGGGTCAGGCAAATTTTTCTTTTCATAATGATCATATTTTAGGTCTTCCTTTTTTGTTTCCTGGCTGCAGGAAAAAGTATATTATTCAAGATCAGCCTGTAACCGGGCGAATTGGGATGCAGCGCAAGGTCTGTTTCAGGATCACCTACATAGTGTCTGTAATCCTCCGGATCGTGGCCGGCATAAAAACTCCAGAAACCCAGTCCATAGGTTCCATGAATGTACCTTGCTTCTCCGGCTGCATTCATTTCTCCCATAATAAGCACATTGGATTTAATGAATTCGTTCCTGAAAGCCGTAGTTTGTCCCATAAATCCTTTAATGGTTTGTGTATGGTTTTGGGTGAGCATGGTCGGAATGGCATCCCATTTGGCAGAAAATTCAAAAAGTGTAAAATAATCTACCTCAGGTTTGACATTACGTGGATTATGGTCGATATTGGAATGTTCATATTCAGCCATATTGCGTGAAATCGTAAAATTCTCAAAGGCCAGTGTTTTGGAAAAATCCAGTTTGCTCTGCGCATTCGGATCCATTGGATCTCCGTCAAATACTTCGTGACATATATCAACTCCGTCAGCGGCCAATGCAATGTCATAAGTATCAGTAGCTGAACACATTGCAAACAAGAATCCACCTGCTCCAACAAATTCCCTGATCTTTTTGACAACATCCAGTTTTAGCTCTGATACTTTCTGATAACCCAGACTAACTGCCAGATTTTCAAGCCTTTTTTTATAAGCCCGATACCAGGGTTGACTGCTGTATTGTGCATGAAATTTTCCAAACTGACCCGTGAAGTCCTCATGGTGTAAATGCAACCAGTCATACATCGCGAGTTGTCCATCCATGATCTCTTTGTCATAAATGACATCATAGGGTATCTCCGCATAAGTTAAAACCAGGGTGACAGCATCATCCCATGCCTGGATTTTGTTTCCATGCTGATCAATATCCGGAGAATATACTGCAATTTTAGGTGCCTTTTCCAGCTTCATAGCTTCCATATTCACCTCAGGATGAGCAATTTCTTCTCTGATACGGGCAAATTCACTATCTGTAATGATCTCATAACTCACATTCCTGACTTTGCATTCCTTTTCAATCAGACTGGCAGAAGGCATGGCAAAACTCCCACCTCTGTAATTCAACAACCAGTATACCTCAACATTTTGATCCAGCACCCAAAAGGCAATCCCATAAGCTTTTAGATGCTCTTTCTGGCTTTCATGATCCATTGGGATCAATAAATACGCGCCTCTGAGCAATGAGTTATTCATTACCAACAGCAGAAAAACAAGGGCAATCAGTTTAAGTTTTTGCATGTTAATCCAAATTTACCATTTAATTGCATCCGCAAAGATGAATAATTTTTCACCTACTTAGATAAACGAAACAAACTTATCAAAATTATCGTTTAGAATAAATCATAAAAATATACGATATATTTGCACCAAAAATTATAAATCTTGAGCAATTTCAGTTTACAATTCCCGATCTGGACCATCTTCATACCTGTTTTGACAGGTCTGTTGTTTGCAGCCATTTTGTATTACAAAGACAAAAGATTTGAGGAAAAGTCCCGCAACTTCCAACTTATGCTGGCCGCATTCCGGTTCCTGGCTGTCAGTGTCATCGTTTTTTTGCTGCTCGGCCCTTATTTTTCTTCCATGAAGGAAGAGCGGAGCAAACCGGTCGTGTTGCTTGCTCAGGACGTTTCCGAATCTGTACTGTTCGGTTCAAAAAACGACAGTTCAGTCGTGATCAATGCACTTAAAGACCTCCAAAAAGATCTTTCCAAGAAATATGATGTGGAACTTGTACACTTCGGGGAATCTGTTGCCCCGGATATTTCAAATGCCTTCAATCATAAAATCACAAATTACAGCAATTTACTTCAATATATCGACCAACAATATCAGGGAAGAATGTTGTCATCGGTTATATTGTTTTCCGATGGTATTTACAATGAGGGAGAAAATCCGGTCTATGCTCAAACGTTGAAACAAGCTGCATTCTACAGCATTGCAATGGGTGATACCACTAAGAAATCGGATGTTGCCCTCAAGAATGTGCTGTATAATGACCTCGCCTTTATGGGTGACAAGCTGAATATCCAATTTAATATGACAGCCTACAAATTGGAAGGCAAGCAAACCGAGGTGACTATATTGGAAATCGTGGATGGCAAAACAAAGCTTTTGGATAAAAAACCGATCAACATCAAGTCTGATGATTTCTTTTTCTCAGATGATTTCATCCTGGATGCGGACAAACCAGGCACCAGGCATTTCCGTATTTCTGCCCGATCTGTTCCGAATGAAATGACCTTAGCCAACAACACCAAAGATATCTATATTGATGTTATAGATTCGAGGATCCATGTTGTGATTCTGGCGAATGCACCCCACCCTGACCTGAGTGCCATCAAGCAAAGCCTTGAAAGTCTCAAAAACTATAAGATCAGCATCAAAATGGCTGGTTCAGAAGGGATCCCTCAAAATACTGACCTGGTTATTTTGCACAACCTGCCATCAGTTAAAAATCCGGTAAATGATGTCTTTCAAACCATCACGCAGAAAAAGATACCACATTTGTTCATCGTAGGACAGCAAACTGATCTGAACACATTCAACAAATCTCAGGATCTGATCCGGATCAGCTCATCGCTAAAATCTTTCAATGAATCCCAGGCTTCGCTCAACAAACAGTTCTTCGGTTTTGAACTGGATCCGGAAACAGCCAAATCAGTGGAATTGTTTCCTCCTTTGCTCTCTCCTTTCGGAACGATCGAGGCTGCACCTCATGCACAGACGCTGCTTTTCCAGAATATTTCCAAAGTCAGAACATCTTATCCATTGCTGAGTTTTGGCGACCAAAACGGCCTGAAAAACGGTGTTCTGATGGGTGAAGGTATCTGGAAATGGAGACTTTTTGATTTTGCTCAAAACGGCCAGCAAAACAGCATTCATCAGATCATCGGCAAAACTGCCCAATTGATCGCAACCAAAGCTGATACACGCAAATGGCGGGTAGAATCCTTCAAAACGGTTTATAACGAAAATGAACACATTCGGTTCAGGGCAAATCTTTACAATGACAACAATGAGCCTGTCAATTCTCCGGACGCATTTATGTATATCAAAAATGTAAAAGGAGAAGTCTTTGAATTTGTTTTCTCCAGATCCGAAAATGCGTATTCGCTGGATGCGTCATTCCTCCCACCAGGTGAATATACTTATCGTGCCACTGTTCAACTCGGCGGAAAAGACCATACTGACTCCGGCAAATTTGCGGTAAAAGAGATCCAACTAGAAACATTTGACCTGGTAGCAAGGCATGACCTTTTAAGGCAAATGGCTGCTCTTTCTGGTGGAAATGTCTTTTCACTCAAGCAGGTGGAATCATTGAAATCCCAATTGCTGGACGCAGAAGTAAAACCTGTAGTTTACGCCCAAAGAAAGACTTCTCCGCTGATCAATTTCAAATGGTTATTCTTTCTGATTTTGATCTGGCTGAGTATTGAATGGTTCCTACGACGTTATTTTGGAAGTTATTGATGAAATTTGATAGAAATAATGTATAATAGAGCCCATTCCCTGGATCAAGGATATTTTTTGAGTACCACAAAAACCACTAAGCAGACCCTAAAAGCACAAAGTCTTATGGTCTTAGCTAAAGAATATTACTATTTGTAATATGTAATGTATTTTCCTTGTGCCCTTTGCGCCTTCTTTTTGATCTTTGTGGAGAACCTGAATTATCGGGATCAGGGATTGAATCAATGATATTTTTTCAGTTCCACGAAAAGCACGAAGCAGACACAAAAAGCGCTAGGTTTTTTTATTACTCAACCACCATGATTCTGTTGACATACTTTCTACCGTCATGTCCGGCAGATTCCAGCAATAACATCCCGGGAACATTGGAAAAAGCATTTATGTCAATAAAATATCCGTTTCCTGATTTTTCTCCTTTGGTTGAAAACAGGATCCTGCCATTCATATCCAGGAGCTTGAAGGATTCGATTTCAAGAGCAGTTTCTACCCGAAATCTATCCTTAACCGGATTGGGTATCAATGTGATCAGATCACTGTCCGTGAATTCATCCCTGACCGATACATAAAAGGCTTCATCATTGACCCGGACTATGCTTGAACCGGCAGTTCCGATCATAATTTTTTCATTATTGGATTCTATGATTATTTCATGAATTTGAGAGGGTATGACGTTTAATGCTTCAGGAAAAAAAATTTTCTTCCCGTCTGTATACCTGTGCAGGCCTTCAAAAAATTCAGCTAACCAAAGAACACCTCTGTGATCAATAGCAATAGTCTGGATATCTATATTACCGGAAATATCTCTTTTTGAATGGATCACATTATTTTCATAGACAAACAATCCATTACTTGTACCAATCCATAATTTCCCGTTCTTATCCGGGAAAAAACTATTTATAAGGACAAATTCTTGAAATTGATCAATCATATTAGTATATGACCAACTGGTTCCATTAAATTTATATAAGTATTCATCCGCTGCAGCCCACAAAGTACCATTCGAATCATAAGCAATGTCATCCATGCCTTGATATTTTAAGGTTTCATTAGATTCATTGTAAAATTTCCATAGGGTACCGGAAAAATATGCCAAGCCTGCCCCCCAATTCAAAAACCATATACCTCCCTGAGGATCTCTAATTATTTTGCCCCATCTTTTTATATCTGGCAAGCCAATGGATGAATCATATAAAACCCAGGAAGTACCATTAAAATGATACAAACCCTTATCATCCACACCTATCCATATATCATTTGCATTTTTTGCAGAAATGGATCGTATTTCAGAAGTTCCTATGTCAGGAGAAGCAAACTTCTTAAATAAACTATCACCCTTTATGCGATAAAAAATCTCTCCATATTCATCGCAGGTCCATAATGTAGAATCCTGATCATAATCCATGTCATTAATAAAAGGCCATTCTCTCGGGCTGACGGGTTCCCAGTCAATTATCAGTTCCTGTGTGTAGGACGGCATCCCTGCTGTAAAAAGCAAACAAAAAAGTAAAAATCTGATCATAGCATTTGATTTTAGGTTTACAAAGTTTTTAACCCAACTTGAAAATAAGATTACATAATAATGTGTATATCAGTTACATAA
>ERZ761607.1713-NODE-1713-length-25983-cov-4.694539_pt1 | contig 25983 bp, 22 predicted proteins | sample MGYA00511164_ERZ761607 | MGnify/ENA primary metagenome ERZ761607 (study PRJEB28899, sample SAMN02445080) | bioreactor sludge metagenome | biome: EBPR sludge | place: Australia: Brisbane, Thorneside Wastewater Treatment Plant | collected 2011-06-22 ... | reverse complement strand
CTCGAACCCCCTTCTCAAGGACGTCCGTACTCGCCGGGGGTTCAAGCACCCCCGGGACAGAGCGCGATCAAGCTCGCGCACTCCGTTCGTGAACGCCCGCGTGGATGGGTAAGGCGTGCGGGTTCTCGAGCCCCCTTCTCAAGGACGCCCCGACTCGCCGGGGGTTCAAGCACCCCCGGACAGAGCGCGATCAAGCTCGCGCACTCCATTCGTGAACGCCCGCGTGGATGGGTAAGGCGTGCGGGTTCTCGAACCCCCTTCTCAAGGACGTCCGTACTCGCCGGGGGTTCAAGCACCCCCGGAGAGAGCGCGATCAAGCTCGCGCACTCCGCCTTACTCCTTCTGCACGAGATCGATCTTGCGGATGTGGATGCAATTGACCGGGCAGGCTTCGACACAGGCGTTGCAGCGGATGCACTCGTTGGGGTCGATGTAGAGCTGGTTGTACTCGGGGCCGCCCTCAACCTCGTTGTAGCCGGTGATGCGGCCGTCGGTGTCCTTGAGCAATCCGCTGATCTTGACGATGCATTTGTCGAGCGGTTTGACGTCGAGGCATTTGTGGCAGTAGATGCAGGCTGCGGTGTCGATCTCGTACACGTAATGGCACAGGTAGCAGCGCGAGGCTTCGGCCATCGCCACCGACCGCTCGAAGCCCATCTCGTCGGCGTCGTCGATGTTGCGCGACGCGACCGGGCGGATGCGCATCGGGTTGCGGGGCAGGGCGTTCAACGTCGCGCTGCGGCCGGTGCCCTCGACCTCCTCGCTGCAGAAGTAGCGCGACAACCGGTTGCGGCCCATCAGCAGCGTGTCCACATGGTGGGCGCAGTTCTTGCCGTGGGCGATCCCGTCGATCAGCGAGCGCGGTCCGGTGGCGAAGTCGCCGGCCTGGGTGACGCACGGCAGGGAGGTCTCGTTCTGGCCGGAACCCGGATCCTGCTTGAGCAGCGTCTGGAACACCTTGCCCGTCCATGCCGTCGAGTGCGATTGGCCCGTGCCGAGCAGCACCGTGTCGCAGGCGACCGTGAAGTCGGAGCCTTCGACCTCCTTGAAGCTGCGCCGTCCCGACGCGTCGGGCGTGCCCATGCGCGTACGGCGGAACCGGATGCCGGTGACCCTGCCGTTTTCGCCGAGGATTTCCACCGGGCTGCACAACGTGTGCAACGCGATCTTCTCCTCGTGCATCTCCGTCGTCTCCTCGGCCGAGATGTACATGTCGGCTTCGGTGCGGCGGTAGTAGATCTCGACCGATTCCGCGCCGAGCCGCTTGGCCGTGCGGGCGCAATCGACCGAGGTGAAGCCGCCGCCGAGCACGACCACATTCCGGCCGATCGCGGTGTTCTCGCGCTCGTTCACGCGGAACAGGAAGTGCAGGCCGTGTTCGACGCCCTGCAGGTCCGCGCCCGGAACCTTGATGATGTTCGGGCTCTGCGCGCCCGCCGCGATAACCACGTGGTCGAAGTCCTCGACCAGGTCGGCGAGTTTGACGTCGCTGCCGATGTTCACCCCGCACTTGAAGTCCACACCTTGCAGGCGGATCTGTTCGATCTCGCGGCGCACCGCTTCGCGCGGCAGCCGGAAGTGGGGGATGCCGAGCAGCAACAGGCCACCCGGCTGGGTGTGGCGCTCGAACACCGTCACCGCATGGCCCATCCGCGCCAGTTCGCGCGCGGCGGCAAGGCCGGCCACGCCGGCGCCGATGATCGCCACCTTCTTGCCGGTCGCGGGAAACAGCGGCTCCAGCACGACGGGCTCCTTGTTGCTCATGAATTCCACGGCGGACCGCTTGCTGAAGCAGATCGCGACCGATTCCCCGTTGTTACCGCGACCATGGCGGCAGGCCGCTTCACACGGCCGCGTGCAGGAGAAACCCAGCACGGCGGGGAAGACGTTGTCGCGCAGGTTGATCCGGTACGCCTCGTCAAAGTCGCCGCGCGCGATCGCCTCCAGGTACGCGGGAACATTCGTCTTGGCCGGGCAGGTGAACCGGCAGGGGACACTGCACGAAAGCAGGTTCTCGTCGGCCGGCGTCAGGATGCGGAGGGGTTTGGATGCCATGCTGGAAATCCTAGCACGGAGGCCCGGCGTGAACAGGCGGTTGCGACCCCAAGTTGTGATCAGGGAATCCCTGATGGGTGTGGAGTACGGCAGCTTGTGGAGAGCGGCATCTTGATGCCGCTCTGTCACGGGGGTTCTCGAACCCCCGTTTAGTAGCCCGGGGTTCAAGAACCCCGGGACAAAGCGGGTTCGAGAACCCGCACTCCGGAGCGGGATCAAGAACCCGCACGCCTCGCCTTAAAAATCATCTGGCACATCGAGGTCATCGATGTTGAATCCGTAGATGGTCTTGACCATGGCCGGGCGGGCGGTGCGTTCGAACCAGGCGGCGCTGCACCAGCGGTACTGGTTGGCGACCGGTGCGATGCCGTGGCGTACCGGGTTCTGGTGCACGTAATGGAGGCGGGCCAGGTAACTCGTCTCGGAGGTCAGGCGGGTGTCCCAGTAGTTGTGCCAGACCTTGCGGCCGGGAGCGGCATCGAGCCGGTTCAACCAGGCCGAGGCACGGCCGTGGAAATGCTTGATGAATGCGGAAAGACTGGTCGCATCCGTCGCGTGTTCCGGCGAGTGGCCGACGAAGTGGTAGTGATTGGGAAACACCGCCCACGCCTCGAGCTGCCATCCGTACTGTTCGGCATACTTCAGCAGCCCCTGGTGCAGGCCACCCAACCGCTCACCCTCGGTGAAAAACGGCTGTTTGAGGTACGTCCCGGCGGTCACCATGAAGGTTCCCGTCTCGGAAAGAAGATGCAGCGGTGCGTGTGGCCATCGGCCTGTGGGTGATTGCATCCATTGAGCATGAAGAAGGGCGTTTGCCGGATCAAGTGGCTTGTGTGGAGTGCGGCATCTTGATGCCGCTCTGTCACGGGGGTTCTCGAACCCCCGTTTAGTAGCCCGGGGTTCAAGAACCCCGGGAACAAAGCGGGTTCGAGAACCCGCACTCCGGCGGGATCAAGAACCCGCACGCCTAATCCGCCGGGGTGGTTGCGACGCGCAGCCACGTTGTCGCGGCGGGGGTATTGGTGAGGGCGAGGGTGCGTTGATCCCAGGCATTGGTCTCTGTCCACCGTGTGCCGGACGGTATCCAGGTCGCGCCATTGGTGCTGATCTCGATGTCGTAGTGGATCCGTCGCTGGGTCGGGACCGGCACCGCATCCCGCTGCGTCCAGGGGTCGATCTCCGGCGGGAACTCGGACTGGTTGATCCGGTTCGGGTCGTCGGTGACCGGCAGCAGGAACCGGAAGGCACCGGGCAGGCGGGTGCGCCAGGCGACCTCGGTGTGCTGACCGAGCGGGAAACCGCACCCGACCCGCATCATCAGGTCGAGGTTGGGAATGTAGCCGATGGCGAGCAGGCTGTTGTAGGCATCCCACGGGTCGTCCCAGTAGTAGCCACCCGGCTGGCTCTCCGGACCGACCTTGCCCTCGCTGTTGCCGGTGTCCATGTAGATCCGCATCGGCCGCTTGGTCTTGCCGGCCAGCGCGGCCTTGTAGTTGGGCGCTCGCGTAAAGGCGGGCGACATGGCGAGTACGCCGCCGAAGACATTGGTTTCCATGCCGGCGTAGATGCTGAAGATGCCGCCCATCGACGAGCCGCCGACCAGGGTGTTGCGCGGATCGTTCAGCGTACGGTAGTTGAAGTCGAGAGTGGGGCGGACGTTGTCGACCAGGAACCGCAGGTAGTCGTCGCCTTCGCCCTGCGGATGCGCGGGATAGGTATCGGTCGGCGGATTGTACTCCCAGCGCCGCCGGTCGGGAACATTGTACACGCCGACGAGAATGACCTCGCGCATGCGTCCGCCGGAGATCTCGCGTTGGGAGATCAGGTCCGCATCCCATGCGCCGGTGCCGCCGGGATTCGCCCCGTTGGGCAGGTTCTGGCCATCCTGGAAGTACATCACCGGATACCGTTTCCACGGATGGCTGTCGTACCCGCGCGGCAGCAGGATGATGATGTCGCGGCCGTCGATCGGCGGTGCGTAACTCGAGCCGACATTGCGCGTCTCGGAGCGCGGGGCCGATACCGAGGCGGCCGGCCAGTAGTTGTAGATCTGCCCGTCCTGCAGCACGAGCGCATCCAGCGGCGTGAGGTAGTCGTTGCCCCCGACCCCGACCCCGGTGGGGAAGGGCGACTTGTCGAAGCTGCCCAGGTTGTCGGTGATGACGAACTGCAGTTCCGCCCCGGCCACACCAAACCCCGCGGCGCGGAACAGGAACTCCCCGCCGGTCCGTCCCGGCGCGACGTTGACCATGGGCACCGCGAAGAAATTCGTGTCGAAACCGGTCCGGTAGATCACCGACGGATTCGTCCAGCTCGTGTAATAATACAACACCTTGCCGGTGTAGGGGGCGGGCGGTGCGGCCGGCACCGCCGATGTGCGGTTGGCGCCCTGCTCCCATCCCGCATTCGCCGGGTTGCAGAACTCGTTGGAGTTGAAGCTCCGGCTCATGAACTTGTATTCCAGGGCCGTACCCTTCTGCACCGCCACGGTGCCGGTCCACACGTTGTTGGTCGTCCACCGCAACTTGATGGCGTTGGTCGGCGTCCACGACCCGAGATCCGGATGGTTCCCCACCACATGGATGTTGTTGCCAAACCCCACGTTGGAGATCACCGAGAAGGTGACGAGGTCCCGGTCCGGGCTCGTAGCCCCGGCCTCGCCGAGTACGCCGCCCCCCAGCCAACACGCCGTAACCAGCAGGAAAAATCGTTGCATGAGCGGTAATCTACCCAGAAATAATGCTTTTTTCCAATCCTTGGACGCGGTAGCGTGTTTTGTTTCCAATGATTGGACAGATAAAGGGATGCACATGCTTGAGGGTACGTTTACCGCGATTGTTACGCCATTCGACCGCCACGGGAAGCTGGACCTGGTCCGCTTCCGCGAACTGATCGAGTTCCAGATCGCCGGCGGGGTCACCGGCATTGTCCCGGTCGGCACGACCGGTGAGTCGCCCACCTTGAACGTCGAGGAACACACCAAGGTGATCGACGCCGCGATCTCCATCTCCCGCAAGCGGCTGAAGATCATCGCAGGCACCGGCGCGAATTCGACAGCCGAGGCGATCGAACTGACCCGGCACGCCAAGGCGGCCGGTGCCGATGCGACCCTGCAGGTCACCCCGTACTACAACAAGCCGTCCCGCGAAGGCCTCGTCCGCCATTTCTCCGCCGTGGCCGACCTCGGTCTGCCCGTCGTGCTGTACAACGTGCCCGGCCGTGCCGGCCGCGATATCCCGGTCGATGTCGTCGTCGAGTTGTCCAAGCACCCGCACATCGTGTCGATCAAGGAAGCCGGCGGCAGCGCTGACCGCGTCAGCCAGATCCGCAGCCAGTGCGACATCGAGGTGTTGTCGGGCGACGACGCCCTGACCCTGCCGATGATGGCCCTCGGTGCCGTCGGCGTGATCAGCGTCGCTTCGAACATCATCCCGGCCGAAGTCTCCCGCCTGGTCGCCGCCGCGCTGGCCGGCCGCTGGGATGAAGCCCGCCGCATCCACTACCAGTACTACCGCGTGTTCAACGACCTGTTCCTCGAGACCAACCCGGTTCCGGTCAAGGCTGCGCTGGCCATGATGGGCCGCATCGACGAGGTGTACCGCCTCCCGCTCTGCGAAATGACCGAGGCGAACCGCAACAAGCTCAAGCTGACCCTCGCCGCGGCGGGAATCACCTGATTTGCGAATGGCGATTGCGGAAGAAGGAAGCGGAAACTTAAACTTGTTGTATACCTACGTGAGGTGACCCGTGCCTGATCATGCTTCAATCGCAAATCCCTCCCGCGTCGCCATCCTCGGCGCCGGCGGCCGCATGGGCAAGACCCTGGTCCGCTGCCTGACCGACGGCGCGGTGCCCGGCCTGAAGCTGGCCGGCGCGGTGGACCTCCGGGACCACCCCGACCTCAACAAGGAGGTCGCCCCCGGCGTGCGCCTTTCGCCGGACCTCGCCGAGGTCGCCCCGGCTTGCGATGTGGTCATCGACTTCACCTCGCACCAGGGCACTTCCGGCAACGCCGAACGCCTCGCCACCTGGGGCAAGGCCTGGGTCATCGGCACCACCGGCCTCACCACCGAACAACGCGCCCCGATCGAAGCCGCCGCCCGCAAGATCCCGGTCGTCATGGCCCCGAACATGAGCCTCGGCGTGAACCTGCTCTTCGTGCTGCTCGAGGAAGCCGCGCGCGCCCTGAAGGGCAAGGGCTATGACGTCGAGATCGTCGAGCGCCACCACCGCCTGAAGAAGGACGCCCCGAGCGGCACCGCCCTCGGCCTCGGCCAGGCCGTGGCCAAGGGTCTCGAGTGGAACCTCGACGAGGTCGCGAAGCATGGCCGCGAGGGCATCAGCAAGGACATCCGCCCCGACCGGGAGATCGGCTTCCACGCCGTGCGCGGCGGCGACTTCATCGGCGACCACACCGTCATCTTCGCCACCACCGGGGAGAGCGTGGAGTTCTCGCACCGCGCCACCACCCGCGACACCTTCGCCATCGGCGCCCTGCGCGCCGCCGCCTGGGTCGCCGGACAGAAGCCCGGCCTGTATTCGATGAAGGACGTGCTCGGCCTGTGACCGCGCCGTCCGCCATGGAGGTCGGCCTCGGTCTCGGCTCGAACCAGGGCGACCGCATCGCCCACTTCAAGGATGCCAAGGCCCGCGTCCTCGCCATCCCCGGCCTCCAGCCGATCGCCCAGAGTTCCCTCTACGAAACCGAACCAGTCGGCGTGAAGCCCGAATACCAGCACCTGAAATTCATCAATGCCGTACTGGTCGTCCGTTGCACGATCCCGCTCGAGGACCTCCACCCGCAGTTGCTCGCCATCGAGGCCGCCATCGGCCGCAACCGCACCGCCGACAAGTTCGCCCCGCGCCCGCTCGACATCGATATCCTGTTTGCGGACGACCTCGTGCTGACAACCCCGACCCTGAAGCTTCCGCACCCCCAGTGCCTCAAGCGCCGCTTCGTCCTCGAACCACTCGCCGAGATCAACCCCGCGCTCATCCTCGCCGGAACCGGCCGCACCGTGCGCGACCTCCTCGCCGCCCTGCCCAATCCCGAACCGGTGGTCAAACTGGCCGAGGTCTGGTAGGGTGGTAGAGGTGTTCAGGTGTCGGGTTTCAGGTGTCAGCAAGAAATGGATCGCATCGGTTCTTCCCTGAAACCCGAAACCTGAACCCCGAAACCAACGTTATGACGACCACGAAATGGACCGCGCCGAAAATTCGCGGACTGAAGGGCAAGCAGAAGATCGCCATGCTGACCGCCGGCGACACCACCACCGCACGCCTGATCGATGCCGCTGGCATCCCCTGCGTGCTGGTCGGCGACTCGCTCGGCATGACCATGCTGGGTTACGACTCGACCATCCCGGTCACCCTCGAGCACATGCTCCATCACACCGCCGCCGTCGTGCGCGGCGTACAACAGGCCCTCGTCATCACCGACCTTCCGTTCATGTCCTACCAGGCCTCGATCGAACAGGCCCTGGTCAGCGGCGGCCGCGCCCTGAAGGAGGCCGGTGCCGATGCGGTGAAGGTCGAGGGTGGGGCGATGCGCGCCGACACCATCCGCGCCCTGACCGCCAACGGCATTCCCGTACTCGGCCACATCGGCATCCTGCCCCAGAGCATCAAGGCTTCCGGCGGCTACAAGGTGCAGGGCAAGACCGATGAAAGCGTCCAGCAACTGCTCGACGATGCACGCGCCGTCTCCGATGCCGGCGCCTTCGCCATGGTGCTGGAGGGCATGCCGTCGGAGGTCGCGCAGCAGATCACCACCGCAGTGCCGATTCCCACCATCGGCATCGGGGCCGGACCGCTGTGTGATGGCCAGGTCCTTGTCGTCAGCGACGTGCTCGGCCTCACCACCGGCCACGTCCCGAAATTCGCCAAACGCTACGCCGACCTCGCCACCACCATGGCCGCCGCCTTCACCGCCTACCGCGGCGATGTCGAGTCCGGCGCGTTCCCCAGCGAGGAATTCACCTACCGCCGCGAGAAGCCATGAAGCTGATCCCGCTCGGCGCGAACGGCTACCTGCCCATCCACGGCCGCCACTCCTCCTGCTTCCTCGTCCTGACCGACCGCGCCACCTTCCTGCTCGACGCCGGCACCGGCGCGGCCCGCCTGCATGAACCGGAGATCCGCCGCCACCTCGAAGGCCGCGCCGAGCTGCACGTGCTGCTCTCGCACTACCACGTCGATCACACCGCCGGCCTCTACTACGCCTTCACCGCCTGGCGGCACGGACCCCTCCACCTCCACGCGCCGGTCGCCCCGTTCATCGACGGCGACCCGGTCGAGGCCATCGGCCGCTACTTCGCCCCGCCGCTGAACTCGTACCGGCTCGCCGATTCCACCATCCGGATCCACCCCGTCCGTGAATCCACCTTCGCGATCGCCGGCCACCGCATCGCCGTCTGGCTGCAACGCCACCCCGGCGGCTCCGTCGGCTACCGCATCGACGACCGCCTCGCCTACATCACCGACACCGTCGTCATGATGGAAAACGTCCCGCACGCCGCCGGCGTCGACCTGCTCCTGCATGAAATGTGGCTCAACGAAGCCGATGCCGCCGCCGACGAAAAGGAAAACCAGCGCCACGCCTGCTTCGGCCCGGTCGCTGCCTTCGTCAAGGCCGCCCAACCCCGGCGCGTCATGCCCGTGCACCTCTATCCGCACTACTCCGACGACGATATCGCCGCCATGACGGCGGCTCTCGCCACCCACGCCGGTGTTCCCGCCGATGTCCCGGTCGAAGGCCGCGTTTACCACCCCGGCGCATAACCTCCGGCAGAGCGGCGTGTCCTCAAGCCGCTTTCCGCCATGGCAAAGCCGGTTGTTCCGCCCCGATTTCCCTCCTTGTTCGCCCCCCTGTAACCGCATACGATGGGTGCTGCGAAATAACCGATAAAGGGAATCGCACCATATGACCACGATCCGTACGCTCGCCGACGACAACCTCCGCTACCTGGAACAGGCTGGCCATCTCCTCGAGGCGCTGCCCGACGAAGCTTACGCCGCTCCCGCCCCCAACCACCTCGGCAGCTCGGTGGGTGCCCACCTCCGCCATTGCCTCGATCACTACGACTGTTTCCTCGCCGGACTGGAGGCCGGTCGGATCGACTACGATGCCCGCCGCCGCGACCTGCGCCTGGAGCAGGAGCGCATGGCCGGGATCGAGAAGCTGAACCAGTTGATCGCCGGCTTGCGCGCCGTCATGGATCGCGCCGATACCCGTGTCGTGGTGAAGATGGATTGCGGCGACAACGAGGACGAGGCCGCCTGGTGGACCGACTCGAGCCTGCGCCGCGAGTTGCAGTTCCTGATCAGCCACACCGTGCACCACTACGCGATCATCAAGATGGTCCTGACCGTCCGCGGTCTGTCCGTTGGTCCCGACTTCGGCATCGCCCCTTCGACGTTGCGTTACCATCAGGGTGCCACGGCATGTGCACACTGACCTGGTGCAGCGGCGAACACGGCGTCCATCTGTTCTTCAACCGTGATGAACAGCGCACCCGTCCGCCCGCCGAACCCACCGCCCGGCACGTCCGCCACGGCGTGCGTTTCCTCGCTCCGCTGGACCCCCAGGCCGGCGGCACCTGGCTCTCCGTGAACGAACACGGCGTCGCGGTGGCCATCCTGAACTGGTATGATGCCGAACACGCCAACCCCGCAACCACCGCCACCCACCGCAGCCGCGGCCTGCTCGTCATGGACCTCGCCGGCAGCCTCGATCGCGCCGGCTCCCTGCTCGCCCGTCTGTTCGGCCAGGATCTCGCGCTGTACCGGCCGTTCATCCTGGTCAGCCTCGACGCCCACGGGCACGGCGCGATCTGCCGCTGGGATGGCCTCCAGCTCGCCGCCGGAGCGCTCACCCCCGGCGACTGTCCGCTGACCACCTCCTCGTTCGATACCGCCGCCGTCATCGCTGCCCGGCGCATGCGCTACAGCGCCATGACGGTCAACGACGGACCCACTCCGGAATCCCTCGCCGCCTTTCACCACAGCCGCGATCCGCGCGGCGGACCCTATTCCGTGACGATGACCAGGCCCGACGCCATGACCGTGAGTTTCAGCCACGTCGTGATTGGCAGGAACGACGTCCGCTTCTATGATCAAACCCGCCAACGCACCGGCGAAGATCCCGGATACGAACCGGTTTCGGAAGCCGTGCTGGCCCGAACATGAACGACCATCCGGCACAACCTGCACGCCGCCGCCTGATCCGCCGCCGTTACAAGCTGCTGATCTACATCCTTCTCCTGATCGCCTCGAATGTCATCCGTTCACACCAAGGCGATGAGCCCCGACCGCTCGCCCATCACCAGGTCATGACCCTTCCGGAATTCGCCGGCGACTCCTTTGGCGCGGGCCGCGTCAGCATGGTGTACCAGGATCTCGCTCCTGCCGGTCGCTCAAACGCCCCGGTGATCCTGCTGATTCATGGCAGCCCGATGCGCTCCTACGACTTGCAGGATCTCGCGAACCTGCTTGCCGCCGAGCACCGCGTGCTCGCGCCCGAGCTGCCGGGCTTCGGCCGTTCCACCCGCGCCGTGGCCGACTATTCGTTCATCGCCCACGCCGCCTACCTCGACCGCTTCCTCGACGCCCTTGCCGTGTCAAACGTCCACCTCGTCGCCTACAGCCAGGGCAGCGGTCCGGCCCTCGCCCTGTGGCAACGCGCGCCCGAACGGATCGCCTCCATGACCTTCGTCTCGGGCATCGGCGTGCAGGAATTCGAGTTGCTCGGCAACTATGCCCTCAACCGCGCCCTGCATGGCGTCCAGTTCGCGGTCATTGCCGGCATCGACCTGCTCATTCCGCATTTCGGCTGGCTTGATGACATGATGCTGAATACCTCCTATGCGCGGAACTTCTACGAATCGGACATGCGCCCGAACCGCGCCATCCTGTCCGCGCTCAAGCCGCCGCTGCTGATCCTGCACGGCCGCGATGACCTGCTGGTCCCGGTCGGGGCGGCCCAGGAGTCGCACCGCCTGGTGCCCCAGAGCGAACTGGTGATCCGGCGCGGCGGCCACATCGCCGTTTTCCGCGACCCCGACACGGTGGCCCGCGATGTGACCGCCTTCATCGACCGCGTCGGCCGCGGCGAGGCCCTGACCCGCGCGTCCGCCACGCCCGAGCGCATCGCCAAGGCCGGCCAGCCGTTTAATCCCGACGACGTGGACAAGGCGGTCGGTGTTGCCCTCGTGGTCATGATGCTGCTGATCGCCTTCGCGACCCTGATCAGCGAGGACCTCGCCTGCATCGGCGCCGGCCTGCTCGCCACCCAGGGCGTGATCAGTTTTACCGCCGCGGCCGGCGGCGCCTTCCTCGGCATTTTTGTCGGCGACCTGTTGCTGTTCTGGGCCGGGCACCACTGGGGCAAGGCCGCGCTGCGCCGCCCCCCGTTCAAGTGGTTCATCACGGAGGCGGGGATCCGCGACAGCACCAAATGGTTCGCCCGCAAAGGGCCGGTGGTTGTCCTGCTCAGCCGCTTCGTGCCGGGCAGCCGCCTGCCCACCTACTTCACGGCGGGCATGTTGCACACCCGGTTCTGGCTGTTCTTCCTGTTCTTCCTGTTTGCCGGCGTGGTCTGGGCTCCGCTGCTGGTCTGGTTGTCGATGAAACTCGGCCAGCAGATCATCGACACCCTGTTTACCTACAAGCTCTACACCCTGGCCGCGATCACCGCCACCACCGCGCTGCTCTGGCTGCTGTTCAAGATCGTCATCCCGCTGTTCAGTTTCAAGGGCCGACGCCTGCTGCTTTCGAGGTGGCGACGCCTGACCCGCTGGGAGTTCTGGCCGATCTGGGTGCGCTATCCGCCGGTGATCGCCTATATCCTGTACCTCGGCCTGCGCTACCGGCACCCGCTGCTCTTCACCGCCGCCAATCCGGCGATTCCCCTGGGCGGCCTGATCGGCGAATCGAAGTCAGCCATCCTCAACGGCCTGACCGCGCGTCCGGACCTCGTCGCCCGTTACGCGACGATTCCCGCCGAGCTCGCGGCCGAAGCGAAAGAACGGGCGGTGATCGGGTTCCTCGATCGCCACGGCATGAGTTTCCCGGTCGTGGTCAAACCCGACGCCGGACAACGAGGCCTCGGGGTCGCGGTGATCCGAACCCCGCTGGAGCTCGCCACCTATTTTTCCATTTCACGCCCGACCCTGATCGTGCAGGAGTACGTCCCCGGCTATGAGTTCGGCGTGTTCTATTACCGCATGCCCGGCCAGCCGCGCGGCCACATCCTCTCCATTACCGAGAAGCGGTTCCCCATCGTCATCGGCGACGGCAAGCACGACCTCGAATACCTGATCCTCAAGGATGCCCGCGCCGTGTGCATGGCGCCGTACTACCTGCGCCTGCTCGATGAGCGACGCTACCTCGTTCCCGCCGAGGACGAATCCATCCAGTTGGTCGAGCTCGGCACCCACGCCCGCGGTGCGGTGTTCCACGACGGCCGCTGGGCCAAGACGGTCGAACTCGAACGCGCGATCGACGAACTCAGCCAGGGCTTCGACGGATTCTATTTCGGCCGCTACGACCTGCGCGTGCCTTCGCTCGACGCGTTCCGCCAGGGCAAAGGCTTCAAGGTCATCGAACTCAACGGCGTCACCTCCGAGTCCACCAACATGTACGATCCCGGCTACGCGCTCTCCGACTCCTATCCGATCCTGTTCAAGCAGTGGCTCATCGCCTTCAAGATCGGCGACCGCAACCGCCGCCTCGGCATCAAACCCGCCACGATCCCCCAGGTCGTCAATGCCATCGCCGACTACGAACCCGCACCGGAAGCGTGAGGCGTTTTTGCATGATGCATCAGCACTACCCGACGCATGAAACGTTGGCCGCCCGCCCGGCCCGGGGCCGTTCCCCGGCCCGGTGTCTGGTCCTGTGGTGGTGCATGACCGGATGGCCCGTGGCGGCGGAACCGGGTCCGCAGTGGGCGCCGCTGTTGGCAGAGCCGGTGATGGAGCAGGTGGACCGCGGGCTCGGGGCGTTGGCGATGACGCGGGCGGATGTCCGGTTCGACAAGAACATCGGCGAGCCGCAGTGGGCGCTTGGTTGGGTTACGAATGCCCTGGTCGCGGTGTGGCCGCTGGCCGAGGTGGCCGAGGCGTTGATCGCGGTGGCGGAGAATGGCGAGGCGGCGGCGTGGTGGGGTGCGGCGGAGCGGTGGATGGAGCTCGCGCCGGTGGAGGAACCGCCGGTGGTGTGGTGGCCGGGTCCTGAGGATGACCGGTTGGCCGCGGCGCTGGCCCGGTTCGAGCAACGCATGGCACGCGCGGCGACAGGACGCGAGCAGGCCTTCCGTCGCGTCGCGGAACCGGACCGTGTGTACCTCGCGGCGGCGGTGTTGGCGGGCGAGTTGGCGACGGAGGACGACGAGGCGGCGCGGGCGGTGCTGGCCGCCGCAGGCTTGCCGCGCACCGTACAGGAACGGGTGGAAGCGGAAGGGCGGGCGTTGGATGGAACGGCGACGGCGCTGGCATGGTTGGCCTTGGCAGGCGAGGTGGATCGGGCCGCGTTGCGGCAAGCCGGGGTGATGGCGCAGCAGGCCGCGGCGGAATTGGCGGAGGCGTTGGCGGATCACGACGACTGGCCGGATGTGGTGACCGTGCGCGACACGGAGCTCGGCCGTATTGTCATCGGCACGACCGGCTCCGATGTGTTCGCGGGGGAGGCGTTGCTGGTGCTGGATCCGGGTGGTGATGACACGTACCGCGACGGGCCGGGTGCGGCCAACGGGTTGACCGGTCCGGGGCTTGCCGTGGTGGTGGATCTCGGCGGCGATGATGTGTACCGCGCGGACGGATTGCTCGGCGCGGGATCGGCGCTGTGGGGCGTGGCGGTGGTGCTGGATCGCGCCGGGGATGATGTGGTGCAGGGGGCGTTCCTCGGTGCGGGGTCGGCGCTCGCCGGTGCGGCGTGGCACGAGGACCTGGCCGGCGACGACCGGTACCGGCACGGGGTGATGGCGCAGGGGGCGGGGCAGGTTGGTTTCGGATTCCTGATCGATCGCGCGGGGAACGACATGTACGACGTCGGCACCTGCGGGCAGGCGTATGCGGGCGTGATGGGCTGGGGCGTGTTGGTCGATGACGCGGGCCACGACCGCTACCTCGCGGGGAACCGCAAGAAGGACCACGAACGCAACGACGACCGGTTCCTGTCGCTCGCGCAGGGGTTCGCGATCGGCTGGCGTCCGCATGCCGGCGGCGGCGTCGCGGCACTCATCGACCGCGCGGGCAATGACACCTATGTGGCGGACATCTACGGTCAGGGCGTCAGTTATTATTACGCCGCGGGATTCCTGCTCGATGGCGGCGGGCACGATACCTATTCGGTGTACCAGTACGGGCAGGGGTGCGGGATCCATCTCAGCCTCGGCGTGCTCGCCGATGCGGCGGGCGATGACCGGTACGACGGGTACATCCTCGCGCAGGGCGCGGCGCACGATTTCTCGGTCGGGATGCTGTTTGATCTCGACGGGAATGACACCTACACGGCGGACCACCATGCGCAGGGGCGTGCGCTCAACAATGCCTTCGCGTTGCTGGTGGACCGGGCGGGCGACGATGCGTATTTCGCGCGGCAGCGCGAGCAGGCGCAGGGGATCGGGAACTCGGGTGGTCACCGCGACTACGGCAGCCTCGCGTTGCTGGTCGATCTCGGCGGGGCGGACCGGTACAGCGGCGGGTTCAGCAACCGGGTCATCACGTTGCGTCCGTTGTACGGCGCGGTGGTGGATCACGAACGCGACGGGGTGGCGGAATGAGCGGGATGTTTCCTTCCTTCCGGTGGCACCTGGTGTGCAGCCTGTTGTGGTTCGGTGCGTGTCCGGGATGGGCCGGATCCTTCGACGGACTGCTCTACGATGCGACGCGCTACGCGAACACGCCGGAGCGGCGCGAGGCCAAGGCGGTGGCACGGGCCGAGCTGGTGGCGCAGTTGCCGGATTCGCTGCGGGCGGCGCTCGACCATATCCACGGGGACCATGTCGGGTTGCAGGTGCTGGTGATGGAGTGGGTGTTGACGTTGCCGTCGGAGAGCATGGTGCCGGCGTTGGCGGAGCGCCTGGACGATGCGCGGCCGGAGACGCGGCGGTTCGCGGCGTATGCGCTGGGGTTTCATCCGTCGGCGGCGGAGGCGAACACCGAGCGGGTGATGGCCTTGCTCGATGAGGACCTCACGCGCGGGGCGGCGGTGCGCGCGCTCGGGAAGTGGAAGGTCGGGGCGGCGCGGCCGGCGATGGAACGGTTGCTGGTCGAGGGGCATGAGCGGCAGCGGGTGGTGGCGGCGAATGCGTTGCGGGATCTCGGGGATGCGGCGGTGGTGCCGGCGTTGATCGGGGCGTTGGGGGATCCGGTGTTCACCGTGCGCAACGTGGCAGCGCGGGCGCTGGTGTCGTACGGGGCGGCGGCGGAGGCGGCGCTGGCGTCGGCGGTGGACGTACCGCCGGCGATGGCGGTGCGGATCCGCGCGGATCTCGGGGTGATGGCCGCTGACGAGGCGTTGGGGGATCCGGGCGTGGTGCTCGACGGCGATTTTTTCCTGCCGTGACGCGTGTGCGATGTGTCCAGGGATTGGAAACCGCTCGGCGCGGATTGTCCAAGGTCTGGACAACCCGCGCATCCGGTCGTGCTGCCGTGCGTTATTCCTCGGGGAACGGGATCGGGCGCGGGGTCGCGTCGGACGAGGGCGGCAGGATGGGCAGGAGGAAGCTCGGCTGATCGCCGGTGAGGGTTTTCAGGAAGGCGACGATCTGCGCGTTTTCCTCGGGAGTGAATTGTTTGCCGAGTTGGAGGCGGCCCATGATGTCCACCGCTTCGGGCAGCGTGTCGGCGGCGCCGTCGTGGAAGTAGGGGTAGGTCATTTCGACGTTGCGCAGGGTGGGAACCTTGAAGCTGAAGCGGTCGGCGTCCTTTCCGGTCACGGCGGAGCGGCCTTCGGCGGCGCTGGTGGCGTGGTAGGGTTCAACGATGCCCATCTTCTGGAACGAATTGCCACCGACGGCTTCGCCGTTGTGGCAGGCGATGCAGCCGCTGGCCTTGAAGAGCTGGTAGCCGGCGAGTTCGGTTTCGTTCAGCGCGTCATCCTTGCCGAGCAGCCACTGGTCGAAGCGGGCGTTCGGGGTGACGAGGGTTTTCTCGAATTCGGCGATGGCGGCGGTGACCTGGTCGATGGCGATGGTGGAGGTGCCGAAGACCTGCTTGAACTCGCGCACGTAGCCGGGGATCGACTCCAGCACGTCGATGGCGAGGGTGTGGGTGAAGGCCATTTCGCCGGGATTGGCGATGGGGCCACCGGCCTGTTCCTGGAGATCGGCGGCGCGGCCGTCCCAGAACTGCGCGACGTTGAGGCTCGAGTTCAGCACGGTGGGGGCGTTGATCGGGCCGCGTTGCCACTGATCGCCGATCGAGGTGGGCAGGTTGTCGGAGCCGCCGCGCGAGAGGTTGTGGCACGAGTTGCAGGAGATGAAGCCGGACTTGGAGAGGCGCGGATCGAAGTAGAGTTTCTTGCCGAGCTCGACCATGCCGAGGTTGATGTTTTGCGGCGGACGGATGGGTTGGATCGGTTCGTTGCGCGCGAACAGCGGGGCGGCGGTGGCGGTGAAGACGAGGGCGGTCAGGGCGAATTTCAGCATGGTCGGTACTCCTTGTTCCGTGGGTCGTGCGGCCTCTGGTGCCGATTACAATGGAGGGCCGATGAGGCGGCAAGCGCTACCGGCAGAACGGCGGACGATTCGGCAAAACCCCGATAAGGCGATGGTCGCGTTCGCCGGGTGAACTTACGGCTCGTAGATGCGGGCGCGGTAGTAGCGTTCGACGTGGTTGGTGGCGTCGGGGTCGGCGAACGGCACGGTCGCATCCGAGGTGCGGTGGACCGGGGTGTTCGCGGGGGTGTCGAGGCTGAACCAGGCGGCATCGACGAGGCTGGTGGTGACCTGGATGTCCACGCCGGCCTGGGCGGGGATGTTCACGAGCAGCGACGGATGGGGGTCGCCTTCGGTGAACGTGGTGAATTCCCAGGTGCTCATGGCGTTGGTGGGCTGGGTGCCGGCGAGGTATTCGGCTTCGTTCGAGAGGCCGTCGAGGTCGGGGTCCTGGCCGGGTTGCGCTTCGGGGGCGTCGGCGTCGCCGAAGTGGCGGGCGCGCCAGTCGGCGCGGCTTTCGTAGGTGGCGAGTTCGCCGGTGATCCAGGCGGTGACGAGGGCGATGCTCTGGGTGTCGAGCACGGTGGAGCCGAGCGGCGGCATGCGCCCGGACTCGAGGGTGCTGATGCGGGTCAGGGCCATCGACCACGGGGGGAGGCCGGGCACGATGACGCGGTTGCCGGGGTCGCCAAAGTCGTTGGCCAGGGTGGCGTCGAAGATGCCGGAGTGGGAGATCGGAGTGGTGATGCGGGCATCGAACGAGCTGGGCACGGGGCCGCCGGGCAGGTGGCAGGCGGCGCAGTTCGCCTGCAGCCACGAGCGGGCGCGGTAGGAGACGCTGAACTCGGTGTTGGTCGGGTGGGCGAGGCGGCGCAGCAGGTGGAGGTTCGAGACGGCGCTGTTGAAGTAGCCGGCGTCGCGCAGGGCGGCGATCTGGTTGGTGGTGAGATCGCCGAAGTCGTGGACCATGTTCATCTGCGGGGTGGTGAAGCTCAGCGTGAAGCCGGCGGCCTGGTTGTGGCAGGTCAGGCAGGCGCCGCGCGAGGGGTAGCGCCAGGTCTGGGTGCGGATGACGCCGCTGTCGTTGATCAGGATCGGTTCATCGAGGCCGGCCGCGCCGACGAGCACGGCATTGCTGGTCGAGGTGCCCCAGCGGTAGGTGAGGCCGTAGCCGCCGGAGGGGCTGTCGTTCTTCACCAGCACGCGGGTTTCGATGCGGCGGATCGAGGCGGGCACGCCGCTGGTGGTTTCGAGGTCGAAGTGTTTCACCCAGACGGTGCCGGAGGGGGCGGTCCAGGCGCCATCGGGATTGAAGGTGATGAACTGGTTGGTGTCCGGGATGGAGAACCAGCGGTACTTGATGGCGTTGTCCGACCAGAACGGGACGTTGATGGCGTAGGGGACGATGCCTTCGAACGGGGTCAGGGTGGCGAGGTCGGCGAAGATGCCGGTGTCGGCCAGGTTGGCGGGCAGGGCATTGGTGGCCACGGTCCCGTAGACCAGGCGTTTGATCCGGCTTTCGATCAGGTCCGCCATCAGCAGGTCGCCGTTGCGCGGATCGGCGCCGAACCCGGTGATGCCGCTATCGGTGGCGAGCCAGGCGAACGAGGTGTTGGTCACGCCGTTGTGGGACATCGCCCAGATGTGGCCGGACTGGTAATCCGCGAAGAGGTAGCGGCCGACGAGTTCGGGAAAGCGATCGCCGCGGTACACCCGGCCGCCGGTCACCGACGTGCCCTGGTTGGTGGCGGAGCCGCGGCCATAGACCAGCACGGGGTTGGCGTAGTTCGTGGCGGGGAAGCCGGATTTCGGTCCGGCCACGTAGCCTTCGCGGGCGGCCCAGCCGTAGTTGCCGCCGTTGGTGACGAGGTTGATTTCCTCCCAGGCGTTCTGGCCCACGTCGGCGACGTAGAGGCGGGCGGTCAGGGGGTCGAAGGAGAACCGGAACGGGTTGCGCAGGCCGGTGGCGTAGAATTCGGTGCGGACGCGGTTCGGGACCACGTTGGAGCCGTAGTAGTTCGTGATGCCGATGAAGGGATTGTCGGGCGGGATCGCGTAGTTGGTCACGCCGCCGAGGGCGGGGTGCGGGTTCGGGGCGAGACTGCCGGGTTTCTTGTCGACATCGATGCGCATCATCGCGGCGAAGAAATCCTTGTCGATGATCTGCGCGTTGTTCCAGCTGTCGTTCCCGCCGCCCTCGTCGCCGGTGCCGATGTACAGGTAGCCGTCGGCGCCGAACGCGATGGTGCCGCCGTTGTGGTTGTCCTGGTTGTTGAACTGGGAATACAGCACGACTTCCGTCGAGGCCAGGGCGAGGTTCTCGTTTGTCGCGGTGCGCAGGAAGCCCGACACCCGGGTGTGGAAGCCGGTTCCGGAGCCGTTGGTGGCGGTGCGGGTGTAGAAGGCATAGAACAGCCGATTGCTCGCGTAGTTCGGGTGGAAGGCGATGTCGAGCAGGCCGCCTTCTCCCGACGCATTCACGCCGGGCAGGTTCAGGAACACGGTGCGGGTGGGGCTGGCCAGGTTGGTGATGACGACGACGCGGCCGGCGCGTTCGACGATGTAAAGGCGGTTGGTGTCACCGGGGGCGGTGGCGATCGCGATCGGATTGGTGAACACCACCCCCGGGAAGGCGTTGGTGGTGGTGTAGGAGTTGGTGGTCGGGGAGGGGATTGCCGACGGGAAGCGCAGGGTCTGGTTGGGGCGGCGGGTGGCGATTCCTTCGTACACGCTGAAGTCGTAGGTGGTGAAGCGGTGGAAGTCGGCGAAGATGTTCGTCTGTCCGGCGGCAAACCCGATGTTGCTGCTGAGGCCGATGCCGGGGATGCCTTCGTTGGAGAGGTAGGACGTGTCGCTGATGCAGAAGCCGGCGAGGTTCACCGTGTTGCCGTCGGTAAGGCCGATCGAGGCGAGCGGGATGCGGAACTCCACCGTGGTTGCTCCCAGCGCGGAGCGGTCGTGGGTGATCAGGTCATGGACCGATCCGGCCGATTTCAGGCCGTAGAGCGCCGAGAATCCTTCGGCGGCACGGTTGTTGAAAACGAGGGCGAAGTCCGGCGAACGGCTGGCTCCGTCATTGAAGGTCACGGTTTCATGACCGTTCAGGGAGAGCAGCGTCGCGTTGCGCCGGCCGCCATCCAGCGTGTCGTCCATGGCGAAACCATCGGGTTGGAAACCGCCGGTTATGGTGTCGAGGTAGAGCAGACCCTGGTTGCCGTCCACCGGGATGCCGAGGTTGGCGAAAGCGAGGTACAGGTAGACTGCGTCGCTTTTCGCATACAGGGTCGCGCTACCGAATTGACCGCCAAAGCCGGTGCCGCTGCCCGAGAAGGCATAAGCATTGCCCGGTCCGTATTCATTCGGGCTGATTACGCCGTCAAGCGCGGGCGAACTGATCGTGGTATCGGTATGGTGGGTGATCAAGGCGGCATGTGCCGACAAGGTGGTGAGCAGCATCAGCAGTACGGATGAGCGCATGAAATCCTTGGGTCTCCCGCAGCACCATACCACAAAGATGGCATCCGGTAAAATCGGATACGGGCCTGCGCGTTATTTTTTCGGCAGGGTACGACCGAGGCGCTTCACCACAGCCTGCATGTCGGTCCAGACATCCTTCTTGGCCGGCGGATTGCGCAGCAGGTAGGCGGGGTGCAGGGTGGGCATGACCTCGATGCCTTCGAATTCCATCCAGGTGCCGCGTAACTTGGTGATGCCGGGCACCTTATCGCCGAAAAGCCCCTTCACTGCGGTGGCGCCGAGGCACACGATCACCGTCGGCTTGAGCAGGGCGATCTGCTCCTTGAGGTAGGGAATACAGGTAGCCATCTCGTCCGGCTCGGGTACCCGGTTGTCCGGCGGACGGCATTTGACGATGTTGCCAATGAAGACATCGTCACGCGTAAATCCCATGGCTGCGATGATTTTCGTGAGCAGTTGGCCGGCCCGGCCGACGAAAGCCAAACCCTGCTCGTCCTCGTCCGCCCCCGGTCCCTCGCCAATAAACATCAGTTCCGGTTGTGGGTTGCCCTGCCCCGGCACGGTATTGGTGCGGGTTTCGCACAGCCGGCAGGAACGACAGGCGCGAATGCGCTGGGCAATGGCGGCCAATCCGTCTGCTGTTGCAACCGTCACGGTGCGGTCACCAGGGGGTGGACTCGCTTCGCGAGCCATGATGGGTTTCCGCGGTGCCGCCCGACGCTTCGCGCTGGCCGACGCCCGCAATCCACGCACCGCCCGCAGATCCACCTCGATCTCCTTCTGGCCGCTTTCCTTGAGCGACTCGATGTACGCGATGACCTGGTTGATCGTGGTACGTTTCTTCATGGCGCTGGGTGGGTAAAGGCGGTGATCAGGTCGTGGTATTGAGGAAACGTGCGGAGTAATTCAGCGCGGTTGCCCAGTTCGAAGTCGCGGAAGTCGAATCCCGGGGCGACCGTGCAACCCAACAAGATGAATCCGTGAGGGTTGCGCACGCGAGCGGCGAACCAGCATCCGTGCGGGATCCGTGCTTGCGGGGTCTGGCCGGACGCGAGATCGGGACCGACCACCATGTGCTGGTGACGGCCGTCCGGGTGAATCAAGTGCAGGTCCACCGGATCGCCGAGGTGGTAGTGCCAGAACTCGTCCGATTTCAGGCGGTGAAAGGAGGAAAAGCTCTCGCCGGTCAACAGGAAATAGATCGCCGTGCTGGCGGCCCGTGCCGATCCGTACCGGCCATCCAGCGCTTCGGCCGGGATCGTGTCCGCGCTGCGGTAGGTTTCCCGGTAGAAACCACCTTCCGGATGCGGTAACAAGCCGAGCCGCTCCTTGATGTCGTGCGCGTTCATGGTTGGACACGGTAATCGGTGATTCGTCCGACCGCGAGCAGAAAGACGCGTGCGATGCCGCCGCGTGGCATGTTAACTTTTTGTCACAGAACCGTTGACGTTTGGTGAGGGGTTCGGTAAACCGGAACCTGTTCGTTAGGGTCGCAAGGGAATTGGCCGAAAGCAACCAGTACCGAGGGATCGCGCATGAACCGGGTTTTGAAGCAACGATTCAACCAGATCAGCCGGCAGAACAACTATTTGTACACGAACCGTGCCGCCTCGGCTAACAAGGTCGAATCTCCGGTCACGAAACTAATGCCTGCCCGCCCGGTTCTCCGGCCCGAGCCGACCCCCTCCGATTTCCGGCGCGCCTGATCGTTTCTACCCCTGCTTGAATTTCCTGTACCCGCCGCCGCGCGCTTCTGCTATAGAGGCGCGCCATGATCAAGAACGACGCGTGGATTTCCGCCCAAGCCGCCCTCGGCATGATTGTCCCCTTTGAGCCGAACCTGGTTCGCCGGGTCGGCGACCAACCCGTGCTGTCCTTCGGATTGAGCAGCTACGGGTATGACATCCGCCTTTCACCCGACGATTTCCGGATCTTCCGCCACATCCCCGGTACCGTGGTCGATCCCAAGCGGTTTAACCCACGCAACGTCGAACCGGCCGAGCTCCACCACGACGACCACGGTTCCTACTTCGTCCTGCCCGCCCATTCCTACGGACTCGGCGTGGCCATGGAGCACCTCGACGTCCCGGAAAACATCACCGTGCTGTGCATCGGCAAGAGCACCTACGCCCGCGTCGGCTGCATCGCCAACCTGACCCCGGCCGAGGCCGGTTGGAAGGGCCACCTGACCCTCGAGTTCTCCAATGCCTCGCACGCCGACTGCCGCATCTACGCCCGCGAAGGCGTGGTCCAGTTGTTGTTCTTCGAGGGAGAACCGTGTGTCACCACCTACGCCACCCGCAGCGGCAAATACCAGGACCAGCGGCAGGAAGTCACCCTGCCACGCGTGTAGGCCATGTCGCTGCGCGATGCCAAGGTGCTGGCCTGGGAAGCCCGGCTGAAAGAGGTCTTCGACCGGATCGACCACGAACTGGAGGAGCGCTACGGGGACCGGCTCCCGCTGAAACCGCCAACCCCGCCGCCTCCGGCCTGTTCGAGATCGGCGCGGCCTTTTCCGCCGGCTACGGCTCGCAACTCGGCCGCGGCTACATCGTCAGCGCCCGCCTGGCCACGCTTGCCACCGTTGCTCCCGAAACCCGCGAGCAACTGGCCTCGTACGTCGCCGACCGGCTCCGCGCCCTGCTGCCGGAAGCCTTTCCCGGCCAGGATCTGCGCGTCGAACGCGACGGTCGCGTCTTCAAGATTGTCGGCGATCTGGGACTCGCGTAGTCAGCATGCCGTCTCGGGTTAAAGCTTGAATGACGCCCTCCGAACCGTGAATCTTGGGGCGATGAATGTTCCAGCTACCGCCCACCGTGTCCTGGTGATCGACGACCACTCGATCGTGCGCCACGGCCTGTCGCTGCTCCTGCAACGGGAGGCTGACCTCGCCGTGTGCGGTGAAGCAGGGTCCTTCGACGAAGCGCTCGAACTGGCTGCGGCCAAACAACCCGCCGTTGCGCTGGTGGACATCACCCTGAAGGACCGCAGCGGCCTCGACCTGATCAAGGAACTCACCGCCCGCCATCCGGGCATCCGCTGCCTCGTGCTGTCGATGCATGACGAGGCCGAGTATGCCGACCGTGCCCTGCGCGCCGGGGCCCGCGGGTATGTCATGAAGGAGGACGCCGACGAAGTGGTGGTCGAGGCGATCCGCCGCGTGCTCAAGGGCGAGATCTACGTGAGTCCGGTGATGTCGAACCGGCTGATCCACCAGCTCTCGCGCGAAAAACCCGAAACCGATGCCTTTGCCGGCGTGGCCTCGCTGACCGAGCGTGAACGCGAGGTGTTCGAGTGCCTCGGCGAAGGCTTGTCCACCCGCAAGATCGCCGAGAAGTACGGCCTGAGCGAACGCACCGTGGAAGTCCACCGCGCCAACATCAAGAAGAAGCTCCGCGTCGAGGACGCCGCGCAGGTGTTGCGCGAAGCGGTCCGCTGGGTGGAGGCCCGGAAATAACGAAACGTCCTCCAGCCAACCATCTTCCCGTCACGCCGACACCCGACACCTGAAACCCGACACCCACCATCCTCATGACCACATCTGACCTGATCACCCTCGCCGCCGCCTACCTGCTCGGAGCCGTTCCATTCGGACTGCTCATCGGCCGGCTCAAGGGCATCGACATCCGCCGTCACGGCAGCGGCAACATCGGCGCGACGAATGTCCTGCGCGTGCTCGGCAAGCCGCTCGGCATCACCACCTTCATCCTCGATGCCCTCAAGGGCTTCGTCCCCTCGTTCTTCTTTCCCGCCTGGTTCGGCGCGGCGATGGAGCCCGGCGTGATCTCCGTCCTGTGCGGCGCGGCCGCGATCCTCGGCCACAACTTCCCGGTCTTCCTCGGCTTCAAGGGCGGCAAGGGCATCGCCACCAGCGCCGGCGTGCTGATCGGCATCGCCCCGCTCGCCGCCCTCGCCGGGGTGATCGCCTGGGTCGTCGTGTTCTTCACCTCGCGCTACGTCTCGCTCGCCTCCATCCTCGCCGCCGTGGCCGTCATCGCCGCCGGCTGGTGGTTCTACCGCGACGGCCACCTGATCCTGCCGGTCGTGCTCACCGTACTCGGCCTGCTCGCCATCCTGCGCCACAAGGCGAATATCCAACGCCTGCTGAACGGCACCGAAAACCGCTTCGTGAAAAAGAACAAGGCCTGAGTGCGTATCAGGTCAGAAACCCTCGCTTCCCCGAAACCCGAAACCCGAAACCTGAACACTGAACACTGAACACTGAAACCCGAACACTGAAACCCGCCCCCCCCCGAAACCCGAAACCTGATACCCGACACCAACTCCTTATGAGCAACATCACCATCATCGGCGACGGCGGGTGGGGCACGGCCCTGGCCCTGATCCTGAACGGCAACGGCCACCGCGTGACCTTGTGGGGCCCCGATGCGGCGTACCTCGCGCAGGTGAAGGCCTCCGGTGAAAACCCGCGGTTCCTCGCCGGCGTCCCGCTCCCCGCCGCGCTCCGCTGGACGGCCAGCGAGGCCGAAGCCACCGCCGGAGCCGACGGCCTGGTGCTCGCCGTGCCCTCACGGTTCTATGCCGCCACCCTCGCGCGGTTTGCCGCGCACGTGCCGGCCACCGCCCGCGTGGTCAGCGTCTCGAAAGGGTTCGACCAGCAGACCCACCAGCGGCTCAGCGCCCTCGCCGCCACCGAGTGGAACCGCCCCGATGTCGCCGCGCTCTCCGGCCCGAGCCACGCCGAGGAAGTAGCGCGCGGCGTACCCACCGCCGTCACCGTGGCCAGCGCCGACCCGGCCGCCTCGGCGTTCTGGCAGGAGGCCTTCAACGGCGCCTCCTTCCGCGTGTACACCTCGGATGACATCATCGGCGTCGAGGTCGGCGGCGCATTGAAGAACGTCATCGCCATCGCCGCCGGCATCTGCGACGGCCTCGGCTTCGGCGACAACACCAAGGCCGCGCTGATGACCCGCGGCCTCGCCGAGATCACCCGCCTCGGCATCCGCTTCGGCGCGAACCCCGCCACGTTCAGCGGCCTCAGCGGCATCGGCGACCTGATGGTCACCTGCATGAGCCGCCACAGCCGCAACCGCGGCGTGGGCGAACGCATCGGCCGCGGCGAATCGCTCGAGGCCATCCTCCACGGCATGCAACAGGTCGCCGAGGGCGTCTGGACCGCCAAGGCCGCGCACGGACTCATCGGCGAGATGAACGTGGAGTTGCCCATCACCGCCGAGGTCCATGCGGTGCTGTACGAGGGCAAGAATCCCCGCGAAGCCGTGCAGAGCCTCATGGCCCGTCCGCCCCGGCCGGAATAAGTCAGCCCACACGTGGACACCAGGTCCATTCCCGCGCTCGCATCCCGCGCGAAAATTCGTTTATCGGCGATGCTCCGGTGGTGTACCTTTTCCTGGCATGAGCGAACAGGAACAGATGGCTTGGGTCTCGGTCAGTGAAACCGGATCGAACCTAAGCACGCTGGTGGCTGCGGCGGCCGACCGGCTACACACCGCCTTGTCGGGCCGGGCACCGGACCTGGTGATCGTGTTCGTCACGCCGCATTTCGCGGCGTACTACGGCCACCTGCCCGCGCTGTTGCATGAACGCTTCGAGGACGCGCTGATCGTCGGGTGCTCGGCCGGCGGGGTGATCGGCGGCGGGCTCGAGGTGGAGAACCGTCCGGCGTTGAGCCTCACCGCCGCGGTGCTGCCCGGGGTGGTGCTGCATCCGATGCACAGCGACACCCTGACCCTGCCCGACGAGGACGCCTCGCCCGATGTCTGGAAGCGCTGGCTCGGCCTCGACGCCGCGACGACACCGCCACACTTCAT
>ERZ761607.1712-NODE-1712-length-25984-cov-15.510162_pt1 | contig 25984 bp, 29 predicted proteins | sample MGYA00511164_ERZ761607 | MGnify/ENA primary metagenome ERZ761607 (study PRJEB28899, sample SAMN02445080) | bioreactor sludge metagenome | biome: EBPR sludge | place: Australia: Brisbane, Thorneside Wastewater Treatment Plant | collected 2011-06-22 ... | reverse complement strand
TCCAGCCGATCAACTATCCGACCGTGCCCAAGGGCACCGAGCGACTGCGCTTCACGCCGTCGCCGAACCACACCGACGCCATGATGGACGACCTCGTCAGGGCGATGGACCGGCTGTGGACCCACTGCAACGTGGCGCGCCTCCCTGCCGTCGCCTGAGCCAGACATCGGCGAGGTCATCGTCGAACTGACCCGCAACGGGGCCTATCTGAAATGCTCCGCCGTGCACGTCGCCACGGGCGTCGAGGCCTCGGCGATCGGACCGGTGACGGAGCGGACGGGTCTCGAGCGGATCGCCATCGCCAAGCTGAAGCGGGCGCTGGCGTCGCGCTGACCCACCAGATGTTGTGGTCGGTCGGTCGGCGGCGTAGAGGAGTCGCCTGTTTCGGCGCAACTCTAGTATCGGGGCTCCTTCGTGACCGCCTTCACCCACGACGCCTATTTCTCGAAGAGCCTCGCCGAGGCTGATCCCGATATCCACCGCGGGATCCAGGGCGAACTGGGCCGGCAGAAGGAACAGATCGAACTGATCGCCTCCGAAAACATCGTCTCGAAGGCGGTGCTTGAAGCGCAGGGGTCGGTCCTCACCAACAAATACGCCGAGGGCTATCCCGGCCGCCGCTACTACGGCGGCTGCGAATATGTCGACGTCACCGAGAACCTCGCCCGTGAGCGCGCCAAGGCGCTGTTCGGCTGCGCCTTCGCCAACGTCCAGCCGCACTCGGGCGCCCAGGCCAACCAGGCGGTGTTCCAGGCCCTGCTGACGCCCGGCGATACCTTCCTGGGCATGGATCTGGCGGCCGGCGGCCACCTGACCCACGGCTCGCCCGCCAACCAGTCGGGCAAGTGGTTCCGGCCGGTGACCTATACGGTTCGCGAGAGCGACTGCCTGATTGACTACGAAAACGTCGCCGAAATGGCCGAGCGCGAGAAGCCGAAGCTGATCATCGCCGGCGCCAGCGCCTACAGCCGTCACATCGACTTCAAACGCTTCCGCGAGATCGCCGACAGCGTCGGGGCGTATCTGATGGTCGACATGGCCCACTATGCGGGCCTGATCGCCGGCGGCGTCTATCCCGACCCGCTGCCGCACGCCCACGTCGTCACCACCACGACGCACAAGACCCTTCGCGGGCCGCGCGGCGGCATGGTGCTGTCGAACGACGTCGAACTGGGCAAGAAGATCAACTCGGCGGTTTTCCCCGGCCTGCAGGGCGGACCGCTGGAGCATGTCATCGCCGCCAAGGCCGTGGCCTTCGGCGAGGCGCTCAAGCCCGAGTTCAAACTCTATGCGAAACAGGTCGTGCTCAATGCGCAGGCCCTGGCCGCCGTTCTGGTCGAGCGCGGCGCGGCGATCGTCTCGGGCGGCACCGACAGCCATCTGATGCTGGTCGATCTGCGGCCCAAGGGCGTGACCGGCAAGGCCACCGAGGCGGCGCTCGAACACGCCCTGATGACCTGCAACAAGAACGGCGTGCCGTTCGACACCGCCCCGTTCACCATCACCTCGGGCGTTCGCCTGGGCACGCCTGCGGGCACGACGCGCGGCTTCGGCGTCGGCGAGTTCCAGCAGGTCGGCCACTGGATCGCCGATGTGATCGACTCGATGAAGGGCACGGACGAGGCGGACGCCGGCGTGTCGCAACGTGTCGCCGGCGAGGTGCGCGAGCTCACGCGCCGCTTCCCGATCTACGGATAGACCCGCGATGAAATGCCCCTTCTGCGGCCATCAGGACACCCAGGTGAAGGACAGTCGCCCGTCGGATGACGGCGCCGCCATCCGCCGCCGTCGGTCCTGCCCGCAGTGCAGCGGGCGGTTCACCACCTTCGAGCGGGTTCAGCTGCGCGAGCTGATGATCCTGAAGCGCAACGGCCGCCGCGCGCCGTTCGACCGCGACAAGCTGGAGCGGTCGCTCAACGTCGCCCTGCGCAAACGTCCGGTGCAGGCCGAACAGATCGAACAGCTGGTCAGCCGCATCACCCGCCAGCTGGAAAGCCTGGGCGAAACCGAGATCCCGTCCTCGACGGTCGGCGACTTCATCATGAAGGCGCTCAAGTCGGTCGATGAGGTCGCCTACGTCCGCTACGCCTCGGTCTACAAGGACTTCCGCCACACTGGCGACTTCGCCAAATTTCTCGGCGACGAAGGGCTGGACGACGAGTCCGGCCGGAGCTGATGCGACCACAGGTCACCCTGAAACTGGCCACCTCCCTCGACGGCCGGATTGCGACGGCGTCCGGCGAGTCGAAATGGATCACCGGCGAGGCGGCGCGGCTGGAAGGCCACCGCCTGCGCGCGGCGCATGACGCCATTCTGGTCGGCGTCGAGACGGTGCTCGCCGACGATCCCGAACTGACGGCCCGCCTTCCGGGGCGGCCGGTAGATCAGCCGCTGCGGGTCGTGCTCGACAGCCGCCTGCGCACGCCGACCACGGCGAAGCTGGCGAGCGGCGGAGACAGCCTGATCCTGACCGTCGCCGAGCCCGCGCAGATCGGCGGCGCAGTCGTCGAAAAGGTCAAGGCTGAGGACGGCCGCCCGGGCGTGGCCGCCTGCCTGTCCGCGCTCAATCGCCGGGGTGTCGCTTCTGTGCTGATCGAGGGTGGTGGACAGGTTGCGGCCAGCTTCCTTCGCGCCGGACTTGTCGACCGGCTGGAGTGGTTCCGCGCACCGATCCTGCTGGGTGGGGAGGGGCGGCCCTGTGTGGCGGCGCTGGCCCTTGCGAAGCTGGCTGACGCTCCCAGGTTCCGGCGCCTTGCGGTCGAGCCTTGCGGTGACGACCTGTGGGAGCGCTACGAGAGGCTCTGATGTTCACAGGCATTGTCACAGACATCGGCCGGGTCCGTTCGGTCCGGCAGACCGAGCGCGATCGCCGCTATGAGATCGAGACTGCCTGGGACACCGCCGGCATCGACCTCGGCGCCTCGATCAGCCATGCGGGCTGCTGCCTGACGGTCACCGAGAAGGGGCGCGGCTGGTTCGCGGTCGAGGTCTCGGGAGAAACCTTGTCAAAGACCACGCTCGGGAACTGGCGCGAGGGCGATCCAATCAACCTGGAGCGGGCCGCCAAACTGGGCGACGAACTCGGCGGCCATATCGTCTCGGGCCATGTGGATGGACTGGGCCGGGTCGTCTCGGTGACGCCCGAGGGCGGTTCGCACCGGATCGACATCGAGGCGCCGGCGCCGCTGCATCGCTATATCGCCGCCAAGGGCTCGATCACGGTCGATGGGGTTTCGCTGACGGTGAACGCCGTCGAGGGTCGAACTTTCGGCCTGAACATCATTCCCCACACCTGGGAAGCGACCACTCTGGGCGGGCTGAAGGCCGGCGACGTGGTCAATCTCGAGATCGACATGCTGGCGCGATACCTCGCGCGGTGGCAGGAGACGGCGTGATGCAACTGGCCGCGAACATGAACGACAGCCCGATCAGCCCCATCGAGGACATCCTCGAGGACGCCCGCAACGGCAAGCCCTACATCCTCGTCGATGCCGAGGACCGTGAGAACGAGGGCGACATCATCATCCCGGCCCAGTTCGCCACGCCGGACCAGATCAATTTCATGGCTCGCCACGCCCGCGGCCTGATCTGCCTTGCGATTACGGCGGAACGCGCACGCCAGTTGCGGCTGCCGCCCATGGCCGCCGAAAACCGGACCAGCATGGGTACGGCCTTTACCGTCTCGATCGAGGCGCGCGATGGTGTGACCACCGGCATCAGCGCCGCCGACCGCGCCCGCACCGTCCAGGTGGCGTCCGATCCGACCAAGGGCGCCGATGACATCGTCTCGCCGGGCCATGTTTTCCCGCTGGTCGCTCGCGACGGCGGGGTGCTGGTCCGCACCGGTCACACCGAGGCGGCGGTCGATATCAGCCGCATGGCGGGACTGACGCCCGCCGGCGTTATCTGCGAGATCATGAACGACGACGGCTCGATGGCGCGGATGCCCGATCTGGTCGCCTTCGCCCAGCTGCACGGCCTCAAGATCGGCACCATCGCCGATCTGATCGCCTATCGCCGCCGCACCGAACGCTATGTCGAGCGGGTCATGGACACGCCGTTCGAGAGCATCCACGGCGGGCCGTTCCGCCTCATGCTGTACCGGAACACCATCGAGGGCGCCGAGCACATCGCCCTGGTGAAGGGCAAGATCGAGCCCGGAAAGCCGACCCTCGTGCGGATGCACCAGGTCGATTTCGCCGCCGACATTCTCGGCCATGTCGAGGCGCGCCAGAACTATGTGCCCCGGGCCCTCGAGGCGATCAGCGCCCATGACGGCGCGGGCGTAACCGTGTTTCTGCGCGACCCCGACCTGCACGGTCTCGCCGAACGGTTGGCCGGGGTGGAAAAGCCCGCTGCCGTTGACCGCTCAATCCGCAACTACGGGGTCGGCGCCCAGATCCTGCTGGATCTCGGGGTCCGCGACATGATCGTGATGAGCTCGACCCGCCCCAACCCCGCCGCGCTTGAGGGCTATGGCTTGCGCATCGTCGGCTGGCGCGACATGGACGGAGAAGACCAATCCTGAACGATCCCACCCGCGTCCTCATCGTCGAGGCCCGGTTCTACGACGATCTGGCCGATGCGCTGCTGGAAGGGGCGAAGGACGCCCTGCGTGCGCAGAATGTGCAGTTCGACGTGGTCTCCGTACCCGGCGCCCTGGAGGTTCCCACGGCGATCGCCCTGGCCGTCGAGGCCGGCCGCTATCCGACCGCCCCGCGCTATGACGGCTTCGTCGCGCTCGGCTGCGTGATCCGTGGCGAGACCTATCATTTCGAGATCGTCTCGGATCAGTCGGCGGCCGGCATCCGCAACCTGGGCCTCAACGGCGTGGTCATCGGCAACGGCATCCTGACCACCGAGGACGAGGCCCAGGCCTGGGCCCGGGCCCGGATCAGCGAGGGCGACAAGGGCGGCGGCGCGGCGCGCGCCTGCATGGACCTCATTGCCTTGCGCAAGCGGCTGCGCGTAGGACTGGGCGCGTGACCGAACCCGCCAGCCTCAAGTCCGTGCTCGAGCAACTCGCCGAGGCCGAAAAGCAGCGCGCCGAGCCGCAGCTGACCAGCCGCCAGCGGCGCGCCCGCACTGTCGCGCGCCTCGCCGCCGTCCAGGCGCTTTATCAGATGGAACTGGCCGGGGAGGGCGTGGAAACGGTCATCACCGAGTTCTCGAACCACCGCTTCGATGCCGATATGGAAGGCGAGCCGCTGGCTGAGGCGGACGAGGCGTATTTCGCCGAGATCGTGCGCGGCGTAGTCGGGGGCCAACGCGACATCGACACGGCGGTGAAGGCGCGGCTGGCCTCGAACTGGCGGCTGGAGCGGCTGGATTCCACCCTGCGGGCCCTGTTGCGCGCCGGCGCATGGGAACTGCGGGACCGTCAGGACGTGCCGCGCGAGATCGTGATTGATGAATATGTCGAACTGGCCAAGGCCTTCTTCGACGACGCCGAGGCGAAATTCGTCAATGCGGCGCTGGACGGCGTCGCCCGAGACGTCCGACCGAAGGGCTAGTCGCGCCGATGCCCGCGGTCGACGTCGCCGGCGAGTTCGAGACCATCCGGCGGCTGTTCGCGCCGCTGGCCCATCCGGAATGGGGCCGGGGGCTGACGGATGACGTCGCCGTGGTGCCCTCGCGGCCCGGCCACGATCTGGTCCTGACCAAGGACGCGATCGTCGAGGGGGTTCATTTCCTGCCCACCGACCCACTCGACACCGTGGCGAAGAAGCTGATGCGGGTGAACCTGTCGGACCTGGCCGCCAAGGGCGCCGAACCGTTCGGCTACATGCTGGCCTGCCACTGGTCGCCGCGCTGTGGCTGGCCCGAGCGGATGACGTTCTGCGACGGGCTGCGCGTCGACCAGAAGGCGTTCGGCGTCGCGCTGCTGGGCGGGGACACGGTCGCCACTCCGGGCCCTGCCAGCTTCTCCATGACCCTGCTGGGCTGGACCCCGAAAGGTCGAACCGTCGGCCGGGCCGGGGCCCGGGTCGGTGATCTGGTGTTTGTGACCGGCGCCATCGGCGATGGCTGGCTGGGCCTGGAGGCGGTGCAGGACAGGCTGTCGCTGGACCCCGAACGGGTCGCGGCCTTGTCCGACCACTTTCGCACGCCCATGCCCCGCACGGAATTCGCCCTGCCGGTCCGTGAGTTCGCCAGCGCCGCCATCGACGTCTCCGACGGTCTGATCGCCGACCTGGGCCATCTGGCGGAAGCCGGTGGGGTGGGCATCGAGATCGACCTCGAGACCGTGCCCCTGTCGGCCGCCGGCCAGGCCTGGTTCGACGGCCGCGTCGATGAACAGGCGGCGCTTGAGAAGCTGGTCACCGGCGGCGACGACTATGAGATCGCCTTCACCGCTTCCGCCCGCGACGAGACCGCCCTGCGCAAGGAGGCGGAGCGGCGGCATCTGCGCCTGACCCGGATCGGGCGGGTGGCGGCGGGGCAGGGTGTCGTGGCCCGGTTCGGCGGTCAGACGGTCACATTCGACCGTTCCGGCTTCACGCACAGCTGACAACGATTTCTCAAGGCGTGGGCGTCACTGTGTCGCCATGCGCCGTCGTGACCTTATCGCCGCCACCGCCGCCCTGTCCGCCATCGCCCCCGCGGCGCTGGCCGAAGATGCGCCGTCGGGCGGGCAGAGCCTGAGTATGCCGGGGGTCGGCCTGCCGATCATCGCGGGGGGGCGACTGCGCAACTACGTCTTCGTCTCGCTTCGTCTGCATCTGGGCGGTTCAGCGACGCCGGAGACGATGCGCGCGAAGGAGGCCTTTCTGCGCGACGCCCTGGTTCGCGCCGCTCATCGGACGCCCTTCGTGGTGGCGGATGACTGGACCCGAATCGACGGGGCGGCCGTGTCCGCCAGCCTGATGCGGTCTGCGGCGACAATCGCCGGACGCGGCTCCGTCACACGCGTCGAGATCGTCAGTCAGGCCCCGCGCCGTCGGACCGGCGTCCAGACCGGCTGATCAATATCGCCTGTTGCGTCGCCTGTCGGTATTTGGCACGTTTCCGCCGCAATTCCCCAAGGACGCAACCTGCGTCCGGTGCGCACGGGGGGACCGGAAGGCGGAAAGAGGCGGATAACGCCCACCGCGCCAAGGGACCGGGCGTCTGAAGATCACAGGACTTGGAAACGTCATGAGCAACTATCTGTGGCTGGTCATCGCCGCAGGCGCGCTGGGGGTCCTCTATGGACTGGTCCAGACCGCCTCGCTGATGAAGGCCAGTACCGGCAACGACAAGATGCGCGAGATCGCCGCGGCGATCCAGGAGGGCGCCTCGGCCTATCTGAAGCGGCAGTACACGACCATCGCCATGGTTGGCGTGGTCATCCTCGTCGCCGCCTATTTCCTGATCGGCGAGTGGGCCGCCATCGGCTTCGTCATCGGCGCGGTCCTGTCGGGCCTGGCCGGTTTCGCCGGCATGCTGATCTCGGTGCGGGCCAACGTCCGCACGGCGCAGGCCGCGTCGGAGAGCCTCGGCAAGGGGCTTGACCTGGCGTTCCGCTCGGGCGCCATCACCGGCATGTTCGTGGCGGGCGGCGCCCTTCTGGGTGTGGCCGGCTACTACGCCATCCTGACCGCCGGCATGGGCTTCGAGCCCACCAGCCGTGAGGTCATCGACGGCCTCGTGGCCCTGGGCTTCGGCGCCTCGCTGATCTCCATTTTCGCCCGTCTGGGCGGCGGCATCTTCACCAAGGGCGCCGACGTGGGCGGCGACATGGTGGGCAAGGTCGAGGCCGGCATCCCCGAGGATGATCCCCGCAACGCCGCGACCATCGCCGACAACGTCGGTGACAACGTCGGCGACTGCGCCGGCATGGCCGCCGACCTGTTCGAGACCTATGCGGTGACCACGGTCGCCACCATGGTGCTGGCGGCGATCTTCTTCCGCGACCAGCCCTACGTCGACACCATGATGCTGCTGCCGCTGGCCATCTGCGGCATCTGCGTCGTCACCTCGATCATCGGCTCGTTCTTCGTGCGTCTCGGCAAGAGCCAGAACATCATGGGCGCCCTGTACCAGGGCCTGATCGTCACCGGCGTACTGTCGGCGATCGCCGTGTATTTCGTCATCGACGGCCTGATCACCGGCCCGATCGTCACCAACACCGGACTGACCATCGAACCGATGAGCCTGTTCTGGTCGGGCATGGTTGGCCTGCTGGTCACCGCCGCCATCGTGGTGATCACCGAATACTACACCGGCTCCAACTTCCGCCCGGTGCGCTCGGTCGCCAACGCCTCGGTTTCGGGCCACGGCACCAACGTCATCCAGGGTCTGGCCGTCTCGCTCGAGTCGACGGCCCTGCCGGCGCTGACCATCATCATCGGCATCGTCGCCTCGTATCAGCTGGCGGGCCTGTTCGGCATCGCCATCGCCACCACGACCATGCTGGGCGTGGCGGGCATGATCGTGGCCCTCGACGCCTTCGGTCCGGTCACCGACAACGCCGGCGGCATCGCCGAGATGGCGGGTCTTCCCTCGGAAGTCCGTCACTCGACCGACGCCCTCGACGCAGTCGGCAACACCACCAAGGCCGTCACCAAGGGCTACGCCATCGGTTCGGCCGGTCTCGGCGCCCTGGTGCTGTTCGCGGCCTATACGTCCGACCTGGACTATTTCGCCGCCAATCCGGAACTCTATCCCTTCTTCGCCGGCATGGCCGAGATCGATTTCGGCCTGACCAATCCTTACGTTGTCGTCGGTCTGCTGTTCGGGGGGCTGCTGCCCTTCCTGTTCGGCGGCATGTCGATGATGGCGGTGGGCCGGGCGGCCGAGTCGGTCGTGGCCGAGGTGCGTCGCCAGTTCCGCGAGAACCCGGGCATCATGACCTATGAGGTCAAGCCTGAGTACGGCAAGGCGGTGGACATCCTGACCAAGGCCGCGATCAGGGAGATGATCGTGCCGTCCCTGCTGCCGGTGCTGTCGCCGATCGTCCTGTTCGTCGCAGTGCTCTCGATCTCGGACAAGGCGACGGCCTTCGCCGCGCTCGGCGCCATGCTGATGGGCGTCATCGTCACCGGCCTGTTCGTCGCCATCTCGATGACCTCGGGCGGCGGCGCCTGGGACAACGCCAAGAAGGTCATTGAAGAGGGCTTCACCGACAAGAACGGCGTCGTCCACGGCAAGGGCTCAGAGGCTCACAAGGCCGCGGTGACCGGCGACACCGTCGGCGATCCCTACAAGGACACCTCCGGTCCGGCGGTGAACCCGATGATCAAGATCACCAACATCGTGGCCCTGCTGCTGCTCGCAGTCCTGGCCAGCGGCAAGGTGTTCTGATCCATTCGAAACCAGCCGCCGCGTCCCGATCGGGGCGCGGCGGTCGCCAGGAAAGAGGCCCCGGAGAGCGATCTCCGGGGCCTTCTTCGTATGGAAATGGAAGCGGCGACTATTCCCGGCGCTGCTGGCCCGGCTGGTCTTCATCCGTGCGGGGCAGCTGGCCGCGGCCGACGTTGCCGAGCAGCTGCTCAAGGATGGTCAGCTGACGTCCACGGGTCGGGGTCTCACGGTCGTTCATGGCGACGCGCTGGCCGTCCTCGAGCCCAAGGGTGCGGACCTCGGACACCAGACCGGCGTCATTGAAGGTGATTTCGGTCACCGAACGCTGGGTCACCTGCGGGCGGTTGTAGGTGTATTTCTCGGTCACCTGGCTGATGTAGTACCAGACGTTGTCGCGCTCGAAGGTTGAGGTCGTGGAGGGCGTGCCCAGCCGGGTCAGGACGGTCTGTTTCGTATCCGTGCCCGCGACGATGTCCGTCGGCTTGGCGTCGATCGCCTGGAAGCCGTTCTGACCCACGACCGGCGCGCAGGCGCTGGTCAGGGCGATGGCCGAGACGGCGGCGATCAGGAGGTTCGTACGGAGCATTTGCGGCGCCTGCGACATCAACAAGGTCTTTGACCTAACCGGACCCGAGCCTTAGTTCAACGGCGCGGCGGAAAAGGGGCCGTATGATCATGCTTCAGAATCTGTTCCGAACCCGTCCCCGCGAACGTCTTGACCAGTCGCTGTACGAAGCGGCGGTGCGTCAGGCGCGCGATCCGGCCTTCTACACCCGGTTCGGCGTGGCCGACCGTATCGATGCGCGGTTCGAGCTCTATACGCTCCATGTCCTCCTGCTGGTCATGCGGCTGCGCGACGAGGGCGAGGGTGGCGCCGAACTCGGGCAGGCGCTGTTCAACACCTATGTCTCCGCTCTGGACCACGCGCTGCGCGAACTGGGCGTGGGCGATGTCTCGGTCGGCAAGAAGATGCGCAAGCTGGGTGAGTCCCTGTACGGTCGAATGACGGCCTGGGAACCCGCCTTGCGCGCGGGCGACGCGGCGGCCCTGGCCGCGAGCCTGGCCCGCAATGTGTATGAGACCGGGGATGCCGCGACGGGCGAGGCCCTGGCGGCCTATGCCCTGGCCAGCCGGGCCCGTCTGGCGGCCCAGACCTTTGACGCCGTAGCACGCGCCCCGGAGTGGGCGGAGACCGCCGCATGACCCTTCCCGATCTTCCCTACAGCGAGCCGGTTCGCCTGCATCAGGTCGCCGGCGGCGTGAAGCGGACGCTGGAGCCCGACGCGGCGGCGCGGGCGCGGATCGTCAAGGCGCTGGATCTGGCTTCGCTGGACGCCTTTTCCGCCGAGATGGATCTGGCGCCGTCGCCGGCGGGCTGGCGGCTGTCCGGCCGGGTGCGCGCCAGTCTGGCCCAGACCTGCGGCATCACGCTGGAGCCGCTGCCGCTCGAGATCGACGCCCCCTTCGTTCTGACCCTGGCCGAGGCGGTGGATGAGGAGTCCGATGAGATCGTCATCACCATGGACGACGAATCGCCAGACCTGATCGAGAACGGCCAGATCGATCTGGGCCAGTACGCCGTCGAACAGCTGGCACTGAGGCTGGATCCCTTCCCGCGCAAGCCCGGCGCCGAGTTCGTTCAGCCGCCCGAACCCGCTGAAATTTCGCCGTTCGCGGTGTTGAAGCAACTTCGGCCTTCCGACGAAGGTTGACGCAGGGGCGGCGCGGTTGCATCCCCCCGGTGCGGCGCTATCGTCGCCAAACTGACAAGCGCCGGACAGACGGCGCGACGGAGTCGAAACGGCTTGTCATCCCCGATCCTGATTTCGCTCGACGCCATGGGCGGTGACCACGGTCCTTCCGTCGTGGTGCCCGGCGTAAGCGACTACCGCAAACGTCACGGCGGCGAGGGCGTGCGCTTCCTGCTGCACGGCGATGAGACAGCGATCCGGGCCGAAATGGTCAAGGCCGGCCTGACCGACGACGTCTGCATCGTGCGCCACTCCGACAAGGTTGTGGCCATGGACGAAAAGCCCGCCCAGGCCATGCGCCGCGGCAAGGGCTCCAGCCTGTGGAACGCCATCGAGGCGGTCAAGCTCGGCGAGGCCGGCGCGGTCGTGTCGGCGGGCAATACCGGCGCCCTGATGGCCATTTCCAAACTGCTGCTGCGGATGTCCGTACCGGGTCTGGAGCGGCCGGCCATCGTCGCCAGCTGGCCGACGCCGAAAGGCGTCACCGCCGTGCTCGACGTGGGGGCCAATATCGAAAGCGATGCGGCCCAGCTGGTCGAGTTCGCCATCATGGGCGAGGCGTTCATGACCGCCGTCCACGGAGTCGCCAAACCGACCATCGGCATTCTGAACGTCGGCTCCGAGGACGTGAAGGGCCACGAAGAGGTGCGCGAGGCCGCGCGCCTGCTGCGTGAGGGCGGCTTCGGTCTGGACTATTTCGGCTTCGTCGAGGGTACGGACATCGCCAAGGGCACGGTCGATGTGGTCGTGACCGACGGCTTCACAGGCAATATCGCGCTGAAGACGGCCGAAGGCGTGGCCAAATTCATCGCGGGCCTGATGAAGGAAGCCCTGACGTCCAGCCTGCTTTCAAAGGTCGGCGCCTTGCTGGCCATGTCTGCGCTGAAGCGGATGCGGGAGAAGATCGACCCCAACGCCATCAACGGCGGGCCGCTTCTCGGGCTCAACGGCATCGTGGTGAAAAGCCACGGCGGCGCGACGCCGGGCGGCTTCGGCTCCGCCATCCGGGTGGCTGTCGAACTGGGTCGCAGCGACTATATGGAAAAGGTCGGGGCGAACCTGAAACGGCTGACGACCCTGCTTGAGGACCCCATCGTCAATTCGGCGGAAGAACCCGTCGGGGAGAATATTCAGTGAGCGTAGTCCGCAGCGCCGTGACCGGCGTCGGCTCCTTCCTGCCGGAACAGGTCGTCACCAATGCCGACCTGGCGCAGATCGTCGACACGTCCGACGAGTGGATCCAGGAACGTACCGGCATCAAACAGCGCCACCGCGCGCGAGATGACCAGCCGACCAGCGACCTCGCAACGGAAGCTGCCCGACGGGCGCTGGCCGATGCCGGCCGGACCGCGGCCGAGGTCGATCTGATCATCGTCGCCACCACCACGCCCGACATGACCTTCCCGTCGGTCGCCTCGATCGTGCAGCGCAAGCTGGGCGCTCCGGTGTGCATCGCCTTTGACGTTCAGGCCGTGTGCTCGGGCTTCGTCTATGCGCTCAGCGTCGCCGACGGTTTCGTGGCGCGTGGCCTGGCGAAATGCGCCCTGGTCATCGGGGCCGAGGAGATGACCCGGCTGATGGACTGGACCGACCGGTCCACCTGTGTCCTGTTCGGCGACGGTGCCGGCTGTGTCGTGGTCGAGCCGCGTGAAGGGCAGGGGACCAAGGCCGATCAGGGTCTGCTGGGCTTTGCGCTTCGCTGCGATGGGACCAAGACCGACCTGCTCTACGTCGATGGCGGACCCGCCACGACCGGGACCGTCGGCCATCTGCGCATGGCCGGAAATCAGGTTTTCCGGCATGCGGTAGTCAACATCGCCGAGGCCATCACCGCCGCCTGCGCCGCCTCCAACATCGAGGTGGCCGACGTCGACTGGTTCGTGCCGCATCAGGCCAATCAGCGGATCATCAAGGGCGTCGGCGATCGTCTGGGTCTGGACGAGAACAAGGTCATCTCGACCGTGGCCATCCACGCGAATACCTCGGCGGCCTCCATTCCGCTGGCCCTCGACGCGGCGATTCAGGACGGCCGGATCAAGCGGGGCGATCTGGTTCTGCTGGAGGCCATGGGCGGCGGCCTGACCTGGGGCGCATGCGCGTTTCGTCTGTAGGGCGATTTCCGGCTTTCCATTTGACGACGCTTGGCCTTTTATGGTCGCCGACCGACCTTTGGAGGGGAGCGGACCTTTGCCCGAACACCAGACCCTGACGCGCGCCGATCTCTGCGAAGCGGTGCATGAAGATGTGGGCCTGTCACGGCAGGAGTGCTCGGCGCTTGTCGAGCGCACGCTCGAACTGATCATCGAATCGCTCGAGCGCGGCGAAACGGTGAAGCTCTCCGGCTTCGGCGTTTTCCAGGTGCGTGAGAAGCGCGCCCGGATGGGCCGGAACCCGAAGACCGGCCAGCCGGCGGCGATCCACCCGCGCCGGGTCATCAGCTTCCGCGCCTCGCAGATCATGAAGGGCCGGGTTCACGACGCTGTCGTGAGCGCCTGACGCCCGTGGCCAAGAGCCCGAACGCCTTCCGGACCATTTCAGAAGCGGCGACCGAGGTCGGCGCCCCCCAGCATGTGCTGCGCTTCTGGGAGACGAAATTTTCCTTCCTGACGCCGCTGAAGCGGGCCGGCGGGCGGCGCTTCTACCGGCCGCAGGACGTGGTGCTGCTCAAGGCGGTGAAGCGGCTGCTGCATGAGGAAGGCCTGACCATCAAGGGCGTTCAGCGCCTGCACAAGGAACAGGGGCTGAAGCGTCTGGCCCACTATGGCGACCCCGAGGGCGCCGTGACCTTCGAGCTGGAAGGCGCCGCTCCGGCGGCCGTTTCCGCGCCGGCAGCGACGGGTCAGTCCTCGATCCGCCTGCGTCAGGTGTTGGCCGAGCTGGAAGGCGCACGGGCCCGTCTGGAAGCCGTGCTGACGAGAAGCGCCTGAGGGCTGCTTTTTCGGTTTGCGGCGTCGCCAACCCCGTCTATAGGGAGCGCCTCTCGGAGCGTGGCGCAGCCTGGTAGCGCACTTGACTGGGGGTCAAGGGGTCGCAGGTTCGAATCCTGTCGCTCCGACCATCTTCCTCAATGAAGACGGTTGGTTGAAGGGGTCGCTTTCGGGCGGCCCCTTTGCAATTTCGGTTAGGTGTCGCCGCGCTCAGCCCATTTGAACAGCGGATACAGCGGAACACCCCAGCCGACGCCGGCGACGGCGAAGACGACGAAGTCGATCAGCTGGCCCGGCGGCAGCAGGCCGCGAAGGGCGATGGCGCCCCAGATCCAGAACGCCACGAAGGCCAGCACGCCGATCATGGCGATGAAGCGCCGAGTCCGCGGGCCCATGGTCAGCGCTTGCTCCGGAACAGGAAGAAGGCGCCGAGAGCGAGAGCCGAGCCGGCCAGCGACCAGAGCACCCAGGTCCATTCGTTCATCGTGCTGGCGCTGAAGACGCGCACGGCCAGGAACCAGCCGGCGACGGCGGCGACGGCCGAGACCAGAGAGGTGGCGAACAGGCCGCGGCGGCCGGTGACCAGATCGGCCAGCCAGGCCAGGGCGAACGCTCCGAGCACCGCCATGATGATTTCGATATACGGCAACCGGCCTCTCCAGACTTGCGGCGATGCGACGCCGAAAAGCGACTCGATCTCGCCGCACAGCGGGGGCATACCGCTGGGGCCGGCGCGAACCAGGGTCGCGGGGGCACTGTAACGGTCAGGACGGCAGGCGTCGAATGAAGCGTTTCATCGGTGGCGATCAGAATCGCGCGGTCGCCGTCTGGCTGTTCACCTGCGCCGTCCTCGTGTTCGTCATGGTGGTGGTCGGCGGTGTGACCCGCCTGACCGGCTCGGGGCTGTCGATCACCGAATGGAAGCCGATCATGGGCGCCTTGCCGCCGATGAACGCGGCGGACTGGAACGAAGCGTTCGAGAAATATCGCGCCATCCCCCAGTATCGGGAGGTCAACGCCGGGATGAGCCTGGCCGAGTTCCAGGGCATCTTCTGGTGGGAGTGGGCGCATCGCCTGCTGGGGCGGCTGATCGGCGCGGCCTTTGCCCTGCCGTTCGCGGTCTTCCTCATCCTGCGCCAGGTGCCGCGGCGGCTGATCCTGCGCTGCGGCGTGCTGCTGGTGCTCGGCGGGCTGCAGGGGCTGATCGGCTGGTGGATGGTGTCCAGCGGCCTGTCCGAGCGGGTTGATGTCGCCCCGGAGCGGCTGACGGTGCACCTCGGTCTGGCGCTGCTGATCTTCATGGGACTGATCTGGACCGGGCTGGAGGCCTGGAACGGCGAATCGCATAGCCGGTCGCCGGTGGGCTGGAGCCGTGGCGCGGCGGTGTTGCTGGGGGCGGTCTTCTTCCAGTGCCTGCTGGGCGGGCTGGTGGCTGGGGCCAAGGCGGGCTTCGTCTATACCGACTGGCCGCTGATGAACGGGGCGCTTCTGGCGCCGGTGGACTGGAGCGGCGGCGGTCTGACCTTCCTGCACGATCAGGCGCTGGTGCAGTTCAATCACCGGATCTGGGCCTATGCGCTGCTGATCGGCGGCACGGTCTATGCGGTGCAGGCGTGGCGCTGGCGGCTGGCCGAGGGGCTGGGCGCGGCGGCGTTCGCCGTGGCGGCGGCCCTGTGGCTGCAGGCCCTGCTGGGCATCGCCACGCTGATGAACGCCACGCCGCTGTGGCTGGGGGCCCTGCACCAGGCCGGCGCGGCGCTGGTGCTGGCGGCGGCGACGGTCAATCTGTGGCTGGTGCGGCGCTCGCAGGCGCGGTTGTTTACGTCCGGACCGAGGTCCAGGGGCCTCTGATCGCGAAGGTGATGCCGGGGTACATGATGTTGACGAACATCACCGCGCCGTCGGGCGAGAAGCAGGCGCCGGCGAACTCCGAGTTACCGGTGAAGACGTTGCGGCCGATCGTATAGGTCTTGCCGTCCGGGGTGACGCCCTTGAGGTGGTTGCGCACCTCGCTGGAATAGTTGTCCTCGCAGAGGATCAGGTGGCCCCAGGGCGCGACGATGAGATTGTCGGCCATGTTGGTGGTCCGGATGTCCGTGCTCTCGAGAAACAGCTGAATCCGGCCCGGCATGAGGCTTTCGCCGCGCCGGCCTTCCATGCGTGAGGGGACATAGCGCAGGACCTGGCCCCGCTTGAGCGGACCGCCCGAGGTGGCGGTCATGTAGAGCTCGCCGTCGCCCCAGAAGACGCCTTCGCCGCGCGCCACCAGCGCCGCGCCGGCGGCATGGCCGCGCTGACGCAGGTCGCCGTTGGGCGATTCGACGTCCTCCATGTCGATCCAGACGACCTCGCGCCAGTCGTTGACGCCCCACTCGCGGACATCATGGTTCGACGTGTTCGCGCCCGGCTTGCCCTTGAGGGCCATGGCCTGAAGCCGTCCGCCCTCGGCCAGCTTGCCCGGTGTGGTCGGGATGAAGCGGTAGAACAGGCCGTCGACCTTGTCCTCGGTCAGATAGACGATGCCGGTGCGGGGATCGACGCAGACCGCCTCGTGCTCGAACCGGCCCATGGCCTTCAGGGGTACGGGGGCGACCAGACCGGTTGCGTCGGCCGGCACCTCGAAGACATAGCCGTGCGACTTCGTCACATCCGAGTTGGCGGCTGTCTCTTCCGTCTCTTCGCAGGTCAGCCAACTGCCCCACGGCGTGTGGCCGCCGGAGCAGTTGTTGCTGGTACCGGCCAGCGACAGGTACTGGCGCACGGTGCGGCGGGTCTCGAGGTCGTAGATCAGCGTCGTCGTGCCGCCCGGCAGCACGCGTCCGTCCCTGTAGGTGTCATAGGCGCGGGCCGGGTCGAGCAGGCCGATGCGCTCCTGATGGAAGCCGCCCGGACCGAGGTTGCGGTGCAGGGCGCCGGAGCCCTTCAGCTCATGGTTTCGCACCAGGGCCACACGTGGCCCGTCGAGGGCGAAACAGCCCATGCCGTCCGGCTGGCCCGGCACGAACAGGCCGTCGTCCATGGTGTCGCCGCTCTGGGAGATGACCTGGTAGGTGAACCCCTCGGGCAGGTCGAGCAGGCGGTTCGGATCGCGGACGAGCGGGCCGTAGCCGTGAACCTCGTTGATGTAGGTCTCTTCGGTCGCGGCGGCCTGGGCGGCGACGCTGCGTGCCATACCCGTGAAGGCGAGTGCGGCGGCCGAGCCGGCGATGAGGTCACGACGATGGGGGCGCATGGGGACTCCGGAAGCTTAGGTTGACTAAACCGGACCGGGCCCGGCGGTCATCATGGTTCTGCGACAGGCGAGTGAAATCGCCGCGCTGTTTTGCAGGGCGGTTGCGGGAGGCATGGCGGAGCGCCCGGGCCTTCGCCCGGATGAGGAGACAGAATTACCGTTTCGGCGAAAGACAGGCGCTCCGCGCAGTCGGTCTTGCGGAAGCTTGCGTCGGGTGGCCGTATTCGGGCCTTACCGCAGCGCCTCCGGCGGGCAGGTCGGGCGACGAACCCGATCCCTGGAACGATCTGGGTATCCCCCCCGATCCTCCACCCCGGCCGGCCGACCCTTAGGAGGTCACCGGATCCGGTCCGGCCTCCCTGCTTGCGCAGCGAGATCCCGCTCCATCCGCTCCCGCCGCCGCTTCGGATCGCCGGCCGAGCGAGCCTCCCTGCGACGGGACGGGGGGAGTCTAGGACGGGGGCTTGCTATGGCGGGTTCGTGACGCTGCATTTTTTGGAACAGCAGCGGAATCAGAGGGTTGGCGGCGCGGGATATGCTGGCAATCGGCGGATAGGCAGCACCCAGATTTCTTCTCCCAATGGGAGAGGGTGTACGTCAATCTTTCAACGCGCGCCCGGCCACCACGGCCTTCGCACCGAATTTCGCCCGCAGGGCGTCGATAGCGGTCTCGGTTTTCAGGGCCCGCGCCTCGGTCGATTCGAACAGGGCGGGGGCGTCGATGGCGTCGACCACTTCGGCCATGCCGATGCCGATCAGGCGGTAGGGGCGGCCCAGTTCGGGGGCCATCAGGGCCCGTCCGGCGGCGAACAGGGCGCGGGCGGTCTGGACGGGCTCGGGCAGGGAGACGCGGCGGGTGACGATCTTGAAGTCGGTCCGGCGCAGCTTGAGCACCAGCACGCGACTGGCGACGCCGTCGCGCCGGGCCTTGGAGGCCAGTTTCTCGCACAGGGGCCAGAGTTCGGCCTCGAGGTCCGCCGCCGAGGTGAGGTCTTCGTTGAACGTCGTCTCGGCGCTCATGCCCTTGCGTTCGTGGCCGGGATTGACCGCGCGGGCGTCGCGGCCGTGGGCCAGGTCATGCAGGCGCAGGCCGGTCTCGCCATAGCGCCGGACCAGATCGCGCACATCGGCGGCGGCCAGATCGCCGACGCTGGCGTAGCCGTCGCTCTGCAGGGCCTTGCCGAACACCGGGCCGACGCCGGGCAGGATTCCCACCGGCCGGGGCGCCAGCACGGCGGCGGCTTCGGAACCCAGCACCGAGAAGCCGCGCGGCTTGTCCAGTTCCGACGCCACCTTGGCGAGGAAGCGGTTGGGGGCGAGGCCGATGGAGACGGTCAGGCCGGTGTCGGCCTCGATCTGTTGCTGCAGCCGGATCAGCTGGAAGGCCGGCGGGCCGCCATTCAGCCGCTCGGTGCCGGCCAGGTCGATCCAGGCCTCGTCCAGCGACAGGGTCTGGACCAGCGGCGTCAGCTTGCCGACCGCGCCGAAGATGGCCTCGCTGGCGGCGATGTATTTGCGAAAGTCCGGCTTGATGACCACGGCCTCGGGACAGGCCTTGAGCGCCTTGAACATCGGCATGGCGGAATGAACGCCGTACTGGCGGGCGATGTAGCAGCAGGTCGAGACCACGCCGCGCTTGCCGCCGCCGACGATGACGGGCCGGTCGCGCAGCTCGGGCCGGTCGCGCTTCTCCACCGAGGCGTAGAAGGCGTCGCAGTCGAGATGGGCGATGGTCAGCTGGTCGAGTTCGTCGTGCTGGACCGTCCGACGGGAGCCGCATGCGGGACAGCGATCGACCTTGAGGTCGCCGGTCTGGAGGCAGTCGCGGCAGATCGATTTCATGCAGAGGGGATTGTGCCTGAGGCGACTGCGGCTCGCCATCGCCATCCTTGGTCGCGGAGGGTCGGGTCCGAGGTTCATCACAAAGGACACTAAGAAGGAGAAACCACGAAGGCCACGAAGGGACCGGCGTTTCGGGGCCGCGCGCAGCGCCTTGTTTTCTCGAATGCTGGAATGCCTGCGGCGGCTCGCGCTCGATCTCGTCGTATTCTTTGTGTGCCCTTCGTGTTCTTCGTGATGAACCAGCTCCGCCCAAGCTGACCGGGGCACTCGACGTTCGAGCCTTTTCTCCGGTCCGGCGGCCGCTTCACCCCAACTTAAGACCCGTCGGGCCACAGTGCACGAAGAAGGCGCCAAGCCTCCGTGCAGCCGCACCCAGAGGCAACCAGGCCAAGGTGATGATGTCCAAGAAAGTCCTCATCGTCGAGGATAACGAGCTGAACATGAAGCTCTTTCATGATCTGCTCGACTCGCAGGGCTACGAGACGCTGCAGACCCGCGAGGGGCTGCAGGCGCTGGCCCTGGCGCGCCTGCACAAGCCCGATCTGATCCTGATGGACATCCAGCTGCCGGAAATCAGCGGCCTGGAGGTCACCAAATGGCTGAAGGACGATGAGGAGCTGAGCCACATCCCCGTCGTCGCCGTCACCGCCTTCGCCATGAAGGGCGACGAGGAGCGTATCCGCCAGGGCGGCTGCGAGGCCTACATCTCCAAGCCCATCTCGGTGATGCATTTCCTCGACGTGGTGCGGAAACATCTGGGGTAGGGACCGATGACGGCGCGTATCCTTGTCGTTGACGACGTTGAAGCGAACGTCCGCCTGCTCGAGGCCAAGCTGACGCTTGAATACTATGAGGTGCTGACCGCCGCCGACGGCGCGACGGCGCTGCAGGTCGCCTCGGACGAACGCCCCGACATCATCTTGCTGGACGTGATGATGCCCGGCATGGACGGGTTCGAGACCTGCCGTCGGCTCAAGGCCGATCCGGTGACGCGGCATATCCCCGTGGTGCTGGTGACCGCGCTGGACGGGCGCGAGGACAAGCTGAAGGGACTGGACGCCGGGGCCGACGATTTCGTCACCAAGCCGATCGACGACGTCATCCTGTTCGCCCGCGTGCGCTCCCTGCTGCGGCTGAAGTCGGTCATGGACGAGCTGCGCGAGCGCGAGGAAAGCGGCCGCCGGCTGGGCGTGGACACCGACGGCGCCGGACGGCTGCGTGGTTCGGGCGGGCGGATACTGATCGTCGACGACAATGAGCGTCAGGCCGGAAAGATGGTTGAACATCTGGCCGGCGAGCACCGTCCGACGGTCGAAAGCGACCCGGCCGCGGCCCTGATCGCGGCGCGCGGTCCTGTCGACCTGATGATCGTCAACGTCTCGAGCGCGGAGTTCGACGGCCTGCGCTTCGTCGCCCAGACCCGGTCAACCGAGACCTCGCGGCGTATCCCCATCCTGGCGGTGGTGGATCCGGCGGACCGGCCGCGTCTGCTGAAGGCGCTGGAGCTGGGCGTCAACGACATCCTGCCGCGTCCCGTCGATCCCGAGGAACTGGAGGCGCGCGCCCGCACCCAGATCAAGCGCAAACGCTATGCCGACTTCCTCAAGCAGAAGCTGGACTACAGCCTCGAGATGGCGGTCACCGACGCCCTGACGGGTCTGCATAACCGCCGCTATATGGCGGGCCAGCTGCAGGCCCTGATGAGCCGGGCCGGGCAGGGGGGCGAACCCGTGGCCGTGCTGGTGCTGGACATCGACCACTTCAAACTGGTCAACGACGGCTTCGGCCATGACGCCGGCGACGAGGTGCTGCGCGAGTTCGCGGTGCGTCTGGCGACCAATGTCCGCGCCATCGACCTGCCGTGCCGGCTCGGCGGCGAGGAGTTTGTGGTGGTGATGCCGGGCGCCGGTCTGGAAGACGCCACCCATGTCGCCGACCGCATCCGCCGCGACGTCGGGGCCCAGCCGTTCCCGATCATGAGCGGCACCGAGGCGCTGACCGTCACCGTCTCGGTCGGCGTCGCCGCCAGCACGGGTCTGGACGATACGCCGGAGGCGCTGCTCAAGCGGGCCGACGAAGGGGTCTACGAAGCGAAGGCCCGTGGCCGGAACCAGGTGATCGCGCGGGCCGCCTGAGGGCCGCTATCGGCTCATCCACGGCTTCGACTTGCCGGTTGCGATTCGGGCGGCCTGTTCGCGCTGGAAGCGGCCGCCGCGGGGCGGCTTCTCGCGCGCGTCGATCGCAGCCTTCTTCAGACGCAATGCCCGCTGGACGGGGCTTTCGGGCGGCAGGTCGTCGGTCGGATCGCTCATGACGGCAGTCTAGCACGTCGCAGGACGCCGGACCTCGCGGACCGGGCCGCCACCCAAACAAAAACGCCCGACCTTTCGGCCGGGCGTTCTGATCCTCGGATCGGCCTCGCTTCGCTCGTTGTCCGAGGAAGGCGAGGTTGAAAGGAAGCCTTACTTGATCTTGCCTTCCTTGAACTCGACGTGCTTGCGCACGACGGGGTCGTATTTCTTGACGACCATTTTCTCGGTCATCGTGCGGGCGTTCTTCTTGGTCACGTAGAAGAAGCCGGTGTCGGCGGACGAGTTCAGGCGGATCTTGATTGAAGCCGGCTTGGCCATCGGAAATACCTTTGCGACGGCGAAAGCCGCTGAAATGAGAGGCGCGGAACATACTCAGGCGCGCCTCAAAGTCAACGCCGGTCAGACAGGCCGCCACGGGGCCACTGGCCGCACCGTCGCGCAGGCCGGCGAACCGTCCTTCCCGCGACCCGGCAGATGCACTTCCAGCAGGGCGCCCGGGGCCAGGAGAGCCCTGGGGATGTCGTGGATGTCGATCTTGGCCCGGCGGCTCCAGGGGCTGGCGTGATCGCCCGCCGATGTGCCGATGCGGATGTAGACGAAGCGGCGCACCGTTCCCTCGCGCCGGACGAAGGGGCCGGTCATGCGACCGTCGGGATGCAGGGTGACGGGGAGTTCAAAGGCGATCGGGCCGTCGCCGGCGGTGCGCGGCTCGAACGGCAGGTCGTCCTTCTGCAGGCTGTAACGCACGCCCGGCACGGGGTCGTCGATGATGAGGCGAAGCGTCACGGCAGCGGTCATAACACCAGGTTAGGCGGGGCCGCGTGTTCGTGCCAGATTGGCGGAATGAAACAGATCGCCGCCATTGCCGCCGCCGCCATCGCCCTGTCCGCCTGCGCCACCATGCCCGCGCCCGCGCCGCAGCAGGACGCCTTCATGGCCAATCTCAACGCCCTGTGCGGGCAGAAATTCGTGGGACGGGTGGTCACCACCCAGGCCGCGGACGCCGATTTCGCCGCCTCGCGCCTGCTGATGCATGTGCGCGACTGTTCGGCCGACGAGGTCCGCATCCCGTTCTGGGTCGGCGAGGACAGGTCGCGCACCTGGGTGATCAGCCGCAATGAGGACGGCGGGCTGACGCTGAAACACGATCACCGGGACCCCGAGGGCAATCCCGACGGCCTGCACTGGTATGGCGGCGACACGGCCGCGGCCGGGACGGCGAACCGGCAGGAGTTTCCCGTCGATGAGTTCTCGATCGAGCTGTTCAACGCCGGCAACGCCGCGGTCTCGACCACCAATGTCTGGGCGGTCGAGGTGCATCCGGGGCGGATCTACGCCTATGAGCTGCGCCGCGAGAACCGCTACCTGCGTGTCGAGTTCGACCTGACCCGGCCGGTCGCCGAATAGGCCCTAGCCGGCGGCCATGACGCCACAGGCGACCCGGTCGCCGGCGCCGCCGATGGGCTGGCTGACGTGGTCGTCGGCATTGGCGTGGATGACCAGGGCCGAGCCGTCGGCGTCCCAAAGCCACTGGCCGGGGCCGTTTTCCGCGATGCGGGCGCGGCTGGTGAACAGTTCGGCGCGCACCTGGCCGGAGGCGTCCGCGAAGACATTGGGCAGGTCCCCGTCGTCCGGCCCGCCGGCGTTCAGCAGTCCGTGCGGGGCCTTCGGGTCGCTGTGATTGATGTGGGCCCCGGCCGAGGTGAAGGGCGCGTCGCACTGGCCCGTCGCGTGGATGTGGACGCCATGCCAGCCGGGCGTCAGCCCCTCTGCCTCGATGCGGATCAGCAGGCCGGTCGGTCCCTGGGTCAGGATTGCGCGGCCGACCCGCGCGCCCGAGGCGCCGACCAGCGTGGCTTCGCCGAAATCGCCCGGGTTCGCCCGGAGAGGGGCGTCAGGCCGGTCATTGGCGGTGACGCTGATGCAGCCGGCCAGGGCGGCGGTCAGGGGCAGGAGGGCGAGGGCGGTCAAACGGGCGGCGGGCATGGTCGGGGTCCTTGTTTCGGCGGGGCGAAAACCCTCGGCGTCGCTTTGCCACGGCTGCCCCCGGATGCTAGAAAACGCGTTCGCGGATCACGTTCCGATTCCGGCCATTTAAAGCCTGATTTCCTTGACTGACGACAGCTACGACAACGCCCTTCCTCCCTCGTCGGGGGCCGGCGGCGGCGACATATCCACCATCACGATCGAGGACGAGCTGAGGCGCTCGTATCTCGACTACGCCATGAGCGTGATCGTGTCCCGCGCCCTGCCGGACGCGCGTGACGGGCTGAAGCCCGTGCACCGCCGCATCCTGTATTCGATGCACGACCTGAAGATGACGCCGGACCGGCCGTATTCGAAGTGTGCGCGGGTCGTGGGCGATGTGCTGGGCCGGTTCCACCCGCATGGCGACGCCTCGGTCTATATGGCGCTGGTGCGCATGGCCCAGCCCTTCTCGATGGGACTGATGCTGGTCGACGGCCAGGGCAATTTCGGCTCGGTCGACGGCGATATGCCGGCGTCGATGCGTTACACCGAGGCGCGGATGGCCCCGGCCGCCTCGGCCCTGCTGACCGACATCGACAAGGATACGGTCGATTTCCAGCCGAACTACGACGAGAAGGAGCTGGAGCCCGTCGTCCTGCCGGCGCGGATCCCGAACCTGCTGGTCAATGGCGCCGGCGGCATCGCCGTCGGCATGGCGACCAACATCCCGCCGCATAATCTGGGCGAGATCGTCGACGCCTGCGTCGCCCTGCTCGACGACCCGAACATCAGCGACGACGCCCTGCTGGACATCGTGCCCGGCCCGGACTTCCCGACCGGCGGCGAGATCATGGGCCGGACCGCCCCCCGCAACGCCCTGCGCGATGGCCGCGGCTCGGTCATCGTGCGCGGCAAGGCCACGATCGAGACGATCCGCAAGGATCGTGAGGCCATCGTGGTCACCGAGCTGCCCTTCCAGGTCAACAAACAGACCCTGATCGAACGCATCGTCGAAATGGTCCGCGAGAAGCGGATCGAGGGCATTTCGGACGTCCGCGACGAATCCGACCGCGACGGCATGCGGATGGTCATCGAGCTGAAGCGCGACGCCTCGGCGGATGTGGTGCTGAACCAGCTGTGGCGTTTCACCGCCATGCAGAGCTCGTTCGGCGTCAACATGCTGGCCCTGAACCACGGCCGCCCGATCCAGATGGGGCTGCGCCAGCTGCTGGAGGCCTTCCTCGAGTTCCGCGAGGAAGTGGTCGTCCGCCGCATCAAGTTCGAACTGGCCAAGGCCCGCGACCGCGGCCACGTGCTGGTCGGTCTGGCCGTGGCTGTCGCCAATATCGACGAGGTCATCCACATCATCCGCAGCTCGGTCGATCCGGCCGAGGCGCGCGAGCGGCTGCAGGCCAAGAGCTGGCCGGTCGGCGACATGATCGCCCTGATCGAACTGATTGCCGACCCGCGCTCGATGCTGGTCGAGGGCGACAAGCTGAACCTGACCGACGAACAGGCCCGCGCCATCCTGGGCCTGACGCTGAGCCGCCTGACCGGCCTCGGCCGCGACGACATCTTCGGCGAGGCGCGTGGCCTGGCCGACACCATCCAGGGCCACCTGACCCTGCTCAGCGATCGCGCCAACATCCTGGCGGTGATCCGTGCGGACCTGCTGGAGGTGCGCGAGGAGTTCGCCGTGCCGCGCCGGACCCTGATCGGCGAAGGCGACTATGAGCTGGAAGACGAGGACCTGATCCCGCGCGAGGACATGGTCGTCACTGTCACCCACGGCGGCTACGTCAAACGCGTGGCGCTGAACGCCTATCGGACCCAGCATCGCGGCGGCAAGGGCCGCAGCGGCGTGGCGATGAAGGAGGATGATGCCGTCGTCGGCGTCTTCTCGGCCTCGACCCATACGCCGGTGCTCTTCTTTGCCACCAACGGCAAGGCCTACAAGCTGAAGACCTGGCGGCTGCCGCTGGGCAATCCGCAATCGCGCGGCAAGGCCTTCGTCAACCTGCTGCCGATCGAGCCGGGCGATTCGATCATGAACGTCCTGCCCCTGCCCGAGGACGAGGCCGAGTGGGGCAACTACGACATCATGTTCGCCACCCGCTCGGGCGACGTGCGCCGCAACAAGCTCAGCGACTTCGCCACGGTCAACCGGGCCGGCAAGATCGCCATGAAGCTGGAGGACGGCGATCACATGGTCGGCGTCGCCCTGTGCACCGCCGAGGACGACGTCATGCTGACGACCGCCCTGGGCCGCGCCATCCGCTTCAAGGCTGACGACGTGCGCGTCTTCAAGGGCCGGGATTCGACCGGTGTGCGCGGCGTTCGTCTGCAGAAGGACGACGCGGTCATCTCCATGGCCGTGCTCGGCCGGGTCGACGCCACGCCCGACGAACGCGCCGCCTATGTCAAACACGCCACCGCCATGCGCCGTGCGACCGGTGAGGGCGAGGACGAGGTCGTTGCGGTCGAGGCCGACGACGAAGCGACCGGCGACGCCATGCTCAGTGTCGAGCGCATTGCGGAACTGGGCGCGGCCGAGCAATTCATCCTCACGGTCACCGAGACCGGCTTCGGCAAACGGTCTTCAGCCTATGAGTACCGGCGCACGGGCCGGGGCGGGCAGGGGCTGACAGCCCACGGCCTGGGCGGGCG
>ERZ761607.1711-NODE-1711-length-26003-cov-7.063280_pt1 | contig 26003 bp, 24 predicted proteins | sample MGYA00511164_ERZ761607 | MGnify/ENA primary metagenome ERZ761607 (study PRJEB28899, sample SAMN02445080) | bioreactor sludge metagenome | biome: EBPR sludge | place: Australia: Brisbane, Thorneside Wastewater Treatment Plant | collected 2011-06-22 ... | reverse complement strand
TGCGATGCGCGAGGGTGGCTGTCGGGCCACCCTTTTTTATGGCTACAGCCCTCTTGAGCTTCAGGCGCGGAAAGTGAACACTTTTCCGCCCGCCGGGTCAGAAAAGACGTCTGCTTGCGAGCCTCCGATGACGTTGTGAACGAAACCACCTATCCCGATAGCGCGCGCGCGCGCCGGCACACTCTGAAATGGGTGTTGCTGGAGTTTCTAGGTTCGATGAATCTCGCGATCACCTTGCTGGTCATCATTGCGGTGGCGTCGGTGATCGGCACGGTGTTGCAGCAAAACCAACCCTATTCCAATTACGTTCTCAAGTTCGGACCGTTTTGGTTTGAGATATTCCGCTGGCTGGGCCTCTACGATGTGTACGGCGCGGGTTGGTTTCTGGGTATTTTGACGTTTTTGATCGTATCCACCAGCGTTTGTCTGTATCGGCAAGTTCCCACTATGTTGCGGGAAATGCTGCGATTCCGCACCCGGATCCAACTGCATTCCTTGCAGGGATTTCACCACAAGGCCGAATGGTCGCTGCCGGGTCTGGATGCGGCGGCGGTGTTGGCGGGCGTGACCGAGACGTTTCGCGCGCGCGGTTACCGCTGGCGGACGCAAACTGACGACGCGCATCAGGTCGTGGCGGCAATGAAGGGCCGTTATAACCGTTTGGGTTATTTGTTCACCCATGCCGCCATCGTGATCATCGGCATCGGTGGCTTGCTGGATGGCAACTTGTGGTTAAAGCTGAAGGAATGGCGCGGGCAGATCCAAATCGAGCGGCGCGATTTGGCCTCTCGCGATATCCCTCCCGCCAGCAGGCTGCAACCAGGCGCGGTGCCGGCGTTTCGGGGCAACGTGATGCTTCCGGAAGGTTCGGCCGCCAATTTCGTCTTTCTGCGGTTGCGCGACGGTTATTTATTGCAAGAACTCCCCTTCGCCATCGAATTGAAGGATTTTCAAGTCGCCTATTACCAAACCGGCCAGCCGAAGTCGTTCGTGAGCCGAGTGAGCATTCACGATCGTGACCATTTAGGCGATCAGCCGCTGGAGGCGACGATTCAAGTCAACCACCCGCTGATCTATCGCGGTTACGCCATCTATCAATCGGACTTCGGCGATGGCGGCTCCAAACTGGAACTGCGCGCCTGGCCGCTGACCGCCGCTCGCGCCAAACCGGTCGAGTTGAAAGGTGAGGTGGGAACGACTTTGAAGCTGGAAGGACCAAACGGGCCGACCAGTTTGGAATTCGACGACTTTCGACTGTTTAACCTGCTGCCGGAACCCGACGCCAAACCCGGCGACCGCAAGTTTCGCAACTTCGGTCCCAGCGTGAGTTTTAAAGTGCGCAACGCGTCCGGCGAGGCGCGGGAATACTTCAACTACATGGTTCCCGCCCAATTGGAGAACCGTTGGTTCTACATCAGCGGGATGCGCGCCCGGCCGGGCGATCCGTTCGTGTATTTGCACATCCCCATGGACGCCAACAACAGCCCCGAGCGTTTTCTAAAATTTAACGCCCGCTTGCGCGATGCGGACGGCTTGCGCGCCTTGTTGGAGCGTTCCAACGCCAGCGCCGATGGCGCTAGCTTCCAGCACGACCTCAATCAAGTGCGTTCCAATCTGGTCGGCTTGTTCGTCGAGGGCGGGTTCAACGCCATTGCCGAGCGCGCCAAAACCGTGGTGCCGGCCGAACGCTTGCAAGACGCCACCGTGCTTTATCTGAATATTTTGCGCGATGCGCTGGCCGAGGTGTATGTGGAGCTGTTGCGCGAGGAAGGATTGAAGGTGGAGCAAGGGATCGACGCGCGGGAAGAGGCGTTTTTCAACGATGCGGTGTCAGCGATGACCGCGTTGCCCGGCTACGGCGCGCCGCTGTATTTGCAACTGGCCAGCTTCCAACAGGTGGAGGCTTCGGGCTTGCAAATTACTTACAGCGCTGGCGCTTCGGTGGTTTATGCGGGATTTACCCTGCTGGTCATGGGCGTCTTCATCATGTTTTATACATCGCATCGCCGTGTTTGGGCGTGGCTGGCGGTCGAACAGGGCTCGCCTCACTTGGTGATCGCTGGAACCGGCAACCGCCGCCAGTCCGAGTTCGCGCGCGAGTTCGCCGAATTGCAAAGACAGATCGCCGGTCGCCTGGGCGTGCTCGCTCGAACGGACGCCCCGTCGAATTAAATCTTACATTCACAGTCAGCAATTCTATTTAGGTCCTTTCTGTATCGTTTGCTATTCTTATGTCAATCTCGGGGCGATCCAGGCCCGAGCGAGGAGGTCGGCCATGTCAGTACCGCGCGAAGTCATGCTAGAGCCATGGGAGCCCGTGGCGCCCTGGCAAAAACTGACCCTATGGGATGTGCTCTGGAGTCTTCTGGTCGTGGCGGGTTCGGTTTACGCCTATACCCTGTATCGACCTTACATGGACGATTATGAAGTGGCCATCCAGATCGGCGCCACGCTGAGCCTCATCGCGTGGGGTTGGTATTGGAAGCCGGCGCGGGTGTTTGCGCTGGTGGTGGCCGTCATGGTGGTGACGGCTTTTTGGCGCTACGGCGCCGATTTCGAGCTGCGCAAGAGCGCTTTCCTGCTCAAGTATCTTTTGGAAAGCCAGGCGGCGTTCATGTGGATGAGCAGCCTGTATGTCTTGGCGACAGTCGCTTATTTCGCCGCCATGTTTTTACAATCCGATTTCGTCGGCAAGACCGCCACCGCGCTCACCTGGAGCGCGGCGGCGATGGGCCTGACCGGTTTGCTGGTGCGCTGGCGGGAATCTTATTTGTTGGGCGCGGACATCGGACATATTCCGGTCAGCAATCTGTATGAAGTCTTTATCCTGTTCGCGCTGATCACCGCGCTGCTTTATCTATTTTACGAAGACCGGCATCGCACCCGGAGCATGGGCGGTTTCGCGCTGCTGATCATCAGCGCGGCGGTGGGCTTTTTGCTGTGGTATACCTTCGACCGCCAAGCCCATCACATCCAACCGCTGATTCCCGCCTTGCAAAGTTATTGGATGAAGATCCACGTGCCGGCCAATTTCATCGGTTATGGCGCTTTTGCGTTGGCGGCGATGATGGGAACCGCGTATTTGCTGCGCTCCGGCGCGCAAGCCCGAAGTCCCGATGGTTTATTGGCGCGGGTTTTGCCTCCGCTGGAGCTTCTGGATGAGGTGATGTACCGGGCCATCGCCTTGGGGTTTGCCGCTTTCACCATCGCCACGATCCTCGGGGCCTTGTGGGCGGCGGAGGCTTGGGGCGGTTACTGGTCATGGGACCCGAAGGAAACCTGGGCGTTGATCGTCTGGTTGAATTACGCGGCTTGGCTGCACCTGCGCCTGACCAAGGGCTGGCGCGGCGCGCCGATGGCGTGGTGGGCGGTGATCGGTCTGTTCGTGACCCTGTTCGCGTTTTTGGGCGTCAACATGTTTCTGTCGGGCCTGCATTCCTACGGCACGCTCTAACCGAACACCGAACTTTCGTTTTTAGACGTCAATCGAGGGATTTTGATCCATGCCGAACTTGTTTCGCTTGTTGTTGGTTCTGTTGGCGTGCGCGTCGCCCGTGAACGCGCTGCGCGCCGCCGATGCTCCGAGCGTCGCGCCGCCGTTTCAAGAGAATAAAGACTATGTTCAGCTTCCGACATCCGTACCGACTTCGGTTCCTGGCAAGAGCGAAGTGGTCGAGTTTTTTTCGTACCGTTGCCCGCATTGTTACCAATTGGATGCTAGTGTTGAGGAATGGCTGAAACGCAAGCCGGACGGTGTCGGCTTCCTGCGAATTGCGGTCGCTAACGGGTTTCAACCGGATTACGATTCCGCCGCTCGCGCGTATTACGCCGCGGAAGCGCTGGGCGTGTTGGATAAAATTCATCAGCCCCTGTTCAAGGCGATCCATCAGGAAAAACGCAGCCTGAACACCGTCGATGAGTTGGCGGCCTTCTTCGCCGAGCATGGGGTAGATCAAGACGCTTTTCGCAAGGCTTATGCGTCCTTTCAGATCGAAACGCATCTGCGAAGGGGCGACCAACTGGCGCAACGCTATCGCGTCCGTGGGGTGCCGGCGATCTTCGTCAACGGCCAATATGAAGTGCGTTCGCCCCGCCTGTTCGAGGTCGTGGATTTTCTGCTCGCTCGGTGAGCGATTCCAAGGGAGGGCGTTCGCAAGTGAAGGCCGGAGGGCAAGGCGATTCAAACCGGTTGCGGCTGCTGAGCTACAACATCCAAAGCGGGCTGTCGACCAGCAAGTATTCCGAATATGTGACCCGCAGTTGGAAGCATATCGTGCCGGTACCGTCGCGCATGGCCAATCTCGACCGCATCGCGCGGCTTTTGTGCGCCTACGATGTGGTCGGTTTGCAGGAGGTGGACGCCGGCAGCTTGCGCAGCGGTTTTGTCAACCAAGTGAAATATTTGGCGGACAATGCCGGTTTCAACTACGTATTCGACCAATCGAACCGCAAGATCGGGATGATTTCGCAGCACGGCAACGCGCTGTTGAGCCGGATCCAGCCCACCGCGATTACCGAATACAAGCTGCCGGGCCTGATACCCGGTCGCGGCGTGCTGGAGGTGCGGTTCGGCGCTGGCGCGAAAGCCTTGCACGTTTTGATTTTGCATATGGCGCTCGGCCGTCGCGGCCGTTTGCGGCAGTTTGAATTTCTGGCGGAGTTGGTGCGCGAGTACGGGCATGTGATCGTGATGGGCGATCTCAACTGCGGCTCGGAAAGTCCAGAAATGAAAGCCTTGCTGGCGGCCGCCCGCTTGCGCGATCCGAGTCCGGGCCTCTATACCTTTCCGAGCTGGCAGCCCGACCGACAACTGGATCATATTCTGGTTTCGCCCTCGATCACGGTGGAGCGGGTGGCGGTGCTGGACGAACATACCTATTCCGATCATTTGCCCATCGCCATGCATGTGCGCTTGCCCAAGACCTTGAATATCGGTCAGTGCCAGCGGGTGAAGGCGCGTCCCACAAAAATTACCCAATCCTGAAGAGCGTGGAGGGTTTGAGCGATGGCTGAATTTTGGGCCATCCTAAACCGGCGCATCAGCATCGCCACCGGGCGACCTTTTACCTCCCAGCAGCGTCAACCGCTCGGAGGGGGCTGCATTAATGAAGCTTGGCGGCTCAGCGATGGGGTACGCGACTATTTCGTCAAACTCAACACTCGCGGCGAACCGTCAATGTTCGAAGCGGAAGCGGCGGGTTTAGAGGAACTGGCCGCTACCGCCGCCCTGAGAGTGCCCGAACCGATCTGCCGCGGCCTCATCGGACAGCAAGCTTATCTGGTGTTGGAATATATTCCGCTGGTGAAGATCGATACGAAGGCGATGGAAGGGCTGGGGCGGCGGCTGGCCCTGTTGCACGGTCGGAAACAACCCTATTTTGGCTGGCATCGAAATAACACCATCGGCGCTACGTCGCAGCCCAACGACCGTTGCGAAAATTGGGTCGATTTTTGGCGCGAGCGGCGCTTGGGCCATCAACTGCGGTTGGCGGCCTCCAACGGCCATGGTGGAACTTTGCAGCGTCAAGGCGAACGCTTGCTCGCTCGACTGGAAACGCTGTTCGCCGGCTACCGACCCGCGCCGGCGTTGCTGCACGGCGATCTGTGGAGCGGTAATGTCGGTCGCGCCGAGTCGGGCGAGCCGGTGCTGTTCGATCCGGCGGTTTATTATGGCGACCGAGAAGCCGATCTGGCCATGACCGAACTGTTCGGCGGGTTTTCCGAATCCTTTTACCGCGCGTATTCCGAGGTTTTGCCTTTGCGGGACGGCTATCCGTTGCGGCGAACGCTCTATAATTTATACCATGTGCTCAATCATCTGAATTTGTTCGGCGGGGCTTATCGATCTCAAGCCGAAACCATGATCCTTAGATTGCTCAGCGAATTTTGATGGTTTTCGGGTGTCCATCAAGCAAGCTCAAGCCCGATTTTCGATGCGCGTTTAAAATCATAAGTTAAGCTTCTCGGAATTCGGTTGGGAAGCATAACTGACTTTTTCTCAACGTTAATGTGCTGGTTTGTTATTCAGGGATCGTTCATCTTTTTTCATTGAAGATGGTGTCCGGCCAGGATTAGGGATAATGCTATGATTTTATTAATTATTTTATTTATAATAAGCTTTGCGGCTTCGTGGGTCTCCATTCGAGTCGGCATCGATTTATCGCATAATTTTGGCATTGTCGATCAGCCTGGCGGGCATAAACAGCATGATAGGGGGACGCCCTTCGTAGGTGGAGCGGGCATTTTTGCCGTATTGATCGCCGGCATGTCCGTGGTGGATGCATGGTATCCCTACTCTGAAATCCACTGCGCCGCCCTGGGCACGGCGGCATCGATCATCTTTTTTTCCGGCTTGGCCGACGATATTTGGCTGCTTAATTATAAGGTGCGTATTTTAATTCAGACGGTGGGGGCGACGCTGATGGCGCTGTGGGGGGAGGTCATGTTGCTGGATTTAGGGAACTTGGTATCCAGCCAACCGCTGGCTCTGGGCATGGCGGCGCTGCCTTTTACCGTGTTCGCCACCATCGGTGTCATCAATGCGCTGAACATGATCGATGGAATTGACGGTCTATCGGGTTCTCTCTCGCTGGCCAGCCTCTCGTTGCTCGCCATCGTCGCCTTAGTCGCCGGTCGGGAGGCCCATCTGGCCTTGGTGATCATCTTGCTGGGCGGCGTGGCTGGTTTTCTGTATTTTAATCTGCGGCGCGGTTCGCGCCGTCGCGCCGAGGTTTTTCTAGGCGATAACGGCAGCATGTTGCTCGGCTTGCTGTTGTGCTGGTTGTTGATCGGCTTGAGCCAGGGCGAGAGCCGCGCCATGAGTCCGGTAACCGCATTATGGATTTTCGCCATTCCGCTGGTCGACGCGGTGGGGGCTATCGTCCGCCGGGTATCTTATCGTCATTCGCCGTTTCATCCCGATAGAGACCATCTGCACCATCTTTTGATGCGGGCGGGGTTTCGGGTTCAGGATATCGTTCATATCGCTTTTGCGATGCAACTGACGATCGGTGGCGTCGGCCTGATGGGATTGTATGCGGGAGTCGATGAATCCTGGATGCTGGCGGGATTTCTAGGGATGTTCCTTTGTTATTACTACCTTATCGCCCGGCCTTGGCGGTGTGTGCCGATCTTGCGAAGGCTGCATAATCGGCTTGGATTGACTTCGGTCTACTGCCGGGGGGTGTTTGTGGGACAGCATGGAACAGAGGACGAAGAGCGGTTTTTCCAAGTGCTGCTGGAGGAACTGGGGCCACGCGATAATTATGATTTATGTGTTTATCGATCAAAGCACGGGGAACCCATCGGGCATTTCCGGCATGCCATTATCGAGTTATATAGCGAAGAACACGCTGATTCCGTAAAGGAACTTCAAAAATTGGTCGGCCGGTTGAAACAGAAATTTGACTACGATCCGGCCATTTCGGTACGACAGCTTATTGAGAGAAACGACGCTCTGGACCCGAGGATCGAACGCCGAACGATGATCGGGGGGTCTAGAATCACGGACCGACGATCGAAAGAGAATAAAACTCTGATTTACCAGATGTCCGGACGGGCCAAGGCTGAGGTGGGGGCCATGGCTTTATCGCTCGATTGATCGGCCGTCGCCGGTCGTTGCGGCCATCATCCTCGGTTGCGGCGAAGCGCATGGCATTATTATATTGCCTGATCTGCTTGAGGATCCGCTAAAGCGCGTCGCTCAAGTGTTCCGCCGCGCTTGGTTTTGTTTTGAAGCGCTGCTTTTCTTGTGGGTCGAGCCTCGCTAGAATGCGCCCCTTGCCGTATCGTAAGAGAGGGGCCGTGTCAAAATTTTCGTACGAACAGCAGCCAGTCTTCTGGTTTGCGGTATTTAGCAAGCCTCGCCGGGAGATGGAAGCGGTAGAGCAACTCGAACGGCAAGGTTATACCGCTTTTCTGCCCCGGGTTCGGGTTCGTCGCCGTCTTCGCGGTCAATGGCAGGACATTGTGGAGCCTATGTTTCCACGTTACCTGTTTTTGCAAGCAGTTTTGGGCCAGGATGACTTGCATCCGATACGATCTACCCGAGGCGTGATCGGTTTGGTGCGTTTCGGCGGCGCGCCAAAGCCGGTGCCTGAAGCGGTGATGGGCGAACTTCACCGCTTGTGCCCCGGAAAGGATGGGGTGTTGGAACTGCCGCCCGCGCTGGTTCCAGGAACTCGGGTGCGGATATTGGAAGGCCCGTTCGCCGGATGCGAGGCGGATTTGTTGAATCTGGACGGCGAACGTCGGGCCTTGGTGTTGCTGGAATTGCTCGGGCGCTCTAATGTAGTGACCCTGCCGTTGGATTTGTTGTCGCCCGCGAGTTAATTTACTCCTTTGTTCGTTGATCGATCGACTCCACACTCATTATCTCCTCTTGCAAAGTGCAAGTTGCAATTGTGAAATTGACCGAGCAATGAATTTTGCTCGAATTGGCGGTTATGGATACTTATAAACTCACCCATTTAAAACAACTCGAAGCCGAGAGTATTTACATCCTTCGCGAGGTTGCCGCCGAATTTGAAAAGCCGGTGATGCTGTATTCCATCGGTAAAGATTCTGCGGTCATGCTCCACTTGGCGCTCAAAGCGTTTTATCCCGGCAAACTGCCTTTCCCGTTGCTGCATATCGACACAACTTGGAAGTTCCGGGAAATGATCCAGTTCCGGGACGAACAGGCGAAGCGATTGGGCTTGGATCTGCTTGTGTACATCAACCAAGAAGGTTTGCGCCAAGGTGTCAATCCCTTTTCTCATGGTTCGCGGGTGCATACCGATGTAATGAAAACCCAGGCGCTCAAACAAGCGTTAGAGTTTTACGGGTTCGACGCCGCGTTTGGCGGCGCCCGCCGCGATGAGGAACGATCGCGCGCCAAAGAGCGGGTTTATTCATTTCGCGACCGCAACCATCGTTGGGATCCCAAGAACCAGCGGCCTGAGTTGTGGAATCTGTACAACGGACGGGTTCACAAAGGAGAAAGTATTCGCGTATTTCCGCTGTCCAATTGGACTGAATTGGATATATGGCAATACATTTATCTGGAAGCGATTCCCATTGTGCCGTTGTATTTGGCGGCCCAACGGCCCGTGGTGGAGCGCGATGGCACGTTGATTATGGTGGATGATGAGCGAATGCCGCTAGGACCCGAGGAACAGCCGACCCAGGAGTGGGTACGTTTTCGCACGCTGGGCTGTTATCCGCTGACGGGAGCGGTGCGCTCGCGGGCCGCCACCTTGCCGGAAATCATTCAGGAAATGCTGTTGACTCGCCACTCCGAGCGTCAAGGACGGTTGATCGATCATGATGCGGTTGGCTCGATGGAAGAGAAAAAGCGCCAAGGGTATTTCTAATTTCGAGCCAAAGCGGTTCATAGATGAAAAACCACTCTTTCCGTCGACTCCTTTTAGCCTTTCTGCTGTTGCCTGTGATTGCAGTGTTAGGGGTAGATACTCTGGCGGATACCCGAGATTGGAATGCGATTCTCATTCCGGCTTCCTTGAGCCGCGATACGACGATCAAGCTAATCGGCGGTCATACTCAAATGCTGCTGCTGGCGTTACAGGCCAAAGAAGCCATTCGAAAGAGAAGTGCCGAACAGGAGATCGGTTTAGAGTGGGATTTGCCGCAGGATATGCGTCTTGTGAGTAACAATGGTGTTTTCAAGCAACTGGTTTCTGAATCTCATCGGACACCAGGCAGAAGTATTTTCTCATCTGTTTTTCGGGTCAACAGCACTAATTTATTGGGAAATCCAGGCGAGCGCATAAAGTCCGACTGGCAACATCAATCTTTTTTTGTGAGCGTACCGTCCGCGATTCCTGAGGAAAACGCTTATATAGCTTTGACGTTGCGCGATCAAGGCCAAACTTATCACTGGCGCTGGCCTTTAAAAGTTTCTCATCTCAATCCGACGAAAGTCCATCCAAAATTGACCACTATCGGATTATGGGACTATGGTTTCAATCGTGCTGGAGCCGCCAGCGACAGCATTGCTGCCTTTTTTGAAGATGTTGGTATTAACTTTATTCAAAAGGCATCCGATAAACCCTTTTTAGAAGCGGTGAATAAAAGAAATATTTTAACGGGGGGTTATACCCACGATTCCGCTTTTGCATCAACGCCGACTTTGAATGTTAAGGTAAGCGGTGAAGCATTGTCTGGAAATTTTGCTTGTCCGCAGGCAAGTCTAAATCAGCCTCCAAAAGCTTCGGTTTTAGGAGTGAAACAGCTGGCAAACAATGCCTTACAGGGTAATGGTATAGCAGTGATTGATTACGAACCGACAGGACTTAGTGGGTTTTGTGATCAGGCGATCAATGCATTTAAAGAAAAATATCGGATCAGCACCGAGCAGTTCGATTCCTTTCGGTATTCTTTTTCCCGCGAGAAATTTAAAATTCATCAATCAAATGAAGCTGAAATTAGGGCTGTTTATGAAAAGTGGAAACAGTTTAATAGCCAGCAAACCAGCGCGTATATCAAACAGATTAGGGATGCACTGAAAAAAGAGTATCCTACTGTCCGCCTTGGGATAACGACCGGTAAAAGTCACAGCGCCAATCCAAAATCAGTTTCGGCGTTGGGAAATGATAATTCCATGTTGGCGGATAACGTGGATGTTATTATGCCGCAACTTTACTTTGGTTATAACGGCGCCAATGTCAAACTCTTGATGAAATATACTCAAGGCTGGCGCGAGACTATGGATGCTCGGAAGGTCAAAGCACAGTTATGGCCACTTTTGCTGATTCGTTATCCCGCAGGCAATGAGTCTCAGCCGCCATTGCGAGTCCGACAGCAACTGTTGGGGGCTCTAGCTTCCGGGGCGCAAGGCGTTGTTATTTATGCACCGTCCAACATGGAAGCGGATCATTGGATCACGCTTGCGGACACGATGAAGGATATTGCCGCCTATGAAGGATTTTATCATCATGGCCGCCGGGCTGATAAACTGTTTAATTTACGGCAAATGCCGAAAAATCAGGCGGTTCAAAATGTGTGGCCCGATTATAAAGAGATTATTGATGGGCCGAGTTGGGGTTTTACCGCTCACGAGTGGCAAGGAAAGTATTTATTGACTCTATTTAACCTTGGCGAGCAGGGCGATTTGGAGTTCGATCTCGCCGACATGCCAAAATTGACCGTGATTAAAAGCGAAAACGCCACTCAAAAAAGCGATTCTAGCTGGCGTGTGCCGGCAGGTCACATCGGCTTTGTGACGCTATCAAAGCAATGATAGAGATTGAATTGATAAATAAATATGATCGAAGTTTTTCGATGAAGATCGTTTTACACGATTGTCGTTGATCGTTTTATCCGACTATTTTAGCCAAGGGCATCATTAATCATCATGTCTCACGCTTCTCCGCTGATCGAACAGGACATTGCCGCTTATCTTGAAACCCACGAACGGAAGGATTTGTTGCGGTTCATTACATGCGGCAGCGTCGACGATGGCAAGAGCACGCTGATTGGGCGGCTGCTATACGACACCCAATTGATTTATGAAGATCAATTGGCGGCCGTGCGGCGGGATACCGTCAAATACGGCACGACCGGCGAGGAGCTGGATCTGGCGCTGTTGGTGGATGGATTGCAAGCCGAACGGGAGCAGGGCATTACCATCGATGTCGCCTATCGTTATTTTTCCACCGAAAAACGTAAATTCATCATCGCGGACACGCCCGGTCACGAACAATACACACGCAATATGGCGACCGGCGCTTCGACCGCGCAGTTGGCCATTCTGCTGGTGGACGCGCGCAAAGGCATCCAGGTGCAAACGCGCCGCCATAGCTTCATCGTGTCGCTGTTGGGTATCCGCCACCTGGTGCTGGCGATCAACAAAATGGATTTGGTCGGCTTCGATCAGGCCGTCTTCGAAAGGATTCGCGAGGATTACGCCACTTTCGTGGACAAGTTGGGGGTGCGAGACCTTCATTGCGTGCCGGTTTCCGCCCTGCGCGGCGATAACATCGCCCAAGTCTCGGCGGCCATGCCGTGGTATCGGGGACCGAGCTTGTTGCAGCTGCTGGAAGAGGTTGAAGTCGCCGCCGACCGCAACTTGCGCGATTTCCGGTTTCCGGTTCAATACGTCAATCGACCCAACCTGGATTTTCGCGGTTTCTGCGGCACCATCGCCGCCGGTACGGTGCGCTCGGGCGATCCCGTTGTGGCGTTTCCCTCGGGACGCCGCAGCCACGTGACCTCGATTGTCACCGCTGAAGGTGAATTGGCCGAAGCCTTCGCCGGTCAGGCGGTGACTTTGACCTTGCGCGATGAAATCGATGTCAGCCGGGGTGATTTATTGGTGTCGCCCAATCGCTTGCCGGCCGTGGCCGATACTTTCGATGCGCGGGTGGTGTGGATGGCCGATGCGCCGTTGCTCCCCGGACGGCAATACGATTTAAAAGTGGGCGCGTGCGTGGTTCCCGCCATTCCCAGCCTGTTGCATCATCGCATCGACGTCAACACCTTGGAGCACCAGCGCGTCGATGAATTGGGCTTGAACGAGATCGGATATTGCCGCTTCGCCCTCAATCAACCCGTTCCCTTTGATGCCTACGACGAAATCCCCGGCACCGGCGGTTTTATCATCATCGACCGTTTGACCAACGCCACGGTCGGCGCGGGCATGATCGTGCGGCCGGTCGTCCAGCCGGTGGTGGATAAGTCGCGCAATGTGGTGTGGCACGATCACAAAGTGACCAAGCTGCAGCGGGCCAATCAAAAGGCTCAGCAGCCGTGCGTGATTTGGTTGACCGGCTTGTCCGGTTCGGGAAAATCGACGCTGGCCAACGGCTTGGAACAGCGCTTGATGCAGCGCGGCTATCACAGTTACCTGTTGGATGGCGATAACGTCCGCCACGGTTTGAATCAGGATCTCGGGTTTTCCAGGGAGGATCGTATCGAAAATATCCGGCGTATCGGCGAAGTCGCCGCGCTGTTCGTCGATTCCGGTTTGATCGTGGTGACCGCGTTCATCTCACCGTTTCAGGCGGATCGAGCGCTGGTGCGGGCCTTGGTGCAGGAAGGGGAATTTGTCGAGGTTTACGTGCGGGCCTCGCTGGAAGCGTGCGAGCAGCGCGATCCGAAAGGACTGTACGCCAAGGCGCGCGCCGGGATGATTCGCGATTTTACCGGCATCGACTCGCCTTACGAAGCGCCGGAACGGCCGGAACTGGTGTTGGATACCGAACAGCAGTCCGTCGAAATGTGTCTGGAGCATCTATTGGCGTATCTGAGCGAGAGGCGGATTCTGCGGGGAAATTAGGCCGAGCGGCCAGCGGCGGCGCCGGCCGACTTCCGCAACCGGTCGAGGCGAGGACTCGAATCGCTTTGAGCTGCGGGCTCGTTTGCAGTGAAGCTGGCTAAGAGGAGAATCCCGATGTCTCAAATTGCCTTTATCACCGGTGCCACATCCGGATTCGGCGCGGCCTGCGCCCGGGTGTTCGCCGCCCACGGTTGGAGTTTGGTGCTGTGCGGGCGTCGTTTGGAGCGCCTCGAAACGCTGCGGATCGAACTGGCGGGCGCGGTTTCCGTGCATGCCTTCGCCCTCGACATCCGCGACGAATTGGCGGTCAATACCGCGATTGCCGCTCTCCCGTCCGCTTTCGCCGAGGTGGATGTGCTGGTCAATAACGCGGGTTTGGCGCTCGGGCTAGAGCCGGCCCAGCGTTGCGACATGGAGGATTGGCAGCGGATGATCGATACCAATATCAAGGGTTTGCTGTATTGCACCCGAGCGTTGTTGCCGGGCATGGTGTCAAGGAATCGTGGCCATATCGTCAACGTCGGTTCGGTGGCGGGCAGTTATCCTTATCCGGGCGGCAACGTTTACGGCGCGACCAAGGCGTTCGTCCAACAGTTTTCGCTCAATTTGCGCGCGGATTTGCTGGGGACGCGCGTGCGGGTCACCAACGTCGAACCCGGTTTGGCGGAAAGCGAGTTCTCGCTGGTGCGCTACAAGGGCGATGATGACAAGGCCGCCCGCACCTATGAAGGCACCGAACCCTTGCGTCCGGACGATATCGCCGACATCGTCTATTGGGCGGCGACCCGACCCGGGCACGTCAATTTGAACCGGATCGAGGTGATGCCGGTCTGTCAGGCTTTTTCGCCCTTCGCCATCCACCGCGAGGCGTGAACGCCGGTCCGGTACCGACGCTGGATCATCCTCCGCCAGCCGCTGAAGTGTTGTCTTCGTCGTCAGTTAAATTATTGATCAAGATGGCTAAATGCTCTTTGAAAGCACGAGTGCCATCCGCCAGGGCCCGAGCGTCAGGCAACCAGCGCATAAGGTGCCAACGACCTTGATAAATTTCGAAGTCGGTGGGCGCGGGGATGACTTCAAGCCGGGTTGTTTCGAACAGCGCCAGCGCGCGCGGCATATGCAAGGCTGAAGTCACCAACAAGATGCGGCGCGCGCCTGAGGCTTGCAGGATCGGCAAGCAATAATCGCGGTTTTCTCGGGTGGTGCGGCTGTCGGATTCCAATAAAATGGCGGCTTCGGGGACGCCGAATACTTGCAGCAACTCGGCGATAACCACGGCTTCAGGGTGATCGACATCGCTCCAAGGCAGCCGGCCGCCGCTGGCCAGAATCAACGGGGCTTTGCGGGCGTGAAACAAGCGCGCCGCGTGCCAGACTCGGTCGGCCGCCGCGCCAAGATCCGGGTAAAGCCGTTCGGGGGGCTTAGCGGCGTCCATCGCGCCGCCGAGCACGACGATAACATCCGCCGTGGGCAGTTCCTCGATCCGCGCTGGCGGATAGCGTTGTTCCAGACCGGATCGGACCCAATCGCTGAACGCGGGGGTGGACCACAACCACAGCCAAGTCAAGGCGAGAGCCAGTAACCAACCACCCGTCCGGCGGCGGTTGCGCCACAACAGAAATCCGCCCCCGGCGGCCAGCAGCCAGGAGGCCGCTAGGGGATAGGCCAACTGGCTGAGAATTTTAAGCAGAAGCAGCATGAGGGCTGGCGGAAGATTCGAGGGATTTTTAGCCCTTATCGCCCTCGGCGATCCCTTTCAACAGCACCCCATCGACGCCGATGATTCTTAAGGCGGTGCCGGCGGGATAGTCGCGATCCACCACGACCTTCCAAGTGCTGTCATCCACGCGAATTTTGCCGTGGCCGTTGACGGCGGGCGTCTGCAGGACAAACACCCGGCCGATGTATTGATGGCCGCGCCGGTTGAGCAACGGATCGTGGGTGGGCGTCGGGTGCCTGCGCAGCCGCAGTTGCCAGGCGACGATGGAGCCGACCGAAAGCACCGCGAACAGCAACACCTGATAAGGCCAAGGCAAAATCGGGAACACGGTCAGCACCAGACCCACCAGCAGCGCCGCCACGCCCAGCCAGAGAAAAAAGAAACCGGGGGCGATGGCTTCAATCGCCATCAGCACCACGCCCAGCAGCCACCAGTTCCAGTAGAAAGGTTCCAGCAACCAACCGTTCATGGGCGCGGCCCGGTTTTGTCCAGCGCTTCCCGCGCCAGTTCGGCCACCCCGGCTAGACTGCCGACCAGTCCGGACGTCTCCAGCGGCATCAACAATACTTTCTGATTGGGCGCGGCCGCCAATTTCGCCACGGCCTCCACATATTTTTGCGCCACGAAATAATTAATCGCCTGAATGTTGCCCTTGCCGATGGCCTCCGACAGCATCAAGGTGGCGCGGGCTTCGGCTTGGGCCAGACGCTCGCGGGCCTCGGCATCCCGATACGCCGATTCCTTGCGGCCTTCGGCTTCCAAAATCGCCGCCTGTTTCTGACCTTCCGCCGCCAGAATCGAGGCCTGGCGTTCGCCTTCCGCCGTCAGGATTGACGCTCTCTTATCGCGTTCCGCCTTCATCTGTCGGGCCATCGAATCGACCAGATCCTTGGGCGGCGCGATGTCTTTAATCTCGATGCGGGTCACCTTGATGCCCCAGGGCGTGGTCGCTTCATCCACCACCGTCAGCAATCGATTGTTAATTTCGTCGCGTTTGGATAGCAACTCGTCGAGGTCCATCGAACCCATCACGGTGCGGAGGTTGGTCATGGTCAGGTTGAGGATCGCGAATTCGAGATTGTTGACCTCGTAAGCGGCTTTCGCGGCGTCCAGCACTTGGAAGAACACCACGCCGTCCACCCGGACCATGGCGTTATCCTTGGTGATAATTTCTTGGGAGGGAACGTCGAGCACCGTTTCCATCATGTTGATTTTTTGACCGATTCGGTCCATGACCGGCACGATGAAATTTAACCCCGGCTTGAGGGTTTCGGTGTAGCGGCCGAAACGCTCCACCGTGTATTCCATGCCTTGCGGCACGGACTTGACCCCGAGAAAGACCAGGATGGCGGCCAGGATCGCCAAGCCGACCACAAACGCGGAAAAACCTTCCAACATCACTCAACTCCTTGCAAGGCTTATGGATTCAACACAGCGCCCGAACGGGCGTCCAGGACTACGAAAAGCGGCTGATCATCATCGGTCCACGCTACGACTTGCCAGCATAACCGCCTGTTTTCCAGATACAGCGACGCGGAATCCAGCGTAGCTTGGTTCGAAGCCGCCCGAGCGAAAGTGGCGCGAGCAGCGGGAAGAACGGTATCCAAATCGCGCATCCAGGGATCGAAGGCCAGCGGCTCCAGCGGCGCGCGCGCGGCCAGCGTTGTCCATTCGTCGGCGTTGGCGGCCTGATCGAATTCACGTTCCGCAGCGGTAACCGACAAACTCTCGGCCGCTGGATCGAGCACGATGTCGAAACTGCAAAGCCGGCGAATTTGACGCTCGGCACAATCTTCGTGGCTCCGAAAAGAATAACGAAATTCCTTAAAAAGGATTGCATTATCGGGGCCGTTATCCTTCAAGGCCACCGTTACGGTTTCCAAGATTGCTCCCGGATCGGTTTGTCGGGCCAAACGCTGTACGTGTTCGTAGCTGGCGCGAACGCCGTCGAGGGCGGCCGGATTCGGTAACGGTTGCCGACAGACCGTGATGGTTGAGGCGCTGCCGGTCAATGCTTTAACCTCCAGGCCATGTTGGAGCAGCAGGCGGCGCGAACGTTGACCGGCGGCGCGCAAATACACACCGCGCAGCGGCCAGGCTTGCCGCCAGACGCTGGCTAGCGCCGCAAGCGGACGCAAGCGGACGCTGTGCGGTTCGGAATCCCAACGCAACCACCCGCGCTCGACCAGCAATCGAACTTGTCGGGCATGTCGGTCGGCCAACACGGCGGCGGGATCGCGGCCAGCGGTTTCAAAAGGCGGCGCATCCCGCGATTGGCCCAACGAAGCCACCAAATCGCGATGCAATCCGTACAAAGCGCGCGGTTCCCAGACGTCTTTCAGTTCGATGCGGGCCAGATACGCCGGAGGCGGCAGGCTGTAGGGAAGGTCGCGATTGGTGGTGACCAGCGTTCGGCTATCGCCAAATTCAGTTGTGAATTCGACGAATCGCCGCAGCGGGCGCACCTTGATTTTGAGGGTGAGTTGAGCGGCCAGCGCTTGGACGCCCGAGCTCGGATGCTCCAAATAGCGCAGCCAGATCACCCCGCCGCGCAGCAGCTCATCGCAGCGAAAATCGCCGCGCGGCGTAAAGCCTTCGGGAGCCAGCGAATCGGTGGCCTCGCTTAAAGCGATCCAGGCGGCGTCGGGTAAATCTTGCTCGGCGACAGGCGTGAATCGCGGTCTTAACGGCAGTCTGACGCGCAGCAGCCCCAGCGGAACGCCGATGGCGAGCTGCAACAGCAAAGCCGCCGGCGCGACGAGCCATTTTAGCAAGCGGACCAGCAAAACCACGCTATACGAGGGCAGCAGGACGATCCAGCGCAACGCCGGGATCCATGAAAAGCGGCGCATGACGTTCCCTCGGCGATCAGCCGTCCTCGTCCAGCAGACCGAGCGGGAAAAACGTTCCCGAACTCCACACCCCATGACAGCGGCCTTCGGCGGTCGCGCGTTCCTCGCCTAGATCGACCAACTCGACAAACACCGCCCGACTCAACAGCGCGCGCAGCCTGCCGCGGATGTGGATGTAAGGCGCGGGTTCGCCGCCGGGCCGCAGATATTCGACCACCAGCGGATGGTCGGGTCCAGCGGTCGCCGCATCGCCGAGGTTGGTGGTGAAGGTCAAGGATTGCTCGGAGCCGGTCCCGCGCGCGTCGAGATGGATCGCCACAAAAGGCGCGTCGTCCACCTGAATCCGCCATTTCTCCACCGGCGTCACCAGATAATACTGACCGTCTTCATCGCGGCGCAAAATCGAGGCGAATAACCGCGCCAGCGACTCGCGCTGGAAAGCGGTTCCTTCGTGATACCAAGTCCCGTCGCGGGCGATCCGCAAATCGATGTCGCCGCTTAAGGGCGGGTTCCAGCGCTCGACTGGCGGAGGACGCTCGGCGGACACCTGTTTCGCCAGCTGATCGGGATCGGGCTTGGATTGGGTCATGACGACCTTACCCCTTATAACCATCGGAGATTAAATACACTTTTTTGGGCTTGACGCTGGCCGAGGTCACGCTATTAACCAGACCCTTCTGTAACGCTTCCCGCGCTTCTAAATACCAGTCGGCGTCGCCGTAGAGGTGCCGCTCGATTTCGGCTGGGTCGATGTTCATGCAAGCTTTGAAAATGTCGGCGATATTAGCTTGTTGGAGATTGATTTTTTTCGATATATCCAAAATTTTAGCGGGGGAGTAAGCGGTCAGGCTCCACTTGACCGAATGGATGGTGAAAATCGAGCGCGGGTGCGCGTGCCGGCGGTTGCCGAGGCAATATAAATAAACCGCCGCTGATTCCACCTGATTGACGTTGTAAGTGGTGATGTGAATCGGGAGGTTTTTAAGCAGGTTGTAGGTCGCGATGGAATAATTCGGATCGCCGCCGTTGCTGTTGAGATTGATCTGGAAATGACTTTCGCCATTGGCGATTTCAGCCAGAATGGTCTTGACCAAAAATCCGGTATTCGCCGCGTCGATTCCGCCAAAATAATTGATAAGGATCGGAGCGGTCGATTGGCCGCGCCCTGCGGTTTGGGCGATCTTGGCGAGCTTGCCGGCGTCGTTGGGGTAGGCGGCGGTTTCAGGGGTTGCCGGCGTCGCGGGACGTTCCGCTACCCGCGCCTCCGATCCGTCGGCGGCGGTTTCGGGAACGGGGGTGGCCGGAACCGTCGCGCAGGCTGCTAGAGCGAGGAGCGCGACGCCGCCGGCAATGACGCCGAGCGTTGGATTATCGTGTAACTTCATGGCCATCCTGGAACTAAAACGACCGTCGTTATATCCGCAGCGCGCTCTGGCGAGCGTTTGGAGCCGATTGAGCGAGCGGGTGACGGGTCGGACGGAAGGATCACGCCCGTCAAAGGTTGAGCGAGGCACCGGCGTCACCGCTTGTCGGCGGTCAATCGGCGGTCGGAAAGGGATTGCGTTCCTTAAATCCGACTTGGTGCCAATAAGGATAAATTTTCGGCGCGGCGCTGGCCCGATCCAACTTCGCGACCTGTTCCGCTGAAAGCGTCCAGCCGACCGCTCCCAAGTTATCACGGAGTTGCTGTTGGTCGCGAGCGCCGATGATGACGGTCGAAACCGAGGGGCGTTGCAGCAGCCAGTTGAGGGCGATTTGCGGGACGGTCTTGCCGGTTTCGGCGGCGATTTCATCCAGCGCATCGACAATTTTAAACAGCCATTCGTCGGCCACTTGAGGGCCCGCGCTCAGGGCGACCGCACTTTGCAAGCGGCTGGAGGAGGGGAGCGATTGGCCGCGCCGGATGCGGCCGGTGAGCCGACCCCAGCCCAACGGGCTCCAGATGACGCCGCCAACGCCTTGATCGAGCGCGAGCGGCATCAGTTCCCATTCGTATTCACGGCCGACCAAAGAGTAATAAGCTTGGTGCGCCACGTAGCGAGACCAGCCGTAACGGTCTGATACCGCAAGCGATTTCATTAAGTGCCAGCCCGAAAAATTCGAGCAGCCCACATAGCGCAACTTGCCGGCCGCGATCAAGTCATCGAGCGTCCGCAGCGTTTCCTCGACCGGCGTGGCGGCGTCGAAGCCGTGGAGCTGAAACAGATCGATGAAGTCGGTATTGAGCCGTTTTAAAGCCCGATCCACGGCGCGGATCAGGGCGTGGCGGGAAGAACCCACATCGTTGGCGCCGGGGCCACAGCGGAAGGTGGCTTTGGTGGAAATCAGCACCCGGTCGCGACGGCCGTTGATCGCCGCGCCCAGAATTTCCTCGGCGGCTCCATCCGAATAAACATCCGCTGAATCAAATAGATTGATTCCGGCGTCGAGGCAAATGTCGACGAGGCGTTTGGCTTCGGCGACATCGGTATGACCCCAGGCCGAAAACAGGGCTCCGCGCCCGCCAAACGTACCGGTGCCCAGCGACAGCACGGGAACCTTGAGGCCAGACGCGCCTAGCAGTCGATAGTCCATGAGTGTCCTCTCGAATGGAAGCAGTGAGTGACAAATTTGTTCCAACGCTAAAGCACCGTTTGACGGCCGTCAAGGTTGCTGCGGCCGTCCTTGGCGGTGTCTGACAAACGCCCCGCTCACTGGCGTTCGGGTTTTCCCGCGTTTAGAAGATAGTGGCTAAAAATCAACTATATAATCCGCTATAATTCACCGATTCAAAGGGCCGTTCGATTTTCCGACTCTCGGAAAGTTGTCTATTAAGCCACCGAGGATCTCACTGTGAGTTATGCCGTTACCGTAGCGTTCAATCTCGGTAGGGAATTCGAGATCATGCTGCATGAAGACGATTTGCAAGGCATGGATGAGGAGCAGGCCAGAGCGTGGTTGCTCAAGGAATTTCAAGATTTGGAATGCGTTCCGTCGTCGCCGTCCGGCAAAATCCTGCTGCTCGACATGATGCTGAATGTGGCTTTGTACGGCGGCGAGGAACGTTTTGAAGAAAATGGCGCATGGGCTAAGGACTATGCCAGGGCGGTTGCGGCGGCCTTGCGACGCCCGGTCATTAAAGTCGATGTTTCGAATTTTGTCGTCGGCTGATCCGATCCGTTGATTGACCCCGGTTCGAGCGCTCGATCCGCCAACAGCGGACGCCTTCAGCCGCCCGCGTAAACTTCGGCGAACCGAGCGCGACGGCCCGCCGATCAGGTCTGGCCTTCGGGCTTTCTTCTCTCGCGGAGCGTTTTAATGAACATCGATCACCGCGTTTTTCTTGTCGCCGGCGGCGCTTCCGGATTGGGCGCGGCCAGCGCCCGAATGCTGGCCGCCGCCGGCGGTCAGGTGATGATCGCCGATCTGAATCGAGACGCCGGCGAGGCGTTCGTCGCCGAACTCGGTTCTGTAGCCCGCTTTGTGGTGACCGATGTGGCCGATGAAGCCAGCGGTCGGGCGGCGATTGAGGCTGCGGTCAGCGCCTTTGGCGCGCTGCACGGCTTGGTCAACTGCGCGGGTGTCGCCCCGGCGGAGAAGGTGCTGGGTAAGAACGAGCCGCCCGCGCTGGGCGGCTTCGCCAAGGTGGTGCACATCAACCTGATCGGCGCGTTCAATCTGGTGCGCCACGCCGCCGCCGCCATGGCGCGCAATGAACCGGCGGATACCGGCGAGCGCGGCGTCATCGTCAACACCGCGTCGGTCGCCGCTTACGAAGGCCAGATCGGCCAAGCGGCTTATGCCGCGTCCAAGGGCGGCATGATCGCGATGACCTTGCCCATCGCCCGCGAACTGAGCCGCTTGGGCATCCGCGTCATGACGGTCGCGCCGGGGGTGATGGAAACGCCGATGCTGTTGGGAATGCCGCAAGAGGTGCAAGAGTCGCTCGGCAAGATGGTGCCGTTTCCCTCGCGCCTCGGCAAACCGGCCGAGTTTGCCAGCCTGGTGCGTCATATTCTGGAAAATCCTTATCTCAACGGCGAGGTTATCCGGCTGGATGGCGCGATCCGAATGGGCGCGAAATAACCTCCGCCGAGCGAGGATAAAACGATGATCCTGACCCAAGAGCAAGAGATGATCCGGGATACCCTGCGCCAGTTCGCGCGAGAACGGCTCGCGCCCAACGCGGCGGAGTGGGAGCGCAACCACACGTTTCCGCGCGAGGCGCTGGCCGAGCTGGGCGAACTGGGCGCGATGGGGATCACCGTGCCGGAACAATGGGGCGGCGCGGGCATGGATTACGTGTCGCTGGCCCTGGCGATTGAGGAAATTGCCGCCGGTCACGGGGCGATTTCCACCATCGTCTCGGTCCAAAATTCGCTCGCCTGCGGCATCACGCTGAAATACGGCAGCGAGGCGCAGAAAAAGCGCTATCTCCCTAAGTTGGCCAGCGGCGAATGGCTGGGCTGTTTCTGTCTGACCGAACCGCACACCGGTTCCGACGCGGCCACCCTGCGCACCGCGGCGCGGCGTGACGGCGACGAGTGGGTGTTGAACGGCGTCAAGCAGTTCATCACCACTGGCCAGCAAGGCCAGCTTGCCATCGTGTTCGCCGTAACCGATAAAAACGCGGGTAAGAAGGGCATTTCCTGCTTTCTGGTGCCGACTGATGCGCCCGGCTATATAGTCGCTCGGCTGGAAGAAAAGATGGGGCAACACGCCTCGGATACCGCCCAAATTCTGTTTGAGAATTGCCGGATACCGGCCGATCACTTGGTGGGTCAGGAAGGCGAGGGCTACAAGATCGCGCTTTCCAATCTGGAGGCGGGGCGCATCGGCATCGCCGCGCAAGCCGTCGGCATGGCGCGGGCGGCGCTGGAGGCGGCGGTCGGGTACGCCAAGGAGCGCGAAGCCTTCGGCGCGCCGATTGTCCAGCATCAGGCGGTGCTGTTTCGGCTGGCCGACATGGCGACCCGGCTCGAAGCCGCCCGGCAATTGGTCTTGCACGCCGCCAGCTTGCGCGATGCCGGTCAACCTTGTTTGAAAGAAGCGTCGATGGCCAAGCTGTTTGCGTCCGAAATGGCGGAGCGGGTGTGCTCGGACGCCATCCAGATTCACGGCGGCTATGGCTACTGCGCCGATTTTCCGGTGGAGCGTCTGTATCGGGATGTTCGCGTCACGCAAATTTACGAGGGCGCATCCGACATTCAGCGGCTGGTGATCGGGCGGGCGGTTATTGAGTAACGGTGGACCAAGAGCCCCTCGCCAGCGGACGGGAGAGGGGCAATGCTTTCAACTTACTCGCGGAATTTTGGCTTGCGCTTTTCCTGAAACGCTCGCACGCCTTCCTGCGATTCTTCAGTCCCATAGAACAGGCTGACCGCTTTCAGGCCGAGCGAGGAAATCCCGGCGATGTGGGCGGTGTCGGCGTTGAAGGAACGTTTTGCCAGCTCCAGCGCGGTGGGGCTTTTTTCGAGGATTTCCGCGCACCAGCGATCCACTTCGGCGTCCAGTTCGGCATCGGGCACCGCCTTGTTGGCCAGACCCATCTGCACCGCTTCCGCCGCCGTGTATTGGCGGCACAGATACCAGACTTCGCGCGCTTTCTTCTCGCCGATCACCCGCGCCATGTAGGCGGTGCCGAAACCGGGGTCGACCGAGCCGACCTTGGGGCCGACTTGGCCGAACTTGGCCGATTCGGCGGCCAGGGTCAGATCGCACAGCAGCGCCAGCACATGGCCACCGCCGATGGCGTAGCCGCGCACCTTGGCGATCACCGGCTTGGGCACGTCGCGGATCACGCTTTGCAGTTCTTCCAGCGGCAGGCCGATCACGCCCCGCCCGTCGTAGTGTCCGGCGTGGGCCGACTGATCGCCGCCGGTGCAAAAGGCTTTGTTGCCCGCGCCGGTCAGTACGATCACGCCGACTTTCTTATTCCAACCCGCTTTGAGGAACGCATCGATCATTTCCTCGCAGGTTTGGGCGCGAAAGGCATTGTATTTATCGGGGCGGTTGATGGTGATGGTGGCGACGCCATCTTTGATTTCGTAGAGAATGTCTTCGTAGGTTGCGGCCATAAGGGCTCCTTTGCGGTTAATAATGCGAGTTGTTCTATTTGTCGTGCGCGATCATGGTGGCGAGCAGCGTGGCGATATGGACCGGCTTGCCATCGGTATAACCGAACACATCGGCGCGCGACACGGTGATGGTTTTGCCGGCTTTGACGACGCGGCCTTCGGCGACGAACCGGGGACCGGTTGCGGGCCGCAACAGGTTGATTTTGAATTCGACGCTCAAGACTTCGCTGCCGGCCGGCATCAGCGATAGCGCCGCGTAGCCCGCCGCGCTATCGGCGATGGCGGTCGTCACCGCCCCGTGCAGGAAAGCGTGTTGCTGGGTCAAGTCGTCGCGGTAGGGCAAGGCAATATCCACCTCGCCCGGTTCGACCCGCTCCAGGGTCGCGCCGATCAGCTGCATCAAGCCTTGGGTCGCGAAGCTGCCGCGCACCACGGCGGCGAAATCGGGATTCGCGGGTTTAAATGGCATCGCGGGCTTGCTCCTGGTGGCGGGTACAGCCGGATGGCTCGCTCAAATCGCGCCGGACGCTTTCAGGCCGTCAATCGCCTCGGTGGAGAACCCCCAGTCGGCCAGCCACTTTCCGTCCGCTTTGACCGGCGTCGCGGGGGTGCTTTGAATTTCGGCCGGCGTGCGGCTGAAGCGCGGCGCGGGGGCTGGTTGCACTAGGCCGTCGACCTCGACGAAGGTTTGGCGGTCTTGGTTGTGGGGGTGGTTGGGCGCTTCCTCCAGGCTGAGGACAGGGGTCACGCAGGCGTCGGTGTGCTCGAATTTTGCGCACCATTGATCCCGCGTTTTGGTGCGAAACGCCGCCCGCAGCCGCTCTTTCATCCCCGGCCAGGATTTCGCGCGCCACTGTTGCCGGGGATCGGGGTCTTCGATGCCGCAGCCTTCCAGCAAAAGTTGGTAGAAATGCGGCTCAATCGGCCCGACCGCCAGCCATTTGCCATCGGCGCATTGATAGGTATCGTAAAAATGCGCGCCGCCATCGAGAAAGTTGCTTTCCCGCTCGTCGCGCCATTGACCCATCGCTTTCAGGCTGTAAATCGCCGCCATCAGTAAGGCGGAACCGTCGGTCATGGCGGCGTCCACTACCTGACCCTGACCGGAGTTCTTGGCTTCCACCAACGCGGCTAGAATGCCGACCGCGAGCAGCATCGCCCCGCCGCCGTAATCGGCAATGAGATTGAGCGGCGGTGTTGGTCCACCCTCGGCCCGACCGATGGCGTGCAACGCGCCGGAGATCGCCAGGTAGTTGATGTCGTGTCCGGCGGTTTGCGCCAGCGGCCCGGTTTGTCCCCAACCGGTCATCCGGCCGTAAATCAGCCGTGAATTGCGGGCGTGGCAGACCTCCGGCCCGAAACCGAGTCGTTCCATCACTCCGGGCCGAAAGCCTTCAATCAGCACATCGGCCTGATCGACCAACCGCAGGGCGGTATCTCGGCCCTCCGGTGCTCGGATGTCCAGGGCGATCAGTTGCCGTCCCCGGTTGGGGATGTTTTTATTGGCGGCGAACAGGTTGGAATCCGTGGTGCTGGTTTGGCGGTTGATCTGGACGACTTCCGCGCCTAAGTCGGAAAGCAGCATTCCGGTAAAAGGTACCGGCCCTAATCCTGCGAATTCGACGACTTTAATGCCATGTAGGGGTCCCATTGTTATGCTCATTATTTTTTATTTCTTATTAATTAAATGTGAGGAATTAGGTATTTTTTATTTACATGATGAAAAAAATCCGTAAGATCACCCTCCTGATTCTGGCTTAAAGATAGCCAATTTCCCAGGTCAAAATTGGATTGGCCTTTTATATATGCCATATAATCACTAAATCGATAGCGAAGAAGGGTTCCGGATGTTGCATTTAATTGGTGACAAAATGGTTTATTATTAAGTCCGTGATTAGCACCTGAATATTCATTTTTAAAAAGATATTGATGTAAATCCTTATTACCTTGTCTATATGGATGCACTATAATATCAATGCTAAATTCCTCAACAAACTGACATCCAAACCAAGGTAAGGCTGTTTGTTTATTCCTCGGAATTGTATAGTAGAAACCAAGCCAATAGAGGCCATTAGTGTAAATCCCTGCTGAATCCAGTT
>ERZ761607.1710-NODE-1710-length-26005-cov-6.270944_pt1 | contig 26005 bp, 24 predicted proteins | sample MGYA00511164_ERZ761607 | MGnify/ENA primary metagenome ERZ761607 (study PRJEB28899, sample SAMN02445080) | bioreactor sludge metagenome | biome: EBPR sludge | place: Australia: Brisbane, Thorneside Wastewater Treatment Plant | collected 2011-06-22 ... | reverse complement strand
ACCGGATTTTGATTCCGGCATGCGAGGGTTCGAGTCCTTCCTCCCCTGCCAAACCTTTGAACGGTCAGGCACACTTCACGTTCGCCGGCACTCCGATGCAGCCTAACAACGCCCCCCCTACCCCCGACTTCATGTTGTTCACCGGCAACGCAAATCCCCGGCTAGCCGCGGAGGTTGCGGAACACCTGGGAACGACGCTCGGGGCCGCCGATGTCGGTCGGTTTTCCGATGGTGAAGTCACGGTAGAGATCAAGCAAAACGTGCGCGCACGGGATGTGTTTGTGGTCCAGTCGACCTGTGCCCCGACCAATGAAAACCTGATGGAACTGCTGATCATGGTCGATGCGCTCAAGCGGGCATCGGCGGAGCGGATCAGTGCCGTCATCCCCTATTTCGGCTATGCCCGGCAGGATCGTCGGCCCCGGTCAACCCGGGTTCCGATCACGGCCAAAGTTGTCGCCAATATGCTGCAGGCCGTCGGTGTTGCCAGGGTTCTGACCATGGACCTGCATGCTGATCAGATCCAGGGGTTCTTCGACATTCCGGTAGACAACATTTATGCATCGCCGGTTTTGCTCGGCGATCTCCGCCTGAAAAGATACGAAGATTTGATTGTGGTGTCGCCGGACGTCGGTGGCGTGGTCCGTGCGCGCGCTCTGGCCAAGCAACTGGGCTGCGACCTGGCAATCATCGACAAACGCCGCCCCAAGGCCAACGTCAGCGAAGTCATGCACGTCATCGGCGAAATCGAGGGTCGCAATTGCGTCATCATGGACGACATGATCGACACGGCCGGGACCCTCGTCAAAGCTGCTGAAGTACTAAAAGAGCGCGGGGCGCGCAAGGTTTACGCCTACTGTACCCACCCGATCTTCTCCGGCCCTGCGATTGAGCGGGTCAGCAAGGGGACTGCGCTGGATGAAGTAGTAGTGACAAACACGATCCCTCTTTCCGACAGCGCGCGTCAGTGCCAGAAAATCCGCCAACTTACCGTTGCCCCGCTGATTGCGGAAACCATCCAGCGTATTGCTCGCGGTGAGTCGGTCATGAGTCTTTTCTCGGATCAGGAAAACCTTTTCTGATCCGTTTTCGTCGGCCGGTCGTGCATAGCGCGACACGGCCATTTTCAATCGGAGCCGCACTGGTCGCGGTCGGCTTCATCAGGAGTCAGCTATGAAATTTGTCGCCTTCGAGCGAGCCAAGCAGGGTACGGGTGCGAGCCGCCGTCTGCGCAATTCGGGCCGTACGCCCGGTATCGTCTACGGTGGATCTGCGGAACCGCAATTGATCGAACTGGACCATAACGCCTTGTGGCATGCGATCAAGAAAGAAGCCTTCCATTCGTCCATTCTGGAAATGGAGTTGGGTGGCAACGTCAGCAAAGTGCTCTTGCGAGACCTGCAGATGCACCCCTTCCGCCCGTATGTCCTCCATATCGACTTTCAACGCGTCGATGCCAACACACGACTGTCCATGAAGGTGCCAGTGCATTACAGCGGCGAAGAAGAGTCGCCGGCTGTCAAACTCGAGCACTGCCTCGTGAACCACGTTGTCACGGAGATCGAAGTTAGCTGTCTGCCTGGTGATCTGCCCGAATTCATTGCCGTCGATCTCAGCAATCTGCAAAAGGGCACCTCGCTGCACCTCAACGACATCGCCCTGCCCAAGGGTGTCAAGGCAGTCACCCACGGCAAACCCAATCCGGTTCTGGTGTCGGTCACCGCTCCAGTTGTCGAGGAAATCGTTGCACCGACCGCCGCTGCGGCCGCTCCGGCCAAGGGCAAAGCCAAAGGCAAGAAGTAAGCTTTAGTCGGCAGATTATTCGATTGCATCGAACTACACGGCCCGCCTGCGCGGGCCGTTGTGCTTGGAACAGGCTAGCCGCCATGATCAGACTGCTCGTCGGCCTGGGAAATCCCGGCCCGGAATATGAGGCCACACGCCACAACGCCGGATTCTGGTGGGTCGAAGCGGCGGCCCGCGACCTGCGCACACACCTCGACCCTGACCGCAACTTCGCAGGCCTTGTTGCCCGCGCAGGCACCAATATTGCGTCGCCAGTATGGTTGCTGATGCCCCAGACCTACATGAACGCCTCAGGTCGAGCCGTTGCCGCGCTGGCACGTTACTACAAGCTGGAGCCTCAGGAAATACTGGTCATCCACGACGAGTTGGATCTTTCACCCGGGCAGGTCAAGCTCAAACGCGGCGGGGGCCACGCCGGACACAACGGACTGCGCGACATCCACGCCCAGCTGGGATCGGCCGACTACTGGCGACTTCGGATCGGAATCGGACACCCAGGCGTGAAGACCGAGGTTGCGAACTGGGTCCTTCGAAAACCACCCACCGAACAGCGCGCCGCCATCGAAGACGCAATCGCCCGATCGCTGGCAGCCCTGCCCAGCCTGCTCGGCGGTGAGTTCGAAAAAGCAACCCGCCTCATCCACGCCCCTCCGGCCCCAGCCGCGTAGTCCTGTGTCGGAGGCAGCAACCCGACGGCCCGACACTCATGCTCCCGTGCTACCACGGCCTGCGGCCATCTGCAGCCGATGGAATTTCCTCCACAGGGTTTCACGGCTTTCGACGCGCTCAGGATTCACCGGAATACACGCTACCGGACAAACTTGCACACATTGCGGCTCATCGAAATGTCCGACACATTCTGTGCATTTTTCCGGATGGATCTCGTAGATTTCCGCGCCCATGAATATCGCGTCGTTGGGACATTCCGGCTCGCAGACGTCACAGTTGATGCATTCGTCGGTAATCATCAGCGCCATGGCTGCTCTCACTTTTCCAATGGTCCGATCGCCCGGGAGGCGACCTGAACGACCGTCCGATTATCCGGCGCTCAAGGCCTGCGCCGAAGATCCACGGTGGCGAACCCTCCCGCGCGTGGGTCTTTGTCCATAATCGCGGCAAATTGACCCGCGCATGAGCCTATTCCTGATCAAGCGGTTTCTGACCCTGGTCGCCACGCTGCTGGCGGCTTCGTTGGTCGTCTTCGCGGTACTTGAAATCTTGCCCGGCAATGCCGCCCAGTTGCTCATGGGGCCCGACGCAAGCCCGGAAGCCGTCGAATCGCTCGCCCGCAAACTGGGTCTGGACCGCCCGGCACCGCAGCGCTACTTCCAGTGGATCACGGGCCTGCTGACCGCCGACCTCGGGGAAAGCCACGCCTATAGCAGCCCCGTCTCCGAACTCATTGCCCAACGTCTTGGCCTGACCATTCCGTTGGCCCTGATGGCCATGCTCATGGCCTCGCTGATTGCGCTGACCGTCGGCATCACAGCTGCCGCCCATCACAACCGCGTCGGCGACTACGGCCTGATGACCTTCACGCAGGTCGGCATCGCCATACCGAACTTCTGGTTTGCCATCCTGCTGATCCTGCTTTTCGCGGTGCACTTGCAGTGGTTTTCTTCGGGCGGGTTCCCGGGCTGGCATCCCGATGAAGGCGGCGGCTTTTCAGCCGCGCTGAAAGCACTGTTCTTGCCGGCATTGTCTCTGGCCGTGGTGCAGGGCGCCATCCTGGCGCGGATCACCCGTTCCGCGGTTCTCGAAGTCTTGAGAGAGGACTACGTACGTACGGCACGGGCCAAGGGCTGCTCGCGCCAGCGTGTCCTGTGGGGCCATGTCCTGCGCAACGCGCTCATCCCGGTGGTGACGGTCATGGGTCTGCAGTTTGCCAACTTGCTCGCCGGAACCATCGTGGTCGAGAACGTGTTCTACCTGCCCGGACTCGGACGCCTTATTTTTCAGTCCATTGCGAATCGCGACCTTATTGTGGTGCGCAACTGCGTCATGCTGCTTGCTGCAATGGTGATCGTGGTCAATTTCTTCGTTGACGTCCTGTATGCGCTGATCGATCCGCGCGTGAAAGCCGGTGACCTTTGATTGCACCGTTCCGCCACCCCAGCCTGATCATCGGCGCCGCGTTCAGCCTCGTGCTGGTGGCCGCAGCCCTGCTTTCCTGGATATGGACGCCCCACTCACCCTTCGAAATGAACTTGGAGCACCGACTGCTCCCCCCCGGCGCACCCTATTGGCTGGGCACCGACCCGTTTGGCCGGGACGTGTTGTCGCTCCTGCTGGTAGGCGCACGCAACTCGATCCTCGTCGGCGTCATTGCCGTCGGCATCGGCCTGATCGTCGGGACGGCCCTGGGCCTTGTCGCGTCGGCCCGGCGTGGCTGGACCGAGGAAGTGATCATGCGTCTGTCCGACTTCACATTTGCGTTCCCGGCAATTCTCTCGGCCATCATGATGACGGCGGTGTTCGGCCCCGGCATTGTCAATTCGATCATCGCGATCGGAATTTTCAACATACCGACCTTTGCCCGCATCACCCGCGGCTCCGCCAACGCGCTATGGGCGAGAGAGTTCGTACTGGCTGCACGCGCTTGCGGCAAAGGGCCAACCAGCATCACCGTAGAACACATCCTGCCCAACATCATCCCGATTCTCATCGTTCAGGCCACCATCCAGTTCGCCATTGCGATCCTCGCTGAAGCCGCACTGTCCTATCTCGGTCTGGGAACGCAGCCCCCGCAGCCCTCCTGGGGCCGCATGCTCAGCGATGCCCAAACCCTGCTGTTCCAGGCGCCCTTGCTTGCCATATGGCCAGGGCTGGCGATTGCCTGCGCTGTTCTCGGCCTCAACCTGCTGGGCGACGGTCTGCGTGACCTGTTGGATCCACGCCTGGCCCGCCACCGCTGAACCATGGCCGGAGACGCGCTGCTCGAAATCGAAGACCTTCGCGTGCGCCTCACGACGGCGCACGGACCGGTCGACGCAGTTCGCGGCATCAGCTTCACGTTACAGGCCGGCGAAACCGCCGGTCTGGTTGGTGAATCCGGTTGCGGCAAATCGCTGACCGCGATGTCCCTGATGGGCCTTGGGCCCGAGCACGCCCGCATACGCGGTACTGTGCGTTTTCTGGGTACCGAAATGACCGCGCTGACGGAGCGCCAGTGGTGCGCCATCCGGGGCAAAAAAATCGGCATGATTTTCCAGGAACCCATGAGTGCGCTCAATCCGGTTCATACCGTCGGCCACCAGATCGCCGAACCGTTGCGCCTGCACATGGGGCTGGACCGCCATGCCGCCCGCAAGCGGGCCATCGAATTGCTGGATCGTGTCGGCATAGCACACGCAAGCCGCCGCGTCGACGCCTGGCCCCATCAGTTCTCCGGCGGGCAGCGTCAGCGCATCACCATCGCCATGGCCCTGGCCTGCGAGCCTTGCCTGCTGATTGCGGACGAACCGACCACCGCGCTGGACGTCACCGTTGCCGGCCAGATTCTCGAACTCATCGGTGAACTGGTTCGCGAACGGCACATGGCACTGCTGATGATCTCGCACGATCTCGGTGTCATCGCCAACCACGTTGAGCGAACGATGGTGATGTATGCCGGAACCATTGTCGAATCAGGACCGACAGCGGCTGTTTTTCGGGCGCCATCTCATCCGTACACGCAAGGCCTGATGGGCTCGCGACCCCAACTGAGCCGCAATGGCGCCACCACACCCGGCGCACGTAAACGCCTTCCTGCGATTGCCGGCTTCGTTCCACGCCTGCACGACCTGCCCGAAGGCTGTGCGTTCGCCCCACGTTGCCCCCGTGCGACGGACCAATGTGCCGCGGCACCGCCACCGGTCTGGAGCCGGGAGGATCACCACCGCGTCGCCTGCATCCACCGCAGCAGCGCCACTCCATGACTGCCCTGCTGCACGTCGATTCCCTGTGCAAACGCTATGCCCTGACAGGGGCGTTGCCATGGCGCCCAGCGGAGACGCTGGAGGCCCTGGCCGGCGTTTCGCTCCAGGTGCGTGAGGGGCACAGCGTGGGCATCGTCGGTGAGTCGGGCTCGGGCAAATCGACGCTGGCGCGCTGCGTCATGGCCCTGGAGACACCCAGTTCCGGTGCGGTTCGGATGATGGGGGTCGACCTGCACCAGCTGCCACCCGGGGAACTGCGCAGGGCCAGGCGCCACTTCCAGATGATCTTTCAGGATCCGTATGGCTCGCTGGACCCGCGAATGCGTATTGGACGCACCATCGGCGAGCCCTTGGCTGCCTTGCCGGCCACGGACCGTCCGAGCCGCCGGGACATGGACGACCACGTCCGCGAAGCCTTGCTGGCCGTCGGCCTGACTGCGGCGGATGCGCAACGTTTCCCCCACGAGTTTTCCGGCGGCCAGCGTCAGCGCATCGCCATCGCACGCGCCATCATCAACCGACCCCGCCTGATCGTTGCCGACGAACCGGTCAGCGCACTGGATGTCTCGGTGCAAGCGCAGGTACTGAACCTGCTCATGGACCTGCAAGACCGCTTCGGTATCTCCTATCTCTTCATCAGCCACGATCTGGCAGTGGTTCAGCATGTGTGCGACGAAGTCGCGGTCCTCCAGCATGGCCGGATCGTCGAATACGGCCCACCGCACGACCTGTTCGCCCGCCCGGCCCATCCCTATACCGAAGCGCTGGTCAAGGCCGTTCCGGACATCCGTTTTTAGTCAGCGCCCCCGCAACACCTCGCCACTTTGGCTACCATGGGGCCCCTTCACAGGAGATCACCATGCTTCGTCGGGAATTCGCCATCGGAACCCTGGCCGCTACCACGCTGGGCACGTTGCCGCTCGGTGCCACTGCTCAGGGGCGCAAAAACGCTGTCGTCCTTGCCATGACTCTGGAGCCCCCGGGGCTGGATCCGACCGCAGGTGCGGCATCGGCCATCGCCGAGGTGGTTCTGTACAACGTTTTCGAGACCCTCACGAAAATCAACTCCGACGGCAGCGTCTCGCCCCTGCTGGCAGAACGCTGGGAAGTATCGCCCGACCTGCGCACCTACACCTTCCGCCTTCGCAAGGGGGTACGTTTCCACAACGGTGAGCCGTTCAATGCCGCCACCGTCAAGTTCGCCTTTGAACGCGCAGCCGGCGAAAAAAGCACCAACAAGGACAAACGCACCTTCGCTGCCATCGACAGCATCGGTGTGATCGACGAACACACCGTTGTGCTGATCAACAAAGAGGTCAACCCCGACTTCCTTTTCCTTTTGGGGCAGGCCACCGCGATCATGGTGGAGCCCAAAAGCGTGGACACCAATGCAACCCGCCCCGTCGGCACGGGGCCCTATCGCCTTGACAGCTGGACCAAAGGCGCGTCGATCTCACTGGCGGCCTGGGAAGGCTTCCGCCAGGCCGGCTCGATCACCATGCGTCGGGCCACATTCCGCTTCATCTCCGATCCCGCGGCGCAAGTGGCCGCGCTGCTCGCGGGCGATGTGGACATCTTCGCCCGCGTCGCCGCCGCGCGCAGTCTTGAGCAGTTCCGTCGCGACAAACGATTCCAGATCGTCGTCAGCGGCTCGCGTGCCAAGACCATCCTGGCGCTGAACAACAAAAAGAAGCCGCTTGACGATGTGCGGGTCCGACGCGCCATTTCGGCGGCGATCGACCGCAAGGCCGTCATCACCGGCGCGGCCGACGGTTTCGGGGTGCCGATCGGCAGCCATTACGTGCCTGGCGCCTTCGGCTATGTCGATACCACCGGCATCAACCCGTTCCAGCCGGACAAGGCCCGCGCCCTGCTGTCCGAAGCGGGCATCAAGACGCCGCTGGAGCTCAGCCTGATCCTGCCCCCACCACCCTACGCCCGCCAGGGTGGCGAAGTCATCGCCGCGCAGCTGGCCAAAGTGGGCATCGTGGCGAAACTGCAAAACGTCGAATGGGCGCAATGGCTGAGTACCGTTTACGGCAACAAGGCCTATGACATGACCCTGATTGCCCATGTCGAGCCGTTTGATCTGGGCAACTTTGCCAAACCGGGCTATTACTGGGGTTACGAGTCGGCGCGCTTCAACGAAATCTTCAACAAAATCAACAACTCCCCGCGCGATGCCGACCGGGCACGCCATCTTGGCGAAGCCCAGCGCCTGATCGCGCAAGACGCGGCCCACGCATTCCTGTACCAGCCACAGTGGATCACGGTGGCAAACGCGCGCATCAAGGGCCTGTGGAAAGACATGCCCATCTTCGTCAACGATCTGTCCGCACTGGCCTGGGCCTGAGCGCATGAGCGCACTGCACCGGCTGGACGCGCGCACGCTGCTGGCCCGTTACCGCGCGGGGGATGTGTCGCCCGTCGAGGTGGTACGCGACACCCTCAACCACATCGACCGCTGCGAACCGCAATTGCGCGCCTGCTGGCTCCTCTTTCCGGACGCGGCCCTCGCCGCAGCCCGTGCGTCCGAGCAGCGCTGGCGCATGGGCGTCCCCCAGGGTCCGCTGGACGGCGTGCCGGTCACCCTGAAGGAGAACATCGCAACGGCCGGCGACCCGGTCCCCATGGGAACGGCAGCCACCACCCTGGAGCCGGCCGTGGCCGACAGCCCGCCAGCGGCGCGACTGCGTGAGGCCGGCGCCATCGTGCTGGCCAAGACCACCATGCCCGACTACGGCATGCTGACGTCAGGCCTGTCAAGCTTCCATGCGCTGTCACGCAACCCGTGGGACACCATGCGCACCCCGGGCGGCAGCAGCGCCGGCGCCGGGGCTGCTGCTGCCGCCGCCTACGGGCCCTTGCATCTGGGAACCGACATCGGTGGCTCGATCCGGCTGCCCGCCGCCTGGTGTGGGGTTTTCGGGCTCAAACCCAGCCTGGGTCGCATCCCCATCGACCCGCCCTACACCGGCCGAGTCGCCGGCCCCATGACCCGAACCGTGGCGGATGCGGCGCTCCTCATGGCCAGCCTGAGCCGGCCCGATCGCCGCGATTGCATGAACCTGCCACCCCAGGACATCGACTGGAGTCTTCCCGCCCTGGATTCCACGGCGCTGCGCGGCCTGCGCATCGGTCTGCTGCTCAACGCCGGCTGCGGTCTGGCCGTCGAGCCCGCAATCGTGGCAGCCGTGCAGAAGACGGCCGATTCCCTCGCCCGCGCGGGCGCCCAGATCATTCCCATGGCGCCATTTTTCACCCGGGAAATGCTCGACGGCATGGACCGTTTCTGGCGGATGCGCTGCTTGCGTGAGCTTTCGGCCCTTCCCGAGGGGCGGCGCCAACGCGTGTTGCCGTACATCCGCGTCTGGGCGGAAAGCGCCAGCAACATGACAGGCGTGCAGGTCTACGACGCGGTCAGCCAGTTTCACCTCACGCGGGTCAGCACCCACCGGGCCTGCGCACCGTTCGACTTTGTGCTTTCACCGACCGCCCCGGTCTCGCCACCGCCGGCCGATTGGGCCTCGCCCACCAACGACCCGTTGCGGCCGCTGGAACACATCGCCTTCACGGTGCCGTTCAACATGTCCGAGCAGCCGGCGGCGTCCATTCCGGTCGGTGTCACCGAAGACGGGCTGCCCATCGGCGTCCAGATCGCTGGCGCCCGCTTCGATGATGCCGGCGTGCTGCGACTGAGCGCCCTGATCGAAGCGCTTCGGGGCCCGCTGCCCGTGCCCGCGCTGTCCGCCTGACGGGCAGCTCGTCGATTTAGCTATATACCTTATAGCAAACAAAGACCTTTTTACGTTGGGTATTGGCCTTTTTTCCTGGATTTCCGCACCCGGATCGGTCCGACCCTCCCGCAAGACCCGGCAGACACCATGGTAGGTCCGCCCCGCCTAGAATGCAGGCGTGAACTCGCCCCTCAACGCCGACCTGCATTGCCATTCCGTGGTGTCGGACGGCACCTTGACCCCGGAAGCCCTGGCGGCCCGTGCCGCCGCGCGCGGCGTCGACCTGTGGGCACTGACCGACCATGACGAAATCGGTGGCCAGCACCGCGCCATGGCCGCAGCGCGGGCCGAGGGCATCGGTTACCTGACCGGCACCGAAATCTCCGTCACATTTGCCGACCAGACCGTGCACATCGTCGGCCTGGGCTTTGACGCTGACGATGCCGATCTGCGCGACGGACTGGTACGCACCCGCGGGGGTCGTGGCGAACGCGCCCGCGACATGGCCGCCAGCCTGGAACGGGTGGGCATTTGCGGCGCGTATGAAGGCGCCCTGCGGTACGCCGGAAACCCCGAGCTGATCTCGCGCACCCATTTCGCACGATACCTGGTTGAAAGCGGTGTCTGCCGCGACACCTACGAAGTCTTCCGCCGATTCCTCACCGAGGGCAAGCCCGGTTTCGTGCCCCATCGCTGGGCCCGCCTGGGTGACGCGGTGGGCTGGATCGTTCGTGCCGGCGGCATGGCCGTGATTGCCCACCCGGCCCGTTACGGCTTCAGCGCCAATGAAGAATACGCGCTGTTCACCGAATTCAAGGCCCATGGCGGCCAGGGCGTCGAAGTGGTAACCGGCAGCCATTCGGCTCAGGAGGCCCTGAAGTACGCCGCGATGGCCCGGGAGTTCAGCCTTGCGGCTTCGCGCGGCAGTGATTTCCACAGCCCCGACGAAAGCCATACCGATCTGGGCAGTCTGCCCCCGTTGCCCGCCGATCTGACCCCGGTGTGGACCTTGCTGGCCCACCGCGTTCACTGAGCGCAACGGCCCGGCTGGTCAGGCCCCCGCCGGCGCGCCTACACTCGCGACATGGCTCAGCATTTCATCATTCACCCCGACAACCCGCAAGTGCGGCTGCTCAAGCAGGCCGTGCAGTTGCTGGAAAAAGGCGGTGTCATCGCGCTGCCGACCGACTCCAGCTATGCCCTGGCCTGCCACCTGGACGATCGCAACGCCGCAGACCAGCTGCGTCGCATCCGCGGCATTGACGAAAAGCACCATCTGACCTTGTTATGTCGGGACCTGCGCGACCTGTCGACCTATGCACGGGTGGACAACCGCCAGTTCCGGCAGGTCAAGCTCGGCACGCCGGGGCCTTTCACCTTCATCCTGGAGGCCACCAAAGAGGTCCCGCGGCGGCTGAGCCACCCGCAGCGCAAGACCATCGGCCTGCGTGTGCCCGACCACCGTACGTTGCAGGCCCTGCTCGAACTGCATGGCGCGCCACTGCTGGCCACAACACTCATTCCCCCGGACGCGCAGGAACCGCTGAACGATGCCACCGACATTCTGGAGCGCTTTGATCGCGGCCTGGCCGCCGTGGTCGATGCCGGTGCCTGTCCGCTGGCGCCAACCACCGTCGTCGACCTCAGCGGCGACGAGCCCGTGCTGATGCGCCATGGTCGGGGCGACCCGGCCGTGCTGGGACTGTGACCGGGCCCGCGGCGCCGCTCTGAGACAATCGCCCGGTGGACCTCGCCTCACTTATTCAGACCGTTTCGATTTTTGCACTGCCCGTGTTGTTCGCCATCACGGTGCACGAAGCAGCCCATGGCTATGCGGCCCGCCATTTCGGTGACAACACCGCCTGGGCGATGGGGCGTGTCACCCTCAATCCGCTGCCCCATATCGACCCGCTGGGCACCATCGCGATGCCCCTGCTGTTGTATGTGGCCACCGGCGGCGCCTTCCTGTTCGGTTACGCCAAACCGGTGCCGGTGCGATTCGGCAATCTGCGCCATCCGAAACGCGACATGATCTGGGTGGCACTGGCCGGCCCGGGTTCCAATCTCGCGCAAGCCCTGTTGTGGGCCATTGCGCTGCACGGACTGCGCGCGGCGGGTGTGGACGAGCCGTTTTTCGTCAAGATGGCGCAGGCCGGCATCCTGGTCAACGTCGTCATGTTCGTCTTCAACCTGTTTCCGCTGCCACCCCTGGACGGCGGGCGCATCCTGGTGGGCCTGTTGCCCTGGCGCCAGGCCGAGCTGCTCTCCCGTGTCGAACCCTGGGGCTTTTTCATTGTCATGGCGCTGGTACTCGCCGGTGTGGTCAGCACCCTGTGGATGCAACCCCTGATGGCACTCACCTACGGCCTGCTGGAACTGGTCCTTACCCCGCTGACCCTGATTCTTCGCTGACTTTCCCCTGAATTTTTCCATGTCGTCCCTGCGCGTTCTCACTGGCATCACCACCACCGGCACCCCCCACCTGGGCAACTACGTCGGCGCCATTCGCCCTGCCGTGGCCGCCAGCCTGAATGCCGGCACCGAAAGCTTCTATTTCCTCGCCGACTACCATGCGCTGATCAAGTGCGAGGATCCGGCACGCATCCAGCGATCGACCCTGGAGATCGCCGCCAGCTGGCTCGCTGCCGGACTGAACCCGGACAAGGTCTTTTTCTACCGCCAGTCCGACATCCCCGAAATCCCCGAACTGACCTGGCTGCTGACCTGCGTGACCGGCAAGGGCCTGCTCAACCGTGCCCATGCCTACAAGGCGGCCGTCGACAAGAACACCGCCGCCGGCACCGACCCCGACAGCGAGGTCACAGCCGGTCTGTTCATGTACCCGGTGCTGATGGCGGCCGACATCCTGATGTTCAAGTCGCACAAGATTCCGGTCGGGCGTGACCAGATCCAGCACATCGAAATGGCGCGCGACATGGCGTCGAGCTTCAACCATCTTTACGGCGAGCATTTCGTGCTGCCCGAGGCGGCCATCGAGGAATCCGTGGCCACACTGCCCGGTCTGGACGGGCGCAAGATGAGCAAGAGCTACGACAACACCATTGCCCTGTTCGCGCCGGCTGCGCAGTTGCGCAAACAGATCATGGGCATCGTCACCGACTCCCGCGCACCCGGCGAGGCCAAAGAGACCGAAGGCAGCGCGCTGTTCCAGATCTACCAGGCCTTCGCCAGCGCGCAAGAGACCGAGGCCTTTCGCCAGGCGTTCCGCGACGGCATTGCCTGGGGCGATGCCAAACAGGCGCTTTTCGAGCGAATCGACCGTGAGATGGCGCCGATGCGTGAGCGCTATGACTCCCTGATCGCCAACCCCGCGCAGATCGAAGCGATTTTGCTGGCCGGCGCCGCCCGCGCGCGCCAGCTCTCGGCACCCTTCATGACCGAACTGCGCCAGGCCGTGGGTTTGCGCTCCGTGGCCAAACCCGCCACCGCCGCCCGACCCGCGCGCGAAAAGGCATCGGGCCTGCCGACCTTCAAACAGTATCGCGAGCGCGACGGGCTGTTCTACTTCAAACTCACCGACGCCCAGGGGCAGGTGCTGCTGCAAAGCCGTGGCTTCGAACAGCCCAGGGCCGCAGGCCCGGTCATTGCCGCACTGACCCAAGGTGGCGCCGCAGCCCTTGCGCAACAGGCCGCCTACCTGCAAGATGACACCCCCGCACTACGCCAGGCCGCAGCGAGTGCCCTTGACCAACTCGCCGAGGCCGCACGCGCATCATGACCAACATCGACAGCACCCGCTTTTTTGTCATTGACGATCACCCGCTGATGCGGGAGGCCCTGGTGATGATGTTGCGGCGCCTGAAAGCCGGCGCGCAGATTGTGGAGCTGTCGCATATCGGTGCGTTGCGCGAAGCGGTCGAGCGCCATGGCACACCCGCGCTGATCTGTCTGGACCTCAAGCTGCCCGACGCCGTCGGCACCTCGGGGGTGCTGGAGGTACACGCCCGGTATCCCGACGTACCCCTGGCAGTGGTCTCGGCCTCGCCAGCGGAGGATTTCGAGACCGCCTGTCTGGATGCGGGCGCGGACGTGTTCATCTCCAAATCCAGCCCGGCCAGCGACATCCTGGCGGCGCTGCGCTCACTGCTCGCTGCCGACGGCGAGCCCGATTTCGAAGACACCACCGGAACCGGCGGCGGGCAGGGCATCAAAATGTCCAAGCGGCAGAAACAGCTGATCATCATGCTGGACCAGGGCCTGAGCAACCGCGACATCGCCAGCCAGCTCGACATCAGCGAACACACGGTCAAGGTCCACCTGTGGCGGCTGTTCCGCCGGCTGGGTGTCAACAGCCGCACCCAGGCCCTGCATTTCGCCCGGGAAAACGGTCTGCTGGGCTGACGCGGCCCATCTCCTGCGATCCGGGCCGCCAGCGCCCACAAAAAAAGCCCCGCAATGCGGGGCTTTTTGCGCTTTCAGGCCCTGCTGAGCAGGCAAGAAGGCCTTTGTTTTGGCGGAGAAGGAGGGATTCGAACCCTCGGTACAGTAGAAACTGTACGCCGGATTTCGAATCCGGTGCATTCGACCACTCTGCCACCTCTCCGCAGCGTGATAAGCCCGTGATTCTAGCAGGCCCGCCAGTGCATCAGGGCGCCAGGCGCTCCAGACCGCCCATGTAGGGGCGCAGCACCTCGGGTACGGTCACCGAACCGTCGGCGTTCTGGTAGTTCTCCAGCACCGCCACCAGCGTGCGCCCGACGGCCAGGCCGGAGCCGTTGAGGGTGTGCACCAGCTCGTTCTTGCCCTGGGCGTTCTTGAAACGGGCCTGCAAACGGCGGGCCTGGAAAGCCTCGCAGTTCGACACCGAACTGATTTCACGGTAGGTGCCCTGGGCCGGGACCCATACTTCCAGGTCGTGGGTGCGGGTCGCGCCAAAACCCATGTCGCCGGTGCACAGCAGCATCACACGGTAGGGCAGCCCCAGTTTTTGCAGGACGGCTTCGGCATGGCCGGTCATTTCGTCCAGCGCCTGGTAGCTCTTTTCCGGATGAACGATCTGCACCATCTCGACCTTGTCGAACTGGTGCTGACGGATCATGCCGCGGGTGTCGCGGCCGGCACTGCCGGCCTCGGAGCGGAAACAGGGCGTGTGCGCCGTCAGGCGAATCGGCAGATCGGCCTCGGCGACGATCTCGTCGCGCACCACATTGGTCAGTGTCACTTCCGATGTGGGTATCAGGTACAGCGTGGGGTTGTCTTCGCCGCCGTCCTGGCCGCCTTTGTTGGCGGCAAACAGGTCGGCCTCGAACTTGGGCAGTTGCCCGGTCCCCTGCAGCGTCTGCGCATTGACGATGTACGGGGTGTAACACTCGGTGTAGCCATGCTGCTGGGTCTGCGTGTCCAGCATGAACTGCGCCAGCGCCCGGTGCAGCCGGGCGATCGGCCCGCGCATGAAGGTGAATCGCGCGCCGGCGAGCTTGACGCCGGTGTCAAAGTCCAGGCCCAGTTTCAGGCCGATGTCGACATGGTCCTGGATCGCGAAATCGAAGTTGCGCGGCCCGTGACCGTCGGGGCTCCAGCGGCGCAACTCGACATTGCCATGCTCGTCGCTGCCCACCGGCACCGACTCGTGGGGCAGGTTGGGCACCGCCAGCAGCAGGCTTTGCAGCTCGGCCTGGATCACCTCCAGCCGCGCCGCGGATGCCTCCAGCTCGGCCTTCATGTCGCCCACCTGGGCCATGGCCGCGTCGGCTTCGGCGTGCTGCCCCTTGCCTTTGAGCATGCCGATCTGCTTGCTCAGGGTGTTGCGCTGGCTTTGCAGCTGCTCGGTACGGGTCTGGATGGTCTTGCGTTCGGACTCCAGGGCACGGAAGGTCGCAACGTCCAGATACGGCTGGGGATTTTTGCGGGTTTCGAGCCGCGCCACGACGGCGTCGAGGTCTTTTCTCAGGGTAACGATGTCTAGCATGGTCTCGGGATTGTAGTTTTCAGGCCAGCGTGGCCGGGTCCAGATTGGCGCCACACAGGATCAGGGCGACGCGTTCGCCCGCAACCGGTCGCACCACACCGGTCAAAAGGGCTGCCACACCCAGTGCGGCAGCGGGTTCCACCATGACACGCAGCGTCTGCCACAGCCAGCGCTGGGCCGTGCGGATGGCGCCATCGTCCAGCAGCAGGGCGTCGGTGACCAGGCGCTGACTGACCTCCCAGGCAATCGAACCGATGCGCCGGGCGCCCAGCGAATCGGCGGCGATGCCGGAGACCGCCACATCCACCGGCGCGCCGGCGGCCCGGGCGGCAAACAGGGTCGGCGCCCCTTCGGGCTCCAGCGCAAGCACCCGCGCGCGGCCGTCGAACCAGGCGGCCACACCGGCGATGAGCCCGCCGCCGCCGACACTGACCAGCACGGTATCGGGCAGGCCGCCCTGATGCTCCAGCTCGCGCGCGAGCGTGCCGGCGCCGGCCACCACTTCGGGCAGGTCGTAGGCATGGGTGGTCAACGCGCCCGTTTCGCGCTGGCGCGCCTGGCAGGCCGCCAGCGCCTCGGCGTAGCTGGCGCCGGTCACCACCACGCGCGCGCCGCGCTCGGCCAGCAGCGCGCGTTTGGCTGGTGACGACACCTCGGGCACAAACACCTCGCAAGGCACCCCCAGCGCCTGCGCCGCGGCCGCGGTCGCAATGCCGGCGTTGCCGCCCGAGGCGACGATCACGCCGGCCGGTGGCACCGGATGCGCCAGCAGCCGGTGGAGGGCACCCCGGGCCTTGAAGCTGCCGCCCACCTGCAGCTGTTCCAGCTTCAGCCAGATTTCAGCGCCGGGGCAACCGAACAGGCTGCCCGGCAGCTTCCACAGCGGCGTTTCGCGCAAAAAACCCGCATACCCAGCGGAAATGCGTGCCTGGGCGCTCTCGATATCAGAGCGATTCACCGCAGATGCTCCAGCGGTTCGCCCTCGTCCAGCCGCAGGCCCTTGGGCAGCGGGAACTTCATCGTCTCTTCGATGCCGGGAAGGTGGCGCACCGCCACCGCGCCCAGACTGCGGATGCGCTCGATCACCTGCCGCACCAGCACGTCGGGCGCCGAGGCACCGGCGGTCAGGCCGATGCGGGTCTTGCCCTCAAACCAGGCGGGCTGCAGCTCGTCCGCGTTGTCGACCATGTAGCTTTCGGTGCCCAGGCGCGCCGCCAGCTCACGCAGGCGGTTGCTGTTGGAACTGGTGGGGCTGCCCACCACAATGACCAGTTCAACCTGCGGGCTGAGCAGTTTGACCGCGTCCTGCCGGTTCTGTGTGGCGTAGCAGATATCCTGCTGCTTGGGCTCGCGTACCGCCGGAAACCGGGCCTTGACCGCCGCCAGAATGCCGGCGGCATCGTCGACACTGAGGGTGGTCTGGGTCACCACCGCCAGCAGCCGCTCCTGCGCCGGGCGCACCCGGGCCACGTCGGCCTCGTCCTCGACCAGGTGGATGCCGCTGTCCAGCTGCCCCATGGTGCCTTCCACCTCGGGGTGGCCCTTGTGGCCGATCATGATGAATTCGTAGCCTTCGCGGTGCAGTTTGGCCACCTCGACATGCACCTTGGTCACCAGGGGGCAGGTCGCATCGAACACCCGAAACCCCCGCGCCTGGGCCTCGCGCTCGACCGCCTTGGGCACCCCGTGCGCGGAAAACACCAGCGTGGCGCCCGAGGGCACCTCGGCCAGGTCTTCGATGAAGATCGCCCCTTTGGCCTTGAGGTCGTCCACCACATAGGTGTTGTGCACGATTTCGTGGCGCACGTAGATGGGCCGGCCGAATTTGGCCAGCGCCCGTTCGACGATTTCGATCGCCCGGTCCACCCCGGCGCAAAAGCCGCGCGGCTCCGCAAGAAGGATGACGCCCGGTGCCCCGGGGTCGCTGCCGGTCATCACAACACCCCCACCAGGTGGACTTCGAAGGTCACCGGCTGGCCTGCGAGCGGATGGTTGAAATCCAGCCGCAGCGCGCCGTCGTCACGCACCGCCAGCACCGTGCCGGCGAAACGGCCCCGGCCGTCGGGGGTGGGGAACTGCACCACGTCGCCGACCGTGTACTGCTCGTCAGGGTCCCCCATGGTGTCCAGCTCGCGGCGGGCCAGCCACTGCACCATGTCGGGGTTGCGGGGGCCGAAGGCCTCGCCGGCGGGCAGATCGAACTGCACCCGGCAGCCCTCCTCCAGGCCCAGCAGCCGCTGCTCCACGGCGGGCGACAGCTCGCCCGCGCCGATGGACAGCGTGGCCGGTGGCCCGTCAAAAGTGTTGATGACGTCGCCGGCCGGACCGGCCAGCCGGTAGTGCAGCGTGAGGAAAGAGCCCTGTTGAACAGTCGTCATGGAAGTCCCGATAAACTGAGCCCGCCATTGTAGAAACCCGCACCCGCCCGTCCCCCCATGCCGCTCAAAGACCTTCCCGCCGAAGCCCAGCCGCGCGAAAAGCTGCTCGCGCGGGGAGCTGGCGCGCTCTCGGACGCCGAACTGCTGGCCCTGCTGCTGCGCACCGGCATGGCCGGCAAAGGGGTGCTGCAGCTGGCCGCCGAGCTGCTGGCGCAGCCACCGGCGGGTTTCGGCGGCATCAGCGGCCTGCTGCATGCCGGCGCCGACGACCTCAAACGCATCAAGGGCCTGGGACCCGCCAAACGCGCGGAGCTGGTCGCGGTGCTGGAGCTGGCGCGCCGCGCGCTGGCCGAGCAACTGCGCGAGCGCGAGGTCTTCGGCACCCCGGATGCCGTCAAGCATTATCTGGCGCTGCACCTGGCCGCCAAAGGGCATGAGGTGTTTGCCGTGCTGTTTCTGGATGCGCAGAACCGGCTGCTGGCCATGGAAGAACTGTTTCGCGGCACCCTCACGCAGACCAGCGTCTATCCGCGCGAGGTGGTCCTGCGCGCGCTGCACCACCATGCCGCCGCGGTGGTGCTGGCCCACAACCACCCCAGCGGCACCGTCCAGCCCAGCCGGGCCGATGAAGCACTGACCCAGACGCTCAAGGCCGCGCTGGCCCTGGTCGACGTGCGGGTGCTGGACCATGTCATCGTCGCGCCCGGGCAGGCCCTGTCGATGGCCGAACGCGGCCTGATCTGACCCCGACCGCCGCCGAACCGGCCGCCACCACCCCCGCTTGCCATGGCCGACACCAGCGCCCCCCGCAATGCGCCGATCCGCTCGCTGCAGGACATGGCGGCGGTGCGCCAGCAGCTGGCCGAGCAGCGCGCCCGGGACGAAGCGCAGCGCCAGCGCGCCGCCGAGGCCGCCCGCCGCGCCCAGGCCGAGGCGAACCTGTTCACCCGCTGGGTGGGCCCGGTGCAACCGCTGGTTCAGCCGGCGCGCGCCCGCCTGGGCCGCGCCCCCGCGCTGCCGGAGGCACGCCAGCGCGCGCGCGACGAGGCGGCCGTGCTGCGCGAGGCGCTGAGCGATGACTTCGATGTCGCCAGCCTGCTGGAAACCGACGATGCGCTGAGTTTCCGCCGGCCCGGCATCGGCACCGACGTCACCCGCCGCTTGCGGCGGGGCGACTGGTCCATACAGCGCGAACTGGATCTGCACGGCCTGCGCCGCGACGAGGCCCGCCACGCGCTGGCCGACTTCATCCGCAGCGCCCACCGCGAGGGCCTGCGCTGCGTGCGTGTGGTGCACGGCAAAGGCCTGGGCTCGCCCGGGCGCACGCCGGTGCTCAAGGGCAAGGTCCACAGCTGGCTGGTGCAGAAAAACCCGGTCATCGCGTTTGTGCAGGCCCGCGCCGACGAGGGCGGCGCCGGCGCCGTGGTGGTGTTGCTGCAGGCCCGGCGCGGCGGAGCCTGAACCGGCGCCCGGACCGCCTGCCTCAACCGTTGCGGTTGCGCATCCAGTCGGCGGTCTGGAAGAAGCTTTCGTTCAGGCGGGCATGCAAGGCCGGCTCGACACCGGTCTCGGCCATGGCCTGATCCATGCAGGCCAGCCACTGGTCGCGCTCGCGGATGCCGATGGCAAAGGGCATGTGCCGCGCCCGCAGACGCGGATGGCCGAACCGGTCGGTGTAATGGGACGGCCCGCCCAGCCAGCCACACAGAAACCAGAACAGCTTGTCGCGCGCGTCGTCCAGGGTGGTGCCGTGGGCGGCGCGCAGCTCGCGATAGGCGCTCTCCAGATCCATGAGGTCGTAGAAGCGGTCCACCAGGGTTCGCACGGCCGATTCGCCGCCCAGGCGCTCAAACGGGCTCCGGCCCGGCTCGGTAGGGGTGTCCGACATGGTTTTCAGGTAAAAATGGCCGATACCCAGCGCAAAAAGGTCGCTTTCAGCTATCGTTTTGGTAGTGCCCTATTCGGCGGCACGCCGCAGTGTATCCACCACCGGGCGGCGCAAGACCTCGCGCAGGCCCCACCAGCCGGCCAGCAGCGCCAGGCCGGCGCCGACCAGCGCGCCGATCACCGGCACCCAGGGGGACGCGGTCCAGTGGAATTCGAAAGCAAAACGCGCCATGGCCCAGCCCACCACCATGGCCACCGCGCTGGCCAGCACACCGGCCAGCAGGCCCACACCGGCCAGCTCCGCCCGCTGCACCTGGCGCAGCAGCCGCGCCTGGGCGCCCACGGCACGCATCACGGCGAACTCGCGGGCCCGCTCCTCGCGCGTGGCCGACACCGCCGCAAACAGCACGATCAGGCCGGCCGCCAGCGTGAAGCCGAACAGAAACTCCACGGCCCGCACCACCTGGTCCAGCACCCGCTGCACCTGATTGATGGTCAGGCTCATGTCCACATTGGTGATGTTCGGAAAGCTGCGCACCAGCCCGTTGTCGAATCCCGGGGTGGAGGGTGCGCGGTAGGCCGCCATGTAGGTCGAGGGCACACCGTCGAGGCGGCTGACCGGATAGATGACAAAGAAGTTCGCCCGCATCGACGCCCAGTCGACCTTGCGCAGGCTGGTGATGCGGGCTTCGCGGGGCACCCCGGCAATGTCGAAGGTCAGGCGGTCGCCCAGGCGCAGGCCCAGCGTCTCGGCAATGCCGTCTTCGACGCTGATCGCGTCGGCTTCTTCCTCGGTCCAGCGGCCGGCCACCACCGTGTTGTGGCGCGGTGCCGGGGCGCTGTGCGAAAGGTTGAATTCCCGGTCCACCAGGCGCTGGGCGCGGTCGTTGGTGAACTGCTCGGGCGTCACGGCGCGGCCGTTGATGGCCACCAGCCGGCCCCGGATCATGGGGTACCAGTCGTAATCGCGCACGCCGGCCTGCTGCAACGTGCGCTCGAACGCCGGGCCCTGCTCGGGCATGATGTTGATGACAAAACGGTTGGGCGCATTGGCCGGCGAAGCCTGGCGCCAGCTGGCGATCAGGTCGGTGCGCAGCAACACCAGCAGCACCAGCGCCAGCAGGCCCACGGCCAGGCTGCTGACCTGTACCACCGCATAGGCAGGCCGGGCGGCCATCTGCCGTGTGGCCAGCAGCAGCCAGCGCGGCGCGCGGGTTTCGTTGACCAGGCGCCTCAGCACCGCCACCGCCAGCCAGCTCAGGGCGGCAAACAGCAGCGTGGCCAGGCCAAAGCCCCCCACCGCCAGCAGGCCCAGCACGCGGTCGCTGCTGACGGCCAGCAGCAGCGCGGCAAAACCGCCCACCCCAAGCCCGAGCACGGCCAGCGACACCGGTTTGAGCTGTCCGACATCCCGCCGCATGACACGCAGGGGCGGCACCTGCGCCAGTTGCAGCACCGGCGGCAGACCAAAGGCCACCAGCAGCGTCAGGCCCATGGCGAGCCCGAAGACCACCGGGGTGAGGCCCGGCGGCGGCAGCGCCGACGTAATCAGCGAGGCGAGCAGCTCGACGAACGCAAAATGCACCGCATACCCCAAGGCCACCCCGACCAGGCTGGCCACCAGACCGGCCAGCACGAACTCCACCGTGTAACTGGCGGCAATGGTCCGCTGGCTCTGGCCCAGCACCCGCAGCATGGCGCAATCGTCCAGATGGCGGGCGGCAAAACCCCGCGCCGCCAGCGCCACCGCCACCGCCGACAGCAGCGCGGCCAGCAGGGACACCAGGCTGAGGAACTTGCCCGCGCGATCCAGCGTCTGGCGCATCTCGGGGCGGCCCGATTCCAGGGTCTCGACCCGCACCCCGCGCACACCCGCCTGCGGCAGCGCCTGGTCGGCCCATTCGCGGAACGCCTTGACCCGTGCCTCGGCACCCGCCCCGTCGGCCACCGCCGCCAGACGCCAGGTCAGGCGGCTGGCCGGCTGGACCAGGCCGGTGGCCCGCAGGCTGTCTTCGTGCAGCATCACCCGCGGAGCGAAGTTCATGAAGCCGGCGCCGCGGTCGGGCTCCAGCACAATCACCCGGGCCAGCCGCAGCGTGGCATCGCCCAGCAGCAGCGGATCGCCCACGGCCAGGCCCAGCTGGTCCAGCAGCGCGGCATCCACCCAGGCTTCGCCCGGCGCCGGTATGTCCCGGGTCGGCGCGGCCGGGGCACCCGGCTGTGATGCCACGGTCAACTGGCCGCGCAGCGGGTAGCCGGGCGCCACCGACTTCAATGCCACCAGCCGGCTTGCGCCGCCTTGCGCGTCACTGGCGCGGGCCATGGTCGGGAAGCTCAGGCTGGCGTTGGTCCGCAGACCCATCGCCGCCGCTTTCTCCGCGACAAACGGCGGTGGCGCCTGGTCGGCCGCGACCACCACATCCCCCCCAAGCAACTGCCGCGCATCACGCTGCAGGCCGCTATACAAGCGGTCGGCAAAAAACCCCACCGCCGTCAGTGCCGCGACGGCCAGCGCCACCGCCACCATCAACAGCCGCAACTCCCCCGAGCGCAGGTCGCGCCCCAACGCGCGCCAAGCCTGCAGCACCACCCGTGTCCATCCGTTTTGCGTCATGGCGCAACCATAGCCGATTGCCCGCAACCGCGTTCAGGGACGGGATATGAGTCCCATTTTCATAGCATCAACCGACCTTTTTACGCGGGGTATCGGCCAAAAACGTCCCAAAACCCGCGCAAACAAGCGTTTCCGGGCGCCCGGGTCAGCCGCGCCGGCCGCGGGATGTCTTCAGGCCTCGACGGCCACGTCGCCGTCGATATAACCCACGCAGCTCAGCACGTAGCCTTCGTCGATCTCATGCGGTGCCAGCCCGGCGGTGCTGGCGCATGGCACCTTGCCGCGCGTCACCTTGAGCTTGCAGTCGCCGCAGTCGCCCGTACGGCAACTGCTGGCCACCTTGACGCCAAGCTGGCCCGCCAGGTCGAGCAGGCTGGTCTGACCACCACAATCCATCCGTTTTTTGCTCTTCAGGAAGTGGATCGTGCCGCCGCCCGCCTGCACCGCCGCCCCGAAGCTTTCCGCGTGGTAGCGGCGCATGTTGAAGCCGCTCGCTTGCAGGCCTTCACGCGCGGCGTCCATAAAGCCCTGCGGGCCGCACACGAACACGTTGCGCGACAGGAAGTCCGGTACCGACGCCTGCAACTGCTGCAGGCTGAAGCGGCCACTCAGGAAGCCTTTCTTGCGCTGGCGCGTCAGCGCAAGGTGCTGCACGAAGCGCGGGTTGTCTCGGGCGAACTGCGCCATCTCGTCGCCGAAGATCAGGTCGCCTGCGGTGCGCGCGGTATGGAAGAAGGCGATGTCCGTGTCCAGCCCGTGGTCGCGTACCCAGCGCACCATCGCCAGCATCGGCGTCACACCGCTGCCGGCTGACAGCAGCAGCAGCTTGGCCGGCGGCTTGGGCGCGCAGGTAAAGCGGCCGTACGGGCCGTTCATCTCAAGCCGCGTTCCGACCTGGACTTCGTCACACAGCCAGTTGGAGGCCACGCCGCCGTCCACCCGCTTCACGGTCAGCTCGAACGCCTCGCCGGCCGTGGGGCTGGAGCTCATGGTGTACGAGCGGTACGCGGTGCCGCCCTGAAGCGGCAACGCCAGCGTCAGGAACTGGCCCGGCAGGTAGCGCAGCGGCGCGCCGCCGCCGTCTACCACGAACCGCAGCGCGCGGCTGTCGGCGGTGGTGTCGATGATTTCCACGCAGCGCGCCGTGAAGCCGCGCGGCTCGGCGGGTGGCAGGGCCAACCTGGCGTTGGACGCCGCATCGCGGCTGGCGCTCTTTGCCAGCGGCAACACAGCGACGGTGCGCGAGATCCAGCCTTGCCCGGGCGCCAGCACCTCGGGCATGACCTTCACCGCGGCCGGGCCGAGGATCCGGCAGGCCGTCATCGCCCCGCTCATGAGGGCCGAGCCCACCCCGCAGAACAGGATGTCCTGGCCAGTGAGGAAGAGGTTCCTGATCTCGGTGTGCGGCTTCACCCAGCCTTGCTTGAAGCGTTCGGGCGTGTGCGCCAGGCCATACACCTCGCCGGATGCGTAGCCGCTGAAGTGCGCGGTGCTGAGGGGGGTCGAGAGCTCGACGTGATCCACCTTGCCGCGAACCTGCGGCGCCTGGCGGTACACGTCCTGCAGCAACTGCTCGGACAGGCGCGCCTTGAAGTCCTCGTAGTCCGCGCCCCGGCGCTGCCATGGGGTGTTCTGCCAGCGCTCGAACCAGGCCCAGGGCGCCAGCGAGATCACGTCGATGGTGGAGCGGCCCGGGTAGTTGGTGGCCCAGGCCGGGTCCTTGCTGGAGGGGAAGCTGATGTAGTTGAGCGTGGACACGGTGCCGGGCTTGCTGCGCAGAAAGCGGGCATACGAAGCATCGTGGTCGTAGTCGCGGTAGCACCAGCGGTTGGCCTGCTGCAGTTGCAGCTCGTCGGTGCTGCCCTTGAGGCCGATGTAGAGCCCCAGGTGCGCGACCGAGGGCGGCAGCGCTTGCAAGGACTGCCGGTACGCCTCGCGCCGACCGGCACTCTCGGGCAGCAGCTTGCCGAAGGTGTTGTGGATGCCTGCGCTGCTCACCACGCGGGCGGCGCCGATTTCGTCGCCGTTTGCCATGCGCACACCCACCGCCTCGCCACCGCGCAGCAGGATCTCTTCCACCGAAGCCTGTACCAGCACCGCGCCACCCGCGGCCTCGATGACGGGCAGGATGCCCGCCGCGATCTGCGAGGCCCCGCCCACCGGGAAGGCCGCACCGCCCAGGTAGTGCTGCGCCACCACGGCATGCATGCCAAAGGCCGATTGGGCAGGCGGCAGGCCGTAATCGCCCCACTGGCCGGTCAGCACGGCGGCCAGCTTGGGCTCGGTGATGAAGCCGGCCAGCACATCCTTGGTGGAACGCGTGAAATAGCCGCCCGAGCGATCGTTCTTCAACAGCAAGCGGGCGGCATGGGTTGGCAGGTAGCGGCTGCCGATGAGCCCGCCCAGGCTGCGCGTGGCGGCGCGGATGTGGTGCAGGTAGGTATCGAGCTGGTCTTCGGCGTGCGGGAAATGTTGCAGCAGCCCTTCCTTGAACGCGCGGGCGCCGGCCACGTAGTCATAACAATCGTCGTTGAAGATGATCTTGTCGTACACCGGGTCCATCGCCGCCCACTGCAGGCGGCTCTCGGTCACGGTGTCGAAGAGCCGCCGCATCAAGGAGCCGGGCTTGTGCACTTCGCCGATGTAGTGCACGCCCACGTCCCATTCATAGCCGCGGCGGCGGAAGGAATGGGTGAAGCCCCCGGCGGTGCTGTGCTGCTCCAGCACCAGCACCTTGTGCCCGGCCTTGGCCAGCAAGGCGGCGCAAGAGAGACCGCCCAGGCCAGAGCCGATGACGATGGCGTCGTAGCGCGTGTCGACGCGGTGCGAGGCGTAAGGGGTGCCGACGTTCATGGCTTCTTTCTGGATGTGGAAACGGAAGGGATGCCGGCGCGAAGCAGTTGCATGGCCTGTTCGAGCCTTTGCTCGCCCGAGCCGGTGCTGCCCAGGTAACCGAACAACTCCAGGCTGATGAGCCCGTGCAAGGTGCCCCACAGCACCTGCGTGGTGTGCGCCACGCTGTCTGCGAGCGGATGCCCGGCATCGAACACGGCCTGCACCGCGTCGCGCAGGATCTCGAAACAGCGCTGGCTCACGGCCAGGCTCTCTGCGCTGGGTTCGAAACCCGGTACGCAGCGTGTGAACATCACCTGGTAGCGCGCCGCGTTGGCCAGCGCACTCTGGCGGTAGGCCCGGCCCAAGGCCAGCACCCGCTCCATGGGCTCAGCCGCCAGTGGCACCGCCTCCAGATCGGCGCGCAGGCGTTCGAAGCCGTCGCGGAACAGCGCGTCCACAATCGCCGGCTTGTCGCGGAAATGGGTGTAGAGCACGATGGTGGAGGCCTGGATGCGCTCGGCCAGCCGACGCATGGACAGGGCGTGCGGGCCTTCTTCGAGCAGCATCTGGCCGGCGGCGTCCAGGATGGACTGGCGCACCCGCTCGCGGTCGGCTTCCTTGCGCTCGGCGCGATCTTGAATGGGAAACTCGGGCGGGGGGAGCATAGTTGTCATAACGGCGTTATGCAGTGAATCATAACAGTGTTATAAGCCTCTGACAACCCGTGTCGTTGGGCGCCCGGAGTGGGGATCGACCGCGGCTTTCGGTCGCAACAAGCGTTTCTGACCGCCCAGCCCGCTTTCGCAGCGCCACCGTCTTCGCCCCGCCGCTGCCGTGCCCGCCCCAGCGGTGCAGACGGCCCCATCGACGCATTTCGCCACACCGGCCACGGTCCATGTCTT